>ERZ1034713.229-NODE-229-length-36092-cov-4.742098_pt1 | contig 36092 bp, 35 predicted proteins | sample MGYA00520692_ERZ1034713 | MGnify/ENA primary metagenome ERZ1034713 (study PRJEB33766, sample SAMN09781717) | gut metagenome | biome: gut microbiome | host: Homo sapiens | place: Madagascar | study: EMG produced TPA metagenomics assembly of the PRJNA485056 data set... | reverse complement strand
TATTCCGACACTTGTATTTATGAAATACGGCCTGTTCCAGCAGAGAATGATCGGATTGCAGGACAAGCAGACAATTACTGATTATCTGCAAACACTGCTTGACGCGGAATAGAAGAATCGATATAATAAAGGCAGTTGCGTATATGCAACTGTCTTTTTTATTCCCCATGTATTTAAATTTAAGTTTATGATTGACACGAAGGCAAAAATATAATATTATTAGAACATGAAAACGAACATAGGTTCGAGTTAAGGAGATCATTATGGCAAAAGAAGATAAATTGAAGGCATTGGACGCTGCGATTGCACAGATTGAGAGACAGTACGGTAAAGGATCTGTCATGAAGCTTGGAGATAATTCTGCAAATATGAACGTTGAGGTTGTTCCGACAGGATCCCTCAGTCTGGACATTGCTTTGGGACTTGGTGGACTTCCAAAGGGACGTATTATTGAGATCTATGGACCGGAATCCAGTGGTAAGACAACCGTTGCCTTGCACTGTGTTGCAGAAGTACAAAAGCAGGGTGGTATCGCGGGCTTTATCGATGCGGAGCATGCGTTAGATCCGGTATATGCCAAGAATATCGGTGTAGACATTGATAATCTGTACATTTCCCAGCCGGATTGCGGAGAGCAGGCGTTAGAGATCACAGAGACCATGGTGCGTTCCGGAGCAGTAGACATTGTAATCGTGGATTCTGTTGCAGCACTTGTTCCGAAGGCAGAGATTGATGGTGATATGGGAGATTCCCATGTGGGTCTGCAGGCGCGTCTGATGAGTCAGGCACTTCGTAAGCTGACTGGTGTCATCAGCAAATCAAACTGTGTGGTTATCTTTATCAACCAGCTGCGTGAAAAAGTTGGTGTTATGTTTGGTAATCCGGAGACAACAACCGGTGGACGTGCGTTGAAATTCTATTCATCTGTTCGTCTGGATGTAAGAAGAATTGAAGCATTAAAGCAGGCTGGAGAAGTCGTTGGTAACCGTACAAGAGTGAAGGTCGTAAAGAACAAGGTTGCTCCGCCATTTAAGGAAGCAGAATTTGATATTATGTTCGGTCAGGGAATTTCCAAGGAAGGGGATATTCTTGATCTCGCGGCCAATGTCGGAATCATCAGCAAGTCTGGTGCATGGTATGCTTACGAAGGTGATAAAATCGGTCAGGGACGTGAGAATGCAAAGAACTATCTGCGCCAGAATCCGGATTTCTGCAAGATGATCGAGGAGCAGGTAAGAGAACATTACTTTGCACAGGAAACCGAAGAAGAGCCGGAAGCAGAGGAGAAAGCAGCAGAGGCTGACAAGGAATAGAGTGAATGATTACCGTAACAGAGTATGAATCTCTGGGGAAAGGTAAGCTCCGCGTGCGTTTTGATAACGAGGCGGAGCTTATTTTATACCGCGGAGAAGTAAAACAATGGAAGCTTCGCGAGGAAGCACAAATATCCGAAGAAGAATATCAGAAGCTGCTTACCGAAGTGGTTGGAAAGCGCGCTAAGAAACGAGCCATGCATTTGCTGGAACGTATGGACCGTACAGAGAAGCAGCTGAGAGATAAACTGGAGGATGGTAAATATCCGCAGGTTTGTATTGATGAAGCGATCGCGTATGTCAGAAAATATCATTATATTGATGATTATCGGTATGCCTGCACATTTATCCGGTATTCCCAGGAGAAGATGAGCCGGCTTCAGCTGAAGATGAAACTGACTCAGAAAGGAGTTCCAAGAGATCTGATCGACAGGGCTTTGGAGGAGGAATACTCTGGAGAAGAATCGGTACAGATTGCACGCCTTTTGGAAAAGAGAAAGTTTGTTGCCAGAGAAGCGGACGAACGTGAATTTCAGCGGACTTACCAATATTTATTGCGCAGAGGGTTTCGAAGTAGCGATATTTTAAAAGTCATGAAAGCAAAATCGGAATTTTAGACAAATCAAGGGCGTATTGCTTGACATCATTAAGCAAAAAGGATAAAATTAATACGTTGTAAAGTTATGACATGAAAAGAGTTTTCTTTTTGTTATATGTACAATGAAAATTTAATAAAGGAGGTGCTCCTGTAGTGGTGCCGTATGTAATTACTGCTATCATCACATTCGTAATTACTGCTGTTGCTATATGGTTTATTTCTGCCGAATATCACAAGAGGGTAGCCAATACAAAGATTGGTAACGCAGAAGAAAAGGCCAGAGGCATTATCGATGAGGCTGTAAAGACTGCTGAGAACAAGAAGCGCGAATCTATGCTTGAGATCAAGGAAGAGACCATTCGTTCTAAGAATGAACTCGACAAAGAAATCAAGGAGCGTAGAAATGAAATCCAGCGTAACGAGCGTCGTATTGTGCAGAAGGAAGAAAATCTGGACAAGAAGATGGAAGCGATGGAGAAGCGTGAAGCAAGCTTTAATGCCAAAGAAGAAGAGTTAAAGAAGCAGAAGGCTGAGATAGCAAAATTAAATGAGCAGCGTGTACAGGAACTGGAGAGAATCTCCGGATTAACCTCTGAACAAGCAAAAGAATACCTCTTAAAGACCGTCGAAGAAGATGTAAAACTTGACACTGCAAAGATGATTAAGGAAATGGAAAATCAGGCAAAGGAGGAAGTCGCAAAGAAAGCAAAGGATTATGTAGTGACTGCTATTCAAAAATGTGCTGCGGATCACGTTGCAGAAACTACAATTTCAGTTGTTCAGCTTCCGAATGATGAGATGAAGGGACGTATCATTGGACGTGAGGGACGTAATATTCGTACCTTAGAGACAATGACAGGTGTAGATCTGATTATTGACGATACACCGGAAGCGGTCATCTTATCAAGCTTTGATCCAATTCGAAGAGAAGTTGCAAGAATTGCACTTGAAAAATTAATCGTAGACGGACGAATTCATCCGGCTCGTATTGAAGAGATGGTAGAGAAAGCTCAAAAAGAAGTTGAGACCATGATTCGTGAGGAAGGTGAGGCGGCTGTACTTGAAGTCGGCATTCACGGAATCCATCCGGAACTGGTTCGCTTATTGGGTAAGATGAAATTCCGTACCAGTTATGGACAGAATGCATTGAAGCATTCGATTGAGGTTGCACAGTTGACAGGACTTCTTGCTGCAGAAATCGGCGAGGACGTCCGTATGGCAAAACGTGCAGGTTTATTACATGATATTGGTAAGGCTGTTGATCATGATATGGAAGGTTCCCATATTCAGCTTGGTGCAGATTTGTGTAGAAAATACAAAGAATCCGCACTTGTAATCAATGCTGTTGAATCACATCATGGAGATGTTGAGCCAGAGAGTCTGATTGCATGTCTGGTGCAGGCTGCTGATACAATCAGTGCTGCGAGACCTGGCGCAAGAAGAGAAACATTGGAAACATACTCTAATCGTTTACAGCAATTAGAGGATATTACAAATGGTTATAAGGGAGTAGAGAAATCTTTTGCTATTCAGGCAGGTAGAGAGATTCGAATCTTGGTTGTTCCTGAGCAGATCAGTGACGCCGACATGGTTTTATTAGCTCGTGATATTTCAAAGAGAATTGAATCTGAGTTAGAATATCCGGGACAGATTAAAGTCAATGTCATTCGTGAGTCACGCGTTGTAGATTATGCGAAATGATTTTTAATGAGCGAGAGGGCTGTCGCCTGAACGGTTGATGACTGTTCAGGTGATGGCCTTTTTTTACTGTATGGGAAACAGCACCGGAGATAAAGTAAAATGAAGGAGTTCTAAATAGTTATAATAAGAGATTGAACTTGATTTTATAAAGATGTGGATGTAAAAGGAGGAGAATACAATGATTGAACGTATGAAACGATTGGACAGAAAATTAATGTATCAGGGATCTATTTTGGATGTTTACAAAGATACGATGGAGTTCCCGAACGGAACGCACGAAGAATGGGATTTTGTTTCTCATCGAATGGGAGCGGCTGCAATTCTTCCGGTACTTCCGGATGGAAGAATCGTAATGGTGCGCCAGTACCGTAACGCTTTGGAGCGAGAGACACTGGAGATTCCTGCAGGCTGCAGAGACAGCAAGACAGAAGATACCAGCGTCTGCGCCGCAAGAGAGATGGAGGAGGAGACCGGTTATAAGAGTAAACATGTAGAATATCTGCTGTCTCTTCGTACAACGGTTGCATTCTGCGATGAGTTTATTGATGTGTATGTAGCGACAGATTTAGAGCAGGGAAAGCGCCATTTGGATAATGCAGAAAGTATTGATGTAGAAATTTATACACTGGATGAACTTTGCCAGATGATTTACGAAGGGGAAGTGCAGGATTCAAAAACAGTTGCTGCAATTATGGCATACAGTAATAAAATAAAGGGCTAGGACATATTCTGAAAAGAAGATATTAGTATTATTGATGGATGGAATATGCGAAAAGAACTGGCAATAGGAATATGCTTTTGTATAGCGGGGATGCTTACAGTCTGCTTTTTTGGATATACGTATTTTACGACCTATGGTTTTTTGAATGCGTATCATATGCAGGCATTTGCGGGAGCAAAATTAGAAGTCCCGGCATTAATTGGAAATATTATGTGGGAGCGTGGAAAATTATTTCTGCTCATCTGCCTTGTGGCGTATACGCCTTTGAAGAAGGTTGCACCACTTGTTCTGCGATGTGGAATCTGTTTTACAGCAGGGGTATTTCTTGCGGCATGTATGCTGAATATGGGACTTCGCGGCATTATATTTTTTGTGATGTCACTTTTCCCGCATTGTCTGTTCTATTTGATAGTGTTGCTCCTGATTTTTGGAGTGGATACACACAGTTTTTACAATCGGAAGAGTCCGGTAGTAAAGAGAGTGATATATTATGGAGTGGTTGGAATTGTATTTTTGCTCGGATGTATTTCCGAAGTGATAATTTCTGTGCCACTGTTGCAGAATGTGATCCGGCTCATATGCACCTAAAGAAATGAAAGGACTACCGTAAAGGCAGTCCTTTCAGAGAATTCTTTATTTTGCATTGAGTTCCGCAATGTCGTAAATGAGACGTTTGGAATCTTCCCAACCAAGGCAAGGATCTGTAATCGACTTACCATAAATGTGATCGCCGATTGACTGGTTTCCTTCCTCAATATAACTTTCAATCATGAGACCTTTAACAAGTCCACGAATATCAGAAGAAAGCTGCCGGTTGTGCATGACCTCGCGGGCAATACGAACCTGCTCCTTGAATTTCTTCCCAGAGTTGGAATGGTTCGTGTCAATGATAGCAGCAGGATTTACAACATCCATCTTTGCATACATATCATGAAGACGAATCAGGTCTTCGTAATGGTAATTCTGAGTTGTATTACCATGTTTGCTGACAGCACCACGAAGTACAACGTGTGTCAGTGGATTTCCGGTTGTCTGAACTTCGCTTCCGCGATATACAAAGTGATGTGGATGCTGGGCAGCATATACAGAATTCAGCATAACGGAGAAATCACCACTGGTCGGGTTCTTCATACCGGATGCAACGTCAAAACCGCTGACAGTCAGACGGTGCTGCTGATCCTCAACCGAACGTGCACCGATGGCAACGTAAGAGAGGAGATCTTCTACATATCCCCAGTTCTCAGGGTAAAGCATTTCGTCTGCACAGGTAAGACCACTCTCAGCAATCGCACGGATGTGCATTTTACGCATTGCGATGAGACCTTCCACCATATCCGGTGCTTTTTCAGGGTCTGGCTGGGATGCGATACCCTTGTAACCTTCACCCGTTGTACGAGGCTTGTTTGTGTAAACACGAGGAATGATGATCAACTGGTCTTTGACATCTTCCTGGATTTTTGTAAGGCGGCTCACATAGTCGCAAACAGAATCTTCATTATCTGCGGAGCAAGGTCCGATGATAACGAGAAAACGGGAATCCTTTCCGGTGATGACATCGGAAATCATAGCATCACGCTGTTTCTTTAATTCTGCAAGCTCCGGAGTAAGCGGATAATCGCGCTTGATTTCTTCCGGAGTCGGTAACTGATTTAAAAATGTAAAACTCATAGTCTACTCCTTAATAAGTGATTTTGTATAGACATACATGGGTTATCTTAATAGAAAAGTCGGAAAATGTCAATTTTGTGGCAGGAATTTCTTTATTTTTATACAAAAAATTGTTATAATAATAAGCACATTTGCACCAGGGAGGTAACAGTGATGGAAAATTTACTGTGCGTCAAGGGACGCATTGTTGGTAAGGGGAAACCCCTTGTTTGTGTTCCGATTATGGAAAAGACAAAAGAAGCAATTATAAAAGAAGCAAAGCGCCTTGCGGAGCATCAGGTAGATATGATTGAGTGGAGACTGGATGCGTTCGAAGGGGTACAAAGCCCGAATGAGATTCGAAATGTTTTAGAAGCATTACGACCGATTGTGGAAAATACGATTCTTGTTTATACATTCCGTTCAAAAAATCAGGGTGGATTACTGGCATTGGATGCAGAGAAAATCTATGACATTCATCAGCTTGCCACAGAGTCTGATGTAGTAGATTTTGTGGATTTGGAGTTTTTTGAGGCAAAGAAAGCAGCAAAAGAAATCAAAGAATTACAAAGTCGCGGCGTTCATGTGATTGCTTCACATCATGATTTTGCGCAGACACCGGACAGAAGTGTGATGCGGATGCTGCTGGAGCAGATCTATGAAAGTGGAGCAGATGTCGTAAAGCTTGCAGTCATGCCACAGAATACAAAGGATGTGCTGCATTTACTTTCTGAAACTAATGCATTTCATGAAAATCATCCGGATCGTGCACTGATTACGATGTCGATGGGGGCAAAAGGCGCAATTTCTCGTGTGTCGGGAGAGTTCTTTGGTTCCTGTGTAACATTTGGTGCCGGTGAGCAGGCGAGTGCTCCGGGACAGTTACCGATGAGTGATTTAGAAAATGTTCTTGGAATTCTTCACGAAAGCATCAATCGATAACGGCTTTTGTATATGTAAACAATAAAAAATCCAGTGTCTGATGTTTATTTTGTTCAGACACTGGATTTTTATTATGCACCCGGCGGGAATCGAACCCGCATCTCAGGAGTCGGAGTCCTACGTTCTATCCATTATACTACGGCTGCCCACACAATGAAGCTTTATGCAATCACGTGCGTTTATAAATATATCATATCTTAACAGATTCGTCAATAAAAGAACCAGTGTCTGCCCGACAAAAAAAGGTTGCTTAGAAAATCAAATAGTGTTAGACTATCTAAGTGATTGAGATAAGTAAGAAAGCAAATTTATATAGAAAATTGAGCAGGAGGATATCATGCAGCAATTAAAAGACTTTATTATAAAATATAAGCGATATATTGGTGCCGCAGTAATTTTTGTTGTACTTGTTTTAATATTAGTAAACTGTACCGGACCAAAGAAGGGGAATACTGACACACAGGCCGGAACAGAAATAAGCGGAACACAGGCAACAGAGTATCAGTTGGAAGGCAAGCTTAAAAAGAATGCAGATCCGGAACTGGTTGAACTTATTAAGAATTATTATACTGCTTATGCAGCTGGAGATATTGAATCTCTTGAGCCATTGGCACAGCCATTGAGCGATAATGAAAAGAGTTATATCGGAATATTCTCGGATTACTATGAGAGTTTTGACAATATCGTATGCTATTCTATGCCGGGAGCGACCGATGATTCTTATCTGGTTTCAGTATGCTATGATTTGAAATTCTACGAGATTGATACTGCAGCTCCGGGAATGGATTTCTTCTATGTAGAGAGAGACGGAAAAGGAAACTTATATATCAATAATGTATATTCTTCCTATAACTTCAATTTCCTTGATGAGGATCTTGATGCAAATCTTTATTCTTTGATTTTAAATTATGAAAAGAGTGATGATGTAGTTGCTTTACAGCAGCAGGTACAGGCAAAATACGATGAGGCAGTTGCCAGCGATGAAAAACTTGCTAATATGGTAGGTGGCACATTGCGCAGTGCCATGACAAAATGGAGAGATTCTGTTGCAGCAACACAGGATACAGAGGACGCAACGGATGTGACTCCGGCAACAACGGAAGAAACTCAGAAGACAGAGACCACAGAGTCTAAGGATGATTCAAAAAAGGATTCAAAAGATAATACGGAATCCAAGGATGATACAAAGAAAGATGATACAAAGGCTGACGACAATAAGTCAGATGACAGTAAGAAAGACACCAAGAAGGAGTCTGGTACGGTTAAGACAAAAGATATCTGTCGTGTACGCGCTAAGGCAAGCACAGATTCTGAGATGATCGGAACTGTTAATAAGGGCGTGAGATTAAAGAAGATTGGTACGGAAGGTGACTGGACAAAGGTTAAGTTCCAGGGACAGACCGGATACATTAAGACAGAGTTCTTAAAGAAGGTTTCATCAAAATCAAGTGACAGCTCTGACACCGGTATGGTCAAGACAAAAGATATCTGTAATGTACGTGCCAAAGCAAGCGCAGATGCAGAACTTCTTGGAAAAGTAGATATTGGTGTGAAACTGAAAAAACTAGGAACCAGTGGAGATTGGACAAAAGTAAAATTCCAGGGTAAGACAGGATATATCAAGAGTAATCTGCTGAAAAAGGTGAAAAAAAGCTGAAAAGAAAAATGAGCGGAGGCTGGGAAGTCTCCGCGTTTTTTACACGTGAGGGAAAATAAGTGGAAGTCAGAATAAATAAATTCCTGAGTGAAGCAGGGGTATGCTCCAGAAGAGAAGCAGACCGTCAGATCGAGGAAGGAAACGTTACAATTGATGGGAAAATTGCGCAGATGGGAGATCGCGTGTCGGAGGGACAGCAGGTGTGCTTTCAGGGCGTTCCTGTAAAAAAGGAAGAGGAAATGATACTGATTGCATTGCATAAACCGGCTGGAATCGTCTGTACTGCGGAAAAAAGAGAAAAAAATAATGTCATCGACTATCTCAATTATCCAAAAAGGATTTATCCGGTAGGTAGACTGGATAAGGATTCCGAAGGGTTGCTGCTTTTGACAAACAATGGGGATATTGTCAACAAAATGATGCGTTCCGGAAATATGCATGAAAAAGAATATATCGTGACCGTGAACCGACCGGTTACAGATTCTTTTTTGCATGGAATGGCCAATGGTGTACCGCTCGTAGAACTGAACACTACAACACGCAAATGCAGGGTGGAACGCACAGGCAAAAAGCAGTTTCGCATTGTTTTAACACAGGGACTGAACCGTCAGATTCGTCGTATGTGTGAATATTTTGGTTATCGTGTGCAGAAACTGGTACGTGTGCGCATTATGAATATTGAACTGGGGAATTTAGAACCGGGCAAATATCGGGATGTGACATCTCAGGAGTATAAACGGCTCCTGGAGCTCATTGCATCTTCGAGTAATGCGCCTGTTCGCCCGGGAAAGAAGCAACCGCAGAATGAGCGAATGCGCACAAATTCAGATCCGCGAAAAGAAACAAACCGGAAGAATGCAAATACGACGAAACGTTCACAAAATCGTCTTCATGGTACATTTACCGTCGTGAACAAAAATATAGATCGAGAGAGAACACATGGAAGCAAAAAAGCAACGGATTGAACAACTGGTTGAACAATTAAATAAGGCATCAGCTGCATATTATAACGGACAGGATGAGATTATGTCCAACTATGAGTGGGATGCGATGTTTGACGAACTGGTTACCTTAGAGAAGGAAACCGGATATATTATGGCAGAGAGCCCGACACAGAATGCAGGTTTTGAAGAAGATGGAAGCGGCGAAAAGGAAGCGCATGAGTATCCGGCACTTTCGCTTGCAAAGACCAAGCAGATTTCAGAATTGCAGGACTGGGCAGGAAAACGGCCAATCTGGCTTTCCTGGAAACTGGACGGACTGACACTTGTGCTGACTTACGATGGGGGAAAACTTACAAAGATTCTGACCCGCGGAAATGGAACAATCGGAACGAACATCACCTTTTTAAAGGGGGCAATCAGCGGATTTCCGCAGAAGATAAAATATAAGGGACATTTGGTCGTTCGTGGAGAGGCGGCAATCTCTTATACGGATTTTGCTTTGATCAATGATATGATCGAGGATGATGATGAAAAATATGCCAATCCAAGAAATCTGGCATCCGGAACACTGAATCTGGATGATCCAGAAGAAGTAAAGAATCGCCATGTAAAGTTTCATGCATTTACACTGGTACATCTGGATGAGGAGATGCTTTCCTGGGGAGAACGCATGCAGTTTCTGGAAAATCTGGGCTTTAATGTTGTGGACAGGGAAGCTACGGATGCGGGAAAACTTCCGGAGGCGATTGCGCGTTGGACGAAGAAAGTAGAAAATGGGCAGATGGATGTGCCGGTAGACGGACTGGTCATCTGTTATGATGATACGGATTATGCGGCATCCGGCAGTGTGACAGGACATCATGCGACGAGAGCGGGCTTTGCTTTTAAGTGGCAGGATGAATCGGTGGAGACAAAGCTGGATTATATTGAGTGGTCCTGTGCGGTATCTACCATTTCACCAGTAGCAGTATTTGAACCGGTGCAGATTGAAGGAACCACGGTTTCGCGCGCATCCCTTTGCAACCTCAGCGAGATTGAGCGCCTGGGAATTGGAAAAGAATGTACTTTGGAAGTTATTAAGGCAAACAAAATCATTCCAAAGTGTATTGCGGTCAAGGATGCTGTGGGAGAGGTTGAAATTCCAACTGAATGCCCGGTATGCCATGCGCCGACGGAAATCCGCATCAGTAAGAACAGCGGTACCAAGACACTGCATTGTACCAATCCGGATTGTACAGCAAAAAATGTAAAGAAATTCACCCGCTTTGTCAGCAAATCGGGCATGGATATTGATGGGCTTTCTATTCAGACAATGCTGAAGTTTATTAACGAGGGGTATATCCATGAGTTCGCAGATATTTATCATTTGAAGGATCATTTTGATGTGATCAGTCAGATGGAGGGCTTTGGAGAAAAGTCCGTAAACAATATGGATAAATCCATTGAAAAAAGCCGAAATGTACATCCGGTCAATTTTATTTTTGCATTGTGTATTCCGCTGATCGGAACGGATGCAGGAAAGAAAATCGTCGGGGCCATCGGATTTGATGCTTTTTTGAAGCGGATGGAGCATCAGGAAGGATTCGAAGATATTGATGGAATCGGAGCGGAGCGTTCCAATTCGATTCTGGCCTGGTATGCAAAAGAGAGCAATCGAATGTCGCTTGTGCATTTGTTAGAGGAACTTTCCATTGAACATGTAGAGCCGAAAGATACTTCGGAGGGTACCTGCGTTGGTATGACGTTTGTAATAACCGGCGATGTTCATCATTATAAGAATCGTGATGAATTCAAAGCATATGTAGAGAGCCAGGGTGGCAAAGTCGCAGGAAGCGTATCTGGAAAGACCAGTTATCTTGTAAATAACGATGTGGAATCCAATTCGTCCAAAAATCGTAAAGCGAAGGATCTTGGAATCCCAATTATTTCAGAAGATGAATTTGTAGCACAGTTTGTTCGGTAATGACAGACTATTTGAGGGATTAGATTAACAGAGTGCTACAGAAAGTGAGGAAATTATGCCAATCAGAACACAGAGTGATCTCCCGGCAAAGGAGATCCTTGAACAGGAAAATATATTTGTAATGGATGAAAATCGTGCGATGCATCAGGACATCCGTCCAATCAACATCGTGATTTTGAATCTGATGCCACTGAAAGAAGATACCGAGCTGCAGATTTTGCGCTCGCTGTCGAATACACCATTACAGGTAGATGTGTCGTTTATGGCTCCGGCTTCCCATGCGTCTACCCATACATCAAAGAGTCATCTGAACCAGTTCTATCAGACGTTTGATGAAATCAAACAGAAATACTTTGATGGACTGATCATTACGGGAGCGCCGGTTGAGCAGATGGAATATGAGGAAGTGGACTACTGGGAAGAAGTTTGTGAAATTATGGAGTGGTCAAAGAAACATGTGACCTCGACCTTACATCTTTGCTGGGGCGCCCAGGCTGGCCTTTATTATCATTATGGAATTCCGAAATATGACCTGAGCCAGAAGAAATTTGGCGTCTTCCGTCACAGAGTGATGAATCGTAAGATTCCGCTTGTCCGCGGATTTGATGATTATTTCTATGCACCACATTCCCGTCATACAGAGATTCGGGAAGAGGACATCTTAAAACATGAGGAGCTCACCATCCTTGCAAAGTCGGAGGAAGCAGGGGTATTTCTTGTGATCAATCAGGATGGAAGCCAGATTTTTGTGATGGGACATCCAGAGTACGATCGCATGACATTGGACAGTGAGTACAAGAGAGATACCGCAAAAGGATTGCCGATCACATTGCCATGTAACTATTATCCGGATGATGATCCAACACAGCGACCAATGCTGCAGTGGAGATCGCACGGAAATATTATGTACGCAAACTGGATCAATTATTATGTCTATCAGCAAACGCCGTATGAATTTGTTGATGCAGCGGAGATTATTGGAAAATAATTAAATAGTTTCTTTATTTTTTACATACGATAATGTATAATGACTTGACGTACAGAAAACTGTACATTATAATAAAAGTACAGAAAACTGTACGTTCTTATGAGGGGGGTGTTCTTATGTTAGCAGTTAACTATACAAATTTACGTGACAATATGAAAACATATATGGACAAAGTTACGGATGACTATGAAACAATGATTGTAACGCGTAAAGACAATAAGAATGTCGTTATGTTATCGGAAGAGACATATAACAATCTGATGGAAAATGTTTATGTAATGGGAGATAAAGCAAATTATGATTGGTTAATGGAGTCAAAAGCGCAACTTGAAAACGGAAATTTTTCTGTGAAAAAGCTTGCGGAGGTATCTCTGGATGAATAAGGTGTTCACGGATAATGGATGGAAAGACTATGTCTATTGGCAGACAGAGGATAGAAAGACACTAAAGAAAATAAATAATCTGATAGAAGATATTTGTAGAAATGGAAATCAGGGTATTGGAAAACCGGAACCCTTGACTGGAAATCTGGCAGGATTTTGGAGTAGACGGGTAAATGATAAGGATAGGCTTATATATAAAATTGATGAAGAAAATGTATATATTTTAGCCTGTAGATATCATTATAGTGATAAGTAAATTCATAAATTTTTATAGACTAACAAAAGGAAAAAATGCACAGAAAATAAGCACCAACAGAAAGATGAGGTGATCACTCAAAGAAACTTTCTGCCGGTGCTTATTTTATTACAACTCTGCCATCAGAAAATTCAGAGAACCCTTTGGGTTCTCTGTTCCTTTTTCCAGAAGTGAAATCAGTCCACAGATGGTATCTTCAATCTCTTCTTTGCTGGAAGGAACCAGCGTATTATCCAGTTTTACCGTTAATATAATCAATACAATCTCAGCCAGTGCTTCGGGATGTTCGCAGTGTATGACATTTGTCTGTGTACCCTGTCGGATGATTTCCGCAAGGACAGGCTTTAATTCGCTGATCAGATGATGCATATATTTCTGATGGAGAAAAGCTTTCTCCTGGGCAGCGGCTCCGGTTCCGACCTCTGTTTTAAGAAAGGCAGAAGAGGAATTCCGACAGGCCTGAAAAATCATGGCCATACGGGTAAATGGCGAGATGTCCGTCTGTTCCGCGAGGTGCTTGGCCGTATCCAAAGGCGCCTCATAGCTTCGTTTGACCAACGCTTCAAGGATTGCTTCCTTGGAAGGAAAGTAGTAGTAAATGCTTCCTTTGCCGATTCCTGCGGTCAGTGCAATCTCGCTGACTGATATCGTAGAAAGTTCTTTCGTCACAAGAAGGGACTGCAATGCATCTAAAATTTTATCGTATTTCATCTGTTTTGGCATATTTTTTATCACCTGTCATATATGAGTATTCCTCTGTATCATAACACATCCCCCAAAAAAACGCGATGTAATATTATACAAAAAATCAGAAAATGCCTCCTTTTATTCTTACAGGATGAATAATTGACCGCCGGTCGAAAAAGTGCTAAGTTAAATATATAGCAATTCGACCGATAGTCGAAAAGACGTGAGAAGGAGGAGAAAAAATATGAAATATGCAGATATGTTTGCAAGGGTAAAGGGCATGTTCATGCAGGCAGATGTCAGTGATATCACAGAGCATCTGGCTTATCAGTTCAACATTACAGGAGAGGCAGAAGGCATTTTTTATGTGGAAGTAAAAGAAGGAAAGCTTTATGTAGAACCTTATGAATATTTTGACCGGGATGCAATCTTTATCTGTTCGTCAGAGACATTGTTTAAACTGGCAGAGGGAAAGACCGATCCGATTCTGGCATTCACCACAGGAAAATTAAAAGTAGAAGGAAATATTGATAAGGCACTTCGCCTGAAGGAACTCATCGACAGTAAGAAAGCATAGGTGAAAAATGATGTGGAAGATTGTGGCAGTGGCAGGCCTGGCCGGACTTGCGTTAGCAGAGGCCGGGGGCTGTACATATTTTTACCGAAGAACTATGATGCGCTATAACGCAAAGCGGGAACGCACGATGAAGATGTCCGGTGTCAACTGGGAACAGTACTATGAACAGATGGCGCCGAAGCGGGAGTGGATGATGCAGCAGCCACATGAGGATGTATGGATTCATTCCGATGACGGACTGCGGCTTCATGCCACGTATTTTAAGGGAGCAGAAGAAAAAAAGGCAGTCATCTGTTTTCACGGATACACGAGTGACGGACTATCGGATTATGGAAGTCTGTCCAATTACTATCTGAAACGGGGATTTCGTATGCTGCTTGTGGATGCCAGAGCCCACGGACAAAGCGAAGGAAAATACATAGGCTTTGGAAACAAAGACCGTTACGATGCGTTGGGCTGGATCTTGTGGATGATTCAAAAAGTCGGGGAAGATGCAGAGATTGTGCTGCATGGTGATTCAATGGGAGGAGCCACAGTCCTGATGGCCAGCGGACTGGATCTGCCAAAAGAAGTAAAGGCAATCGTCTCTGACTGCGCATTTACTTCGCCAAAGGCAGTGTTTACGCATGTACTGCATACTATGTATCATATGCCGGCATTTCCGATGATTCCGATTGCGGATGCAGTCAACCGGAAAAAAGCAGGATATGGACTCGATGACTGCAATGCCGCGCGGGAAGTGCGAAAGGCGAAGGTACCGATTTTATTTATCCATGGCGACAGCGACAGTTTTGTACCTTGTCACATGTGTGAAGAACTATACGAAAACTGCGCCTCACAGAAAATGAAACTTATCGTAAAAGGCGCAGGACATTGTGAGAGCTATTATAAAGAAACAGAGCAGTTTGAAAAAGCACTGGATGAATTATGCCGGAAAGGAGCAATCAATTGATGGAAACAAGAAATGGATATCAGGTGTATCCGCTTACTGTAGCGCAGAAATTTCATTTATTTTATCTGCCATACTGCCCGAATGCGGCAGTACTCAATATTGGAACAAGTCTGACGATTGGAACAGAAGTGGATTTTGATGTACTTCGCGAGGCCATTTATAAGGCCTACGAGCGCAATGAGGGAATGCGTATCCGTTTTACGAAAGATGAAGATGGTACTTGCTATCAATATGTTGTAGACAGCGAGACCGATAAAAAGGAACGGACGATTGACTTTGTGGATTTTTCCGACAAAACAATGGAAGAAGCTGCACAGATCATGCAGAAATGGACCACGGTTCCGTTTGAATTTGAAGATTCACCGATGAACAAAATTGTCATGATTCATACACCAGACGGATTCAATGGCGTGTATTTCCTGGGGCATCATATGGTTGTGGATGCACAGTCGCTCATTGCTTTTTTGAAAGACATCATTGAGATATACTGCAATGCAAAGTATGAGGGCGTGCCTTATCCGAAAGAAATGTGTTCCTATATTGAACAGCTGAAAAAAGATCTCCTGTACGAAGCCGGAAGTAAAGCACAGCAGAAGGACCGCGAATTTTTTGAAAACATTATCCGACAGTCGGAGCCGGTATATAACGGAATCAAGGGCATTGGAAAGCTTGAGGCAGCAAGAAAGATGTTCCATGCACCGAAGCTTCGCACGGCATTCAATGCGACCGATGATGTGAAATCGGCTTTGGATATCTTTCATCTCGAGGAGGAACCGACCCGAAGGCTGATGGATTTCTGCAAAGAATATCATATCTCGCTGGCATGTCTGCTGCTCATGGGACTGCGTACTTATTTCCAGAAAGAAAATGGACAGGACGATGTGTCGATCAACAATGCCATCGCCAGACGTGCAACATTAAAAGAAAAGAAGAGCGGTGGAACTAGAATTCATTCGTTCCCGTTCCGCACGATTTTTTCAAAGGACATGAAATTTATTGATGCAATCTATGCCATAAGGGACAAACAAAACGAGCTGTTCCGCCATGCAAATTACAATCCGACCGAGTATTTTGCGTATCGTTCCAAAGTGTACAAACAGCCGAAAGCGGGACTGACCTATGAGCCAATGTCTCTGACGTATCAGCCGATGACCTTGCGGGAAAAAGGACTTGATGATATGGGTGGCATTCCGTATAAGACAAAGTGGTATCCGAACGGAATGACCACACAGGCAATGTATCTGACGGTGATGCATCGGCCGGAGGACAACGGATTGGATTTCAATTTTGAACATCAGGTAAAAGCGGTAAGCAGAAAAGACCTGGAATACCTGTATTATTACCTTTGCAAAATCATGTTCAAAGGTGCAGAAAATCCGCAGCTTACGATTGGTGAGATCATTCAGTTAGTGTAGAAAAAGGAGAGAGTTATGTTTGAACAGTTAGTGGACATTATATGTAACTATGTCGAGGTAGAGCCGGAAAATGTGCATCCGGAGTCTCGTTTTATGGAAGATCTTGGATTTACGTCCTTTGATTTTATGAGCATGTTAGGAGAGATTGAGGAAACGTTCGACGTCGAACTCGAACAGGAAAAAGCAGCTGGTATCCGCACGGTGCAGGAAGCGGTCGATTATCTGGAAACATTGTAAGTCCAATCGGAAGGAGAAAATTATGGAATATCGTATCTATCATACAATCAAAGAAATCGTAAAGCATGCAGAAGATACCTACGGCTCCTGCGATGCGGTGCGATACAAAACCGGCAAAGACACGATTGAGGCGAAAACATATCGGCAGATTGGAAAGGATAGCCGGCATTTTTCCAATGTAATCGAAAAACTCGGACAGCAGGGGGCGCATATTGCATTGGTTGGTGTGACTTCGTATCCTTGGCTTGTCTCATATTTTGGAATTGTAAACGGCGGCAGTGTGGCGGTACCGCTGGATGTGGCGCTTCCGACAGAGGAACTGTGTGAGCTGATATGTCGGGCAGATGTCACGATGCTTGTGGTGGATGACATGCGAAAAGATGTGGTTGAAGCTGCAAAGAATACTTGTCCGTTTTTGCAATATATCGTATCCATGGGGCAGGAACCCGTTGAAGGTTGTCTGTCAATGAAAGATCTGCTCGCAGAGAGAGCAGAAGATATTCGTGTGGAAAATACAGAAAGCACCCGTGCAGAAAATGCAAAAGGTACCGGTACAGAAAAAGAGATCGATCCGGATGCGCTTTGTACGATCATGTTTACTTCTGGAACGACAGGAAAAAGCAAAGGAGTGATGCTGACTCAGCGGAATCTTGCGGAAAATGCGACTTGCCTGGATATGAAGATCGAAGAAAATTCAGTGATATTATCCGTGCTTCCGATTCATCACGCATACTGTCTGAGCATGGATATCTTAAAAGGATTTTCGGTGGGAAGCACAATCTGTATCAATGATTCGCTCATGCGCGTGGCGAGAAATATACAATTGTTCCGGCCGCAGATCATGCTGATGGTTCCGTTGATGATCGAAAGCCTTGCGAAGAAGTTAGAGGCTGCAGAAGGACTTCCGGCAGAAGTTGTAAAAGAGAAAGTGTTCGGTGCACAGTTCCATACAATTTTCAGCGGAGGTGCGTATCTGAATCCGGATTACATTGACTTGTTTGCACGTTATGGAATTTCGGTGCTTCAGGGCTATGGAATGACGGAGTGTGCACCGGTCATCGCAACGACGGTCGCATGGAACCAGAAGAAAGATTCCGTCGGACAGCTGCTTCCAAACTGTGAGGCAAAGTCGGTGGACGGCGAGCTTTGGGTGCGGGGCAGCAGTGTGATGTCCGGTTATTATAAAATGCCGGAAGAGACAGCGGCAGCATTGGAAGACGGCTGGCTGAAAACCGGTGATCTGGGTTATGTGGATGATGAGGGCTTTGTCTATCTGACCGGCCGAAAGAAGAATCTGATCATTACCAAAAACGGAGAAAATGTCTCGCCGGAAGAAATCGAAAATAAACTGAGCACAAAGCGGCTCGTGGCAGAGGTGCTTGTGCGAGAGGCAGAGGGCGTCATCGAGGCAGAGATATTCCCGGATCATGAATATGCCGCGAAAGCAGACATAGAAGATGTGCCGGCAAAACTGCAGGAAATCATCGACAGTTACAATAAAGATGTTCCGGCATACAAGCGCGTGTACCGCCTGAAAGTGCGGAAGGAAGAATTTCCAAAGACTGCGTCGCGGAAAATAAAAAGAAAAATCTAAAAAGTTGGAAATCGAACATACTTTCTGATATAATAAAATGTGGATGCGGCATGTAATTCCTGCCACATCCACATTTATTAGGAGGTATCAGATGGAAGAACAGCACATCTATATTGCAATTGATCTGAAATCATTTTATGCTTCGGTAGAGTGCGTCGAGCGCGAACTCGATCCTCTGACCACCCATCTTGTCGTGGCAGATGCAAGCCGCACGGAGAAGACGATCTGCCTTGCAGTATCCCCATCTCTGAAAGCATACGGGATACCGGGGCGGGCGAGACTGTTCGAAGTGGTGCAGCGCATCCGGCAGGTGAACAGGGAGCGTGTACGCAAAGCACCGGGGCAGAAGTTTACAGGAACATCCCATTTTATAGAAGAACTGAATCAGCATCCGGAACTTGGTGTCGATTATATCGTAGCGCCGCCGCGCATGGCTTTTTATATGGATTACAGCACAAGAATTTATGATGTATATCTGCGCTATGTGGCACCGGAGGACATTCATGTGTACTCCATCGACGAAGTGTTCATGGATGTGACACATTATCTGAAAACCTATCAGATGACAGCAAAGCAGCTGGCATCAAAGATCATTATGGAAATCTATCGTGACACCGGAATTACCGCGACGGGCGGTATCGGCACAAATCTGTATCTGTGCAAAGTCGCAATGGATATTATGGCAAAGCATGCCTATCCGGATGAGAACGGCGTGCGCATTGCTTTTCTCGATGAGATGACATACCGCAAATATTTGTGGGATCATCGGCCGTTGACCGACTTTTGGCGGGTAGGACATGGATATGCAAAAAAGCTTCAGGAAGCGGGCCTTTATACGATGGGCGATATTGCGCGTTGCTCAATCGGAAAGCCGGGCGAGTTTCACAACGAGGAACTGCTGTACCGCATGTTTGGCGTGAATGCGGAGCTTCTGATCGACCATGCCTGGGGATATGAACCGGTGACCATGGATCTGATCAAAGCCTATAAGCCGCAGTCGAACAGTCTGGGCAGTGGACAGGTTCTGCAGTGTCCGTATGATTTTGAAAAGGCAAAACTCATCGTGCGCGAGATGACGGATCTTCTCGTTTTGGATCTGGTGGATAAGAAACTTGTTACCGATCAGATGGTGCTCACGGTAGGGTATGATATTGAAAACCTGTCTGATGCCAGGATCCGTTATCGGGGCGAGGTCAAAGCAGACCGATACGGAAGAAATGTGCCGAAGCATGCGCATGGCACCACGAATCTCACGGAGCCGACATCCTCCACGAAGCGGATTATAGATGCAGTCATGAAGCTTTATGATGAGATCGTTAATCCGAAGCTTCTCGTCCGCAGAATCAATATTACCGCGAACCACCTTGAGGAAGAAACGAAAGCAAAAGAAGCGGCATCTTTCGAACAACTGGACCTGTTCACGGATTACGATGCCCTGGCAAAAGAGCGCAAAGAGGAAAATGCAAAGCTTGAAAAGGAGCGAAAGTTGCAGGAAGCAATGCTTAGCGTAAAAAAGCGTTATGGAAAGAATGCCATGTTAAAAGGCATGAATCTGCTTGATGGGGCAACCACCATGGAGCGTAACCGCCAGATTGGCGGACACAAGGCATAAGTAATACGAGAATAGGGAATAAGATATAAGAATGTATGATATAGGGAGCGTGCTATGAGCGACATCTATAATATCAAGACAACGAATAAATATGAGGACATCATCCATCTGCAGCATCCGGCATCCGCAAATCATCCGCAGATGCCGATCGAGGACAGGGCAGCGCAGTTTTCGCCTTTTGCGGCTCTGACCGGACACGAGGATGCTATCCGGGAAACACAGCGGCGGATGGAGGAACGATTCCGGAAGATGGAACCGGGGAATGGAGAGAGAACAGGTGAAAATGAAGAATAAGAATTTAAAAAATGTAGGTGCTTTGATAATTCTTTTGCTGGCAGTTATAGCGGTCATGTTTATTGTATGTAAATACAGATCAGAAAAAAAGGAATCTGCGCAGCCTGTTACCATAGGAGATCTGGCAAACCCTGATTCGGAGAGGGCAAATTGTGTATATGTCAGGGAAAATGGAAAATATGTGCCGTTTCTGGTTATAACAAACAATTATGAGGATGGATATACATTGCTTCTGAGAAAAGAAATTTTGGAAGAAGAGCATCGGATGAATGATTACAGTTCCTTTTACCAGGGAAGTGAGATTGACACTTTTTTGAACAGTGATTATTTTAATGAACTGGAGGAAATCCGTAAAAAAATAAAAAATGTATCGATTGCTATCGTGGACAGGGACTCTATAGGATCCAGCGGATCTGGTACAATAAATATAAAAAGACACGTATTTCTGTTGTCGGCAAGGGAATTGTGCTATGGTGTGGAAAATGAAGGGAGAGAGTTGGAATATTTTAATATTCCGGATCACAGGATTGCAGAATATCACGGGGAACCGGCGAGCTGGTTACTGCGGACGCCTTCAACATTCTATTTGTCAGCCGTATGTGGAATTGCACAGGATGGACAACTTTCGTTGGCAAATACATATGACAAGTTTGGAATCCGCCCGGCTTTTTGTGTTGATTCTGCAGAAAAAATAATAGAGAAGGAAGGCATTGTTAATGGAAAGAAGGTATATGTCATTGAGTAAAAGAGAAAAAGAGGGAACTATTTGCATTTACCATGAGGGTATGTTAACGTAGTTAATATAATGACATGCCGAGTTCTATATAAGACTTGGTTTAGCAACGAGAGAAAGGAAAACTATATAATGAGTAAAGAAATACCTTATAAGATTTATCTCGAAGAAAGCGAGATGCCAAAGCAGTGGTACAATGTCCGCGCAGATATGAAGAACAAGCCGGCACCGATTTTAAATCCGGCCACTATGAAACCAATTACCGTGGAGGAGCTCGCTCCGATCTTTTGTACCGAACTTGCCAAACAGGAATTGGACGAGACAACACCTTATTTTGATATTCCACAGGAAATCCGTGATTTTTACAGAATGTATCGTCCGTCACCATTGGTACGTGCGTACTGCCTTGAGAAAAAGCTTGGCACACCGGCACATATCTATTACAAATTTGAGGGAAACAACACATCCGGAAGTCATAAATTAAACTCTGCCATCGCACAGGCATATTATGCCAAAAAGCAAGGCTTAAAAGGTGTGACAACAGAGACCGGTGCCGGACAGTGGGGTACCGCGCTTTCTATGGCATGCTCCTATTTTGATCTGGACTGCCAGGTATACATGGTAAAAGTATCTTATGAGCAGAAGCCATTCCGCCGCGAAGTAATGCGTACATACGGTGCAAAAGTGACACCATCCCCATCGATGAACACCGAAGTAGGAAGAAAAATAAACGCAGAATTTCCAGGAACGACCGGAAGTCTTGGCTGTGCAATTTCTGAGGCAGTAGAGGCAGCTACCACACAGGAAGGTTACCGCTATGTACTCGGTTCCGTATTGTCTCAGGTACTGATTCATCAGACTGTGATTGGATTAGAGACAAAAGCAGCGCTTGATAAATACGGCATCAAAGCGGACACCATCATCGGATGTGCAGGCGGCGGTTCGAACCTTGGCGGCCTGATTTCTCCATTCGCAGGAGAAATGCTCCGTGGAGAAGCTGATTATGAGATCATCGCAGTTGAGCCGGCATCCTGCCCGAGTCTGACCAGAGGTCGCTATGCATACGACTTCTGCGATACCGGAAAGATCTGCCCGCTCGCAAAGATGTACACTTTAGGAAGCGGATTTATTCCATCCGCAAACCATGCCGGCGGACTTCGCTACCACGGCATGAGTTCCATCGTGTCCCAGCTGTATGATGACGGTTATGTAAAAGCAAGAAGCGTGGAGCAGACCGAAGTCTTCAAGGCAGCAGAGACATTTGCAAGAGTCGAAGGAATCCTTCCTGCACCAGAGAGCAGCCATGCAATCAAAGTGGCAATCGACGAGGCACTCAAATGCAAAGAGACCGGCGAAGAGAAGAACATCGTATTCGGTCTGACCGGTACCGGATATTTCGATATGGTTGCATACCAGAAGTATAACGACGGCGAGATGTCCGATTACATTCCAACCGATGAAGAGCTGGAGAAGAGCTTTGCAACACTGCCGAAGGTGGAACTGTAATTGTATTATAATCGCAATTTTGAATGCAATAACCAATGTAGTAGAGATTGATCAGCCAGGGCGCTTGCATCGAATAGGATGTAAGCGCCCTGGTTTATTTTTGCGACGGGGTTTTTTTGGTGTCTTTTGTGCGTCTCTTGCGCGAAAATGGGGTACTAGAGGAAGATTTTTGTGTATATACCCCGGAAAGTATTTATTTTGGAAAAGGATTCATGTGTGGGTGGAAATTTATGAAAATGTCTATCAACATAATGTGTCTTGTAGAAATAGCGGGAAAAGGGGAGTATAATAAATATATAACAAGCAAATTGCGATAAGTAATAGGAAAGTAAAAGAATTTTAAGGTGAAAATCATTGACAAAAGAAGAATGGTACAGACAACTGTTTCAGAAACTTGGAAATTCCAAGTTTCGAAGCAGTTTTCATCTGAAGCAGAAAGACATCGATTATATTAATGAAAAAGGAATAGATACGATCCGGCAGCATGCCAGAGATTTTATTGCAAAACGCGAAGCACCGGCTTTTATCCCGAATGATGGAAAACAGACACCAATGAAAGGGCATCCTGTATTTATTGCGCAGCATGCAACTGCGACATGTTGCAGAGAATGCATACGGAAATGGCATAAAATGCAGCCGGGAAGGGAATTGAGCCAGGTGCAGCAGGACTATCTGGTGAATGTAATCATGACATGGATTCAGAAGGAAATTGCTGCTAGTAATCGACAACCGAAACCCGATCAGTAAATAATCACTTAAAAATATCTCGACATAATGCAGCATAAATGCTATAATGCGCACAAGGCGTTTATTTATATAACCTTATCATATCCCCAAAATTTCATATGTTCGGGCGTATCGCCCGCATTACCAATCTATTTTACAATTTAATAATGTACAAACTATTTTTTAAATTACAAAAGACTGTTAAATCAGTTCTTTTTGCTATATACTTAAGGAAAGGTAACATAACTACATGGGAAAAACCAAAGATGTAACTACGGAACCCAAGAAGGAGATTCAAAGCACTGTTTTTGACGATGTGTTTCGAACTATCGCTCAGAAGATGCCAGCTCTTCTGATTCCGTTGATCAACGAAGTGTTCCAGACGAATTATCCGGAAGATATTCATTTTCAGCAGCTGCGGAATGAACACTATGAAAAACTCGGGAAGATCATCACTGATTCTATTCTGCAGATTGAAGGCCGCACCTATCATCTCGAATGTCAGTCTTCACTTGACGGACGAATGGTAATCCGGATGTTTGAATACGATTTTTCCATTGCACTCGAACTTGCAGAAAAAAATAATGGAGTATTTGAAATTGAGTTTCCGCAATCGTGCGTGCTGTATATTCGAAACCACCGGGAACACAGTCTGCCGGAATATCACGAGGCAATTGTGAAGTTTGCAGACGGTCAACAGATTCTTTATCGAGTTCCAATCTTGCGGGTACAAAATTACACTGTGGATTCGATAATCGAAAAACGACTGTTGATACTGCTTCCATATCATATTCTGCGGTACGAAAGTTTCATGAAAAATTCAGGTAATAACACGAAAAAGCTGGAACAATTATTAGCCGACTATCAAAAAATCAGTGATGCATTGGAACAATGTATGGATGATAAAAAATCCTCTCTTTATATCGATTTAATTACACTTATCGAAAAGATTGCAGATCATATCATTCCAAAGGAAAATGAGAAAGTAAGAGAAAGGTTAGGTGATCTTATGGGTGGAAAAATTTTGCAACTCGAATCAGAACGATTACGCGAATTAGGAGAGGCAAAAGGCCGTGCCGAAGGTCGAAGGGCCGAACGAATCGAGGCAATTCAAAATATGATTAAGTATGATGTATCAAAAGAAAAAATTCTTCAGGACTATTCGGAAGAAGAATATAATGAAGCGGTAAGCGCAATGCTTGTGGAGGTATAACTATGCCCGATGAATTATCTGCCTCGGAAGAAAAACAAAGACGGGGACCGAGAAGCAATCAGAAATTAAAGATCTTATATCTTGCAAAAATATTGCTTGAGTACACGGACGCAAAGAATGACATTACCTTGCAGGACATCATAGACAAGCTGGCGGCTTACAATGTGACGGCAGAACGGAAAAGCCTGTATGATGATATTGCACAGCTGAATGATTTCGGCATCAAAATTAAGAAAACGCAGTATGGAAGAACTTCTCACTATCAGGTGGTCAATCGCGATTTTGAACTGGCAGAGTTAAAACTTCTTGTAGATTCGGTCGCGTCGGCAAAGTTCATCACCGAGCAAAAATCCAATGAACTTATTCAGAAAATCGAGCGTCTGGCAAGTAAACCGCAAGCTTCCATGTTGCAGCGTCAGGTATATGTCGCAGGGCGTGTCAAAGCGATGAACAATGACATCATGGAAAACGTCGATGCAATCCATAATGCGATTTCCAAGAATCTTCAGATTTCCTTCCAGTATTTTCAGTGGAATGTGCAAAAAGAACCGGAACTACGAAGAAATGGCGAACGCTATGTAATCAGCCCGTGGGGCTTATCGTGGGATGATGAGAATTACTATCTGGTCGGCTATGATGCAAAAGCAGATAGAATCAAACATTACCGCGTGGACAAAATGCTTAAGATCAAAGTGGAATCCACCAGACGCGAAGGCAGGAAGAAATTTAAAGAAGTGGACATGGCAGCCTATGCAAAAAAGATGTTCAACATGTTTGACGGAGAAGAACAGACCGTAGAAATATTGTGTGAAAACAGCCTGGCGGGAGTGATGATCGACCGGTTCGGCAAGGAAGTGCGGATGAGCAGAGTCGATGACGAGCATTTTAAAGTAGCGGTAAAAGTCGCTGCAAGCAAACATTTTGTGCATTGGGTCATGGCATTAGGAAGCGGAGCAAAGATCATCGGACCGGAAAATCTGGTGCATGAGGTAAACGAAGAAATCAAACGATTGGCAGAGCAGTATCGAGAAAAATAGAACAAAGATTCGAATTACAAGTGGAGATTTATGGACTTGCAATTTGGCATAATGGAGTCATCCTGAGAAAGCAAAAAGCTTTTGGGGTGGCTCTATTTATTTACGATGTTTTTTGGTTCTGGAAATGGAGGTAGCATATATGCATATATTAGCATTCCTTTTATTGTTTGTTGTTGGAGCAATATTAGCAGCTTGCAACGGAGATTATTCAGGAATAGCTGCAATAGGCAAGTTTGTAGGAGGATGTGTATTGTTATTTCTGGTGGCATGGTTATTTACGCAGCCTGTTTTGCTGGTAATTGCTATTGCAATACTTATTCTGATTGCGATATGTTGTTCGGTAAAATAGGGTGGATAGATAATTGTGATATAAACAAGGAGGCGGAGTTATATGAGTAAAAATTCATTTGGACAGAGTGCTGTAATATTTTTGGTAATCATCGGTATTCTTTATGTGATCGGCAGCGTCGGGGAAGCCAGCGAACCAAAGTGCATAAAGACAGGATGTGATAACAAACAGGCAAGTGGTAGCAGCTATTGTTATCTTCATAAATCATCTGGCAGCAGATACTCCTCATACAGAAGCTCTGCCTATCATAGTAAGTATTCCGAAAGTTCTTCGACGGGTAATTCGGAAAATACGAATCGTAGTTATAGCAACAGCACAAAGAAGAACAGCTCTGGAAAACGCACTTATGATTCGTATGATGACGGATATGACGATATCTACATGGACGGCGATTATGATTATGACCGATATGATAGCGACAGTGATTATGCGGATGGGGTGGATGATGCGATGGACGAGACTGGGGAGGATTGGTAATGGTGCGCTGCATGACAGGAGAAGATAAGGAGTCGAAAAATGTCTAAAAAAATAATGTATATTGTGGAAATGAAGGGAAAAGGGGAGTATAATAGACATATCAGAAAAGATAGTTGTATATAGAAAGACCTTCATAATTAATATAATGAGGGTCTTTCTATAATGTGAAAATAGTATTTATTTTACATTAAGCGTAAATTTGCATTTCGGAAATGAAGAACAACCATAAAATTGTTTTCCGGCATTAGGACCTTTTTGGGCGGTTCGAAGAATTAATTTTGCTCCACATTTTGGACAAACCGGAACTGAGGAAACTGTGTCTTTTTCTCCTGAAGAAGATGGGGGATTAGTGACATCTGTTTCTGCTTTGTCAGATGGTGAAGTCGTTTCAGCTTCTTTTAGAAGTTTTTCATATTTGATAGCATAATCCTTACGAGTATCGTTGTTCATGTTAAGCAGACTTTGCGCAATGGCCATCATTTCTTTTTTGGTAGAAGGTAACTCCTTTGATTGAGAAATCATGTCTTTTATGGTTGTTACTAATTGATCAGCACGAATAACTTGCTGCTTGATTTCTTTTTTTGCATATCGATCATTTACAATCGTTTTGGGGTTTGCAAGAACGACTAAGGGTTTGTAAAAGGAAGAAAAATTGTGTCTTATAGACAATCCTTTTATCCAGTTAGAATTTTCGATTTTTGCTTCTTTTAAAACCTCCAAATGGCGTTGGCTTTGCGTAATAGGGGAATAAATACCTTCTTTTTGTTTGGCGCGACCATATGTGATTGTGCGCATGAAAGCACCATTGGAATCGATTTCGATATTTCCTACAAGATTTTTGCATTCTATTAAAAAAATAATTTTTGATGTGACAACAATAAAATCTATTTGCGCACCAAGTCCATCTTGTGTTTCAATGTATATATCATGAAGAATTACCATATCCATGTTGCTATGTTTCAATTCGAATAAAATGTTTTCTTCACCTGCAATACCTGCTTGTGTAATGGCAATTTCTTTTTGAATTTGGTCTTGTAAATCACCGAAAGCAGATGGTTGTAAGGTCTTTAATTTATCTAAATATGTTTTTGCATCATTTGAATCTTTTAAAATAATAACTTCTGGCTTTGAAAATAATCCCATGTAACAAATCTCCTTTGTATGAATCTAAAACCATAGTATCATCTGATGATTAATTTTTCAAGGAAAATGGCATGATGAAAATTTGGAAAGAAAAATATTTTGCCTAAGAAAATAGAAAAGATATGGAAATATGAATACAAGGAGAGTATAATTAGAAGAAGATATGATTGTACGGATAATGAACAACTGAAGAAAGTGATAAGCATATGAATACAAAAGACAATATGATATTTGTAAAGGGTGAAATTAAGACCGCAGAAATCGCATTTTGCACCTACAATTCAGATACTAAAAAGTGGGATGTCAGGTTTACGAATGGCAAAAAATATTCGTATGCATATGGAAATATAGTGTGGTTAAATAATCCAACATCATTACATCCAAAAGCGTTTCATATTAGTAGAAATGGTTATGAGTTTTCTGGTATTACTGAAATATATGAATTTGGTTCGCAGATGGATTTTTATTGGCATATTTGTTTTGAAAATGGAAAAGAGAGAGATTATCGTCGCAATGATTTGCGAATCAGAAGTTCATGTTTGGGAGAGAAGAAATCTGCAAATGTTTTTGATTATATAAAGCAAATTGCAGACTTATGTGATATTAGAAATGAACAAAGTGGCGAAAAAATATTGGCTAACAAATTCAAAAAAATGTCTTATGTTGGGAATGATGTTGCTTTAGCAAAATATTTGAATCCATCTACACTACATACATTTGATGGAAACAGCAATTATGTACCAGTTTTTCCGTTTGGGTGCAATAACAGTCAATATCAGGCTGTGAAAAATGCTATGGAAAATCAAATCAGTGTTATTCAAGGTCCGCCTGGAACGGGAAAGACACAAACAATATTAAATATAATAGCGAATATAATATTACAAGGGAAAACTGTTCAAATAGTTTCTAATAATAATTCTGCCACAGAAAACGTATATGAAAAACTGTGTTCACCCAAATATAATTTGGGATTCATTGCTGCAACACTGGGAAAAGCTGATAATAAGAAAAATTTTATTGAAAATCAAAATGCAAACTATCCTGACTTTTCATTTTGGAAAATAAATGGAAACAGGGATATTATGCAAAATAAAATAATAGAAGAGTCAAAGCAGTTAAAAAATGTGTTTGATAAACAGGAAAGACTTGCAGGTTTAAGACAGGAAAATGCACAATTAGTAACGGAATTAGAGTATTTCAAACATTATGTTGAGGAAACAGATGTTGAAGTTCAAAAGCTAAAGTTTAAGAAAAATCTTAGTTCAAAACAATGGATGGAATTATGGCAGGAATGCCAATTTATTTCGGAGGAAAATAGCAGAATAAATTTTTGGTTTAAAATCAGAAGCTATTTAAAGTACGGAATTACAAACTGGAACTTTTATAAGCAGGACATATCAAAGATAATTACAACTTTTCAATTTATGTATTATGATACAAAAAATATGGAACTGTTAAGAGAGATACAAGATATTGAAAATTATCTGAATTGTGCGAATAAAAATTTACTAGATACTTTGTGCAATGATTCGATGCAGATTTTAAAGGATCAATTGGCATGGAAGTATGGGAAAAACAGTCAACGTAAACGATTTACAGAAGAGGATTTGTGGAAAAATCCGTATGAAGTTCTACAGGAGTATCCAGTTATTTTAAGTACTACATTTTCATCCAGAGATAGCCTGAATGCAGATGTTGTGTATGATTATCTTATTATGGATGAGGCTTCGCAGGTTGATATAGCAACTGGAGCATTGGCTCTTTCCTGTGCAAGAAATGTGGTTATTGTAGGTGATACAAAACAATTACCAAATGTTGTTACTGAGAATACAAGAAATAAAGCAAATTTTATATTTGAAAGCTATCACCTGAACGAAGGTTATCGGTTTACAAAAAGTTTTTTACAATCTGTTTTAGAAGTTATGCCAAATGTGACACAAACATTATTGAGAGAACATTACAGATGTCATCCTAAGATTATTAATTTCTGCAATCAAAAATTTTATCGTGGGGAATTGATTATAATGACAGAAGATAAAGGCGAAAAAGATGTTTTGTCAGTAATAAAAACAGTTCCGGGTAACCATGAACGAAATCATTATAGTCAAAGACAGATAGATGTAATCAAAGATGAAATAATACCAAAGTTTAATTTAGAAAAGAGTGAAACAGGAATTATAGCACCATACAAAAATCAGGTAAAAGCAACTTCTAATCAAATTGATGGAATTGATGTTGCTACGGTACATAAGTTTCAAGGAAAGGAAAAGGATAATATCATCATATCAACGGTAGATGATGAGATATCTGATTTTGCAGATGATCCATATTTGATTAATGTAGCTGTGTCAAGAGCAAAGAAAAAACTTGTACTGGTTGTCACAGGAAATGAACAGTCAAAGGAGAGCAATATTATTGACCTGATTAATTATATTGAATATAACAATTTTGAGGTTATGGATAGTCAAATTTATTCTATTTTTGATTATTTGTACAAGCAGTATACAGAGGAAAGAAAAGAATTTTTAAGGAGTCATAAGAAGATATCAGAGTATGATTCGGAAAATTTAATGTATGTATTAATTGAAGAGCTTTTAAGTGATAATAGGTATTCCAGTTTGGATGTCGTATGCCATTTTCCGATGAACATGTTGATAAGAAATCTGGAATTATTAAATGAGCAGGAATGCAAATATGCAATGAATCCAGCTACACATTTAGATTTTCTTATATACAACAGAATTAGTAAAAAGCCGGTATTGGCAATTGAAGTTGACGGGTATGAATATCATAAGAATGGAACAGTGCAAGCATCAAGGGATATATTGAAGAATCATATATTGCAATTATATCAAATACCATTGTTGCGTTTTCAAACAAATGGTAGCGGAGAAAGAAAAATAATTGCAGAGTGGTTAGAAAAATTGGTTGGATAAAAGGAACAGGGAGTATATATGGGAAGATTAGAGAAAGAGTTCAGTGAAAATACAACGTTAAAATATTACAATGAAAATGCTACAACCTTTTCTGCTACAACACGGACGGTAGACTTCTCAACAACGCAGGACAAGTTCCTTGCATTGTTACAGCCCAATGCACTTATTTTAGATTTTGGCTGTGGATCTGGTCGTGATACAAAGTATTTTATGGATCACGGATATAGAGTGGAAGCAACAGATGGTTCAGAAGAATTGTGCAGATTAGCAAGTACATATGCAGGAGTTACAGTTAAACATATGTTATTTCAGGAGCTGGACGAGCAGAAGAAATATGATGGTATCTGGGCTTGTTCCTCTATTTTACATTTGTCAAAAGATGATCTTGAAAGCGTTATACAGCGAATGCTACATGCATTGAAAGATAACGGAGTGATTTACACATCTTTTAAGTATGGAACATTCGAGGGCGAACGAAATGGAAGATATTTTACCGACTTTACGGAAGAAACATTTGATAGGTTTTTAAAAGATATAAGTCATGTGAAAATAGAAGAACAATGGCTGACAGGGGATGTGAGACCGGGACGTGAATCGGAACAATGGCTGAATCTTATACTGAGGAAAGTGTGACGAATGGATAAAGTATTAAAGCTGGAAAATGGACAATATGATCTGGTAGAAACGGTAACATATCCAAATGGTGGTGCAAGTTATTTTTATGTCAAAGACCAGGAAGTTATAATTATCGATGATGGAATATGCAAATTGGAGGAGGGGGAAAAGGCTTTTCCTTACACTTTAATTACTGATAAACAAAATTCCTATATGAATCGCTATGCAAAATTGTATCGCTTTTTAAAAGAAGATATGGATAACATTGATACCGTACTTAAAGACTCTGAACAGCGAACGGGTACACCGCAAAAATATGTTGTTGATCGCTCGGATTCAGCAGATGCCTCACCATTAGAGATTGATTTTGAAGATAATTTTGCAGAAGTATATGGTATGGATGGTTTGAAATACTTATCCCGTGAGTATGGAATTATAGATAATCAGGGCAACAATTATTTTCTGGATTATTTTCTACACACTAAACATGGAAACAAAGCTGTGGAAGAAAATGGCCGGGAGTATCATCATCCACAGGCGATTGGACTTGATAAGTATCGTAAACAATTAAAAAAGCAGAATACATGTACCGCATGGGGAATTAAGTTATTTCGATTTTCAAAAGAAGATTGTGCGTTTAAAAATCGGATGCAAGATGACATTAAATTATTCTTTGGAGAAAATACAACTGATTTTGAGGCAAATGGAATCCTTGCGGATCGAACGGTAAAATTATATGAGCATCAGGAAAATACACTCGAAGAAATTCAAAAGCAACGTGCTACTGGCATAAACACATTTTTAGTTGTGTTTCCGACGGCAAGCGGCAAATCCAAGATTGTTGAAGAAGATCTTCGCATTTTTTCCAGACAAAATCCGGAATTTCATGCGCTTATTATGGCACCAAATACAAATATTATTGATGACTGGAAACATCGCATAGAAAAATCTCTTCCGGATTTGCAGGAGCAAATAGAAATTTGTTCATTTGCTTATATGATGCGGCACTATCAGGAATGTGCACAGGAGAAATACAATTATATTGTAGTAGATGAAGCACATCATGCTGTTTCACCGGTTTTAAAACGTGTAATTCAGTATTTTACTCCGGATTTTTTGATTGGTCTTACAGCTACAGATCAACGACCGGATAAAAAGAAGCTGGAGACAGTATTTGGTAATTACAAGACAGGATTATCTCTGGTTGATGCAATGCAAAAGAAAATTGTTGCAGAGGCAAATGTATATCGCATTGAAACCAATTTGGATCTAAGTCATATTCGGTTTAATGGCAAAGATTATGTTAATGCCGATTTGGAAAAGAGTATTCGTGTAAAATCCAGAAATGAGTTGATTGCAGATGTTTTGCAACACTATTTTTCAGAAAGAAAAGCAGGACAGTTGCAGGGCGTAGTATTTTGTGCGAATACGAGTCATGCACAGGAAATGGAGCGTGTATTAAATGCAAAAGGTCTTTCGGCAAAGGCATATACAAGAAAAGCAAAAAATACAGATGAAATTATGCAACAGTTCCGTGAGAAAAAGATACGTTTTCTGTGTGCCTGTGAAATGATTTCGGAGGGATGGGATTATCCGGAACTTGGAATTTTGGTAATGGCACGGCCGACGCTTTCAAAGGTTCTTTATATGCAACAGATTGGCAGAGGACTTCGACGCACAAATACAAAAACAAACGTGTTTGTCATTGATGTGGTAGATGAATATGGTGCCATGGCAAAACCATGTTCCATGCATTCAATTTTTGCGAATCCATTTTATACAGCATTCGGAAGTATTTTAAAAAGAGATTATTCTGTGGGAGATATGATAGAAGTAGATGGACTGCACGAAACAGTAGAACGTATTGTGCAGGTGGACATTGAAACTTTCGAAGAAAAATACGGTGATTACTTAAATCAGGAACAGTTAGCGAGAGAATTTTATTTGAGTACTGGAACTATTACTAGCTGGGTTGCCAAAGGAAAAATTTCTCCGGATGAAATGATTGCTTTTGGAAGTAGAAAAATATATCTTTTTGCACCAGAACATGTGAAGCAGATCCGTGAGGAAAATCACATTGCAGAACATACAGAGGAAACTATCAAAACGGACTTTTTTGATTTCCTGGAAGAACGTGATTATAGCCTTTCCTACAAAATGCCGTTTCTTCTATCGTTCTTAAAAAATATGAATGAAATTGGAGACGCAGAAATTGATGCTGTGCTCACGGATTATATTGCTTTTTATCAGGATAGAATTGATAAAGGACTTCCGGTAGATCGAACAAGCTGTCCATACAATGCAGAGCGATTGAAAGATCGGAAATATATTAAAAGTAATATGCTGACAAATCCGTTTGAAAAATTTGAGCGTAAACGATTCCTGTATTATTCAAAGGACCTGAACGTGATTTCTATGAATCACGCGTTGTTTATCAAAATGAGTACGCAGGATTTTGATATGGTGAAGGCACAGATGGAAGAGGATTTGGGGCAGTATTATTCGAAAATAAAAATCTTATAGTTAATAGAATGAAAAATTAATCCTTTTAATTTAAAGGAGGGGTACATATATGGAAATAATCACTACAGACAAAGCACAAAAGATTCCTGATGAAAGAACTTGGAAAAATAGTGCAAATGTCTTGTGCAATTATATGAAAAAAATACAGTATCTGGAAATGATATTAAAAAATAGGGCAATTATACCAAGATATGTAATTGAACCATTAGAGTATTTATCTATCGAAAATTTGTATAAAATTGCTTTCCCAATGACGTGCTTTTGTGATATTCCATTTTCAAAAGTAAGTGGTCATATGAGTTTTTATGGGAAATATGGTATTGCGTTTAACAAAGATACATTTATAAAAAAATTTTGTATACAGCCTATTCATTATATAAATATGGAATCACCATTAGCTAAAGATTTTAGACAAGCTTTTTCAGAATATTATAATTCGGATAAAAAGGCAAGTAAAAAGGATAGGGTATTAACGGATTATATGGTAAGCACATTGTTATATATGAAACCTTTATCAGGAATTGAAGAGATTGATGGAATAAAAAAAAGATATGTTTATCAAGACGAATGTGAATGGCGTTATATTCCTGCAAAAAATTTTCCGGGAAATTTGAAATTGGTTTTGAGGAGCGAAGCAAATGAAAAAGGGAGAGATGAATATTCAAGGGCATTGTTGGCACATGAAGAAACATGGATAAAATTTGACTGGGAAGATGTGAGATATATTATTGTTCCAGATGACAGCGCTTTACATCAGATTATTGATGTGATAAAAGAACTACCAATGGGGGATCGTGAAAGATATTTACTGATTTCAAAAATCGAGGTTAGTGCAAGATTTACGGAGGATTTAGTATGATTGCAGATTTTGAAGAAATATTTGGAAAACAAGATAATAATCATGTTTCAATACCAGAGGAAATATTGAACAACATCAATCAGGAATTACCAAGTACATTATTTTGTTATGAAGATCCTGAAAAAGGTTTTATAGTGACTCCTAAACCTAATGGAAAAGTGCTTGTTAATTTTACCCTTGACCCAGATGAAAAGACAAGAGAACGATTGAAGAATATTCCAAAAGAAAAGTGGATGGATTATTTTTATCGCACACAGCAATGTGTGAAAGTAAAGTATGTGTATATGGGAGATGAAAATAAAAAAATACCAATAGAACAAATAGGATTTAACCCCTTAGAGGAAAGCCCGAAAATTATAGAAAATTATATGTATCCAGAGAAGTTTCCGGATCCCTTTCAAATGCCTATAGAAATACCAAATGGAAAAAAAATTGTTTTAGAAATACAAAGACAGCCATATGATAGTATGAATATAGTGAAATTTGCAAATGTCAACTATCCGGCTATTAAAATGGAAATTTTTATTAACGAAGTGGAAATAGAAAAATCTAGTCTTACATATTCAGTTAATCCGTCAAAGGCGCAAACGGTGGAAGATGCAATTTTGGCAATCCAAATTTCTAAATATATGCAAAACGGAGAAGCGTTGATTGAAGGGAAAAAGATGTTTCGTCCAAATATAGAAAGTGAAAGTTTGGATATGGAGCAATTGGACAAGTGGGATACATTTTGGAATTGTCTGAAAAAATTAGAAGAGATATTAGATGTTTCGTTTGTGCCAGAGGTTGAGTTGGCACAAGAGGATATTTTATTTATAGGGCAGTTAGAAGCTTCATTGATTAATGGGAAGGAAGTGAAGTGGGAGCATCCATTTGATCATTTGCATGTTGAAAAAATGGAGATGAAATCGAGTTCATTAGATGATTTGATTGGCAAAGGAAAAATGCAGTTTGGCTTTATGGAAGGACCAATAGAGGCCTCTTTATTAGGTGTAGATTTTCAATTGTACAGTGAAACATGGATGAAAGGTTTTGTTATCACGGGAATGGAATGGGATGATGACACACATACTGGAGGTGAAATGTATATTTCTGACGAAGGTAATGAGAAGTGGGTACTTACTAGAAAATTTATGACAAAAAAAGAATATTTAGAGAAAGTGTATAGAGTAAAATAGAAGAAATAGTTTATCGGAAGAATATGTATTGAGGATTATATTAAAGTTGATTCTAACATTGGTGATATGGAGAATAGAATCATGGACGAAATGTTTATATAATTATCCATTATTATATTTTTGACAATATAAATATTCAGAACTAAATGATAAAATAAAAAAACTGCCCGTTTCATTTTCTTTGAATGCAAGTTCATTGGTATCACTAGTTCCAAGATATTCGTAATTAAGTAAAAGGGTTGAAATAATATTTTTTAGCTTATTATAAGGATAAATTTTCATATTTAAGTTCCTTTCTATATATGAACTATTATAT
>ERZ1034713.228-NODE-228-length-36311-cov-84.721150_pt1 | contig 36311 bp, 25 predicted proteins | sample MGYA00520692_ERZ1034713 | MGnify/ENA primary metagenome ERZ1034713 (study PRJEB33766, sample SAMN09781717) | gut metagenome | biome: gut microbiome | host: Homo sapiens | place: Madagascar | study: EMG produced TPA metagenomics assembly of the PRJNA485056 data... | reverse complement strand
ATGCCCCTTGATTCGACTTTCAAAAGCTGATATGTCATGCTCCAATTTAGTACTTGTCACCTTTGCGTAAATTTGTGTTGTGGCGATGTCCGTATGTCCCAGTATCTTGCTTACACTCTCTATCGGCATACCGTAGTTTAAAGCCAAAACTGCGAACGAATGCCGGCTTACATGAAATGAAATTCGCTTCTTGATGCCACACATTTTTGCCACTTTCTTTATACGCTTGTTTACCATGTCAAGTGAGCCAATATTAAACAAGTGCATATCTTTTCTCAATGGCTTGTAACGTTCAATTATCTGTATGGCTGCATCTATCAGTTTAATTTTGAATGGTACGCCTGTCTTTTGACGCTGAGAAACTATCCATGGAGACCCACTTATAATGGCAACATTGTCCTCTGTAAGATTCTTGATGTCAACGAAAGAGATACCTGTCCAACAACCAAACATAAACAAGTCTCTCGCAAAAGCAAAGTTGGGATTTTCCAACTCTATTCCTGCCAATATGTCCAATTCTTCCTCTGTCAAGAACTCCCGCTCCTTGTGGTCTGGGTCAACGTGGTACATGGCAAACGGATTTCTCTGTATCTTGCCGTTGTAGTGTGCTGCCGTGACGATATGCTTCAATGGTATGGAGTATATCCAAATGGTAGATTGCGTGAGTCCAATGACATTCTTCAAATACAGACAAAAATCACGGATGAACTCCTCGGTAAGCTCATTCATGGACATATCGCTGCGCTTGTACTGAAATTTGATGAACTCGGCAACGTACTTTCTTACCGTCAGATACTTGCGGTAGGTTCGGACAGCTCGGTCTTTTCCCACGCGTTGGGCAAAGGCTGCGTTCTCCTTGTCAAAAGCTCTGAGTAATGTCTCATACTCCGTACCTATGCCTTGATATGCGTTTCTCACCATTTCAGCGGTAACGAACGCCTCACGGTCGGAAAGCCGTTGGTAATGCTTAGCGATTTGAGCCTTGATGTTATCAAGCGCAAAGTTCACCTCATTGGCTTCCTTGCTTCTGCCTTTGGCTCTGTTGCCCTTGGCATCCCATATCGCCTTGGTCACGCTCAGCTTGCAACTGAACTGTGCGATAGTTCCGTTGATTGTCACTCGTCCCATGATAGGGACAACTCCGTTTCTCTCCTTGCTTCCGTTTACATAGAAGACTGTCTTGAATGTACTTCTCATAATTCCTTGCTTTTTGTTCTGTGCAAAATTAAATCATGAGAGTTGCATGGCAAATTCACAACCTGTGCAGAATTGAGAAGTAAAAACCGAAGCCGTTAAAAATGCTTATTAGAGCGTTTCTTTGAGGTAATGACTTGAAAGCGTTTCTACTTCTCAAATCCGCCATTTTCGCATTTCCTCACGAATGCCACAAAAAGCCAACGACTGCCACAACCACTTGAAACTCAAAACAAAAGCCCAAATCTGCTATTTTTTGCTTTTTTAGTCATTCTTTTTCCGAAAAACCGATGCAACAAAGATAGCACTTACAAGGCACGATGATAGTACTTACAAGCGACAGCGATAATACTTACAAGGTGCAAAGACGTTACTGAGAGCTCGCCATGATAGTACTGACGAGGCGTAAAGCGGCTTGTAGCGCTTATTGCCTCACTATGGCACAACATTGCCCCTTACCAGGGCAATAATCTGCCATTGCCAGGCACAAAACGATACGTCGGGAGCTTTTTTTATAAAAGCACCACTCTTCTTTTTACTCTTCACTCTTCACCAAATCGGCTGAAACCCCGATAAACACTGGGGGTGCGAGAGGTGAAGAGTGACGCACCACTCTTCACCACTCTTCACCACTCTTCACCTTCGGATTGCGCACGGAATTGAATCGGATGCTCGCCCTGTTCGGTTGGGGGACTGAAAACCTCTTTTTTATGTCCCACAGATTTCACAGATTTTCACAGATTTTTTCTGGGTGAAGAGTGGTGAAGAGTGGCGTAAGCTCTTCACCCGTGTAAGTTTATAAGTTACAGGTATTTATGCACTTCCGGTGAAGAGTGAAGAGTGTTTTTGAAAGTGGTGTACTATTCCGGCGAATTGCAAATCCGCGGAACAATTTACATCCTTTTGTATGCTTTTCCTTTTATAAACCTCGTTCTCCCGAATTTTCCAAGGCTTCGCTTGATTTTCTTCATAATTTGCCTTTTTGCTGATAATAATCCTGGGGAAAGAACCTCTTGCTCCAGCATATCCAATGCCATTCTTAACTCTTCGAGGAGTTCGGGATAGTACTTCATCTGCTTGTAGGCGAGCTTCATGCAGTAGCAGCGGATGGCGTAGGGTTGGGAACAGGCAGTAATCTTGGCAATGCAGAAATCGATGAAATCGGAACGGAGTGATTCTTCCTTGAAAGGCTGACGGAGAAGGAGATGGAGCATCAGGCGGCGCTTGGTCTCATTCTTCTCTACGAGAACCCTATCTATCAGTTCGTCATGCTTCTGAAAAAGCCACTCGTTATTCTGCAAGTCGAAATGGGTGAATACCCATAGGGCATTAAACGCCACGCAGTCGTTTTCATCAAGGGTGAGCTGATAAAGCTCAACTTTCTTGCGGCTATTGCCATGGCAGAGAATGCAAATCTCATAGATGTCGTCCATGCTCATTCTCTTATTCGCTTTCTTTCTCATACTTCTATGTTTTTTATGAGGGAATTTCGCTGCAAAGATACACTTTTATGTGGAAATAAACAAGAATACAGAACGATTTTCTTTCATAAATTTAGTAGGGTGTCCAGTTCTATGTTTATGTTCTTAAAAACAAGGGCTAGTTCTCAATAGAAGTGCAAAAATCTGAGGGGGCAGGCTAAATCGTGTTATCTATTCGTTCTTCCGAACTAATAAAAGACATTTGACCGACGGAATAGAAAAACAGAGCAGAAGAGCCTATAAGGGCTAACAAGCCGTTTTATCTACATACAGAAGATTCCGAGTGATTATTTCCTCGTAAGTAATCGAATATCTATGGAAAACTCTTATTTACATCACAAAATTATTTCTCCTTTCACGGCAGCTGCAATATATTGACATTCACGCACTTAAGTGTGAAGGCATTTTTATCGATGTCGCTTCACATCACTTGCAACAAGAGTAAACGATGGAACTATAAGCAGTAAACGATGGAACTGAAAGCTGAGACCGACGGAATCAACACGAAGGGGAGAAAGTACGTTTGATAGAGGGAGAAAGAATGTGGAAGAGAAGGAGGAAATATACCTTCTTACAATCGGATGACTATCGTCATCCATATAGACCACTACCGTCATCCATATAGATGACCCGGGTCATCTATATGGATGACTAGAGTCAACCGATACGAAGAGCGTATCATTTATCCTTCTTCTATAGGTTCTTTCTCCCTCTGGCAAGCGTTCCTTCTCCCCTCTAAATTAATTGCAACATTAATCGCCGATAGTATTTCAAGCGCCTCTTTATTGGTGCATCTTTGCAGTGATATTACTCAATAAACGAATTTAATCGATTATATATATGAATATCAAAAGAACACTGAAAAGACTGATCGACGAGTATGTCGCAGCACTCGAAAAGCAGAATGATCTGCTGAAAGAAAACCTTCAACAGAAAAAAAAAGTCCTTTCACACTTAACTCTCTGTTTGTCAGCAACAAGTAGAGCTTTGTGAAAGGACTTTTTTCTGCATTGTCTTTTTCTTGAATTGAATTTCTCAATACCAAAGGAGTGCTTTTACAAAACATTTAGTATTTTTGCACTTGCTTGTTGAATCCGCTAATTATTTCTTCTGATACACACGTACATAATCTACCTGATACTTCAGAGGAAAAGCAGAAATATCAGGAGTTCCACCATTTCCACCAATGGCAAGATTCAAGAGGATATAATGCTTCATCTCATTAGAAACAAATGGATTTTCGAAGTTATCATCATAGCCTTTGTTATAGGTGGTCTTTAAGTCTATCTTATTGAGAAGCTCATCATCCACATAAATAGACATGTAATTCTTATCCCAATCCATTTTCCATACATGATACTTCTTGCTCCAATCCTTGTCTTTGGTCGTAAAATGAGAAAATGGTGTTACAGATTCATTCCATACCGCCTGCCACAAACCCTTGTCACCCCAGCACGCATTGGCAAGGATGGAAGGACGACCATTCTTGATATAATATTCCAGGATGTCGATTTCACCATTGTTAGGCCATTCCCATTTATCACCCAAGAGCCATATCGCAGGCCAACTTCCTGTAGCTGTCGGAATCTTCGCTCTCACTTCTATTCGTCCGAAATGAAAAGCAAAGCTATTTTGGGTGGTAAGGCTACTGGAGGTATATTCTGCATATTTACGTTGCAACTTCCAATCCCCACTACCTTCTACATAATCAGGATTCTTTACCCTTTCTTGTCGCCCCTCAATAACGAGACATCCATCAGCAACTGTTGCATTCTTGTCCTGATACCATTGAAGTTCGTTGTTTCTAACAAAGCCTTGTTCATAACTCCACTCCTTGCTTGGCAAACCATCATTGTCAAACTCATCATGCCATACCAAGGCATAGCCATAATAAGATGGAATTGTGGCAAACTTAACTGTAGGTTTGTAACTGGTAGAATCCACTGTTGTCGTTGTACTATTTCCACCAGAATTTTCTTTCTCAACTGAGTCTGAAGTGCTGCTACAAGAAAAGAGAGCAGCCATTGCCATGATTGATAATATATTCATTGTTATTCTTTTCTTTTTCATATAAATCTGTCCTATTAAAAAGAAGGACACCTTAAATTAAATAATAATGTAAGGTGTCCTCTAATATTATTTCCACAAATCGTTTTGTGTCAACATAGGGTTACTGTCCAATTCGGTCTGAGGAATTGGCCATACATATTCTTGCTCGCCCTTATAGTTTCGATACTCATAAGCAAACTTATAAGTTGAAGCTTCATTGTTGATTCTGTCAACGGCATCTTTCAAAGTATGCCAACGATACAAATCAAACAATCGTAAGCCTTCAAACGCCAACTCTACTCTGCGTTCATGACGGACAATCTCTCTCAATTTTTCTTGTGAGAGTCCCGTTCCTTCTACATTTTCTACAGTTGGCATACCTGCTCTCTGTCGTACCTCATCTATCAAACTCACAGCTTTATCTAGATTCTGATTGTTCTCAATATAAGCTTCTGCCAAGGACAGCAAAACCTCAGAATATCTAATCAAATAGAAATCCTGGCCAGAATCCCAAGATGTTGACCAAGTCAATGCAGGGTTGAAATACTTCATGACATATACCGTAGAGAAGGAAGCAGCAGAGCCGCCATAGTTCCAATCCGCAGAACCCCATGTCATGCCTGGCAAGAATAAGGTTGTCTTCAGACGAGGGTCACGATTCTCATAACGTGTACCTGTGGCAGACCATAAGTCTGGTGTTCCATCGACAATGTTACAAACATCGTCTTTCTTTGTATAAGGCTTGCCATCTAAGGTATAGAAAGCGTCTGCCAAATCTATCGTACCATTGATAGCTTCCAAAGGAGAGCCCCAATGACCACCGATAGCATTACCTTCACCTTTACCAGGACCTTCATATCTTACTCCCCAGATAATCTCATCACAAGCTTCGTTGTCTTCTGTAAACAAAGTTGTATAATCAGGGAACAAAGAGTAGCCTAAAGTTGTCACTTCTTCATACGCCTTGATAGCAGCATCCCATTTCTCATTGTAAAGGGCAATTCTACCTAGCAAACTCAAAGCAGCGCCTTTGGTAATTCTACCTCTTTCAGAAGTTTCCTTTGGTAAGATATTGGCTGCATTTTGCACATCCTGCATGATGTTGTTTACGATAGTTGCTCTGTCTGTCTTCTCGCAGTTGGCATCTGTCAAGCTTTGGGTAGAAGTGATGTAAGGCACATCTTGATAAGTCATAGTGAGGTTCAGGTACATCAAGGCACGAATCACAGTAGCCTCAGCCTTATACTGTTCCTTGGTACTTTCATCCATATCAACCTTATCCACATTGCTTATCAAGCTGTTACAACGCTTGATAGCCTCGTAGTTTGCCGACCAATATGTCTCAATCAATCGAGAACTGCTAGACTGGGTACCATTGCAGATGTCGTAACCAGGCATCCAACCACTCCAGTTGAATCGACCGCCATTGTCAGTCATGGCATCCATGTTGAGAGGACCACAACCGTCCCATTTGTTCTGGTTTGAGGCATCATTATACAAAAAACCATTCTGCAAAGCATCATAACATGCTGCCAATCCCTCCTTTGCATCGGCTGCAGTCTTCCAGAAAGTATTCTTAGATACAGAGGTAAGTGAATCTTTCTGCAGGAAGTCATCAGAACATGATGTTGCCGTCAATAATGCTCCACAAAAGAGCATTCCTATGATATATTTATTTGTTCTTACTTTCATAATTGTCAATTATTTAAAAGTTTACATTTACACCGAATGAGAACGACTTTACATTAGGGTGAACATCACCTCTTGTGTCGCCACTACTCTTCTCTGGGTCGTAGTTTTTCAACGAGGTAATCGTTAGAAGATTTGAAGCTTGTACATAAACTCTCAAACTAGATGCACCAATATGGTGAATCAGTTTCTTGTCAAACGTATATCCCAATTCTATATTTTTCAATCTTAAATAATCAGCTTTATTCAACCAGAATGAAGAATATTTCTCATTAAACGCATTTCCCAACTTAGGCATAGAACCATTTGGATTACTTTCGCTCCAACGGTCAAGCCATCGAGTGGTCATGTTACCACCATTGGTGATAGTCGCCTGCTCCCAATAATAACGATAAATGCCACTTACACCCTGCCAGAATGTATTGAGGTCAATGTTCTTCCAGCTAAAGCCCAATGTAAAGGAATAGGTTGTCTTTGGGAATGGATTTCCGATAATCTGACGGTCAGAATCATCAATGTTTCCATCATCATTCAAGTCCTCATACATGATGTCGCCCAAAGATGGAGCCAATCCATTTTGTTTGATAATGTCCCCCTTGCTATTGGTTCTGTTCAAATCTGCTTCTGTACGATACAAGCCGATAGCTTTCAAGCCAAAGTAAGACCCAATAGGGTTTCCCTCACGGTTGATAGACTGTCCGCTATAGGTGTCAATACCCTTGTTATCTATAATTTTGTTTCTTACAGAAGAGAGGTTGAAGCCAGCATGCCAAGCCCAATCACCGGCATGGTCTTGATAATTAGCCGAAAGTTCCCAACCACGATTTCTTACCTTACCTGCATTTTGATATGGAGCCGACAAATTACCCAAGAATGTTGTTGGCATAGACAGCTGCAAGAGAATATCAGAAGTAACTTTGTTGAAATAATCGAATGTTACATTGATTTTCTGATTCCAGAATGCAGCATCAAGGCCTAAGTCTGTGATGGTGGTAGTCTCCCACTTGATGTCATCATTGGCAACAATGTCCTCTGCCATACCAATCATCTTCTCGTTTCCGAAATAATAATTGTAATAAGCACCCATGGTTGGAGTGTAGGCATAGTTACCAATCTCTTGGTTACCCAACTTACCCCAGCTGGCACGAATCTTCAAATATGATAGAGGCTCAATATTCTGCATGAACTTCTCGTTGGTCATAACCCATGCACCTGAGAATGATGGGAATGTGGCATATCTATGTGCCTTAGGCATACGTGAAGAACCATCATGACGAATATTGAATTCAAACAGATACTTATCTGCATAATTGTAATTTATGCGACCAAAGAAGGACTGCATAGAGTATTCTGCGCCATTGCCACCTACATAATCATTCTTGGTAGCGGAATCCAACTCATACAAATTATCAGTGGCAAAACCTTCCTTGTAACCATGGAAATTGCCTTCCTTGTAATCCTGAATGGAATGGCCTGCAAGGAGATTGACCTTATGGTCCTTAATCGCAATGTTGTATGTCAAGATATTCTCGTTCAGGTAGCTTTGATTCAGCCAATGGTACTGGTACAAGCTATTGTTATCGTCTGTATATAAGACATTGCCCTCTGCGTCATACTTAGAAGATTTCTGGCTATAGTATTTAGTATCGTTCATATAATACTTGTAAGCCAAACTGGTTCTAAACTTCAATCCCTTGAGCAAATCCACCTCAGCAAACACATTACCATCAAATCTGTAGCCATTGTTCTCATTATGACCAAGATTCATCATCTGCACTGGGTTCTTAAAGGTGCTGAAACTAATGTCGCTACCATCTACACATCCATATTCCCCGTTAGAATAGGTTACAGGAACTGTAGGGCGTGTAAACCATGACAAGGTACGCATCAAATCAGAGACTGATGCACCTGATGTGAAGTTTTCCTTAGAACCAGAAAGATTCAATCCAAACTTAAAGATACCTAACTTAGCATCTACATTAGAACGGAAATTAAATCGTTCATACCCTGTATTCTTCAACACTCCATCTTGATTTAGGTAGCCAACAGAAGTCATGTAATGAACATCCTTTGTTCCACCACTTACAGACAGATTGTGCTGTGTCATAGGAGCCGTGCGGAAGATGGCATCGTTCCAATTGGTATTGGCAAAATGATCTGGGTCAGAGCCATTCTGTATCTTTTGCAACATATCGGCTGTATAAGCCTCTCTGTTATTGCTTTCATTATACATTTTTGCCCAGTTGTAAGCGTCTACATAGTCTGGCAAAATAGCTGCTTTTTGAATTGTATAGCTTCCAGAATAATTGATTGTAGGCTTTGATGCAGAACCACGTTTGGTAGTGATCAAGATAACACCATTGGCAGCACGCACACCATAGATGGCAGCAGAGGCTGCATCTTTCAACACAGATACATTATCAATATCCGTAGCTGCGATTTGCTGGATTTGGGCCACAGAAGCCTTTACTCCATCTATCAGCACCATAGGGTCATTGTTGCCAAATGTGCCAATACCACGAATACGAATCTCTGGAGTATCGCCGCCAGCCAATCCACCATTACTAGTCAAAGTTACACCAGGCAAACGGCCTTGTAACAAGTTTGTGGCATTAGCCGTAGGAATATCTGTCAAATCTTTGCTCGTTACTGATGCTACAGAACCAGTCAAGTTTGCCTTCTTCTGAGTTCCATAACCTACAACTACTACTTCATCAACTACTTTTGAATCGTCCTTCATTGTTACAGTCATAGCCTTGCCATCGGCAGGCTTCAGTTCCAAAGTCTTCATGCCGACATAGCTAGCCACGAGAGTTGCGCCAGACTTCGCCTCAATGGTAAAGTTACCATCCAAGTCTGTAGCCACGCCATTATTGGTACCTTTTTCTTTAATAGTAGCACCAATGATAGGTTCGCCTGAAGCATCGACGATTTTACCTTTGTAATTAATCGTACTTTGAGCAAAGGTCATTTGGGAAAAACCAAACATAAGAAATGCACATATTCCCAATTGTTTGCTCATAGACAAGTTTGACAATCCACTTGCAATTTGTTTAATTTGTCTCATATGTTTTTGGGTTTAAAATTGAATTTTGCTGCAAAATTAGCATATTGGGAAAATTAAACCAAATCCAAATCAGACAAAGACTAATGCAAAAAGGACATGTCGCATATCTGTCCTAAACATGTCCGTTGTGTTCCTGCACAAACTGTTTTGGAGCGATGCCAAATTCGTTTGTGAAACATTTCGTGAAGTAAGAAGCATTGGACATTCCCACCATGTACATTACTTCAGATACAGAAAATCTGTCCTGTTTCAGCAGTTCTGCAGCTCGTTTTAAACGTGTGGAACGCAAGAATGCAACAGGTGTCTTACCTGTCAATTGCTTGATTTTTCTATATAGCTGCTTTTGATCGACCTTCATCATATCCGAAAGCATAGAAACGTTAAAACCTTCCTTCTGCATATTCGTTTCAATGATCTTCAATAGTTCTTTTATGAACAACTCGTCTGAAGATTCTATGGAAGTTTCCTCTTTTGTAGACCTTTGTTCTTTTAACATAGTTTCGATATGTTGTGCTTTACGAATATTTTGAGCTTGTTTCAATAATCTTGCCACCTGAAGCACTAATTTGTTAAAGTCGAAAGGCTTGGAAATGAAAACATCTACACCTGCTTTGATGCTCTGTAATTCTGTTTCAAAGTCATCTTTTGCTGTTAGCATAATCACAGGAAGGTTTTCCATTTGTGCAGTATGCTTTAGATTCCGAACAAATTCCAAGCCATTCATGATTGGCATCATTTGGTCAACAACTATCAAGTTTACGTTTTGAGTTTTCAGTATGTCAAGCCCTTCTTTGCCATTGAAAGCTTTCAAACAAAGGTATTTTTCCTCAAAAGCAGAACATAAGAATTCAACGACTTCTTTATTGTCATCAATGATTAAAATCTTAGGCAGTGCATTCTCTGCTAATTCTAGTTCTGAAGTCGTGGAAACTGTCTCTTTTCTTATAGCATTTTCCTTTAAAGGTAAAGTTACAGTAAAAGCGGCACCTCCCTTGTTACTGTTTGTTGCTACCACTTTCCCATGATGTAATTCTACAAACTTCTTAACCAGGAATAATCCAATCCCCGTGCCATGTTTACTTTTATCTTCTTCTTTACCTTGGTAATGTCTAATAAATATAAAAGGTAGTTCTGCTTCAGGGATACCACAACCGTTGTCTATGACAGAAATAGAGATTTCGCCTTGTTTTACTTGTAATTCGACCCGTACATGTCCAGTATTATCATTCACATGCTTAATGGCATTTGATAGTAAGTTTGTAAATATGGATTCTATTTTCACAACATCTACATTCAACCAAAGTTCTTGTATGTCATGAATAAAGTCAATTTTTATCTTACGCTCGTTAGCTATTGGCGCAAAAGCTGAGATACCGTTATTTAATAAGGATACTAGTTCTACATGAGAGCAAATAACAGAATTCTCTGTATCATATTCTGTTTGCTTGTCATCTATAATCTTATATATCAAACTGTTCAATTTTAGGGCATTGCGATGTATTCCTTTTAAGGTATCTCGCATTTTAGCATTCGTACACTCAGACAAGAGTTTTCCTAAAGGGGCAATAACTAAACTTAAAGGAGTTTTCAGTTCATGCGAAACATTGACAAAGAACTCCATTTTCATCCTTGCCAATTCTAAGGTCTTTTCCTTGGCTTTTCGCTCAAATAATTTTTCGCTCTTTTTCTTTTGAATTCTTAAAAGACAGAATGCTCCCGTCAATAGAAATATTACATATATCCCCCAAGCCCAAGTGGAAAAATACCATGGGTAAGGGACATCTAATGTGTAAGTTGAAATGGTAGCATATTTATCTGTCATGGGGTCCGTAATACTCAGTTGCAAGGTGTTTTTGCCACTGAGCATAACTGGATATTCAAGCAGATTATTGCCTGTTTTCATTTTTTTCCATTCCTCATCATTCCATTTGTAGTAGAAGGTTTCTCCCTGTGCAGAATAAGCATAAGAAGCCAATTCGATGGAAATATTCTTGAAAGAACTCAGTTTTATAACCTTTTGTTGTGAAAGGTTTGATACTGGAATAAACAAAGAATCGCATGAAATGGCAGAGATAAAGGTCCTTCTGGTATGATGCTTACCACCAAACCTACTTATGCTCAATAATGTAAGGAAGTCTTCTCCTCCAAATATAATTCTATTGTTGTATCCATCAAAAAAGGCGCACTTAAAATGTGGGTTATTTACGTGGTAAGGTGTGACACTCTTATTTTTCTTGTCTATGCACAAAATGCCATCTACAGAAGACACCCATATGTACTTAGAGGAGCAAACAAAAGAATATGCACTTCCATAAGATACTTGATATGGTATCTTATACTTATTATTTCGTTTTATATCATATTGATAGATAGCTCCTTGGTCAGAAAACCAAATATAGTTTCCGTCACATGCAAAGTTATCTAAGTATATGTTTGCCAATTTGTAATCATTCTTTAAAGGGTTTACACATATCAGCCCCAGATTGGTGTTAGCCCATATATTGCCAGCATGGTCTGGTATCATTTGATATACAGATTTGATATGTCCATATCCCAAAAAGTTCTTGTTCGTCAAAGCGTAAGAATGTGATTGACTGTTTTCTAGACTAGTTTTATCCACAACGATAAGACCGCTTAGATATGTGGCTATCCACAGCCTATGTTTTGTATCCTCATAAATGCCATAAATCCAATTGGTATTATTACGTTTGTTGCCTAACTGATAATACTCAAATTGCATAGTCTGTTTGTTCAACTTGGCTATACCGCCATCTGTGGCTATCCAGATTTGGCTACTTCTGTCACGATAAATGGCTCGTATATAATTATTGTTCAATTTATATAATACATTATTTGTACTATACCAAATGGCTTGTTCTTCAGACACATAGAGTAAACCATTCTCTCCACCAAGCCAATATTCTTTGTCGGAAGATTGCAATATACAAGTAAAGAGATTGCCATTTCTAGAATCTACAAGGTCAGTCAACTTTACATCTTGCATTAATGGATTCTGTTGAACCATAGATATTCCATTGTCAGTAGCTACCCAAAGGTTGTTATTCTTGTCTTGATAGAGTTGAGAAATAAAATTATTACATAGAGATTGAGGATTATGGACGTCGTGCTCTATTTCTTGAAGAGACTTTGTGGATATCTGATACACTAACATTCCAGCTTCTGTACCTATTAATAAACGATTGTTAGCAACATCTGAAACAATGCTCTTTAAATAACTACCTGACAGTTCACAAACAGTTTCTATATGGCGATTGTTTATTTTATAGCTAAGCAGTTTACCGTCTGTTCCCATCCATACACAATTGTTTCTTCTATCACATGCAAGACTGTTTATTATCGGATCCTTCATTCCTGGTAAGTTTACGGAATAGAGATGATGATTTGTCTTGTCATAAATGTTGAGTCCTCCATACGAACCAATAAACAGCTTGTCGGCAACAGGCAATAAGGCATAAACCATCTTATGCTGAAAGTTTTTAGAAGCTATTTTGTGAAGCTTACCCTTCTGTATGTCAAAATACAGCAAGCCGTCGTCACGGGTACCAATCCATAACTTACCATTAAAAACCGCCAATGCTCTTACTGCACTGACCTTATAAAAATCTTGATCTGTGTCTTCAAAATTCCAAGTAAGGAGATTCAATTTATGAATACCATTATCAGTTCCAATATACAAATAATGACCATATTGTACAATAGCTTGTACTGTATTCTCATCAGGCATATTCTTGCCAAAATAACAAAGGTGATAGTTATAACCATTGTAATTGACTAGTCCTCTTTTCGTTCCAATCCAAATCAAACCATTAGAATCTTGGAATATTGCATTGACGACATTAGCGTCAAAAGGTAACTTTATATTGTGAAAGTTATTCCAAGTATTGCTTATGTCGTTTTTAAACAACAGATTAGAACCTTTTACATTTGCTAAGATTCCAAACAATAGGCTAAATATAATAAATAGTCTTTTATTCATAATTATTTGATATTTTGATGAATATGGCGCAGCAAAGATACCGGTTTCTTTTGAAAAAGCGCAAAAAGTTGTTCTTAAAAGTGTGGAGATTCACAAAAAAGTCGAATTCAAAATGGCCATATAAACCTCGTTCTCTGAACCTCGCTCAGAGAACACACCTAATGATTCCGGATTTTCAATCCAGCAATCATTCTCCTTAGCCCAGTCTTTTAACCTTGCAATTTGGACTCCCTTGCAAGCCGTTGTTCCCGCAAGCGCTTGAATTGAGCTAAGCACTCCTCCAGTGAAAGCGGATGCTCTCGCCAATAAGCCATGCTCTTTTGCATCTGGGCATTGACTTTCTTGTGATAATCGTTCAGTTGTATCTCCATCCATTTATGTATTATATTGTTAGAATATTACGTTTGCAAAGTTACGACTATTTCCCGAAATTTCCAAGGCTTCGCTTGATTTTCTTCATAATTTGCCTTTTTGCCGACTGCAATCCTGGGGATAGAACCTCCTGTTCCAGCATATCCAATGCCATTCTTAACTCTTCGAGGAGCTCGGGATAGTACTTCATCTGCTCGTAGGCGAGCTTCATGCAGTAGCAGCGGATGGCGTAGGGTTGGGAACAGGCTGTAATCTTGGCAATGCAGAAATCGATGAAATCGGAACGGAGTGATTCTTCTTCGAAAGGCTGACGGAGAAGGAGTTGGAGCATCAGGCGGCGCTTGGTCTCATTCTTCTCTACGAGAACCCTATCTATCAAGTCATCATGCTTCTGAAAGAGCCACGGATTGTTGGCTTTATCAAAATGGCTTAAAGCCCAAAGTGCATTGAACGATACGCGGTCGTTCTCATCAAAGGTGAGCTGATAAAGCTCTTCCTTTAAACAATTATTCTCTTTGCCTTGCGTCTGAAGGCAAAGAGAATAAATATCGTTTATGCTTAATCTGTTTATGAGTTGATTCCTCATCATTTCAGTTCTTATAACTTCTTGTTTCAGCTCTTATAATTTCATAAGATGCTTTACTTTCTAAAGAACTTACCCACTACCGGCAGACTCTTCAAAGGGAAATCCTTCTTCACGAGATAAGCGGTGAAGATGAGGATGAGCACTGTGTTGATGAGGCAGGCAATTCCACTGGAGAAATATCTGTTAGCCTCGGTCATTCCTGCGAAGAGGATGAGGGCGAGAACCACATAAATCATAATCTCCTTCACCGGATAGTTGATAGGATACTTCTTCTGCCCCACGAAGTAGGAGAGAATCATGGCTGTTCCATAACCTGCGAAACCAGCCCAGGCACAGGCGATGTAACCATAGATAGGTACGAAGATAACGTTGATGGCAATCAATACCGCACAACCGATGCCTGAGAAGTAAGCACCCCAGATGGTCTTGTCGATGAGCTTGTACCAGAAACTGAGGTTGAAATATACTCCCATCATGATTTCGGCAGCCATTACGATAGGCACTACCTTCAAACCATCCCAGTAGTCGCGACCGATGATGTGGCGCAATACATCCAGATAGCCTACCACTACGAGGAAGGCAAGCAGGGTGAAGATGACGAAATATTTCATCGCCGAAGCGTAAGTCTGTCGGTTGTCCTTATCCTTCGCCTTGCCGAATACAAACGGTTCGTAAGCATAGCGGAAAGCCTGGGTTATCATCGCCATGATCATCGCAATCTTGCTGGCTGCTCCGTAGATTCCGAGCTGCGCATGAGCATCGCCCTTCTCATAGATGTAAGGGAAGAGAATCTTATCGGCTGTCTGGTTCAGAATACCGGCAATACCAAGCACGAGGATAGGCCAGCTGTAGCTAAGCATTTTTTTGATGAGCACCTTGGTCTCAGCCCAAGAGGCGTAAGGACCAGAAAAACCTTCCTTCAATTCCTTATAGAAGAAGATAGTCATGGTAGAGGTGCAGATGATGTTGATGTAAAAAGCATATTCCACATCACTTCCACCCATGAAGCCGAAGTAAGCGATGTTCATCGCCATATTGCCGATGATGAAGAGCATCTTCAAGGCTGCAAACTTCAATGGGCGCTTCTGGTATCTCAGATAGGCAAATGGTATGCACTGGAAGGCATCGATAGCCACGGTGACAAACATGGTCCAGACGTATGCCGGATGGTCGGCATATCCCATGGCACTGCTCAATGGATGCAAGAAGATGAATACCAAGGCCACGAAGAGCAAGGAGGTGCAGCCCACCATGCTCAAGACTGTGGTATATACTTTGTGAGCATCTTCTCCCTCCTTGTTGACAAAGCGGAAGAAGGTGGTCTCCATACCGTAAGTCAGGATGACGAGAATCAAAGCCGTATAGGCATACATGTTGGTGATGACACCATAACCACCACTGGCTGCACTGATGGAAGCCGTGTAGAGTGGCACAAGCAGATAGTTGAGGAATCTGCCGATGATACTGCTCAAACCATAGATGGCGGTATCTTTTGCGAGTGATTTTAAACTTGCCATTATTTTTGATGTTAATTATCCGAAGAATAAATATGCTATAGTGATTGCTGCGATGACTCCTGCCAAATCGGCGAGCAAGCCGCAAGCCACGGCGTGACGGGTATTCCTGATGCTTACGCTTCCGAAATATACTGCCAATATATAGAAGGTGGTGTCGGTGGAACCCTGGAAGATGCAGCTCAATCTGCCCACAAACGAATCAGGACCATAGTTCTTCATCGCCTCCAGCATCATGCCTCGTGCACCACTTCCCGACAGCGGTTTCATGATGGCGGTAGGCAGGGCGCCTACGAAATCGGCATTCAAGCCGCATTGTTCAACCGACCACGAAATGCCTTGAATCACCATATCCATCGCTCCCGAAGCACGGAACACGCCGATGCCCACAAGGATAGCTACGAGATAAGGGATAATCTTCACCGCAGTAGTAAAACCTTCCTTCGCTCCCTCGATAAATGCATCATAAACATTCACCTTCTTCCAGAAACCCGCCAGGATGAAGCAGAGGATGATGCCCAAAAGAATCATATTGGAAGCCAAGGTGGTAACCGTGTTCATCGTATCCTTATCCATCTGTCCGAATCCCCAGATGATGATGCCAACGAAGGCGCACATTCCCAACAGAGTAGCGAGCAATACCGGCTGCAGGATATTGATGCGCTGCCAGAGCGAAGTGATGATGATTCCGGCAAGCGTAGCCACGAGCGTAGCCATCAGGATAGGGATGAATACATCCGTAGGCTGGGCTGCACCATAGGAGGCACGGAAGGCAAGGATGGTGGTAGGGATGATGGTGAGTCCTGAGGTGTTCAGAACCAGGAACATAATCATCGGGTTCGTCGCCGTATCCTTCTTCGTGTTGAGTTCCTGCATCTGCTGCATCGCCTTCAATCCTGTAGGCGTCGCCGCATTATCGAGTCCCAGCATATTCGAAGCGATATTCATGAAGATGCTTCCCATCACCGGATGGTTCTTCGGAATGTCCGGGAAGAGACGGGTGAAGACCGGGCTGAGCGCTCGGGCCAACACATTCACTACTCCCGCCTTCTCTCCAATCTTCATGATGCCAAGCCAGAGGGCGAGTACGCCCGTCAGTCCGAGAGAAATCTCGAAGGCATTCTTGGATGAGTCGAAGGTGGAATCCACAATCTTCTGGAAGATAGTCGTATCTCCCATTGCCAATCCGATGAGTGCGAAGATGAACGCAATCACGAAAAATGCTATCCAAATGTAATTTAAAACCATATTGTTTCATCTTGCGGTTTTATCAACCGCTTTTATTGTGATAATGTTCTTGTCTTTGAAAAATATAATACCTGATAATCGGGTGCAAAAGTACAATAAAAATTTCGCATAGCGCGGTTAAATGCAGAAAAATCATCCCTCTCTGAGGGATTTTTCTGCATTTCTATCTTTCTCTTCTCACAAATCGTTTGAGCAGGAAGGTGAGGAAGTAGGGGAAGGTGTAAAACTTGCCATTGAAACCGATGTTCTTATTGCAGAGTTTGATGCCGTATTTGATGTCGGGATATTTGCCGTCTTGTGCTGTTAGCTTGGCGAGCGACCTGGTGGCATTATCCGTGGCTTTTACTTCAACAGGGATGAGCGACTGGGCGTCACGAATGAAGAAATCCATTTCTAGGGTAGATTTCTCGTTGCGATAGAAGTAAAGATTATAGCCTTGCTTTACCAGCATATCGCCAACGATGTTTTCGTAGATGGCGCCCTTGTAGGTACCATAGTTCTTGTTCACTCTGATGTCTTCTTGCGATTCCTCATCTAGCGAAGCAACCAGCAAGCCCGTGTCCTTATAATAGAGTTTGTATGATTTCGGATCGTAGTTGCCTTTCAGAGGTAAGGATACTTGAGCGAGACAATAGCAGACGTTGATGATACCTGCATCACGAAGCCATTCGATGGTGCCTACGTATTCTCTGTTTCTAGCTCCATGGGCAATCTTGCTTATCTGGAATTTCTTGTTGTCTTGTCCCAGGAAGACAGAAATATGATCGTACACGTTCTTGATTTTTCCTTTGTCGAGCCCTTGTGCATATTTCGTAATGTCTTCCTCATAGTCAAGAAGGAGCTGGTGCTGCATCTTGAGCGTGCCGCTGAAGTTTCCGTTACTCACGAACATATTGACTACGGCAGGCATCCCTCCGATGGTCATGTATTCACGGAATAGCCTCTCCAACACATTCATTTCTATATTAGAAAGTGGTGTGATGGAGGCCATCTTTTCGTAAAGGCGTTCTATAAAGGCAAAATCATAGCCCTTTGCCCATAGGAATTCCTCGAAATCCATTGAGTGCATCGTGTAGTCTTCCTTATATCCTACGCTGTTCGATTCTATCTCGCGATAATTGATCCCCATGAGCGAACCGGAGCAGATAACATCGTACCTGCCATCTATCTTGAAGGCTTTCAGACTGGTGGCGCAGGCAGGACAATCCTGCATCTCATCGAAGAAGATGAGAGTGTTACCTGCTTCTATCTTGAGAGAAGGATTGATGAGGGTGAGGTTCTGGATGATGCTATCCACCTCGTAACCTTCTTCGAAGATTGCCTTGTATTTTTGTTGCAATACGAAGTTGATGGCAACCACATTTTGATAGTTGTCATGGGCGAATTGTAGGATGGAAGCGGTCTTTCCCACTTGTCGTGCTCCCTTCACGATGAGGGGCATTCTCTCCTTATCGCTTTTCCATTCCTTGAGATAATTATCAATCTTTCTGCGCAAAAGCTTCATAATCAATATATTTATAGTTCTTATCCGAGTGCAAAGATACAACTTTATCACAAAATTCCAAAGGAATTCGGACTGAAAATCACAAAATTCCTATTGTTTTAAGGCGTTTTATCACAAAATTCCATGCTTTTATCTCTTCGCTATCACATTATTCCCTATTCGTTATACTTTTTTAATCTCTCTTTTTATCCGATTTCAGAAAAAAGATGTACTTTTGCCGCTCAATTCATGAAAGACAGAAATTTGGTTATACAAAAACATTATTGAGGAAGCAAAGGACTTCTGTAATATTTTATAGTATGGACAAGAATGAGAGAATAAATAGCGAGCAAGAGATGCCCACTGAAACGAAAAAGAATCATTCCGCTGATGCGGATAGAGTAAAGGAAGTATATAAGGTGACGATAGCGGGAAGCATCATCAATGTGGTGCTGCTCGTATTGAAATTTGCTGCTGGTATCCTTGGACATTCTGCAGCAATGATAGCGGATGCCATCCACTCGCTCACCGATTTCGCTACCGATGTGGTGGTACTGGTATTCGTAAAACTGGGCAATAAGCCGAAGGATAAGGACCATGATTATGGGCATGGCAAATACGAGACGCTTGCCACAGCCATCATCGGCATTTCGCTCTTCGTGGTGGGTGTGATGATCTGCTATTCGGGTGTAACCAAGACTTATCGTGCCATCTGCGGCGAGACACTCCAGCAGCCGGGCGTTGTAGCCTTGATTGCAGCCATCGTAAGTATCGTGATGAAGGAGTGGGCTTATCAGTTTACGGTTAAAGCCGGAAAAAAATATCATTCCGAGGCTGTAGTGGCAAATGCCTGGCATCATCGCAGCGATGCTTTATCGAGTATCGGAACGATGTTCGGTATTGGTGGCGCCATCATCCTGGGAGAAAAATGGGCGGTGCTCGATCCGCTTGCAGCCATCATCGTGAGTGCCTTCATCATCAAGGCTGCCTGGGGACTGGTGATGCAGTCTGTGAAAGAACTGACGGATGCCAGTCTTTCAGAAACAGAGGAAGATGAAATCCTGAAGATTGCAAATGAAGAGCAGGGAGTAGGAGAGATTCATAACCTACGTACCCGTCGCATCGGAAACAAGATTGCGGTAGAGATGCACATCCGCATGCCGGGCTCTCTTTCGCTTTATGAGGCGCATGAGCATGCTACTCATATAGAAACAAAACTGAAGCAGCACTTCGGTGCAGATACCCATGTGGGAATCCATCTCGAACCGATTAAGGTGAATGGAAAATATCAGAAACCGGAATAAACGGAAAAAGTCTTCAAGCCATTTTGGCTTGAAGACTTTTTTGTTTTATATTACCAGCCGAGATTTACGCTGGCTCCTGCCATAATCCACAAACCTGGCTGCTTAACGGCAGTGAGGTCGTAGTAGCGGTGGCAAGTGATATTATCTGCTTTCACGAAGATATTGTATTTCTTCTCATCCCACATCAGCTTGCAATCCACCTTGGTGTATGGATGATAGCCATTCATTCTCTGCTGCCATCTTACGCTCCAGGATGCTGAAAGCTTGTTCCAGATCTGATGATCCAGACCGAATACTGCCTTGTGCTTCAGATACTCCAATGCATAGAGCGATTTCAGGATGTTGGTCTCAGTCTTATGATCCTGATAGATGTAAGCATAACCCAACTTGATGCGGGTGATGAAACTGTTTGGTACCAACTCTCTCATGTAGATAGTTGCATCCACGTTGTAGCCCATGTTGTTGAGCTTTCCGATGTTCATCACGTGATACTTGCTATCGTTCTGCTCGGTCACGGAAGTCTGAACCCAGTCAATCATGTTGGTGCCGTGTGCGTAGAATCCGCTTACGGTTGCGGCAAAACCAGTCTGGCGATACTGGGTTCCTACCTTGAAGGTTGAGTTCTTCTCCGGGTTCAGGGTGATGTCGCCCTGCTGCACCACATTACTTATATATAAGTCGGTGTAGGTAGGCATTCTCAGAGCCTTGTTCCAGGAAGCGTAGAACTTCCAGTTGTCGTTAGGACGATAACTCATATCTACACCAGGATAGAAGCGGAAGTCGTTGTCCAAACCGGTGTTCTTGTTAGCCAAGACACCAGCCGACAAGGTGAAGCCGCCGAAGATGAAGTTGTGCTCCAACATGATGTTGGTGTTGGTGCGCTCACCCTTTCGGGTATATTGACGGTCGGAACCCGAGATGTCCTTATAGTCTTTTTCTGCGAGTTCCTCGCCCAATGCAGTAGAGTAGATGCACTCCTTGCTGATGTCGAAACCCACTGCGGTCTTACCCAAAGCCCAAGCCACGTTGGCATTCAGCCCACCACCATAAACATCGAGGTCGTGATAGTTCTCGCCCGCCTTGGCTCCAGCCATACCGCGAATCAGCTGATAGTGATCCTTGAAATTGTTATAATAGAATTGAGGCGCAATCTCCCAGGTCTTCTCCTGGTTGTGCAGACTCAGGTTGAGAGAAGCCATACCGTGGTCTGTTTTCTCATATTGGTTGTTGTATTTGGCACTGTAGAAAGTGTTGGCACCATAGCTCTGGGTAGCAATACCCAGCTGGGCGATGATGTCGAAACGCTGGTCGTAAGAGAGCGAGAGATTGCCGTAGCCCTGTCCCTTCTCGAAGTCGCTGTTCTCCGTGCCGCCATCCGAGCGCTTGTAGCCTCCGCTTACGGAATAAGCCTGAGTCCACTTGCCCGTTTCAAAAGCCGTCTGCACACGTCCCTGTGCTCCGAAACTTCCAAAGCTTCCGCCTTCTACACTTGCAGATACTCCATCATTCTTTGCCTTCTTGGTCACGATATTGATGGCACCATTAAAAGCTGAAGTTCCGAATACGCGCGATGCTGCCCCCTCGAGCACTTCGATGTGGTCGATGTCGGCAAGAGCAACAGGAAAATCAGAAGCATTGTGACCAGTCTGTGGATTGGAAATGTTGACACCATTCAAGAGAATGGTAATCTGGTCGAAGGTTCCACCATTGATGGAGATATCCGTCTGAACACCAAAGCCACCACGCTGACGGACATCCACGCCGGTAGCTAATTTCAATACATCGTTGATAGTCTGCGCAGCCGCACGATGAATATCGTCGCGGGTAATGACAGACACAATCTTAGGTGACTGCTCTACAGTCATCGGCGCACGAGATCCGGTAACGCTCACCGCATCTAGCTCGTAAGCCTTTCCGCCCTTGTAGAGGGTAGAATCAACCTTGGCTCCCTCTGTGCTAACGCCTGCAGCCTTAGCATGGCTCAGGGTAGCAACGCTGAGTGCGCCAACAAGTACCTCTCTTCCCAAAACTGCGAAGAGCGAGTAATTCTTGTTAGAGAATCGGTTGAACTTCAAGCTGTTGCGCTTGTTGAAAATTGTTTTGTACATTAAATAAAATGTTTATAAATGATTAATAATTCGAAGCCGCAAGCCTGCACGGTTTTCGGCATTCGGGGTGCAAAGGTACTGTCTTTCCTTGAAATGACAAAGCAAAATGTGATTTATTTTTATTTTAAAAAGCATTTTCTCGTCGAAACATTCGCTTTTTCAGATTATTCTTGTATCTTTGCAGGTGATATGCGGTGTTAGGCGATGAATTGGCATGGCTTTTGTTGAATGCTGCATTATTTCATTAATTAAAATATACAGAGAAAGGAAAAGATAAAATGGAGAAAATCAACGTAAAAGAACTGAATGATAATGTCTTCGAGACTATTGGTAAGGAGTGGATGCTGGTTTGCGCCGGCAACAAGGATAAGTTCAATATGATGACTGCCTCTTGGGGTTGCCTGGGATGGCTCTGGAACAAGCCGGTGGCTGTGGTATTTATCCGTCCGGAACGCTACACCCACGGCATCATTGAGGAGAATGAATTCATGACCCTCTCTTTCCTCGGCAATAGCGAGGAGGCTCGAAAGATATATAACTTCTGCGGATCCAAGAGCGGACGTGATTTCGATAAGGTAAAGGAAACAGGATTGACTCCTGTAGAGACCGATAATGGTTGCATCGGCTTCGAGCAGTCACGACTCACACTGGAATGTCGCAAACTTTATAAGGACAGTATGACTGCCGAGAAGTTTCTCGATAAGGATCTTCTGCAGTGGTATGGTGCCAAGGGTGGATTCCACGATGTTTACGTAGTGGAGATTACCAATGCTTATACAAAGTAATAATTAAGATATGGCTCAAGAACAGACAGCAATTCGTGAACGCCAGAAAACCAGGCTCAAGGAGCCGGGGCGTTACGTGGTGGTGATGTTTAATGATGACTTTACACCGATGGACTTCGTGGTAGAAATCCTCGAATCCATCTTCTTCAAGTCGCAGGCTGAGGCTGAAGCAATCATGCTCAAGGTTCACCATGAGGAGAAAGCCGTGGTGGGAACCTACAGCTACGACATCGCCAAGAGCAAGGTGGAGAAAGCGATGGAGAAAGCCCGTACGCAGAAGTATCCGCTAAAGCTCACTTATATGCCAGAATAAAGAAAGGAAAATATAGAATGGATAGTATGGGATTAACCCGATATATGAGTGTCTTGATGGATGACGCAATGAAGCAGGCCCGGTTTTTCGATCACGAGTTCGTGATGCCCGAGCACATGCTTCTGTCATTGCTCCGCCAGTATGCCTTCTGCCAGGCTTTGCAGGAGGAAGGAGTGGATAGTATCAAGATGCACGAAGACTTGGTGGGATGGCTCGCCAAGCAGGAACGTGTGCCTGAAAACATCAAGTTCCTGCCAGAACCATCATCACTCTTCAAGACTATGTTTGGAACGGCGTGCGCCCTGGCTGCAGCCGCAGATAGAAAACTCGTGAATGTGCCTCATTTCGTGCAGGCGATGTTTGGCTTGCAGAACTCAGAAGCCGCTTTTCTGTTGTGTAAGAACGTAGGAGACCGACAGGGTGAGTTCCTGGCGAGCGTGGATAGCTATTATCCGCTCGATAACGAACCGGGAGACGAAACGCTCCTGATGGGCGATGGATATGATGAGGACGATTATGACAACGATTATGATGAAGACGAGGAGGATGGCAGAAGTCGACAGCCTCAGGATTGGCACCAGTTGGTTACCTGCATCTCTGATCAGGTAGAGGAGCACAATCCGCTCATCGGCAGAGAGCAGGAGCTGGATAGAACCATCCAGGTGCTCTGCCGTGCCGAGAAGAACAATCCGCTTCACATCGGCGAACCGGGCGTAGGTAAAACAGCCCTGGTTTATGGTCTTGCCAAGCTCATCAACGAGAATCAGGTACCCGAGCGCCTCAAGGGCGCACGCATCTATGGCATGGACATGGGACAGATGCTTGCCGGTGCCCAGTATCGTGGCGATTTCGAAAAGCGTATCAAGATGGTGATGGAAGGAGCCGTGAAGGAAGGCAACACCATCATCTACATTGATGAGATTCATAATATGATAGGTGCCGGTCGTGGCTCTGATGGCGGACCGGATGCTTCCAATATGCTGAAGCAATATTTGGAGGCTGGCGACATCCGATTCATTGGTTCCACCACCTACGAGGAGTTCAACCGCTACATGGCTCAGAGCAAGGGCATCGTGCGCCGATTCCAGCAGATAGATATCAAGGAACCTACCGAGGAGGAGGCAATCAAAATCCTGGAGGGCTTGCAGTATAAATACAATAAGTTCCACAATGTAACTTATCGCAAGGACGCCCTGGAGTATGCCGTCCGTGCCAGCGCCAAATATATCAGCAACCGCTGTCTGCCAGACAAGGCCATCGACCTGATGGATGAGGCGGGTGCTTATCTGGAGGTGCATCCGGTAGAATCTCGCCAGCGCTCTTACGTTACCAAGTCAATCATCCAGCAGATTCTGATTAAGGTCTGCAAGATTGATGCGGCTGCGATGAAAGAGGAGAATAACGATGCTTTGGCTACGCTCCGCCAGCGCATACTCGACAAGATCTATGGTCAGGACAAGGCTGTGGATAAGGTGGTTGAGGCTGTGATGATGGCGAAGGCAGGACTGGTGGATGATGACAAGCCGGTGGCATCGCTGCTCTTCGTGGGTCCTACGGGCGTGGGTAAAACCGAGGTGGTCCGTGTGCTGGCTAAGGAGCTCGGCATCGAGCTGGTGCGTTTCGATATGAGTGAATACACCGAGAAGCATACCGTGGCTAAACTCATCGGTTCGCCAGCCGGATACGTAGGATATGAAGATGGCGGACTTCTGACCGATGCCATCCGCAAGACACCAAACTGCGTGCTCCTGCTCGATGAGATTGAGAAGGCGCATAGCGACATCTACAACATCCTGCTCCAGGTGATGGACTATGCCCGATTGACCGATAACAAGGGTCAGAAGGCAGACTTCCGCAACGTAATCCTCGTGATGACTTCCAATGCCGGAGCGCAGTATGCATCCCAGGCAAGTGTAGGTTTCGGCGGTAATGTAACCCGTGGCGAGGCGATGCTGGCACAGGTGAAGAAGACCTTCAAGCCTGAGTTTATCAACCGTCTTTCCGACACCGTGGTGTTCAACGATATGGATAAGCACATGGCAGAACTGATTCTTGCCAAGAAGCTTCGTCAGCTCGATGCAAAGTTGGCAGCAAAGGGAGTTTCTATTACGCTTACCGATGCGGCAAGAGAGAAGATTCTGGAGTGGGGCTTTACCAAGGAATATGGTGCCCGCGAGATGGATCGTGTCATCGGCAACCGCCTGAAGCCAATCCTGATGAAGGCTCTGCTCTTCGGCAAGCTCAAGAAGGCTGGCAAGGGCTGCGTAGATTTCGATGGTAAGGAATTGGTGATTAATTGTTAGAAAGCGATGATATTACAGATAGATGAAAATGCGGAAGAGATTTATTTTCCCGATCCGCATTACGGCGATGAAGACGGATGTTTTGCGATAGGTGGCGACTTGAGCATCGACCGCCTGCTGCTGGCTTACAGCAACGGCATCTTTCCCTGGTATAGCTTTCGCGACCAGCCGGAGATACTCTGGTTCTGTCCGATGAAGCGCTTCGTCATCTTCCCGGACGAAATCCACATCAGTCATTCCATGCGCACCCTGCTGAGGAAGAACCGATACAGCGTGGGCATCAACGAGGATTTCGATGCTGTGATTCGTGCTTGCAGCAAGACCAATGGCCGTTACGAGGAAGATGGTGCCTGGTTGGGTGAAAATATCATCCAGGCATTCACCGCCCTTCATGAGCAGGGCTTTGCGGCAAGCGTGGAAGTATGGGATAATGAAACTGGTGAGTTGGTGGGCGGACTTTATGGCGTTACCATCGGTAAGGTTTTCATTGGCGAGAGCATGTTCTCCAAGGTTCCGTCAGGCTCTAAGATAGCCCTCATCTTCCTGGCCCGTTATCTGCAGGAGCATGGAGGCAAGATGATAGATTGCCAGTTGGAAACCCCGCATCTCAAGTCGATGGGTGGCAGATATATTTCCTACGAGGAATATATGGAAATCATGAATGAGGAATAATTGTGATTCTTTTTTGAATAGGAAATGATAAAGGCTAGGTTCCCGATTCTGGGAAACCTAGCCTTTGTTATTATTTGGCCTTTTGCTTTTTATTAGAATATTGGTGTGCCGATGCAACCGTTAGGTGCCTGAATATGCAGCATCGCACAAACGGTAGCGGCAATATCCGTCATATAATGAGGCTGGGCGCTCTCGCCGTGCTGAATGCCCCAACCCATAAACAGACAAGGAATATGGATATCGTATGGATTCCATGCTCCGTGGGTAGTTCCCTTGCAGCTGTAATAATCGTAGTGACCTGGTTTCAGTACAATCTGAACACCTCCGCTGCGCTCACGGTTGTAACCGTTGATGGCACGGAACTTCAGCTCTTCAGGGATGCTCTCGATAGAGGTCTTCTCCATGTCGAAGGCATAGTGCACGTCCTTGTCTTTCTTCAATCTATCTACCACTGCCTGCTTGATGGCTGCGTAATCCAAACCTAGTTCTTCGATGATATCTGTGTTGAAGAATACCTGATAGTTCATGATGGTCTTCACGAGATCCTTGTCGGTATTGAACTTTGTCTTCAAAATCTGATTCAGCTCTTCTACCAATCCCTTTTTGTTCCAGATGCCGGCAGGGATTCGCTGATCCTGCAGGAAGGTAGCGTTGTTTACGCCTCCATGGTCGGCGGTAAGGAAGGTGAGATAATTTCCCTTGCCCACGGTCTGGTCGAGATAAGCGAAGAAATCCGCCAACGCCTTATCAAGTCGGAGATAGCAATCCTCTGTTTCGATAGCGTTTACGCCCACCTGATGACCGATGTAATCGGTGCTTGAACAGCTGATGGTCAGCAGGTCAGTATCTGTGTTTCTACCCAGGTTCTCGCCCTCGATGGCTGCCTTGGCAATATCGAAGGTCAGGTTGCAGCCAAATGGGGTGTTGCGGAGAATCTTGTAACCATGCTTTTTATATAAGGTAGGCAGATCGAGTGGCAATACCGCCTTCTCGCCCTCAGCGATTCCATTCTCGTAGTTGTTGTCATCGCTGGTGCTCTCCTTGTAGGAATCGATAGGGTAGAGCGTCTCCCATTTCTTGGAAAGATACTTGTTTGGGAGTTTCTGCTTGTTGAACTTGTTCACCCACTCAGGCAACTTATCCATATAGAAAGTACTGGTGATGAACTTGCCCGACTTGTCATCAAACCAGAAAGCGCCATTGGCGTGATGGCCCGCAGGGAGGATGGATGCTCTGTCTTTCAAGGCTACACCAATCACCTTAGAGCGGTTGTTGGTAGCCAGACGGAGTTCATCGCCGATGGTGGTTACCCACAGATTGCGAGGCGACATCTTGCCCGCCTTGCTGTCAGAGCCCACAGGGTTCACGGTATCATCAGCAGTACAGTACACAACCTTTCCATCCTTCACGAAGTTATTGCCGGCGATTCCGTGGATAGAAGGCACGGAACCGGTCCAGATAGAAGAGTGTCCGATGGCAGTAACCGAAGGGATATAAGGAATCTTGCAGTTTTCTACGCTGAATCCTTCTCCGAGCATTCTCTTGAATCCGCCTTCGCCGTAGCGGGCGTAGTAGCGATAGAGATAATCCCATCGCATCTGGTCGATAACGATGCCTACAACGAGCTTAGGGCGTTGAGGCTGAGCCTGTGCGATGCCGCAGAAGCAGCAGAGCACGAAGATGAGTTTGATAATCTTATTCATAGTCAAAATGTCTTTTTTATACATAACCATTCAGTATTGTATATTGCAATTCGGTTGCAAAGATACAACTTATTTTGGTATTTAACGATAAAAAAGACGATTTTTACCCAAACTTCTCATGGCGTTCAATACAGCCAGTACCGTAACACCTACATCGGCAAAGACTGCCATCCACATGGTGCCGAGACCGATGGTGGCGAGAATCAGTACGGCAACCTTCACTCCGATGGCAAATACCACGTTCTCGTGAGCGATATGAATGGTTCTCCTGGCTATCTTTACGGCAAGGGCAATCTTTCTAGGGTCATCATCCATCAGTACTACATCGGCAGCTTCGATGGCTGCATCGCTACCCAGTCCACCCATGGCAATGCCCACATCGGCACGCTTCAATACAGGGGCATCGTTGATTCCATCGCCTACATAAGCGAGCGTCTTGCTTGCTGGTTTTGTCTTCAGCAGTTGTTCTACATGCGAAACCTTGTCGGTTGGCAGCAGTTCTGCGCGGCACTCGTCCAGTCCCAGTTTGTGGGCAACATCTTCTCCCACTTCTCTGCGGTCGCCCGTCAGCATTACCGTTTTCTCCACTCCCAGTTCTTTCAGCTCTCTGATAGCGTGGGCACTTCCTTCCTTAAGGGTGTCGTTGATCACAATATGTCCCGCGTACTTGCCATCAATGGCGACGTGGATGATGGTTCCCACCTGGTTGCAGTCGTGCCATTTTGCGCCGATGTTTTCCATCATCTTCTTGTTGCCCACGCAAACCTCCTTGCCGTTCACCTTGGCACGGATACCTTGTCCTGCAATTTCCTCTACATCGGTCACCTCACAGCCATCCGTTGCTTCTTGCGGGAAGGCAGAACGCAGGGCTGCGCCGATAGGGTGGGTAGTGAAATGCTCGGCATGAGCTGCCAGATGAAGCAGGATTTTCTCCTTGTCAGAATATTCGCCAATATGCACATTATCTGTATCATGGGATGGATGGTCTGGGCAGGAAGCATCTGCATGAACAGCTGCTACGGCAAACTCTCCGTGGGTCAGAGTTCCGGTTTTGTCGAACACAACGGTTCCCACCTTGGCTAAAGCATCCATATAGTTGCTGCCCTTGATGAGAATACCATTCCGGGATGCTCCACCGATGCCGCCAAAGAAGGTGAGGGGCACGCTGATAACCAGAGCGCATGGGCAGGAAACTACTAGGAATATCAGGGCGCGGTTGAGCCATAATGGGAAGTTCTCGCCAAAGGTTCCTTCGCCAACGATTCCCGTAGTTGCCAGGAATGGAGGAATAACCGCCAGGGCAATGGCTGCGAAAACAACGATAGGAGTATAGACTCGGGCGAAACGGGTGATGAAAGCCTCGCTTTTCGACTTGTTCTTGTCTGCACTCTCTACCAGAGAAATAATCTTGGATACGGTACTTTCGCCAAAACTCTTGGTGGTGCGTACACGAACCACTCCCGACAGGTTGATGCATCCAGACATGATAGTATCGCCTTCGTTCAAATCCCGTGGCATACTTTCTCCCGTCAGGGCAATTGTATTCAAGGCTGAATTGCCCTCAATGACAACGCCATCCAGAGGCACTTTCTCTCCCGGACGGATTACAATCGTTTCTCCAATCTTTACATCTTCAGGAGAAACGATCTCTACTTTTCCGTTTCTTTCAACATTCGCCACGTCTGGTCGGATATTCATCAGATGCGAAATACTGTCGCGGCTCTTTCCTTCCGCATATCCTTCGAAGAGTTCGCCCACCTGAAAGAAGAGCATCACGAAGACTGCCTCTGGAAATTCTGTGTCTGATCCAGGGAAGAATCCGATGCAAAGGGCTCCGATGGTAGCGATAGCCATCAGAAAGTTTTCGTTAAACATATCGCCCTTGGCAATACCTTCTGCAGCTTCGCCCAGCGTCTCGTGTCCTATTAATAAATAAGGAATGAGATAGACGAGGAGTAACTGCCAGGTAGCCAGGTCGTAATTCTTTTCGATGAAAACGGCTGTTATCAGGAGAATAACAGTTACACCGATAAGAATGAGTTTGGATTTCAAACCGCCTTCTTCATGATGATGGTGGTGGCAACCGCACCCCTGGTGCTCATGTTCTTCTGTGCTGCATGAGCAATCATGATGATGTTCATGATGATGTTCGTGAGAATCTTCACAATGGCATTCATGATGATGTTCGTGAGAAAGTTTCATTTCTTCCATAATTTTGCAATACTTTTAGTTCTATATAACCAGGAACATTCAGTTCCTTTTTCTATTTCGGTTGCAAAATTACGAAAAGGTTTCTGCAACTTGGTTGCAAAAGCCCAAATCGCCCTCTTAATGTTTTTTTGTTTACGCAAAAACAAATAGACCAAATTCAAGCAAACCAGCAACGAAAAAAGCAGTTAAGCTATTTCTGCTTAACTGCTTGATTTTCAAAGTGGACCAGCTAGGGCTTGAACCTAGGACCTCCAGATTATGAGTCTGTTGCTCTAACCAACTGAGCTACAAGTCCATTGAATTTTTATCAAATTCGAGTGCAAAGATACTAGATTTTAGGCAAATAACCAAATAAAATCTTAAAAATTTTCCTTGAATCAGAAAAATAGCGTATCTTTGCACCAAATTATGTGCGCACACGTGCGTATGTACTTATTAATCGTACAAAAGAAAAGTATTTCTATTCAGAAATGGACATAGACAAAAACAAAAGAATCGGTCTTACCGACGAACAAGTAAAACAGAGTAGGGAACAGCATGGCAAAAACGTGCTCACCCCTCCTCAACGTACCTCATTATGGAAACTGTATTTGGATAAGTATCGCGATCCGATTATCCAGATACTTCTTGTGGCGGCTTTCGTATCCCTCATCCTCGCTTTTATCGAAAAGAATTTCATGGAGACCATCGGTATCTTCGTGGCTGTTTTCCTTGCTACTACCGTAGGCTTCTACTTTGAGCGCGATGCTGCTAAGAAGTTTAATCTGCTCACGGCGCTCAGCGAAGAGCAGCCGGTAAAGGTACGCCGCAATGGCAAGGTGATGGAGATTCCGCGCCACGATGTGGTGGTGGGAGATGTGGTGCTCGTGGAAGTGGGCGACGAGGTGCCTGCCGATGGCGAACTCATCGTCTGCAACGACCTGCAGATTAATGAATCTACCCTTACGGGTGAACCCGTTACCGAGAAATCTCTGGAGGGCGGTGGCGATGGAGCCTATCCTCGCAACGTCATCCTCCGTTCTACCATGGTGATGAATGGCAGGGGCGAGTTCGTGGTTACTGCCGTGGGCGATGCTACCGAGATTGGTAAGGTGGCGAAGAAATCTACCGAACAGACTTCGGTGGAGACACCGCTTCACATGCAGCTCGATAAGTTGGCAAAGATGATTTCCAAGGTAGGCTCCGTGGTATCTGTGGCAGCCTTCTTCATCTTCCTGATTCACGATATCCTCACCAACCCGGCATGGGGCGGCAAGGATTATTTCTATATGGCAGAGATCGTGCTGAAATACTTCATGATGGCTGTTACCCTGATTGTGATGGCGGTGCCTGAGGGATTGCCGATGGCGATTACCCTTTCTCTGGCGCTCAACATGCGAAGAATGCTGAAGTCGAACAATCTGGTGCGCAAGCTCCATGCCTGCGAAACCATGGGCGCCGTTACCGTGATCTGTACCGATAAAACCGGTACGCTTACCCAGAACAAGATGCAGGTGAGTGCCCAGGAACTCAAGCAGGGCGATGAGGCGCTGCTCGATACTGCCATTGCCCTCAACTCTACAGCCGAGTTGAATGACGGCAAACCTATCGGAAACCCTACCGAGTCGGCTCTCCTGCTCTGGCTCGATGCCCAGGGCAAGGATTATGAAGAACTTCGCAAACAGGTGAACGTGCTCAAGCAGTTGCCTTTCTCTACCGAGAGAAAGATGATGGCAACCTTGGCAGAAGTAGATGGCGAGACCTATCTCTTTGTGAAGGGTGCGCCTGAAATCGTGATGAAGAAATGCATCATCGAAGATAGAATGCTGAGACAGTCAGCCGAAGAACTCGATGAGTGGCAGCATAAGGCTATGAGAACCCTGGCATTCGCCTATAAGAAGGTAGAAGCTTCTATCATGAGAACTTCCAGAACCTCTACTGCCGAAGTGGTAGCACTTCTCGATGCCAACGACCTTCAGTTGCAGGCCATTGCAGCCATTGCCGACCCTATCCGTCCGGATGTTCCTGCCGCCGTGCAGGAGTGCCGCCATGCGGGTATCGAGGTGAAGGTGGTTACGGGTGATACGGCTGCCACCGCCTTGGAGATAGGCAAGCAGATAGGTGTCTTCGAAGATGAACCTGAGAATATCGGAGCTGATGGCTCCATGACCTCGCTCGACCAGCAGATGATTACGGGCGAACAGTGGGAGGCTCTTTCTGATGAAGAGGCTTACGAGCGGGCGAAGGATATCCGAGTGATGAGCCGTGCCCGTCCTACCGATAAGCAGCGACTGGTGGCGATGCTTCAGAAGCGTGGCGAGGTGGTTGCCGTAACAGGCGACGGTACCAACGATGCTCCGGCGCTTCACTATGCCCATGTGGGCTTGTCGCTGGGTTCGGGAACTTCCGTGGCTAAGGAGGCTTCGGATATGACCCTGCTCGATGATTCCTTCAAGTCTATCGCCAATGCCGTGATGTGGGGACGTTCGCTCTATCGCAACCTGCAGCGCTTCCTCTTCTTCCAGTTGGTAGTAAACGTGGCAGCCCTCCTATTGGTGCTTGGCGGCTCTGTCATCGGAACCGAGATGCCTTTGACGGTTACTCAGATTCTCTGGGTGAACCTTATCATGGATACCTTCGCAGCCCTGGCACTCGCCTCATTGCCTCCATCTCACGAGGTGATGAAGGAGAAACCACGCAAGGCATCCGATTTCATCATCAACAAGAGTATCGGTTTCGGTATCCTGTTCTGTGGCATCGTCTTCTTCCTTGTGATGTTTGCCCTGCTGGTTTACTGCGAGCGCAGAGGCAAGGGTGGAGTAGATGTGCATGAACTGACCATGTTCTTCACCACTTTCGTGATGATACAGTTCTGGAACCTCTTCAATGCCAAGGCGCTGATGAGTCATCACACCGCCTTCCGCCATTTCCTGAAGGATAAGGGAATGATTCTGGTGCTTGTACTGGTATTGGTGGGTCAGTGGATCATCGTAACCTTTGGTGGCGAAATGTTCCGCACCACCCCATTGTCGCTCCACGAGTGGCTGCTCATCATCGGTTCCACCTCCGTTGTACTTTGGGTTGGCGAGCTATGGAGAGCTTTTAAGAGAATGATAGCAAAGAGAAGATAATCCAATGATATCATCATAAGTTACATTCAGGATTCTTCTTTAGATATAAATGATATAAGATAGAATGAATACAATACATTATAACGATACCGTGCAGTTGCCGCCTTGTGTGGCAACCATCGGTTTCTTCGACGGGGTGCATCGGGGACATCAGTTTCTGATTCATCATCTCGTAGAGACGGCACGAAAGGATGGCTTGCAATCCACCGTCATCACCTTCGATGCGCATCCCCGCAAGGTATTGCAGGCGGATTACCAGCCAGAGATGCTGAGCACGCTCGATTCCAAACTGCTGCTTCTTTCGAAGACAGAAGTGGATAACGCCGTGGTGCTGCATTTCGACAAGACGATGGCTGCGATGTCGGCAAGAGAGTTTATGCAGCAGGTGCTCCACGACCATCTCAACGTAAGGAAACTCTTCATCGGCTACGATCATCGCTTTGGTCACAACCGTGCAGAGACTTTTGAGGATTACGTGCGCTACGGCAGGGAGATGGGCATCGAGGTAATCCGGAACGAGGCCTTCCAGATAGATGGCATCAATATCTCTTCTTCCGTAATCCGCTCTTTCCTGAAAGAGGGAGAAGTGGAGATGGCAGCCCAGTGCCTCGGTTTCCCTTATACCATCATTGGAAAGGTGGTGAACGGATTCCATGAAGGCAGAAAGCTCGGCTTCCCTACAGCCAATCTCGACATCTCGCACTTCGGACAGATGATTCCTGCCCCTGGTGTCTATGCCGTAAAGGTAAGACTGGAGAATTCGGTGGTATGGAAGCGGGGAATGATGAATGTGGGCAACCGTCCTACTTTCAATGGCAAGCAGATAACGCTGGAGACGCATATCTTCAATTTTGATGGCGACATCTACGACCAGCTCCTGCTGGTAGGCTTCGTGAAGCGAATAAGGGGCGAACAGAAGTTTGACGGTCCCGAGGAGTTGGCGGCGCAACTAAAGGTGGATGAGCAGACCGTGCTGGATCTCTTCGAAAAGGAAGCGAAATGATAGCAAGAATGCTATTAACTATAAAACAGTTAATTATAAACTATAAAAGCAATGGCAAAGATTAATTTAAAGAGAGGTTTGACGGATGTGGTCCTCTACCTTATTATATTTATAGTAGTACAAATCATCATGATGTATGCCGGTGTTGGAATCTGGGCAGGCATCAAGGGCGAAGGTTATCAGGCAACGCTTCAGGCAGCAAGTACGGGCGGTAACGCCATTCTTACGGCGCTTGTTCAGGTGTTCAGCAGTGTCATCACCCTCATCATCTTCCTGAAGACGAAGTGGACGCCGCTTACCCGCAGTTATCTGCTTTCCAAGCCTTGGGGCACGCTTCTCTGGGTGGCATTGTTCTCCCTGGGAACCATCATCCCCCTGTCGTTCCTCTATGAGCAGCTGGGCATCGAGATGGATGAGAATACCCAGCAGATATTCACCTCGCTGATGAAGGAGCCTTGGGGCTATGTAGCAATCGGCATCCTGGCGCCTCTTGCCGAAGAGGTAGTATTCCGTGGAGCCATCCTCCGCACCCTGCTGGGCATCATGAGCAAGAAGAACCATTGGGTAGCCATCATGATTTCGGCAGCCATCTTCGGAATAGTTCATGCCAATCTGGCACAGTTTGTCAATGCCCTTCTGATGGGCTTACTTCTGGGTTGGATGTATTATCGCACCGGGAGTCTTGTTCCGGGCATCCTGCTCCACTGGGTGAACAATACGATGGCGTATGTACTTGCCAATATCATGCCGCAGAGCGACGGCAAGCTCATCGACCTCTTCCATGGCGATGAGAAGACCATGTATTATGCCGTAGGCTTCTCGCTCTGCATCATGATTCCAAGCTTCATACAGATGATTATCAGATTAAAGAAAGCAAAGGCTTGATGAATATTCAGAAAGCAAAAGTTTTAAATATAGATAAACTAGTAAAAAGGTTACCTGAATGGGTAGCCTTTTTTCAGATATATAAGTAGATTTTATGAAGATAATAGAAAGCAGTATCATAGGAAAGAAGAGCCCTGAGGCTTGTGAGGATGGAATGGTAGTTACCGATGATTTCATCGCAGTGATTGATGGCAGTACGAGCAAGACTCCGAAGCATCTCAATCCTGATATGAAGAACGGAAGATATGCCATGATGCTTATTTCGGAGTATATTCGTGAGGAGTTGAAAGCGGATGCCTCGGTAGATGATTTCTGCCAGGGCGTAACGGCGTATATATATAATAAGGTGTATGAAAAGCTAGGGGTGGAAGAACGGTTGAAGGAGCATCCGGAAGAGCGGCTTACTGCCTCGGCTATCCTTTATAGCCGGACAAGGAATGAAGTCTGGATGGTGGGCGATTGCCAGGCCATCATCGATGGAAAGCTTTATGAGAACGGCAAGCCTTATGAGCAGGAGATTGCCAGAAAGAGGGTAGAACTGATAGAGCAGGGCCTTTCGCCTGCTGAGGCTAGAAAGCAGATAGAGCCATTATTGATCGAGGCGATGCTTTCCGGGCAGAACCAGACCTATACGGTTATCGATGGATTTCCTATCTATCGGGAGGGAGTGAAGGTTGTCTCTGTTTCAGATTCTTGTTCTGTTTCAGATTCTTGTTCTGTTCAAGATCCTTGTTCTGTTCAAGATTCTGTTCCAGCATCAGATTCTGTTTCTTGCTCTGACTCCGTTTCTGCATCAGGTACAATTTTTGTCTCTTCCTCCGAGATTGTATTGGCAAGCGATGGCTATCCGTTCCTGGAGCCAACCTTGGCAGCGAGCGAGGCAGCATTGGCAGAGCAGATTGCCAACGACCCTCAGAACATCCATTCCTTTATCGCCACCAAGGGCATCGTAGAAGGCAATAAGAGCTTCGATGATAGAACCTATATCCGGTTTTCGGTTGAAAAATAAAACACGGACAAATTGAATTTGTCCGGCTTGTTTGTCCGTGTGCTTGTAACTGAGCAATAATCAGTGTGTTATGAGCTGCCGGACAAATTCAATTTGTCCGTGTTATTTTTTTAATGACTTCTGACCCAAGAAACGGTGAGTTCTGGAGGAGAAAACTATGAGTTATAACATTTAACATAAAGCTCTAAAGCAGCCAAAGGAGAATAAGAGAGGTTGGAACGTAAA
>ERZ1034713.226-NODE-226-length-36511-cov-36.781408_pt1 | contig 36511 bp, 24 predicted proteins | sample MGYA00520692_ERZ1034713 | MGnify/ENA primary metagenome ERZ1034713 (study PRJEB33766, sample SAMN09781717) | gut metagenome | biome: gut microbiome | host: Homo sapiens | place: Madagascar | study: EMG produced TPA metagenomics assembly of the PRJNA485056 data... | reverse complement strand
TGCGGTGGGCTTCCAGCGTGGGCAGACCCTTGTACAGCGGGCCGCGCAGCAGGGCATCGCCGGGGATAAAGCCGTACACCTGCAAGCCCTCCGCCTGCAAGGCTGCGGTGCTCTCGCGCAGGAATTCCGGGTCGAGACCGGTCTCCGGGCGGGGGTAGAAGTTGTGCATGGCGATGACCGTGCCGCCGCCCGCCGCCAGCTGCCGCGCCACTTCCGGGGTGGTGGTGGAGGCGTTGACCGCAACGGGCAGCTGCTGCGCAAGGGCGCACATCTCCTCCAGCGAGAAGCCGTAGTCCAGCCGCAGACCCCACAGGTGCAGCCGCTTTGCCAGCGCAGTCAGGTCGGCGCAGCCGAACTGCCGGATGGTCTTTTCCGACACGTCTGCCAGAATGCGCCAGCCCTGCCCGGAGAGAAAGTCGCACATTTCCTGCACACGGGCGCAGTAAGCGGCATCAAATTCTTCACTGATATGCAGTGAGATAAAAACAGGCGCGCCGCCTGCCGCAAAAGCGGAAAGCGACGCACGCTGTTCCTCAAACTGCGTCAGATACACTGACCGTCCGAGTGTTTTAAGCATTGGCAACGTCCTCAACAGAGACCATTGCGTTGGTCACGATAAAGCCCATGATGTAGCAGATGACCAGACCCACTGCGTAGCAGCCAACGGAAGCAGCCACACCGTGAGGGCCGGCGGTCATGACGAACAGAGCCAGCAGGCCGGAGGGGCCCCAAGCGGTAGCAGCCACCTGCATGGCCATGACGAAGGCACCGCCGAAGCCAGCACCCAGACCGGCGCTGATGAAGGGCTTGCCCATGGGCAGGGTGACGCCGTAGATCAGCGGCTCGCCGATGCCCAGCAGACCTGCGGGCAGTGCGCCGGTGATGACGTTCTTCAGGCGGGTGTTGCCGCACTTCTTAGCCTTGAAGTAGATGGCGATGGCAGCGCCCACCTGACCTGCACCAGCCATAGCCAGCGCGGGGTACAGGGTAACGTAGCCGAAGGTCTCCAGCTGCACGGAGTACAGGGCGACCAGACCGTGATGCATACCCATAGCGACCATGGGCAGGAACAGTGCGGTGGAAACATAACCGGCAATGATGCGCACGATCAGGCTCTCGCTCATGCACAGCTTTTCAACCACCCAGCACAGCGCGGTGGAAACATAGCCGGTAGCGGGCATGATGAGCAGGATATAGGGCACGAGGCAGAGGATCATGGTGATCAGCGGGGTGAACACGATATCCAGAGACTCGGGCATCCAGCTGCGCACCCAGCGCTCGATCTTGACAAGGCACCATGCGCCCAGCACAACGGCCAGCACGCCGCCGCGGCCTGCACGCAGGATGGAATCCAGCGGCACAGCCTCGTTGAAGAGACCCAGAATGGAAGAGATCTTGTTGATGCCCTCCAGACCGGTGATCATGCCCAGCATACCGCCCAGAATGGGGGTGCCGCCGAACTTTTCCGCTGCGCGGTAGCCGACCCATGCGGTCAGGTAGCCCAGGAAGCAGGTGTTCATCAGACCCAGCAGGGTGCTGATCAGAGCCAGTGCGGGGATATCTGCGTAGTTCGGCACCACCTGACCGATCAGGGAGTTGATGCCGGCGCACAGACCGGAAGCCACAACGCCCGGGATCAGGGGGATAAAGATATCGCCAAAGGTCTTGAACAGCTCCTTGACCTTGCTCTGCTTCTGCCCTGCCTTGACTGCGGCCTTGTTGGTCTGCCAGTCGTTGGCGGTGGAAGCGGCGGCGTCCGCCGGGATGCCCATGTCGCGGCAGATATCTGCGCACTTGCGGCACTTGCCGGGGCCGACCACGATCTCCACATAGCCGGTACGGTCGTGCACGATGCCCATCACGCCCTCGATGGCCTTCAGGCCCTCGTCGTCGATCTTGGCGTCATCCTTAACGCGCACCCGCAGGCGGGTCATGCAGTTGGTTGCGGTGAGAACGTTGCTCTTTCCGCCGACTTTCTCCAGCGCCGCGCGGACCAGTTCTTCATTCGTCATAAGTGGGTCCTCCTTTAAAACAGGTGTATATCCGATGCGGCCTTTGCCGCTAAGGAACATAGGTGTGCAAATGTGCCTTACAGCACTTCCAGCCGGATGGCCTCCCGCACATGGCCGCGTGCCCGTTCCAGCCGCCGGGCGGCTTCCTTGGCATCGCAGTCTGCCAGCAGCATGGTGATGGCGGTCTTTACGCTGCCGCCCGCTGCATCAATGGCGGCGCGGGCAGTCTCCCGCTCCACACCGGTGGCGTCGATGACGATGTTCTCGGCGCGGGTGTGCAGCTTTTCGTTGGTCTGCTGCACGTCCACCATCAGGTTCTGGTAGGCCTTGCCGGTGCGCACCATAGAGCCGGTAGAGATCATGTTCAGGATCAGCTTCTGCGCCGTGCCGGACTTGAGCCGGGTGGAGCCGGTCAGCACCTCGGGGCCGCAATTTACCTCGATGGCAAGCTCTGCGGCTTGGCCGATGGCGCTGCCAAGGTTGCAGGCAATGGCGGCGGTGTGGCAGCCCACGCTTTTGGCGTAATCCAGACCGCCCAGCACATAGGGCGTGCGGCCGGAGGCGGCAATGCCCACCACAAGATCGTCTGCGGTCAGGCCGTGAGCCTTCAGATCCTCAACAGCCAGCTCCCGGCTGTCCTCTGCGCCCTCCACTGCCTCGATAAAGGCTTTTTCGCCGCCGGCGATGAGCCCCACCACCATCTCCTTCGGCACGCCGAAGGTGGGCGGGCACTCGGCGGCATCCAGCACGCCTAAGCGGCCGGAGGTACCGGCACCCATATAGAACAGCCGTCCGCCTTTTTCAAAGGCTTCTGCCGCCCAGGTGACCGCCTGCGCGATCTGCGGCAGGCACTTGGCAATGGCCAGCGGTACCCGGGCGTCCTCCTCGTTCATGACTGTCACGATCTCCAGCGGGGACATCTGGTCCAGCTGCATCGTGCGCGGGTTGCGGGTCTCGGTGGTCATCCCACTCAGATTCAATCCCATTTCCTGCACCTCAACTTTCCGCCGCACCCCTTGCGGCGTGATTGTGACCAAAGTATAAACTTTTTCAAACAAAATGTCCACAAAAAGACTATTTTGTGGTACAATGTTTTATGCAAGCATTGTTTTTGAAATTTTTGCTCTCAAGTATGACTTTTTTGTGCAGCTTGTTCAATCCATCCTGAAATACAACAGAGGCATCTATATGCAGAACGTTCTTTTACGCCTGCGGGAGGTGCAGCCCTCCCTCAGCAGCACCGAGCGGCAGATCGCGCAGTTCATTCTGGATAACCCCGATGAGACCACCACCCTCACCATCCGGGATCTTGCGCGGCGCTCCTTCTCCTCCCCTTCCAGCGTGGTGCGCATCTGCCGGGTGATCGGCTTTCAGGGCTACAAGGAGCTGCGCCACGCCCTGACGCTGGAGCTTGCCACCCTTGGCGAGAACGGCAGCCACCGGGAAAAGGACATCACCCCGCAGGACAGTTTGCAGGAGATCGTGGACAAGGTGACCCACAAGAACATCCAGAGCCTGCTGGACACCCAGCGGCTGCTTTTGCTGGACGAGCTGGAGCAGTGCGTGGAGCTGATCGCCAATGCCCGCACGGTGCTGTTGTTCGGCATCGGCTCCTCGCTGTGCGTGGCAAAAGACACCTACCTGAAATTTCTGCGGCTGGACAAGCCCTGCGTAGTGAACGAGGACTCCCACTCGCAGCTTTTGCAGGCGCGCAACGCCACCGCGCAGGATGTGGGCATCGTGTTCTCCTACTCCGGGCAGACCATGGAGATGATCCAGTGCATCAAGGAGATGAAGGCGGGCGGCGCACCGGTGATCGCAGTGACCCGCTACTACCCCTCCGAGGTGGCGCAGCTGGCCGACCATGTGCTGTATGTGGCCGCCAACGAGAGCCTGTTCCGCAACGGTGCCATGTCCTCCCGGCTTTCCCAGCTGAACGTGATGGATATCCTGTACACCGCCTACGCCAGCCGCAACCACGAGGACACCATGCGCCGCCTGACCAAGACCCATATCTATAAGCCCGGCGAACCAGATGTGCTGACGCAGCCGTAAACCGGAAGCTGCCCCGCAGGGCATAAAAAAGGCACCCGGTGATCTTCATGCAAAAATCGCAACGGTCCTTCTGAAAAAAATACGCCCTGCTGCTGCCTCCATCAAGAAGTTTAGGCGTTTTCAGGGATCCCGAAAGCGATTTCGCTGTTGGAGTTCCTCCTGCGGCATAGAAATGACAGATCGTTTCCTACCCTGAAAAAATTCACCCCTGTAAACTTGTCTGTTTCTACTTGACAACGCCCTGTGGGAGTGCTATTTTAGTTTTTGTCAATTAGCCTCACCTAACTATCTGAGGGATACTTCTCCCGCAGTTTTTTCTTTGCGCGCATTGTTAGGACAAGCTAACCAGATGTTTTTAGAAATAAAGATAGAGGTGTGTTACGATGAGATTGAAAAAAGTATTTGCAGGTGCGCTTGCGGCCGCCATGCTGGTGTGTGCCGTGGCGGTCCCGGCCTTCGCTGCGGAAGAGGTGGAGCAGGAGAACTGCCTGTCCTCCAGCTATGTCCAGATGAACATCCCTTACGCCGACTTCTACAAAGCTGCCGGTGTGGACAACGCATCTGAGGTTGATGCTGTTACCAGCGCCACCAAAAACAAGACCCGTTCGGGTGGTCTTGCCGGCGGTTCCTACCACGTCAACGCTGATGGCACCGACATCACCGGCGTCTCCTTCCCGGTCAAGGTGCTGACCCCGTGGGCGCTGAAGAACGCAAAGCAGGTCACCGATGCCGACAGCTACGACATTACCGTTACCCTGAAGGGCAAGGAATCCACCACCACCTACACCGGCGCAGATGCCTTGTTTGAGAACGAGAGCTACGCTTACTACAAGCTCAGTGAGACCCCTGCCTACTACATCACCGCATGGTATAACCTGCTGAGCGGCAAGTGGGAGTTTGGCAAGGTCCACGCCACCGAGACCACCGTAGAGGGCACCACTGTGGAGCTGAATACCAACGGTCACCACACCACCTACGAGATGAAGATCTCCGGTTTTGATTTGGACTACAAGACCAACAAGGTCTACGGCGTAGTGCTGACCACCGCCGATGGCAGTGAGTACGGCCTGCATCATGTGACCAATATCTGGCATGGTACCAAGCTGGGCTTCAATGCCGATGATCCTTATTTTGCATCCATCATCGGCAAGACTGTTACTCAGATCACCTTCTACACCGCCGACGGTGTGTATGTTCTGCCGGTCAGCGTGGCGCTGTGAGTTCGCGGAGAACCGCCTGATTCAGCCAAAATATAGAACAAAACGGCAAGGTCGCTTGACATCAGGCGGCCTTGCCGTTTTATAGTAACTTCTCTTCTTTTTATGCAGAGTCAGGAGTCCAGAGTTTGCAGCACGCAGGCACAGTACCCCGGTTCAGGCTGGTAACAATGGATGGTCAGGTATTTGTCCACCTCCGGGCTGTAATCGTGCAGGGTATGCTTTGTGCCATTCAATGCCACATCTGCATACGATACAAGCCACTTTTTATCCCCATTGGGGAACACTTCGTAAAAAGAACGGTCCAGCATTTTTTCCACCGGCACACCTTCGATATTTGCCATCTCCGCGTTGCAGTAGCGGAAGATAAAATCCACGCCGTGCCCATCCTCATTAAAGACCAGCTCAATGACGCAGAACGCCAGCGGCATATCGTCCAGCAGGGTGCATTTTTCCAGCAGGCTCATGCTCATACAACGGGGCTGTGTATCTGCCAGCCCGATCTCTGCACGCAGGCGGCGATGGTCGCTCAGACAGCGCTTGCGTCCCTGAAAGGTGCGGCCGTCAGACATGGTGTAGATCCCATCGTTGCTGATGTTTACGATCTGGCTGCGGCACACCGCAATTCCCTTGCTGATGTTCAGGAACAGATCCTCCGGCAGCACAGACAAAACGCTGTGCAGCGGCGCATACAGCGCAGCTTCCTCGCCGTCCATGCGGTGAACGACCGTTTTACGGTCACTGCGGTAAAGATACAAAATGTTTTCCGGGCAAAGATCGTTTTTTTGAAACCATTCATGCAGGTCGTTCATCGCCGTGCTCCTTTGTCAATTGATGTGCTTAGTATAGCACATTATCGTGCAGAGTACAAGATTTTAATGGCGCTTGCGTCAAATTTTATCGGGCTTTTTTGTTGAAACTTACGTTTTTGTTACAGAAAATGCAAAAATCATTGACTTTTAATCATTGTCCGTGTATCTTGAACACAGAAAGCCAAATGGTTTTTTCCCATAAGGCGCATAAAGCAAAAGACATAACAGGAGGTCTCATGTTATGAAAATGACCCGCCGTGATTTTTTGAACGTTTCTACTGCGGCTGCGGTGGTCTACGCAGCTACACTTTTGCCCGTAGAGAAAGCCGCAGCCGCACAGCAGACGCTGGCTGCACAGAACCTTCTGGAGCAGGCGTATCTGTACGCCTTTCCGCTGGTGATCATGGATGCTACGCGGACGGCTTCCACAAACACCCGCACAGCTACAAGCAACAAGGCCCCCATCAACCAGTTCATCCATGCGGAAAAGCTGGCAGATGCAACGACCCGTGTGGTGGTTACGCCGAATGTGGATACCATCTATACGCAGGCGTTTCTGGATGTCGGCGCAGAACCAATGATCTACGGCGTGCCGCAGACCGACCGCTTTTTTAATGTACAGGTGCTGGATGCGTGGACAAACACCGCCGCTGTGCTGGAAACGCCGGGGCTTTATGCCATTACCCGTGCAGACTGGCAGGGCGAACTGCCGGAAGGGGTGCAGCGCATTGATGTGCCTACCACGATGGTCTGGACCATTGCCCGCATCGTGCTTTCCGGACAGGAGGACCTGCCCAACGTCCGGGCTATTCAGGATAAGATGCAGCTGATGCCGCTTTCCGCCTATCAGGCGGGTGGATGGACCGCCCCCGCAGGCAGCTATGACCCTGCCAATGACTTTGTGCCGGTAAAGCACGTTCTTGCTATGGACGCAAAGGAATTCTTTGATACCGCTAACCAGCTGATGGAAACCAACCCGCCCGCTGCGGCAGATGCGCCGGTACTCCGGGAGCTTGCAGCACTGCATGTCGGCCCCGGTGAGAAGTTCGATGACAAGGCGCTGGGTCTGTTCAGCGGGCTGCGCTGGAAGCTGATGCTGCTCCAGCTGAAGAAAAAGCTGCAAAGCGAATCGGAGTGCTATACACGCCAGATGGGTCAGTGGATCTATTTCGGCGACCCCATCGGCAACTTTGGCACAGCATATACCTACCGTACCATGGTGGCGCTGCGGGGTCTGGGTGCCAACACCACCGATGTTGCCATCTACCCCAAAACAGATGTGGACAGCACCGGCACAGTCCTGACCGGCAAAAAGACCTATACGCTGCATATCGAGGCAGATCCTCCCACACTGGAAAAGGGCTTCTGGTCGGTGACCGCCTACGGGGAGAGCGATTTCCTCATTGAAAACCCCATTGACCGCTACTGCGTCAACGACCGCTCCGGTCTGCACCGTAATCCGGACGGCTCGATCGATATCACTCTTTCCAAAGAGGCACCGGCGGACACGACCAACTGGCTGCCGGTAGGAGAGGGAGATTTCCACCTCTTCCTTCGTATCTATAAACCGGATGCCGCCGCACTGACAGACTGGCAGCCGCCGGTCGTCCGCACAAACTGATCCGTAATAAGGAGGAACCTGCTATGAAAATGACCCGCCGGAATTTTATCTCTGCTTCGGCTGCTGCAATGCTGGCGTGCGGCGCATCCCTGTCTGCCCATGCTGCGGAAAATACCACGGAAAACGGCCTGAATTTTATCACAGACATTTTCAAGGATCCCACCCAGCCGGGCGAGACCGAAGGCGCAACGACCATCACAGCAGAGGCCAACGCCGAATGGTATGAAAAGCTGGATTTTTCTGACCGGCGGGAGTTTGCCAACGCCGAGCGCGGCTGGCTGGACAACGCGGAAGGCAGGATCATCGATGGTGAGGATAACAGATCCGCATGGGATCTGCAGAGCTACGGCGATTTGAACCGGGATGCTCCTGACACTGTAAACCCCAGCCTGTGGCGGAATACCCAACTCAACGCCAAAGCTGGTCTGTTTGAAGTATGTGACGGCATCTATCAGGTGCGCGGCTTTGATATGGCCAATACCACCTTTATCCGCACCGACCACGGCTGGATCGTGTTTGATGTGCTGATGTGCAAGGAAAACATGAAGGCTGCCAAGGAGCTGATGGAGAACCGCTTCGGCCCGCTGGACATCAAGGCGGTGCTGTACAGCCACTCTCATGTGGACCACTTCGGCGGCGTGGAGGGCGTTATTACCCGGGAGCAGGTAGCGGATGCAAAGCTTTCGCTTAAAAAGCAGCTGGCTTCCGGCAAGACCCTTGTGCTTGCGCCGGCGGGATTTCTGAAGCACGCCATCAGCGAAAATGTCTATGCAGGCATCGCCATGGCACGGCGCGCACAGTTCCAGTACGGCACGGTGCTTGACAAGGGCGAAAAGGGTGCGCTGAGCGTGGGCATCGGCATGGGACAGTCCACCGGTACGGTGTCCCTCATTGCTCCTACCTACGAGATCGGGGAAGATCTCCCGAAACTGACCATCGACGGGCTGGAGATTGAGTTCCAGCTGACCCCCGGCACCGAAGCCCCCGCCGAGATGAACGCCTATTTCCCGAAATACCGCGCCCTCTGGATGGCGGAAAACTGCACCGGTACGCTGCATAATCTGTACACCCTGCGCGGCGCAGAGGTGCGCGATGCCAACGATTGGGCAAAGTACATCATTGAGGCAGACCAGCGCTTCTGCGACAAGACCGATGTGGTGTTCCAGAGCCACAACTGGCCGCACTGGGGCGAGGAGATCCATGATTATCTGCTGAATACGGCAGCCATCTATAAGTTTATTCACGACCAGACCCTGCATTATATGAATCAGGGGTATACCTCCACTGAGGTCGCCGCCATGCTCACCTTGCCCGAAAAGCTGGAAAAGGTCTGGTACACCCGGCCGTATTACGGCACGCTGGCACACAACGCCAAGGCGGTCTACCAGAAGTATCTGGGTTGGTACGATGCAAACCCAGTCAACCTGAACCCGCTCCCGCCCAGCGATACTGCCAAGAAGCTGGTAGAATATCTGGGCAGCACGGATGCCGTTCTGCGCAAGGCACGGAAGGATTTTGAAAAGGGCGATTATCAGTGGGTGGCGCAGATCACCAAGGAGTTGGTCTTTGCAGACCCGTCCAACCAGAAAGCGCGCAATCTGTGCGCGGATGCACTGGAGCAGCTGGGCTATCAGGCAGAGTCCGGCGCATGGCGCAACGCCTACCTGATGGGCGCTGCCGAGCTGCGCAAGGGCAACCTGTCCGGTCTGGCACGCACCGCCAATGGTCTGGGCTCCGCTATGAAGGAGATGACCGTGGACATGCTGCTGGATTACATTGCCATCCTGACCGATGCCAATGCCGCCCAGAATGATGATGTGACCCTGAACCTGATCGTGACGGACGTGAACGAAAAGTTCTATGTGACCCGGAAAAACGGCATTCTGCTGTCCTATCCGGGGGAGAACCGCCCGGATGCACAGGCTTCCGTCACCTGCAAACGTCTGCAGCTCCTTGCCCTGATGCAGGGTCAGCAGGCCGGGCAGATACAGATCAGCGGCGATGCCACTGCCCTGAAGCGTCTGCTGGCGTATGCGTCCAAGTTTGAAAAGACCTTCAATGTGATCGAACCGTAAAAACGACTTCTAATGTCGGAATACGCCAAGGGGCTGTTGCACAAGGATAGAAGCCAGTGCAACAGCCCCTTCAGCTAAGCGAATCTTTATTTTTGAATCCTGAAACGGAACGAGGTTCCCGTCTCCACTACAAAACAGGCATCCTTATGGGGCTTTGCGCCCCAACTGTTATCGCCGCCCACGCCGCGCTGGAACAAAGCGCAGCGCACAACAGTCTTGTTGTCGTCCCGGGGCAGCTCGTAGAGATGACGGGCGTTTTCCAGCTCGTGCGGCGTATAGGGCAGCGCCGAGAAGGTCATGCCGTCCCCTGCAAAGCAGATGCCTATATTCAATCCGCTGCCGGTGAGCGCCGCGCTGTACACGCCGGTGCGGCCACCGCACTCCTGCGGATAGACCGGGCTGTTCTGGGCAAAATCCTGCCGGACATTGTAGCTCCATGCGCCCATCTTGCCCCCTGCGGTGCGGTCGGCGGCAGTCTCCCGGGGGCCAAGACCGAGGTAAGAAACATCGGTCAGTTCCCGGCGCAGCGGGAAGAGCAGGCCGAACTCCGGCAGCTCGGTATGCGCGCCCTGCCACATCATGGTGATATCGCAGCGGCCCGCGCCGTCAATGGCAAAATCCATGGGCAGCGTCTGCCCATTTGGCAGGGTGTAGACGGCATGAACTGTAACAAACTCACCTTTTGTTTCGGCGGTCAGGTTATCGCACCGGGCATACAGACCGGCGGTTTTCCAAAAGGCAAATGCGAAGGGTTCTGCACAGCCCTCGTCGTTGTTGGTGGGGGCACGCCAGAAGTTGGGGCGCACGGTATCGTCCAACAGCTGCACGCCGTTATAGCGGATGGACACAAGCCCCTTGCCGCGGCCGAAAATATACTCGAATCCCTCGCCCTTTACGCCGATGTTGCAGTCCATCTCCACCAGCTGCGGGGCGGGCAGGGTCAGCCGGGCGGCGACGTGGTCGTGCCATACCTGCCCAAAAGCGGCTTCATAGCCCGCCGGGATGCCGGGCACTGCGTTGCGCTGGATAGCGGTAACGGTCATACAGGCAAGCCCTGCCTCCGGCAGAGAGAACGGGAACGGAATGTGCACCGTCTCGCCCGGCTTGCAGTCTGCCCGCAGCACCGCGCGGCGCTCCGGCTTGCCGTTGACCGAGGTGGCAAACACAAGGTCGTAGGCGCTCAGGTCGGTAAAGAAGTTCCGGTTTTCAACGATTGCTTCCGTATCGGTGAGGGTGATTTTCAAGGGAGCGTAGGCCGCCTTGACCGCATCCATTTTGGGGGTGTTGCGGCGGTCGGGCAGCACAAGGCCATCCACACAGAACTCCCGGTCAGTGGGGCGGTCGCCGAAGTCGCCGCCATAGGCAAAGCCGGGCTTGCCGTCCGGGTCGGTGACGGCGATGCCGTGGTCCATGTACTCCCAGATGAAGCCGCCCTGATACAGCGGTTCTTCGTAGGCGTATTCGGTGTAGTCGGTGATGCCGCCGCAGCTGTTGCCCATGGCGTGGCTGTATTCACACATAATGAAGGGCTTTTCCGGGTGCTCTGCCAGAAACTTTTTGATGTCCGCCACCGGGGTATACATCTGGCTTTCCATATCGGAGGTGGCGGGGTATTCCCGGTTCCAGAAAATGCCCTCGTAGTGCACAAGGCGGCTGGGGTCGGTGTTGCGGAAATACTCGCTCATTTCCCACAGGGTCTTGCCGCCGTGGCTCTCGTTGCCGCAAGACCAGATCAGGATGGCAGGGTGATTTTTGTCCCGTTCCAGCATGGCCTCGGCGCGGGCAAGCACATTCTCCCGCCACTCCGGGCGGGCACCGGGCAGCGTCCACTGGTCGGAGCCGTCTGCACCCAGCTTCTGCCATGTGCCGTGGCTTTCCAGATTGGTCTCCCCGATGACATACAAGCCGTATTCATCACAGAGCTGCAAGAAATAGGGGTCGTCTGGGTAGTGGCTGGTGCGCACGGCGTTCACGTTGTGGGCTTTCAGGTTTTTCACATCCCACAGCATCTCTTCCCGGCTGACGGTGCGGCCGGTGCGGCAGCTCCATTCGTGGCGGTTCACGCCCTTGAATACGATGCGTTTACCGTTCAAAAGCATCTGACGGTCTTTCAGCTCAAACTTGCGCAGACCGACTTTTAGCCCGGTGCGCTCCACCAAATTTCCCTCGTTCAGCAGGGCAATTTCTGCTTCGTACAGGTTCGGCTGCTCTGCACTCCACAGGGCGGGGTGCTCCACCGTAAAGGTAAAGGAAACGTCCTGCACGTCTTCTTCCACGTCCGGGTCAACTTCGTCTTTGCCGAACACTACACCGCTGTCGTATTCGGCAGGCTCCCCTACCTCAGCAGACTGCTCCTTGCCGTCAAAAACCACGGAGATGGTTCCTGCACCGCTGACCTTGCAATCAAAGGTGACGGTAGCACTGGAAAAGTCCGGGGCAAAATCCTGCTTTACAAAAACATCTTCCAGATGCAGCTCCGGTTTTGTGAACAGCTCCACGGAGCGGAACAAACCGCTCATGCGCCAGAAATCCTGATCCTCCAGCCAGCTGCCGGAGGAAAACCGGTACACCTGCACGGTCAGGGTATTTTCACCGGGGTGGACGGCGGCGGTCATATCAAATTCTGCCGGGGTAAAGGTATCCTCGGAGTAGCCGATGTAAACGCCGTTGCACCAGACGGCGGCGGCACTGTCGGCCCCGTTCAGGCGCAGATAGCAGCTTGCCCAGTTTTCCGGCAGGGTGAAACTGCGCTGATATTCCCCGATGGGGTTATAGTCCTGTGGAATCTGGCCGGGGTGCAGCTTTTCGTGGCCGTCCCACGGATACTGGGTGTTGACGTAATGGGGCGTGCCGTAGGGCCGGCCGGGCTTTTGCAGGCTCTGCATCTGGATAAAGCCCGGCACGGTCAGGGTGTTCCACTCCGAGAAGGGCGCGGTCAGGTTTTCCGCATAACGGAAGTTCCACGCCCCGTCCAAGCTGACGGTCAGGGGCATTTCCGGGCTGGTCTGGTCGGCAAAGTGGGCATGGAAGGGCAAACGGTTCTGCTGGAAAATTTCCGGGTCAGCCAGCAGCGCCGGGGTAATCGGTTCGTGTAAAGGCATAGGTGTCACCTCGCAGCATTTTCTGCTTTCATTATAGCACAGAATATAAGAAAAACAGCCGCACAAAAACGACTGTTTTTCTGGAGAGAAGCGGCATCAGTCCGCTTCGTCAAAGACCTCGGTGTCCAGCACCGTGTGCCCCTTGGGGATGTGGTACTTCACGGCGGGCAGATGGACGTTGGTAAAGTACAGGCTGGTGTTGGGGTCACAGCCGATGACCACTGCTTCTCCCCTGCCGCGCACGGTGCAGCGCAGAGCATCGCAGTAGGCTTCGGCGGTATCGTTTTCCACGCTTTCGGCGTAGCCCGGTGCAAAATTGGGCACAGCAAAACCGCAATCGTAGGCTTCGCAGTCGAAGCTGCTGTCAATTTCGTGATGGCGGCGGTGGCCGGTGGCAGTGGGGGTGATGGTGGTGGTGACATCAATGCCGGGGAAGGGCGACCACTGCGCGGTCACAGCCCCGGCTTCAATTTTCCACGTTTTGCTCACCTTGCGCACAAACACGTTGTCGTCGATGACAAAGGCCAGCATACTGTCCGGTGCCGCCTGATTGAGCACTTCTCGGCTGCGGGAAGCGCAGAAGCCAAAGCGGGTGTCGTAGGCAAATTTTGCGTACTTTTCCGGGAACTGTCCGTGGCCGTGTCCCTCGTTGACACCGGCGGCGTAGGCCGTTACCCGGCCTGCCCGGCGCTGCACCAGCATATTGGCGTAGGGCATGGGCTTGAGCCGCTCCAATGCGGGCATAGGCGCGGCTTCGGCAGTCCAGAAGGGATGGTCGTCCGGCAGAGCAAGCAGCAAAAAGCTCTTCATGCCCCAGTAGGGGCTGCCCGGGGCGTTGTACCGCTCGGCCATGTACATCTGCGGGTAGCAGTAGCCGATGGTCAGGATGCCGTCCCGGTCGAACATTTTCTGCCCCAGCCACCAGTTGAAGTTGCGGACGATGAGGCCCTTCATCACCGGCAGGGGAAGCGGTTCCAGCCCTGCCCAGATGCAGGCCGCCCAGAAGCTGTTCTGGGCAAAGCGGTAGGTCAGGCTGCGGCCAAAGGGCAGCGCTGCGCCGTTGGCATCGAACCAGTAGACGAACTGCTGGGCAAACAGCTGGGCGCGCTGGCGGTAAAGGGCAGCACGCCGGGGGTCGGTGTCGGCTGCAAATTTGGAGTACAGCAGGCCGTAATACTGGATGGCCCACGGGATGTAGTAATCCTTCTGCACCGAGGCACCATCGGTAGACCAGCCGTCACCGCTGTAATAGCTGTCGATCTTGCAAAGGCCGTCCTCCAGCAACTCCGGGCTGAAAGGCATCCCCACCCTTTTCAGGGCAAGGTTTACAAGAATGCGGAAAAACTGCCAGTTGCAGTCCGGGATGGTGTGGGCGTTGATCTGCCCCAGCCATGCGGCAAGGTTCTGTTTTTCGGCATCGGAAAGCGGTGTCCACAGCTTTTCCGGTGCGGTGAGGATGCCGCAGGCAATAGCCGCCATCTCCACATAGCACTGGTCGTACTCCCCGGTGGTGCCCCAGTATTCGGGGTTTTCCGGGTCGGTACCGGCGGCAAGACCCATGCGGTAGATTTTTTCAAATTCCGGGTCGGAGCCGCCGCCCACCCAGAAGGGCACCAGCGCCCACAGCGGGCGGCTGAAGGCTTCCAGCTCAATGGCATTTTGATTGTAGGTCACGCCCGTCTCGCCCAGATGCAGCCGGGCGCAGCCTGCGGAATAACAGGGCTTGAGCGGGTCGAGAAATTTGTGCATCAGTGCGGTAAAATCCGCTTTGGTCTGCAAGTTCATCACCAATACATCTCCCAGTCTTTGGTCAGGCGGGTCAGCGCCTCCATGTAGAAATAATCGCCCCAGCTTGTGCATTCATCCACGCCCTCCGGGGTGCAGGTGTTGTAGGGGCTCTTTTTGCTGTAAGTGCCGTGCAGCAGCTGGCCGGAGCCGAGGGTGCCGGGCTTTACTGCGTAGTTTGCGGCAAGGCTGGCCAGCATCTGCCGCGCCAGCGTGCGCCACTGAGCAGCTTCTATTTCGTCCACATACTTTGCCGCTTCCAACAGACCGCAGGCCACGATGGCCGCAGAGGAAGAATCCCGGGGTTCGCCGCTTTCCGGTGCAAAGAGCATATCCCAGCAGGGGATCATGTCCTCTGGCAGGCGGGAAAGGTAGAACGCCAGCGCCTTGCGGAACACATCCAAAAACTTTTCGTCGTGGGTGTAGGTGTAGCCGATGGCACTGCCGTACACGCCCCACGCCTGCCCCCGCGCCCAGAAGCTATCATCCTTGTAGCCCTGACAGGTGCGGCCGCCCTTGGGGGTGCCGTCCGGGTTCATGAAGAAGGTGTGGTAGGTGCTGCCGTCCGGCCGGAAGGAGTTTGCCAGCGTGGTGGCGGTGTGGGCGGCGGCAATTTCGCGGTAGTGGTCGCTGCCGGTCACCTGTGCTGCCCAGTACAGCAGCGGCACATTGAGCATACAGTCAATGATATAGCGGTAGTTGCCGGGGTCGTCCATGGTGCCCCATGCCTGCAAGAAGCGGCCGCTGGGCTGGTAGCGGGTCAGCAGCTGGTCGGCGGCGGCAATGGCGGCGTTTTTGCCCTTTTCGCTGCCCACCAGCTTCCATGCTGCCACACAGGTGGGGCTGTACAAAAAGCCCATATCGTGGTGGTCCACCTCCACCTTGCGGGCAATGCGGTCCGCAAAGCTGTCCACCTGAATGAGGGCGGCGGTCTTGAATTTTTCCTCCCCGGTGGCCTCGTAGGCCAGCCAGATCTCACCGGGCCAAAAGCCGCAGGTCCACTGGTTATTGGCGCAGCCGGGGTAGATATCGTTCACACTGGAATGGTTCTGGCACTGGTAGGTGTACAGGGGCAGATTGGTCTCCACCTGTTTGCAGGCATCGGCCAGTGCCTGCCGTGCCTCGGCGTCGGTCATAGCGTGGTTCTGGTAGGTTTTCATCATGATTACTCCTTAAATCCAAACGTAGGTATCTCTGCCCACCGCTGGCGCAGAAAGTGCATACCCAGCTTGGGGCGACGGTCCCGGGTGAACAGGCCTTTTTTATTGCCGTCCACCCGCATGGGGCCCTGCACGGTGTCGTAGTCTGCAAAGTTCCAGACAAATTCTCCCACAAACCACGGGCGCTTGTCAAACTCTGCATCCAGACGGCGGTAGAACTCCGCCTGAAACTCCTCACTGAACATCTCGGCTCCGGCGGTGTGCAGGCCTGCCACAGTGTCTGCGCCGTACTCGCTCATCATCACGGGCTTGTGCTGCTCTGCCCAGAAATCCAGCTCCTGATTCAAGCCGTAGCAGGCAGCGTCCATGTCGCCGGAAAGGTTGTACCAGCCGTAGTAGCGGTTGATGCAGACGATATCCATGGTGCGGGTGGTGAGATCCTTCGTGTAGTCGTTCTGGCAGCAGACGAGGGTGACCGGGCGGTTCTGCGGGTCCAGCCGGTGCGCCAGCTCATACAGCGGGTGCCAGTAATCGTAGGCATCCTGCGGGAAGTGCTCCAGATCCGGCTCATTGCCAAGGCTCCACAGCACCACGCAGGGGTGGTTTTTGTCCCGCAGGATCATCTCGGCAAGCACCTGCCGGTGATGCTCCGCAAGGGGGTATTCCTTATAGGGATTCACTGCCGCCCCGCCGCCGATGCCCACCGCCGGGGTCTCGTCCATGACCAGAATGCCCTCTCGGTCGCACAGGTCGTAGAATTCCTCGGCGTAGGGGTAGTGGCTGGTGCGCACGGTATTGGCATTTGCCCAGTGGATCAGGTTCATGTCCTTCACGTTCAGCACCGGGTCAAAACCGCGGCCATGGGCGGTAAAGTCCTCGTGCTTGCAAAAGCCCTTGAAGTAGAGGGGCTTGCCGTTCAAAAGCACCTGTGTGCCCCGCACCTCCATGCTGCGCACGCCAAAGGTCTGGTCGTAGATATCTGCCCCGCAGGTGACGTGCAGGGTGTACAGGTAGGGCGTGCCGGGCTTCGGCTCCCAGAGATGCACCGCCGGGATGGTGATCGTGCCTTCTGCCCCCTCTGCACCGGCTACGGCGCTGCCGTCCGCATCCAGCACTGTGACACGGACAGGCGCACTGCCGGTGGTTTTTACCGCGTACTGCACCGTGCCGTCCACGGCGGGCACCACGGTCACATCCTCGATGTACTCCTTAGGGGTGGTGTAGAGCACCACCGGGCGGTGAATGCCCGCATAGTTGAAGAAATCAAAGTTCGGGCGGTTCTGGGGTGCGGCGGCGCGCTTGGCGGCCTCCACACTGGGGATGCCCGCATTGTCCGAGCCAAAGAAAGCCAGCTGTCCGTCCTCGTTGCCCACAGGCAGGGTGCTGTGATTCACCCGGTTGTCACAGGCTACGGTCAGCAGCGCAGTCTCGCCGGGATGCAGCAGGGCGGTAACATCTGCTTCAAAGGGGGTAAAGCCGCCCTTGTGCTGCGCGATAAGCTGGCCGTTCAGCCAGACTTTTGCGATGTGGGTCACTGAGCCGAACCGCAGCACCACCCGCTGCCCGGCGCAGAAAGCGGGCAGCGTGATCTTGCGCTGATACCACGCCCAGCCGTAGTGTCGGCGCAGGGCGGTGGTCTGGTCGTTCTGGTCGTTGTAGCTGGCGGGCACGGCGATGGGCTGGGCATCCGGCAGGGGCTTTGCGGGGTCGAACCGGGTTTCCGCGCAGCTGCCCAGCGCAAACGCCCATGTGCCGTCAAGGCTCAGCTTCAAGCGCGCTTCATTCTGTTCAGGATATAACATAACGCTTTCTCTCTATTTCTGCAAAAAATGCGGGGCGCGGGTACTGCCCACGCCCCGCTTACGGGTGATTTGTTTAACCCTTGATGCCGGTGGATGCCACGCCCTGCACGAAGTACTTTTGCAGGGAGAGGAACACGATCAGCACCGGGATCAGTGCCACCACAGAGGCAGCCATGATCAGGCCGTATTCTGCGGAATACTGGGTGATGAACATGCGCAGACCGATCTGGATGGTCTTGAGCTCGGTCTTGGTCAGGTAGATCAGGGGGCCAAGGAAGTCGTTCCAGGTGTTCACAAAGGTGAAGATGGTCAGGGTGGACAGGGCGGGCAGGCTGAGCGGCAGCATGATATGCCACCAGATGCCGTACTCGCTCAGGCCGTCGATGCGGGCAGCCTCACACAGCTCGGTGGGCACGCCCTCGTAGAACTGCTTCATCAGGAACACACCGAAGGCGCTGAAGGCCTGTAAGCACATAATAGCCAGATGGGTGTTGTTCAGGTGCCAAGAACTCATCATCATGAACTGGGGCACCATGTAGGCCTGCCAAGGCACTGCGATCGTTGCAATGTAGCCGAGGAAGAGCACATTCTTGCCCTTGAACTGCATCTTTGCAAAGGCGTAGGCCGCAAAGGAGGAGGTGAACAGCTGCAGCAGGGTGACCACCACGGTGATCTTGACCGTGTTCTTCACGAAAGTGAGCAGCGGGATCTGGGTCCAGATGTCCACATAGTTCTGCCAGCGGGGATTTTTGGGGATCCACTGGATGGGGAAGCCGAACACATCCTTATTCAGCTTAAAGGAGGAGGACAGCATCCACAAAAAGGGCAGCAGCATACAGGCCGTGATGACGATGAGGAAGAAATAGATCAGGAACTTGGAGATGAAATTGCGGCGCTTCTGAGAAGCGTGGTCTTTGCGTACAGCAGTCGTCATAGCTTCTTCCTCCTTTCTCAGTTCTCGCCCTTGGAGCCGCGGAACTGGATGATGGTAACGATCAGTACCAGTACGAACAGCACCATGGCAATGGCACTTGCGTAGCCGTATTTCGGGGTGTTGACGAAGGCAACATTGTAAATATAGTACACCAGCGTCATGGTGGCTGTGCCGGGGCCGCCCTGCGTGATCATGTACATCTGGTCGTAGACCTTGAAGCCGGAGATGGTAAGCATGATGACCACAAAGAAGGTGGTGGGACGCAGCTGCGGCAGGGTGATGTGCCAGAACTGCTGCCAGCGGTTTGCACCGTCCAGCTCGGCAGCCTCGTTCAGATCCGGGTTGCAGCCCTGCAGACCGGCCAGATAGATGACCATGTAGTAGCCCATGTTCTTCCACACGCTGAACAGAATGACCGTCAGCATGGCGGTGTCCTTACCGGCAGCCCAGCGGGGCAGATTTTCCACCGCCACGCCGAAGAACTGGTTCAGGAGCATATTGATGGGGCCCATGGAGGGGTTGAAGATCATGTTCCACACCGCTGCCACCGCAACCAGCGAGGCAACGTAGGGGAAGAACGCCACGGTGCGGAAGAAATTGCGCAGCTTCACGTTCTGGTTCAGCAGCACGGCCATGGCCAGCGAGCAGGCCAGCGTCAGCGGCACCGTGCCAATGACATAGACGATGGTGTTTTTCAGCGCCGCCTGAAAGATCTTGTCGGTGGTGAAGAGCTTTACAAAGTTCTTCAGGCCGATAAATTCAATGGCGTGGCGGCCATCCCATGCGCAGAAGGCCAGCGCAATGGCAAACACCATGGGCACCAGCGTGAACACGCAGAAGCCAATAAAGTTTGGCGCAATAAAGGAATACGCGATCAGAGAATCTCGGGTCGATTTTTTAAGCACTTTACGGGGAGTTTTATTCTGGACAGCAGCACTCGCCATAAAAGAGCCTCCTTTCCCGGAAGTATAACAGTTTTTCCAAAAAATGAGCGGGGCGGGCGCTGTGCATACCCGCCCCGCTCGGACAGGGCTTTTTTCCAATGCTCGTTCATCGGAAAATGAATGGGGAATGAAAATGATGAAGAAGGAGAAACGCAAAGGATTGCGGGAAACGCTTTATCAGCCGAGAACTGCGGGAACCTGATCGTTCATGTTCTGGATGCCCTCGTCCACGGTCTCGCTCATGGTCATAATGGCATCGTGCTCGGCATTCAGGATGGTCTCGATATCAGAGGCGTACTGGGTGTAGGGCATTTCCAGATAGACGTTGGAGGTGGTCAATGCATCCACAGAATTGCTGTCCTCGGGGAAGCCCTCGGTGGCCTTGATGATCTCGGCGGTAGCATCGGAGCCGCAAGCCGGGAAGGTGCCGGTCTTGGCAATGGCCTGTGCGCCCTCCTCGGAGACACACCAGTTGATGAAGTCGGCAGCAGCTTCCGCCTTGGGAGAATCGGCGTTGATGGCCAAGCTGGTCACAGTGCCCAGCGTAGAACCAGCCTCTGCACCGGCGGGGTGCGGGTACTTGACGATGCCCCAGTTGAACTTGGTCTCGGCATCCTTCATGTAGGCTTCCAGCGTGGAGATGAACCAGCTGCCCATGTTGACCATTGCGCACTGCTGGTTCTCAAAGGCCGCGGAGTAGTGCAGAGAGGAGGTCTTGAGGTAGCCGTAGTCCATGCAGATGCCGTCCTTCTGCTGGGCAATGACCATATCGTAGGTGGGTTTCATGAAATCGTAGGTGCCATCGATGATGGTGTTCTTGCCGTCCAGAATGGAGAACAGAGAAGCGGCGGAGCGCCAGGTGTGGTAGTGGCAGCCATAGACCTTGGTGTCGCCGGAACCGCTGGTCATCTTGCGGGCCAGAGCATCGTAATCTTCCAGCGTCATGTCGTTGGAGGGGTACTCCACACCGGCCTTATCGAACAGATCCTTATTGTAGTACACCACCCAGAAGTCGCTGCGGAAGGGCACGGCGTAGAAGTTGCCGTCGTCGGTGGTCAGCTGCTCGATGGTGCCGTTGAAATCGCCGGTATCGCGGGTCAGCACCTCGTTCAGGGGCTTGAGGTAGTCCAGATTGATCAGGTTTGCGTAGCCGGGGATATCCTTGATGGTCACGATATCCAGATCGGCACTGCCAGCCAGCTGGGTGGCCAGAACGGTCATGTAATCGCTGGAGCCCAGATCCACCATCTCGATGGTCACGTCCTTGTGGCTTGCCATGTAGCCGTCGGCCATGGCCTGCCAGTAGGGGGTGGACTCCTTATCCCACACCGACCACTGCAGGGTAACAGGGCCTGCGGCTGCGGATGCAGCGGTGGAACCGGCAGTGGAGGAAGCAGCGGTGGAGCTTGCAGAAGAGCCACCGCAGGCGCTCAGGGCAGCAGCTGCGCCGCAGGCAGCGGCAGCGGTAAGGAACGAACGACGAGAGATCTTTTTCATAAGTGTGTCCTCCTTCAGGGCAGTGTGTGTTCTTTGCAGCGGTGTCCCCCGTGCCGGGGAGCCGCTCGCTTTTGTTGACACTAGGATACCGCACAAACGCAAAAACCGGAATGGAAAAATTCCGGGAAGAGTTGCAGTTTTTCTGTATCTTTTCAAAAAAGATGTACTTTCTTACACTGGAGCCTGCACTTTCTTGCTTTCTTGCACAGTTTGCATCCGTGGCACGAGAAAAAAGCGTATAAAGTACACAATTTTCATGAAAAAAGTCGTTGACAAACTGCGCCGGAATCTGTACTGTATAAAGGAAAGAATGCAAAATATTACCGGAAAGGAGGCCCCGTCATGAAAAGCAGCCATCGTTTCCCGCTGCGGCGGCAGATCGTGTGGGGGATGCGCCTTTTTACCACCCTCACCTCGCTGGCTGTGGGCGCGGCACTGTTCATCCTCTCCAACCAGTATGTGCGCGCCAACTCCCTGCAGGCGGCCGAGTTCAACCTGCGGCTGGTGGCCACCTCCATCGAGACCAGTCTGGACAGCGCCGATGCTCTTTTGAACTGGGCCTCCATCGACAGCACCGTGCGGCGGTACATCTCGCAGGAAAATGTCAACGGCACCCAGACCATTGCCGCCTACGAAGCCGTGCAGGAAAAATACTATTCCAGCACCCTGTACAGCCATATCCTCCGCTTTTTTATTACCAATGAGAACGACAGGCATTTGCAGTTCGGCACGCTGAACGCCTCGGCGGCGCTCAATCGCACCAGCATAAAGCAGTTTCTCACCAAGGGGTATGGGATGCAGTTCACCACCGATCCGCTGCTGCCCGGCAGCCCGGACTGCATCGCCCTCAGCCAGCCCGTCCGCTGCGGTAAGGGTACCTTGCACCGGGGCAGCACCTACCTTGCGCTGGATACTGCCATCATCACCGACCCGGCAGCGGGTTACAGCCTGACCGACGGCAGCGCTCTGTACTGGGAGGTGGGCAGCCGCCTGTGGCAGATCGAAAACGGCCGCCTGACCGAGATTGAAAACCCGCTGCGGGAGGTGGACTACACCCTGCGCACCGACAGCAGCAACGGCATCGCCGAGCAGACCGCATGGCAGGGCAAGGTACAGCTGGACGGACAAACCTACTATGTAGTTAAGGTAACGCTGAACGGCCGCAGCGCGGCGCTGGTACAGCTTTTGCCCGCAAACACCTTTTTGCAGCACTACGGCGTGTACCTGTGGCTCATCGCCCTTGGCATTGCCATCATCTGGGGACTGAGCTTTTTGATGCAGCACTGGCTGGAGTGGGTCATCACCCGCCCGGTGGAGGCGCTGCAAAAGCGCATCGAGGCCGTGGGCAGCGGCAGCTTTGCCCCCGACCGCACGGTGGAGTGGAACAACGAGCTGGGTGACATCGGCCGGGGCATCAACCAGCTGGCTGAAAACGTGGACAGCCTGATGACCCGCCGGGTGGAGGACGAGCGTCGCAAGCAGGAGCTGGAATACCGGATGCTGCAAAACGAGGTGAACCCCCACTTTATCTACAACACCCTTAACAGCATCCGCTGGATGGCCACCATCCAGCACGCACCCGGCATTGCCGAGATGGTCACCGCCTTTGCGCGGCTGACCAAGAGCATCTCCAAGGGCACCCAGAAGCTGGTGCCTTTGCAGGAGGAGCTGGCGCTGCTCAACGATTACTTTACCATCCAGCAGTACCGCTACGGCGGCGACTTGGAGATCGAGGTCTCCCGCATTGAAAGCGAGACCCTTTGCCAGGACTGCATGATCCCCCGGTTCACCTTGCAGCCGCTGGTGGAAAACGCCATCTTCCACGGGCTGGAGCCCAAAGGCGGCCACGGCAGCGTACTGCTGGATATCTCCACCGACCCGGACACCGGGGATGTATTGCTGCGCATTACCGACGACGGCGTGGGCATGCCGCCGGAGCTGGTGGCGCACCTTCTGGACGAGCCCGCCGAGGGTGCCGAAAAGGCTGAAAAGTTCCGCCATGTCGGCCTGTGGAACGTGAACCGCCGCATCCGGTATTCCTTTGGCGAGGGCTACGGCCTTACCATTGAAAGCGAAGAGGACGTGGGCACCGAGGTCACCATCCGGCTGCCCTATCAACAGAAAGGAGACAGCCATGCTGCGGATACTGCTTGTGGACGATGAGCCGCTGGTGCTCATTGGCCTGCAAGGGATGCTGGAATGGGAAAAGCTGGGCTATACCGTCTGCGGCACCGCCCGCAACGGCAAGCTGGCGCTGGAGCTCATCGAGCGGGAGAAGCCGGATATCGTCATCGCAGACGTAAAAATGCCGGTGATGGACGGCCTTACCCTTGCCCGCACCTGCCGGGAGCGCAGCGCCCTGCCTGCCTTTATCATGCTGACCAGCTTTGAGGAATTTGATTACATCAAGCAGGCCATGGGGGCCGGGGTGGTGGATTATCTGGTCAAGCTGGATCTGACCCCCGAGAACCTGCAAACCGCCCTTGCCAAGGCCGCAGAAAAGGTAAAAAAGGAACACGCCCTGCTGGGCGAGATGCCGGCACAGGAAAACCTTGCCGAGAGCGTGCGCAGCTATCAGGAGCGTTTTTTTGTGCGGCTGTACGCCGGGCTGTTCCCGGATGAACAATCTTTGGAGCAGCCGTTGCAGCACATGGAGCTGAACCTTAAAAGCGACGCCTACCTTGCAGCCAGCTGCGAGATCATTGCCAACACTGCCCTTACCCCCGCCCAGCAGCTGAAGCTGAGCTTTTCCTGCGGGCGGATGCTGGAGACCACCCTGCAAAACTACCTGCCCTGCTATGTGACCGGCGCGGATGCCATGCGCTGCAATGTGCTGTTCTGCCTGACCGATGCCCAGTGCCAGAAATACCGGACGGTGCTGCGCCCGCTGCTGGAACGTGCCAACCAGATCTTATACAACTATTTCACGGTACGGCTGCTCTGGGCGGTGGGACGCCCCACCGGCTCCCTGCTGGGGCTGGCGCGCTGCTGCCGGGAAAACGCCCATTTGCAGCCCCTGCTCACGGTGGAACAGCCCATCCAGTTCGTGGAGGTCAACGAGGGCGACGCCACCGCCGGGAAGATGCAGGTGGTAGCACAGGTACAGGAGTATATCAAGAATCACCTTTCGGAAAAACTGACGCTGGCCGATGTGGCGGCGGTGTTCAATTTTTCGCCCAACTACCTCAGCCAGCTGTTTGGCAAATACGGCGACAGCGGCTTTGTGGAGTACATCACCGAGACCCGCATTGCTGCCGCCAAGGAGATGCTGGAACAGGGCGATTTGAAGGTCTACGAAATTGCGGAAAAGCTGGGCTACGAAAGCGCCTTTTATTTTTCCAAGGTGTTCAAAAAGGTCACGGGTTTAAGCCCGCGGGAATATCAGCAAAGTATTTAACATCGGAGGCTTTTATGATACAGGAACAGCTTGCCCATCTGCCGGAATTTCTTTCCGACTACCGGCCCTTCCCCCCTGCCAAAGAGCGCGCCGCATGGCAGGCGCTGCCCCTGCGGGTAAAACAGCGCTTTTTGCAGGCGGGGGAAGCCGCGCTGCAAACACCCATTGCTCCCCTGCCGCTCTCGCTCTGGCTGGATTTCATCCATACCGGGCGGCGCACCCCATGGGAGGATGCTTATTTCTCCCGCCGGGCGCGGCTGTGCGCACTGGTATGCGCCGAGTGCGTAGAGCACACCGGGCGCTTTCTGGGTGCCATTGCCGATACCGTATGGGCGCTCTGTGAGGAAAGCGCATGGCAGCTGCCCGCCCACAACAGCTACATCCGGGATACGCCCCAGCTGCCCCTGCCGGACACCACCCGCCCCATCGTGGATCTGTTTGCCGCCGAGACCGGCGCCCTGCTGGCACTGACCCGGTACTTACTGCCCGACGAGCTGGACGCCGCCGCACCGGGCATTACAACGCGGATGGAGCGGGAGCTGGACGCCCGCATTCTGACGCCTTATTTTACAAGCCACTTCTGGTGGATGGGCAATGGCGAAGAGCCTCTGTGCAACTGGACGAGCTGGTGCACCCAGAATGTGCTGCTCACCGTTTTTCTGCTGCCCACCACGCAGCAGCAGCGGCAGGCTGCCGTCAAACAGGCAGCGTACAGTCTCGACTGCTTTTTGAAGGACTACGGCGCGGACGGCTGCTGCAACGAGGGTGCACAGTATTACCGCCACGCCGGACTGGCTTTGTGGGGCTGCCTTGAGGTTTTATCCAACGTTGCGCCGGATGCCTTCTCTCCCCTGTTCCATGAGCCTAAAATCAAAAACATTGCGGAATACATCTGCAATGTCCACGTGGAAGGGCCTTACTACCTGAACTTTGGCGATTGCAGCCCCCTTGCCGGGCGGTGCGGTGTGCGGGAATACCGCTTTGGACAGGCTGTGGGCAGCGATGCGTTGCAGGCCCTTGCGGCGGCAGATTTCCGCGCCGATGCCGACCCCGACCATCTGCAGAACCCGGACGGCAGCACCCACATCAACCTGTGGTACCGGCTGACCACCGCCTTTGCAGAGCAGGAACTGATGGAATACACCGCAGCGCCCCAGCACCATTTAACGGTATGGTACCCCAGTGTGGGCGTCTATGCCGCGCGGCAGGGCAGCTGGGTGCTGGGCGCAAAGTTCGGCTCCAACGGCGACAGCCACAACCACAACGATACCGGCAGCATTACCGTGTACAAGGACGGCAGACCGTTCCTGATCGATATCGGGGTGGAGAGCTACACCCAAAAGACCTTCAGCCCCCAGCGGTACGAGATCTGGACCATGCAGAGCGCATGGCACAATCTGCCCACCTTTGACGGCGTGCAGCAGCTTCCCGGCGCGGAATACGCTGCCCGGGAGGTGTGCACCGAGGAAAATAGCATCACCGGCGAACTGGCGGGCGCGTATTCTCCCATCCCGGGGCTTACCACCTACCGCCGCAGCGTATCTGTCAGCGAACAGGGCATCACCCTGCGGGACGAAACGGACTATCCCGGCACGGTGGAGCTGACCCTGCTCACCGAGCAGAAGCCCGCCCCCGCAGCGGATGGCTTTGCGGTGGGCACGCTGGGTGGCATCCGCTTTGACACGGATGCCGTAGCGGCTGCTGTTACGCCGGTGCCCATCACCGACCCGCGTCTGCGCACCGCATGGCCGGAAACACTTTATAAGATCACCCTGCATTTCCAAAAAATGCTGAGCCTTGAACTGTACTAAGGAGAACCGCTATGGAGACCATCAAGCTGAAAATTCTGGACGAAGTCGGTCACACCCTGATGACCTGCGACGCCGACACCGCCGTATCCCTTGTTTACACCAACAGCTATAAGCCCGGCGACCGGGTGGCGCTGGAGATCGACCATCCCGGGCAGTACTGCGTCATCCAGTTCGAGGACACCATGCCCGAAGCCCTTGTGTACGTGGTCAAGCGGGAGATCAATTTTCACATTCCCTTCGGGGAGCAGGCTATCACCTACTCTCCCAAGAGCTTTGTGGGCAGCCGTCACGTCATCAGGGCGCGGCTGGCGCTGCCGGAGGAGATCGCCGCCCGGCGAAATTTGGCCTTCAACTGCTATGACGAGCACGGCGACACCGGTTTTTATCCCCACGCCAGCGCCAACGTGGAAACGCGCGGCGAGGCAGTGTTTGCCGCCCGCAACGCTATCGACGGCATTTTTGAGAACAGCGCCCACGGCGAGTACCCTTACCAGAGCTGGGGCATCAACCGCGACCCGAACGCAGCTTTAACGCTGGATTTTGGCCGGGAGGTATTGCTGGACGAGCTGCGCCTGACCGAGCGGGCAGATTTCCCCCACGACAACTACTGGGTCAAGGCCACGGTGGCGTTTTCCGATGGCAGCACGCTGGACATCCCGCTGGTGAAAAGTGCCAAGCCCCAGAGCGTGACCTTTGAGCCCAAGCGGGTGCGCAGCCTTGTGCTGAAGGATCTCATTCAGGCCGAGGGCACTTCCCCCTTCCCGGCGCTGACCCAGATCGAAGCCTTTGGCACCGAGGTACAGTGATATGAGCATCTACAATGCCCTTTATGGGCGGGACGGCCACGGCGTAGGCCCGAACGAGCCGGAGAAAAAAGGCTTTGCACGCTTTTGCCAGATGGTCGGCCGCGACCTTGGCCAGCTGCTGGGCACGAACCTGATGGTCTGCGTGCTCTGCCTGCCCGCCGCGCTAGGCGTCTCGCTGGGGGTCACCCTGCTCTCCCTGCCGCTGACGGTGGTGTGCAGCGCAGTCACCGGTCTGCTGACCGGCCCCGCCATGGTGCTGCTGGCAGACTGCGCCCTGCGCAGCTTGCAGAACGACCCCTCCCAGTGGCTGCCCCGGGCAAAGCAGACCCTTGCCGCCCATTGGAAAGCCGCCTGCGGCTTTGGCTGCATTGGCACGCTGGTGCTGGGGCTGCTGTGCTTTGTATCGGCCTTTGTGTTTGAAGCCGCCGCGCAGCAGGGGTACTACCCCGGGCTTGCCATTCTCGTTTTTCTGGCGTTGGACTTTCTGGTGCTGGCAGTTCTGGCTACGCTTTGCGCCGCCGTGCTGCCGCTGAAAGCCCCCGCCCCGGACAGCCTGCTGCGCCGGGCCGGCAGGCTGCTGGCCGCTGCACCGGCGCGCTGCGTGCTGGCAGGCGTTATCATGCTGGCGGGCATCGGCGGCATGATCCTGCTGTTCCCGGTCAGCATCTTCTGGGCGGTACTGTTCGGCTTCTGGCTGCCGGGACTGGCGGCCATGCAGACCCTGTTCCCGGTTTTGCGGCAGGCGTACGGCGTGCAGGTGCGCACCATCCCGCGCCCGGCAGCACCGGAAAAGCCCCTGACCGCACAGGAGCAGAAAAAGCGCTCCCGCGCCAACTGGTGGTACTACAACTGGGGCATCGTGGCGGTGGCTGCGATGATCATTGTGGGCGTGGCGTATGTGGCGCACGGCCTGCTGACCACCGTAGACCCGGACTATACCGTGGCGGTGGTCACGGCAGAAGCCCTGCCGGACGAGGCCGTGCAGCACTTGCAGACCGCACTGGCAGACTATGCGGAGGACACCAACGGTGACGGGGCTGTGGTGGTACAGGTGAATAACTACACATGGAGCGCCGACGCCGCCCTGACCGAGCAGAACCAACAGATGGCGGGCGCCACCCAGATGAACACCGACCTTTCTAGCGGCGAGAGCAAGCTTTGGATCTTAGAGGACCCGGACGGCTTTGAACAGGCCTATGGGGCGCTGAGCGAAAAGCTGGGCGCGGACTGGCAGACAAAGCTCATCCCGTGGAGCCAGCAGTCCACGCTCTCAGCCCTTGATCTCGGCAGCTACAATACCGCCGCCGATGGCAGCCAGACTGTGGATGTCCAGAGCCGCTTTGCCGGGTACAGCGTGGCGGTGTTCGATCCTTCAGATGCGTTGTGGCAGGCGCTCAATTCGTAAACAAAAATGACCGTCCGTCCTCTTTTTGTTTATGTGGTATCAAATCCGTATAGCTTAGTGGGTCATTATAGATAAGATAATCCAGTTCTGACCTCTGTGCCATGGTCACATCCAGTGCATCCTCGACCCCGATGCAGTTAATAGAAATTTTTCTCCCGTCTTGGAGCAGCAGTTCCACGCACCCGGTGTCCATGTTAAACTTACAGACTCTTTCATCGTACTTCATGTTTGCGTCCTTTCTGCCTTACGGCACTCTCACAGTGACCTTTTGTGCTTTCCTGTGATAAGGTCTAGGACGCTTTTCGATGGAAGCAAGGGATTCGTTCTGTTTTCCAAAGAATACAAAAAATCCGAACTGTTGGGTTAAACCACGCCGCATATATTTTCATCATCAGGAGAAATGTATATTGGGGATAAATCCCGAAGAGAATATTTTCAAGCAGTCCGGAGAAGCTTAAAAGTTTTTTCGGATATAGTCGGTCAGGGTGTTAAAGGTCGTGTAAAAGGTATTAACATTGTTTAGCATCGAGCTTGCCACAGAAAAAAGCCGTGCAACATAACCGAACACCTTGCTCACCTTGGATACATTGGACATAAATTCAGCCAATCCTGTACTGGAAGTTTGGGATTCTCCACCGAACACCTCGACACATTCGGTCATGGTGAGTGATGCATACTGAGCAGGAAATTGAATTTTGTTCCGCATAATGATTCCACCTCGTTTGTTTTTTGTTGTGTTGAAAGCATATCGAAAACCCGTACGGCTCCTGAGGAAACGCGCTGGTTTCGGATCAGTAGATCATTGAACACTTCGCAGCGCTGCGGCGGGATCTTTGTTCGCTGCTGCGGCGGCAGGGAGTGTACCGGCCAGAATACTTAAAATAATGCTTAGTACAACAAGGGCTGTGCTGGAAGTTGCTGATATGCTGGCAAAATTGGAAAAATGGATGTATTGCTGCAGGATACGATTTACAGGAATTAAAAGTCCTGCAGAAAAACCGATTCCCAAAAGGCCAGAACACAAACCGATGATCATGGATTCCGCACAGAAGGTACAGAAAACATTCCACCGTGAAGCACCGATGCTGCGCAGAATGCCAATTTCGTGGGTGCGCTCCAGAACGGAGATATAGGAAATGATCCCGATCATCAACGAAGATACGAGCAAAGAAACAGAAACGATTACCAACAACGCTTTCGTGATCAGAGTGACGATGTTCTCAACCGAACCGGTTACAAGGTCGAGAATATCTGTGCTGTTGATAGGGTCTTTTGCCGAAGGTGAGGTCTTGTGTGTCTTATTATAGGCTTCAATGGCCGAAAACAGTATTTCGCGCGAATCCGGCGAAACAAGATAGATGTTGATGGAAGAAGGGCTGTCCAGATTGATGATCCCCATTTCGGCAAGATTTGACTGGTAAGAAGTTGAAAACAGGGTGCGGTAATTTTCCAAAAAGGCAGAGCGCTCCGATTCAGACAGAGAGGAAAGCTGCAGCTGCTGCACGGACGGCAGAGTTTCGATCAGTTCCTCCTCCGTGTAGTTGATATAGGAAACAAACTTTTGCCCTGTAAAAACATTGATCGATGGATCAGCCAATTGCTCTTTTGCAATAGGACTGTTTTGGATCGTTTGTAAAATCTTTTGCGTCAATTGAGGAGAATACCCCAGAAAACCTTTTATAAGCGATGCATTCTCCTGATGAAGAGGCTTTACGATGCCTGCGATCCGGACGCGGTAAGCATGATTGAGCTGCTGCCACAAATATGTATGATTCTGATGCTGATCTACCCACAGGCCATCCACCTTTTCATAATAAGATGTATTTGGCAGAACCGTATATTCCCGGTTCAAAAGGCTGGAATAATCTGCTGCGGACAGCGTAATAAAATCGTTTTGCTGTTCCAGCGTATCACGGTCGATACAACCCAGCATATAAAGGACCTGTGCGTGAATGGCATTATCGCTGTTGACCACCAGAACGATCTCATTCGGTTCGGTGGGCCACTGACCGGAAACCAGCGTATATTGATCTTTTAGAAATTCTGTATCTCCCGGAAGTTCCTGCCAAAGCGAATCGGACAGCCCCATAGACTGTACCAAAGCCTGTGCTGCAGCATTTAAGCTGTTGCTTTTTTGCGCGGAGGAAACAAGCGGATAAATTTGCAGATAGCTTTCATCCGCGCACACGGCATATACAGACATCGGCAGGGCATAGCAATATTGGATCGCACGGGCGTTGCTTCGGATCGCTTCCCCCGCGTCACTTTCCAGATAGGCTTTGAAATCGGCCAGAGAGGAACTGTCTTTATTTTCGGAAGATACAGTGTCGGTGCCAGTGTTTGTAGAAGATTGCTTATCAGACAGGATTTGAAGTGTTTCTTCTAAACCGCCAAGATCCTGTGCCTCACTTTGGATCGTGATTGGATACAGTGCCGTCAGGTCTGTCTGCATCTGTGTCAGATAATTCCGGGAGCCATGAGCCAAAGCCAGGATCACGGCGATGCCGGCAATGCCGATGCTTCCCCCCACTGCTGTCAGCAAAGAACGGACCGCTTTATTTTTCAGGTTGCTGAAACTGAGAGAAAAGGCGGTTTGCAGGGCAGGTAAGATGGGAGGTCTGCCGATAGGCAGATGCCCCGGCTCGGCTGGTACGCATTCCTCATACGGCGCGGTGTCCTGTATGATCTCGCCATCCAGAAGCTGTATGATACGGGTGGCATAGCGCTCTGCAAGCACCGTATTGTGCGTTACCAGAATAACGAGCCGGTCTTTTGCGATCTGTTTCAGGATTTCCATGATCTGGACGCTGGTTTGGGAGTCTAGTGCGCCAGTCGGCTCATCAGCCAGAATGATCTTGGGGTCGTTCACCAAAGCCCGTGCGATTGCGACTCGCTGCATCTGTCCGCCGGACAATTGGCCGGGCTTTTTGTACATCTGTTCCTGCAGCCCTACCTGCCGGAGCACTTCACGGACTTTTTGATCGGGATCCTGAGGATGACCGGAAAAGGAAAACGCCAGTTTTACGTTTTCAAAAATCGTCTGGTGCGGGATCAGGTTGTAGTTCTGAAACACCAGCCCGATCCACTGATTGCGGTAACGGTTCCAATCACTTTCCGAAAAATTTCGGGTATCCACTCCGTTTACAAGGATCTCGCCGGAGGTACAGCGATCCAGTCCCCCAATTAAATTGAGCAGTGTTGTTTTGCCGGAACCGCTTTGGCCGAGAACAGCAGCAAACTCTGCTTTACGGAACGAGATCGTTGCATTATGCAGCGCATTTTGTGAAAATCCATGTACCTGATAGGTTTTGGTGACAGATCTCAACTGAATCATAGAAGAATACCTTCTGTCTGCTGCGAGGGCAGCTTTGTAAATTTACACAAAAACCAAGTATATTTTTCATAGGTAGTGATAATTGATGGAGGTTTTAGAATGTGCTAAACTGAAATCAAAGTTCCAGACTATGATAGCATTTGCGGTTTCTGTCGTCAAGATATTCAAAGTTTTCCAGAGATTGTGCGATCAGGGTTCGGAACAGAACGCTTTTTTGTCAGGAGGTTTGATTTATGCGAAGATTATTCAAACGAATCGCAGCAGGCATTGCCGCAGTCGGACTTATGGCTACAGTTTTGACCGGCTGTGATGGAGGCGGCATACCGGATCCGCCGGTCGTTCGCCCGGAAGGCGAGATCACCTATACTGCACCGGCAGAAGAAAACATTGAAGAAGATGTTCTGACCGAGGGCAGCTATTTTGTCAACAACGAAATTCTGCTTACAGCCGTGGAAGGTGTCACCAAAGCAGAGATCACGGCATTGGTGCGCCCCTACGGCGGCTCGATCGTTGGCTATATTGAGCTGACCAACGACTGCCAGGTTCGCTTTAATCAGGTCTACACCATTGACGAGCTGCAGAACATCGTAGATGAACTGAAGCTGAACGAAAAGGTGGAAGATGCATCCATCCATCAGCTCAATGAGACTGCTTCAACTGCGATTCCCAATGACAGTGAGTGGGTCAGCGAAGAATGGAGCGCTGAATTTCCTGAAGGAAAAAACTGGGGTGTAGAAGCCATTGATGCCATGGGTGCGTGGGACTACCGCTCTCAGATGCAGGATGTACGTGTGGGCATCATTGACTCCATGTTTGATACCAATCACGACGATCTGAATTTTGTTCAGGTCTGGAACAACCCGGAAAATATCAACAACGGAGATGAGGGAAGCAAGGCAACTCGCAGTCACGGAACGCATGTTTCTGGTACGATTGCTGCAAAGTATGATAATGGCATCGGTGTGGCAGGTGTTGCGCCGACTGCAAAGCTGTATGGATATTCTATACTTGGCAGCCAAACGGATAGTACAGTGACAGAGCATTCTGATCTGGTCGGTTATATGGAGTGGAAATATGCAATTGCAAAGCTGGCCACCTCCAATTGCCGTGTAATCAACGTTAGTATGGGGCTGGCATACCCTAGTGCAACAGCTTCGCAGGAGTGCGCACGCATTCTCACTCCCTATCTGAGCAAACTGCTGGACAAAAACTACGATTTCCTGATCGTTCAGGCTGCCGGCAATGACAGCATTGACGCAACGTTGAATGGTATCTTCTGCGGAATTACAGATGAAGAAGTTTCCAAACACATCATTGTAGTTGGTGCAGTCGGTACGAACGGAAGCGGGCAGGACGATTTCCTGGGACTGTTCGAAAATCGTATCTTTAAAGGGTATAACTTCGCGGATTTCAGCAACTATGGCAGCCGTGTTGATGTAGTTGCTCCTGGCATCAAAATCTATAGCACGGTTCCGGGTAATGAATATCAGGATATGCTGAATGATATAGCCCCGTGGAGCGGCACCTCTATGGCAGCACCCCATGTGACCGGTGTTGCAGCGGATTGCTTTGCTGTGAATCCTTCTCTGAGTGCAGAGCAAGTCAAAAAAATCATTGTTGGAACCAGTGACAGGGATCATCCTATTACAGATGGCCGTACCGATCATAGCTATGCAAACGAAAGTGATCGCGCCTACTTTATGGTCAACGCAAAGAATGCCGTTGAATGCGCCCTGAACTCTTCTGGTAATGTTACGTCTCCTGTTAACCCGGCATACGCTATTTTGCAGGGACGGGTTCGTGATAGCCAGACAGGTGACTATATTGCAACCGCTTCTATTTCGGCTTATCGTGTTTCGACCCACGATGGCAATTTGTCTGAGTATGCAGCTTCCACAAATACGGATGAAAATGGTGATTTTGAACTGATTCTGCAGGCTGGCACATACCATGTTGCTATTTCTGCAGATGGTTATAAACCATTTGCTTACGCAGATGTTGTTGTGACGGAAGAAGAAGTTAAGTATCTTGATATTGCAATGCTGGTGGAAGAGAGCGATAATAGTACCGAACTTAGCGGCTATGCCATTAACGCTCTGACTGGCGACAACATTTCTGACGTTACCGTCAAGCTGCGCCCGGGCTGGGATCGCAAGACCGGTGCGCTGGCAAAGATTTATGGCACGGATACAGATGCTGTAACGACCACAAACTCCGATGGCCGCTACACTGTGGATTTGATGGAGGGCAACTATACGGCTGAATTTAGCAAGGAGGGCTTTGTTACCGGCTACGCCAATGTGGTTTGCTTTGAAGGCAACTCTACCAGTCAGGATGGTTCCATGACACCTGTTTTGAACGAAAATGAGTACCGCATTGTTCTGACCTGGGGTGAAGATCCGTGGGATCTGGATTCTCATTTGTCCGGCCCTCGGAATGAGGATGGCGACCGTTTCCATGTTTATTATTCCAATAGATCTGCAACTGCTTCTACGGAGGACGGTAATGTAACGGTTGCCAAACTGGACCATGATGACACGAGTTCTTACGGTCCGGAAACCATTACATTGATCAAGCTGTCCAATGACAGTGTCTATCATTACGCAGTGCATGATTTCACGAATAGATATAGTTCTGAATCCAAGGCACTGTCTATGTCTGGCGCAAAGATCGTTGTCTATCATGGCAATAGCGTGATTGCTACTTTCAACGTACCGATCAATAAGGTAGGCACTGTCTGGAACGTCTTTGATATCCAGGGCAACCAGTTGATCCCGGTAAATACGATGGAAAACATCTCCAACCCGGGTAGTGTTACCATGCAGGACGATACTTCGCCTTATGCTATGCTTGCCGAGATCGATGAGAGTGAAGAAAAGGAAGAGACTTTTGAAGACGATCCCGTTGACGAAGCATATCTTGAGGAACTGGCAAAACTGGATGTGCCGGTAGAAGGACCGATCGAGCTTGATTAAGGTTCTATCTTTGCTTTGATGTGCAGTTTAGGAATGCAGGTCAGCAAATATAGAAGATGAGGTAAAAAGCTCTCGCCGGGCAGGTTCGTCCGGCGAGAGCTTTTTTATCGCAATTTTCAAAAATAATGCCAATCAAAACGGCATATTTTCGATATGCAGTTTGCGGATGCTGCTTATGTATAAAAACGCAAACTGCTATAAAAAAGGGAGAACCATGCTATGTTTCCACACATTGCAGTACGTATGAGTAACATTTTCTTGTGTGCGGCGTTACTGCTGTTTGGCTGCACGCAAGCGGGAGGAAAAGATACGATGGAATTATCAGCGCAGCCGGTTATTTGCAGCATGTCGGAGTGTACGGAGTACACCGGCTGCTACTATATCAATGGAAAACAGGTTACTGCAAAAAATGCGGCGATCCTATGGCACGAAACCCTTTATCTCTCATTGGTACCCCTGCAGGAAATGGTGTCGGAACAGTTTTTGTATATAGACGAGCAGGGGATCCATATCCGTCATGCACTGGTAGCGCTGGATCAGGCAATTCAGGTGGACGGAACGCTTTATCTGCCGGAATCTCTGCTTTCAAAAACATATCTTCATGTCAATCAGGATGTGCTGAAAGCAGGTGGGCCGATATATCTTGATACGCATCTCCCACTGTCCGTGTCATATCAGCATGATCGCTATGAGAAAACCGATAAAAATCGTGAGGCTTCCAGTTTCTTTCTGCGGAAGTGTACGATTCTGGAAAGTGGCCGAAGGCTCTGGCCGGACAGAAAGAGTGTCTGGATAGAGGATGACTGGGGAAAGGTGTACTGCTACCGAGTAATCGAGTACGGATTGTAAACTTGGACAATCTGTACACCTTGTAGTGCATCCTCTGCCAGCATTTTCGCTCACATCCCTCTTATCGGGAGGAATTATGTCAATTTGACACAATTCCTCTCTGCCCATTCAGTTAAACCACCACGGCAGTTCCAGCCACGGGTTATCCATGGCCTGTTCCTCCGTCTTTTTGGCGCGGCCTTTTGTCAGGTGAAAGTATATCGCCGTGCCGATCAACGGCTGTTCCGCGCCATCGGTGAAGCCATAGCGGTACAGCAGATAACGCTTCCTGATGCGAGAAAAGGGGGGCTGTTGCACATCGTTTTAGCCGAAAGTGCAGCAGCCATTTTCAAAATCAAACGTATAATCAAACAATTCAAAAAAGCATGTGCATCACAAATCCATCGAAAATTTCTGATTTTCGAGAAAATTTGCTGCACATGCTTTTGTTTTGGGTATTGATGCTGCTGGATTCCTACGCCTATTCGTACCAAAATAGAGGCTGTCGCTTGTGCAACAGCCCCCTTGTTTTATTACGGCAGATGTGCTGGTGAACACCTACGCCCATATCCAGCAGTCTTCTCGTGTAGAACTGGGTAAGAAGTTCGAGGAAGGCTTCTACGCCAAGTCCGAAAGCCCCAGCCCGCAGGCTGTACCCGCCGAAGGCGAACCGACTATCTCTATGACCGCTCTGTTGGAACTTCTGAAGAACGCAGACCCCGAAGTAAAGGCTCAACTCCGTCTGGCTCTGCTGACCTGATGCAAAATTTACCACGCATTTCAAAGCAATTCCAGCCCATGCAGAGGATTCCCACGAAAGAGCCGACCGTGCAAAAACCGTGCATTGACCGTGCAAGCCCCGATTTTTCGGGGTTACATAACAAAAAAGAACGCCAAATCTTACGATTTGACGTTCAAAATCTGGTGCACCTCCAGGGAC
>ERZ1034713.225-NODE-225-length-36523-cov-73.646649_pt1 | contig 36523 bp, 33 predicted proteins | sample MGYA00520692_ERZ1034713 | MGnify/ENA primary metagenome ERZ1034713 (study PRJEB33766, sample SAMN09781717) | gut metagenome | biome: gut microbiome | host: Homo sapiens | place: Madagascar | study: EMG produced TPA metagenomics assembly of the PRJNA485056 data... | reverse complement strand
GACCACACTGGTCAGACTGGATTCAAAATATGCCCCTTTTTAAAGTGGGCTCATAGGTATATTGTACCAAGTTATGATGTGCTCCATACTTCTTACCCTTTATGTCGTACGACAACAATTTTAATCTCGTACGACAACAGTTTTCCATTCCAAGAGTTTCCTGTCTAGTATAATCTTCATAGCTTCGCCTCTTCTTCCATCTATATAATAGTACTTGGCGAGTGACTCGTCAAACTGTGAAACGAAGGCGGCTCTCACTTGGGCGCACTTCTCATTGATGGAATTGGAGAGAGGGTTGGTCAAGGCATCTATGCTCTGGCGAATCTTCTCTGCAGATAGATGCACTGGGATTTCCTGCTTGGCGCAAATGGCGAGATAGATGGTGTGTTGCTCTTCTCGATATTCGGAAAGGCTCTTGAATACGATGCCCTCCTTATGGCGCAGGAAGAGGAAGAATACAGCTTTTATCAATGGCTCCATCTTGATTTGCATATTATGATAATCGGGCAGGATGATGTCGTATTTCTCCGTGATAACCAGTCGGCTCAACAGTTTCTCGGGGACAGAGCTACAGAATACTTTGGCACTGGAGAGTTGCTTGTCTAGTAGCATCTCCATCAGTGGCATCAAGTCGGCATCCTCCTGAATGGATATAGGAAAGGCATTTACATAGTCTATGCCATCCTCGCTTCTTTCGTATTGCATGATGCAAGGAGGCAAATCGTCATGATTTCACTATCAGATAAAGAGGCTTTACGTCGTCTGCGCTTTACTCCATCCTCACTCAAAAGCAATTTTCCTGCATTTTCTGCATCAAAAACTTTGTAAAATTCATCAATAATACAAAATAATTCTATAACTTTGTTCTTGGTAATCTCCATAATGATATCTTTTTATGTTTGTAACTGATTGGATCTCAACTATAAAGATACAAAAAAATATCGAAGATTACCAACTTTTTTAGGCACTATTTCTTATCCCGAACTGAGGTATAAACTATAAAAAATGGAAAATGAAACTTTAAAAGAAAGATTCCTCGGCACAATCTTCGGGCAAGCTGTAGGAGATGCCTTGGGACTGAGCACGGAGTTTATGTCCAAGCAAGAAGTGGATCGTTTTTATCCTAATGGGATAGAGGACTATTCACAAATCGTGCAGGATGATCATCGACGTCGCTGGCAAAGAGGCGACTGGACTGATGATACCGACATGATGTTGTGCATCTTAGATTCTTTTGTGGCTTGTCAAAAGGTAGATATTCTTGATATTGCCAGAAGGTTTAAGGAATGGATGATGAATTGAGGCATGGGAATTGGCCGGCATACATATAATGTAATGGCTCTTGGCGACTATACTTCGAATCCACAGAAGGCAGCAGAGATTATCTGGAAGATGGGAAAGAAAAAAGCAGCAGCTAATGGAGCCGTCATGAGAACTTCGGTGGTAGGGCTTATGAAGGACAATGTGGCTAATGCAGCAGTAGCAGGAGCTATCTTGGGTGCTAAATTTGGAATATGCCATATTCCTGACGAATGGAGGAATGGTCTTCTCTATGCTTCTATGCTCCATGACAAGGTGCAGGATCTCTACTTTTATAATCATCGTCATTCCCGAAAAGTGTCATTAATGACAAAAAACGGGAATGTTTAATAGATTTAAACTTTTGGCTTGTTCTTTAGAAATCCATATGTATGTTTTTGTTTCAAAAAGCGCAGAATCCTGCTGGCAGTGATGCCAGCAGGATTCTGCGCTTTCCCTATTAATTTCTTAAATATGTCGTCTGCAAAATGAACTCAATTGATCTCTACAGAACTCTCTTGTGATTTCTTGTTCAGCATTTGTCTGCTGTTTAGTTTCTGTAGCCTCCTGCTGTTGACTAATAATTCATTCCGAATGTCCAGAGAGGAATGATATTGCCGAAACCGGTTTCAATATCATCTTTTACGATATATCCCTCTTCTGCCTCGGTTATCTGCTTCTGACCTTTCTTCTTGCCACCTATCTCAAAGGTCTTGCCGTCTATCAGAAAATCAGAGATGGGAGAATTGTAAACGGTATGGTTCACTCTCATCTGATTAAAGAAAAAGGTCTCACGTTGATTTCCTATATCGGGAGTTTCAGATGTGAGGGCGAAAGAGAGGTTTGTATTGTCGAGATATACTTTTTCAACCTTTCCCAGACCTCTTACTCCCTTTGTTGAATCGTGGAGTTGGGCGATGAGACCTGCCTTTTCCATAAGTTCAAAGTAGTCGGGAAGCAAGCCGCGGTCTGCCTTGATGATTGTTGCGATGGTGCTCATGTTAGGCTTGAATGGCACACTGTCTGCTATCACCTGCATCAGTTCCTTCAATTTCCTCGATATGGTTACTGTGTAGTTGGCATATTGGGGAATGTCGGTTTCCAACGTCATGCTTACTACCTGGTTTAAGCGCATCTTATAGCCCTCGTCTTCATAAAAAGGATAGTACCCCTGGCGCAGATATTCGTTGAAGAGGGATAGGGGATGGCCTATCTCTATCGGCAACTCTACCTCATGATTAACGATTTGCTCCAATGTGTAGGCTGGTAGGTCGATTCCTAGTTTCATGCCAATATATTCTCTAAACGACAGACCTTGCATTTTATAGACGAGGACACGACGGCTTAAGTCGGCGGTTCCCTGATAGATGTCAAGCACTGATGATCCTGTAAACACTACTTGCAGGTCGGGCAGATTATCGTATATCATCTTCAGCTCCGTTGCCCATCCTTTATATTTATGTATTTCGTCGATAAAGAAATGCTTGCCGCCAAGTTGATTGAATTTCATGGCAGTTTCAAAGAGTGTATGATTGGCGAAATAGATGGATTCGGCACTCACATATAGGGTGTCCTTCAACTTGAGATTCTGCTTGATGTACTGCAAGAGGAGTGTGGTCTTGCCCACGCCACGAGGTCCCACAAGGGCTGTCATCCGATTCTTCCATGGAATCTGATGATACATATATCTCACGTATCGGGTGTCGGTACGTTTGATGAGATTGTCGGATAATTGCTTCAATAATTCCATATTTCTTCTGTTATTAATTCATTTATTTGAATGCTTTTTAGCATTTTTGGTGCAAATATACGAAATTTGTGGTAAATTTCCTACAAAAATACGAGAAATTTGTGGTGAAAACACCACAAATTTCTCTATTTGGCTTATAGAAGCTCTCTTGCTATCCAGGCACAGGCTTCGGCATCAGCTAGGGCATTGTGGTGCTGGGTGAGGTCGTAACCGCAATAGGCGGCTACGGTCTGGAGCTGATGGTTGGGGAGGAGAGTGCCCAGCTTTCTTCGGGAGGCACGGCAGGTGCAATGGAATTCGTAGTCGGGATATTCCATCTGATACGTCTGGAATACTGCCTTCAGGCAGCCTTCGTCGAAGGGGGCGTTGTGGGCAACCAGGGGCAAGCCTTCTATCTTGGGCGCTATCTCTGCCCAGACTTTCGGGAAGACATCTGCATTCATCGTGTCTTCCAGGGTCAGGCCGTGAACTCGGGTGTTCCAATAAGAGTAATATTCCGGTTCGGGCTTGATGAGGCTGTAGTAGCTGTCTGCTATTTCACCATCCCTCACTATCACGATGCCCACCGAGCAGACGCTAGTACGCTGCTGGTTGGCCGTTTCGAAATCTATCGCTGCAAAATCTTTCATCGAATTAAGTATTTATGTTTTTATTTTAGGTACAAAGATACTATTTTTTAGGCTCAATCATCCTAAAAGTATAAGATTTAAGAAAGTTTTAGGATGAATTGTCTTAAAAGTCCTCAAATTCCGGAAGTTTTAGGATAAACCATCCTAAACCTTTTCTCCTATCCCCATATCTAGGTATTTTCCCGAAACCATCATTTTTAGGTATTGCAGATGATGGGAAAAGGATGTATCTTTGCACCCGAAAATAAAATGTAACTAAAAGAGATTAAGGACAAATGAAAACAACTATCGTAATTTATGGCTCTTCCACTGGCTCATGCCAGTCGATTGCCGAAACCATCGCCTCTAAGTTGGGCGTGGAAGCTGTAGATGTAGCTAACATCGATGATGCTACTATCGCAAGTCACGAGAATCTTCTTCTCGGTACTTCTACATGGGGTGCCGGCGAGATGCAGGATGACTGGTATGACGGTGTGAAGACGCTGAAGAGTGCCGGCTTGACTGGCAAGACTGTTGCCCTGTTTGGTTGTGGCGACAGCGAGTCTTACCCTGATACATTCTGCGGCGGCATGAAGGAACTCTATGATGCCGCTGTTGAGGCTGGTGCTACCGTTTTGCCTGGTGTTTCTACAGATGGTTACACCTATGATGACAGTGAGGCGATTGATGGCGACAAGTTCCTGGGACTCGCACTTGACGAGGTAAACGAGGACGATAAGACAGAGGAGCGTATCGATGCATGGCTCGAGGCAATCAAGCCAGCGTTGTAATTTTATTAAAAATATTTTTCAAGAATTGGAGAATGACGGAATTCTCTGATTCTTGATTTAAAAACAATAAATTCGGATAGTATGCAGCAGGAAATCGCAACACCAGTAGATTTGAAGGTTCTGATGAATCATATATATGAATATAAGAAGGGCGTGCGCCGTCTGGTGCTCTACACCTTCAACAGGAAATATGAGTCTTTTGCCATAACAAGATTAGAGCGTCAGAACATTGATTACATCATCCAGCCGGTTGGCAACGACCGTCTGAATCTCTTCTTTGGTAAGAAGGAATGCCTGGATGCTATCCGCATGATTGTTACCAAACCCTTATGCCAGCTTACGCCGGAAGAGGATTTCATCCTGGGTGCCATGCTGGGATATGATATCTGTGCCCAATGTGAACGCTATTGTGAGCGAAAGAAGAAAGTTTGCTAGATTTCTTTCATCTTCGAATATTTTAATGTTAACAAAGAAAGAGCGTGATAGCCTCATTTGGCGATCACGCTCTTTTGATGTATAAGATGATTTTTCGGAATAATTCCTCTTCCTTACTTCTTCATCATTTCCTCCACGGCTCTGATGAGCTGAGTATCATGACCGGTGATGTAATCCTCTGGAGAATTATACACCTCGACGTCTGGATAGAGGGTGGTGTTCTCGCCGAAGGTGCCACGCATATCGCGGCATCCTACCTGAGGAATACCGAATACCAGGCTGCGGTCCATCAAGGTCTCCCACCATACGGCAGTCATTGTTCCAGCCACCGGTGCACCAATCAGCTTACCGATGCCCAACTCCTTATATACCCATGGGAAACCATGACCGTTGCTGTAGTCGTCCTCGCAGATCAGAACGCAGGATGGCTTGGTCCACTTGTTGAATGGATCCTTGCCCACAACCTTTCCATGAGGCACAAACTCCTGATACTGCTTGCCGCTGAGCAGGGTGCAGAGGTCATCGTGCAACCAGCCACCACCATTGTGGCGCTCATCCACGATTACGGCATCCTTGTTGCGGTTCTTGTCGCTCAAGAGTTCACTATATACGGTGCGGAAGCTCTCGCTGTCCATTGCCTTTACGTGAACATAGGCGATTCTGCCCTTTGATACACTGTCCACGATGGCACGGTTTCTATCCACCCAGCGCTTGTAGAGAAGCTCCTGCTGAGCACCCTGTGAAATCGCCTTGATGGTGAGGTCGAAAGTCTTGCCCTTGGTGTTCTTGATGGTGAGACGTACATTCTTGCCAGCCTTTCCATCGAGCAATGCGTTGTAATCCTTACCCGCCTTGATAGCCTCGCCATCAATCTTCTCGATGATGCAGCCGGCAGTAACCTCGTTCTTCTTCACTGCGAACGGACCACGCTTGATGACTTCCTGAATCTTCAAGCCATCACCCTCGTAGTTAGGATCGAAGAAGGCACCGAGAGCTGCGGTAGAAAGAGAAGCACCACTGGCATAATAACGGCAACCGGTATGGCTGGCATTCAACTCACCCAGCATCTCGCTCAACATCTCAGCGAAGTCGAAGTTATTATTAATATAAGGTAAGTACTTCTCATAAACCTTGCGATAGTACTCCCAATCCACACCCTGCATCTTAGGATCATAGAACTTGTCAGCTACCTGGCGCCATACATGGTCGAAGAGATACTGGCGCTCCTCGGCAGGCTTGTAGTTGAATGGAGCCTCAAAGTCGATGTTGGTAGTAGCCTTGCTGCCCAGGTCAATCTTCTTGATGCTGCTGCCATTGCAGAGGAAGAGGTTCTTGATATCCTTGTCGGCAACGAAGCCGCCGCCACCGATACCCTTCATCATCAGGGTAGTGCTGCCTTCCTTCAGGTCGTGGCACCAGAGGTCGTAGCCACCTTCGAAGGCAGCCTGGTAATATACCTTCTCCCCCTTGCTGTCGATGATGGCATCACCCATATTGGATGAGTTGACGGTAAGACGGACCACACGGTCACGGCAGTTCTCGAAGTCGAGTTCGAGAGGTTTTACCTTATCCACCTCAATCTTTCCGGTCTTCTCCTCTTTCTTCTTCTTGTTTTCCTTCTTCTTCTCCTCCTTCTCGTCTGCCTTCTTCTCCTTCTCGTCCTTGTTGGCCTCGGCTAATTCGAGTTCCTCCTTAGACATGCGGAAGCGGTCGTAGGCTTCGAGGTCGAGGAACATGAGATAGGCATCATATTCAGCACCCCATGAACCGTGACTGCGATAACCGGCACGGTCGCTCTCGAAGAGAATAGCCTTTCCTCCGAGTACCCATTTGCCATTGCTGTCGCTGTACCCGCTGTCGGTAATATTGTGAACTTCCTTTCCATCAGCCTTTACTACGGCGATATCTGTATTGTTCCATCCGCCATTACCGATGTAGCTGCACATGAGCCACTTGCTGTCTGGGCTCCATTCAAACCAGATGTCGCCATCAGAGTAAGAATAGTTGTACTTGCCATCGAGTACGGTGCGTACTTCCTTCGACTTCAGGTTGATGATGCGGAGGGTAGCACGATCCTCATAGAAAGCCACCTCCTTGCCGTCAGGACTGTAGGCAGGATACTGAGAAGTAACATTGGTCTTGGTGAGCTGCTCCTCTTCTATCTCGGTGCAGTAAGTAAAGTTCTTCTCCTTCTCGTTCTTGATCTTAGCCTGGAAAATCTGCCATACGCCATTGCGCTCAGAAGCATAGACCAGACTTCTGCCATCAGGAGCAAAGCTCAGGTTGCGCTCCTGCTGAGGAGTACCGGTGATTCGCTTGGTGGTCTTGTATTCTGTAGAGGTAACATATACATCGCCGTGCATCACGAAAGCCACCTCCTTGGCATCTGGAGAAAGTGCAATCTCGGTAGCGCCCCAAGACTGTACCTTGCGGATGAGGCTTGGTTCATCGTTGTCTGTAGTGATGGAGATGCTGACCTTCTGAGGCTGTGCACCTTCCTTTACGGTATAGATTTCGCCATCGAAACCATAGCAGAGCAAACCGTCATTCGAAGAAGTGAGGAAACGGATAGGGTTCTTCTTCTGCTGGGTAATCTGGGTATCCTTTCCGCTTGCGATGTTGCGGCGGTAGATATTGAAGGAACCGTCCTGCTCGCTGAGATAGTAGAAGCTCTGGTTGTCGGCAGCCCATACCGGGTTGCGGTCCTCGCCCTTGAAGGTAGTAAGCTTCTGGTACTTTCCGTTGTCGAGCATCCAGATATCTCGGGTGATAGGAGAAGTATGGTGCTTGCGCCATGCATCCTCATAACCCTTCTTGTCGTGATAGAGCACCTGACCGTTCTTGTTGATGCTGATGTTCTCCATCGGAAGAACTGAATACAACTTAGGACGACCGCCCTCAGTGCTTACCTCATAAACCTGTGAGAATTCATTGGCAGCAAAGAGATTGCTCTGGGCTGTAGGCATGATGTTGGCAGAGAAGAGCACATGGTCGTTGTCCTTGAAGGCGATTGGAGTCTCCTTGCCGCTGTGAGTGGTGAGTCGGGTTGGCGCACCGCCCTTGGCAGAGATGACGTAAACATCCAGGCTGCCTTCTCGGTTGGAAGTAAAGGCAATCTTCTTGCCGTCAGGGCTCCAGATAGGCTGGGAGTCGTAAGCAGCATGGGTCGTCAACTGGCGTGCCTCGCCACCATTGGCAGGAACGCAATAGAGATCGCCCTTATAGGCAAAGGCGATGGTAGAGCCATCCGGTGAGATGGCAGGGTAGCGCATCCACAGCGGACCCTGTTGGGCCTGGGATGCCAAAGAAGCTGCCAAGAGGGCAGCACTAAGAATCAGTTTCTTCATTATTATAAAGTTTCTGTTTGATTTATGTTGCAAAGTTACGGCTTTTATGTGAAACTACCAAACTAAACTCCGTAAATCCATGAAAAGACTACTCATTTATTAGGATATGAAGATTCGAACCTTTCAATCTGATACCAACTTCTAAGTATAAAAAATGTGAAAATCACAATTTCTAGGTATTGTACAAATTCTAAATAAGCTATACCTTTGCAGCCCGATAAAAGGAATAGATATGAAAAAAGGAATAGATAAAGGAATAGATATGAAAAAAGGAATAGATAAAGGAATAGATATGAGAAAAGGATTAGGAAAAATCAGAAAGATTAAAAAGAAACACATCTTCCTGGCCTTATTGGTCGTGATCGTTCTGGGAGGTTTGGCGAAGGCTTACTCTGCCTGGGTGGGTACTACCCGCATCGCTTTCCTCAACTATCAGGCTATTGCGCTGGGACAGATTTCGCATGCCAACGACAATGCGATGATCAAACTGAGTGAAATCACGACCGATGATTTCGATCATCTGGATGATTACGATATGATTATCGTGAATGGTATGGGTCTCCGAATCGACGAGAACCAGCGCAAGCAGTTGGAAGAGGCTTCCTACAAGGTGCCAACCCTGACTCATGCTGCTACCAACCCAGCCAACAATATCGTATCAGTAGATAACTTCGATGCCGATTATCTGATGCAGTATATCGAGAACGGCGGCAAGAAGAATTATCACAGTATGCTCGCTTATATCCGTAAGTTTATTGACGGAAAGAAGTTCATGGCTCCAGAGCCGGAACGTGTGAATGAGCGACCAGACTATCTCCTGACTCATTTCGACCCGAAGGATGAAAAGGGCGATGAACTGGGCTTCAACAGCATCCGCGAGTACAATGCCTTCCTGGCGAAGAACGGATTATATAAGAAAGGTGCTCCTACCATCTTGCTCACCGGTTTTATGGGTGCGGCTCCTGATATGGAGAAGGCTTTTGAGAAGAAGGGATTCATGGTGTATCGCATCAACCAGCTGCAGAGCTTTATTGCCGGTCATCATGCCGACAGCATCCAGACGAATGCCGTAGTGAATATGGCGCATGGCAGACTGGGCGATTACTTCGTTGAGTTCCTGAAGCAGAAGAATATTCCGCTGTTCTCACCTCTTAATATCAACCGCTTGACCACCGATTGGGAGAACGACAAGCAGGGAATGAACGGCGGTTTCATGTCACAGAGCATCGTGACTCCGGAGATTGATGGTGCCATCCGTCCATACGTGGTTTTCGGTCAGCGCATCAACAAGGAGGGCTTGCAGGAGGTTTACGGCATCCCTGACAGAATGGATAGTTTCGTAGAGAGCGTGCAGGGCTATGTGAATCTGAAGAACAAGAAGAACAGCAGCAAGCGCATCGCCATCTTCTACTTCAAGGGCCCGGGTCAGAATGCACTTACCGCTTCGGGAATGGAAGTGGTTCCATCGCTCTACAATCTCCTGGTTCGCTTGAAGAATGAAGGATACAATGTAGGCAAGTTGCCTGCCAATCCTCAGGAACTGGCAAAGATGATCCAGGCTCAGGGTGCTGTCTTCGGAACCTATGCCGAAGGTGCCTATACCAAGTTCCTTCAGTCTGGACATCCAGCCCTGGTTACTGCTCAGCAGTTTGCCGGATGGACACAGAAGGCTTTGTCTAAGAAGATGATCAAGGAGATGAACCAGCTCTATGGTTCTTTCCCTGGCAAATATATGGCTACCGATGACGGAAAGTTGGCGGTGGCAAGACTGCAGTTTGGTAATGTGGCATTGCTTCCACAGGTGATGGCAGGCGTGGGAGGCGACTCCTTCAAGATTGTGCATGGCACCGACCAGGCACCTCCTTACACTTATGTTGCCTCTTATCTCTGGGCACGTTATGGTTTCAGTGCCGATGCACTTATCCATTTCGGAACCCATGGTTCGCTGGAATATACCCCGAGAAAGCAGGTGGCACTCGGCAGCAACGACTGGAGTGACCGATTGATTGGTGTGGTTCCACATCTTTATATATATACCATCGGCAATGTGGGCGAGGCGATGATTGCCAAGCGCCGCACCTATGCCCAGACCCAGAGCTATCTCACTCCTCCTTTCAAGGAGAGCGAGTTGCGACAGACCTATAAGCAGTTGAGCGATGCCATCCAGTCATACGAGAAGAAGGCATCTGCCGAACAGTCGCTCAAGGTGAAGGCGCTGACCGTGAAGATGGGAATCGCCCGTGAACTGGGGCTCGATGCCAAGCAGATGAACAAGCCTTATTCTGCAGATGAAATTGCGAGAGTAGAGAACTATGCAGAAGAGTTGGCTAATGAGAAGATTACCGGCAAGCTCTATACTTTGGGTGTGCCATACGATAACGATGATATCCGCACCAGTGTTTATGCGATGGCTACAGATCCTATTGCCTACGGAATGCTGGCTGTGGATAAGTTGAAAGGTCGTGCTCAGGAGGGTGTGGAGAAGCACAAGCAGCTTTTCGACCGTCTTTATCTGAGCAAGGCACGCAATACCGTGACCCAGCTTCTGGGTTCAGCCTCGGTTTCAGATGAATACATCTGCCGTTATGTAGGAATCACTCCTGCCGAACTCCAGATGGCTCGCAAGGTTGAGGCGATGCAGGCAGCTCCGGATCCTATCCAGATGATGATGCAGATGGCAGACCAGATGGGTGGAGCGAAGGAGGCGAAGCCGAAGAAGGTAGATCACCGTACGGTAAGCGAGCTCCGTGCTGCCAAGGTTTCTCATAAGAAGAAGATTCCGCAGATGAGTCGTGAGGCTTTTGAGAAGATGGAACAGACCGGTCGCTTCCCTGACAAGATGATGGAAGCTATCAAGAAGGGACAGAAATGGTATCAGGAGGATTTGAAGAAGGCAAAGATGGCGAAAGCCGGCAAGGGCAAAGCATCTCAGAAATCTTCTAAAGATAAGGGTATGATGATGTCGAAAGCACCTAAATATACCCGTCAGCAGATTCATCTGGCTCAGGCGATTACTACCGTAGAGCATGCCTTGCAGAATGTGGGCAAGTATTCGGAGGCGCTCCGTCAGAGTCCGCTCAACGAGATGTCTTCTCTGATGAATGCCCTGAATGGCGGCTTTACCGCTCCATCTCCTGGTGGTGATCTGATTGTGAATCCTAACACCCTGCCTACCGGTAGAAACCTCTTCTCCATCAATGTAGAGAATACACCTTCGGAGGATGCCTGGGAGAAGGCGAAGGAACTTTGCGACAATACCATCAAGATGTATTGCGAGCGACATAAGGGTGAATATCCTCGTAAGGTAAGCTACACACTCTGGAGCAGCGAGTTTATCGAAACAGAGGGTGCTACCATCGCTCAGATTCTCTATATGCTCGGTGTAGAACCGGTAAGAGATGCCTTCGGTCGTGTTACCGATCTGCGTCTCATCCCATCCAAGCAGTTGGGCCGTCCTCGCATCGATGTCGTGGTTCAGACTTCCGGTCAGCTCCGCGACCTGGCAGCATCCCGTCTCTTCCTCATCAACAAGGCGATAGAGATGGCGGCAAATGCCAAGGGTGACAAGTATGACAATCTGGTAAAAGCCGGTGTTACCGAATCGGAACGAGTGCTTGTAGAGAAGGGCATGTCGCCAAAGGAAGCCCGCGAGGTTAGTATGTATCGTGTCTTTGGTGGCGTAAACGGCAACTATGGCACCGGCATCCAGGAGATGGTAACCGCAGGTGACCGCTGGGATAAGGAGAGTCAGATTGCCGAGGTCTATATGAACAATATGGGTGCCTACTACGGTGATGAGAAGAACTGGGAGACCGTTCGCAAGGCTGCTTTCGAGGCAGCGCTGACCCGTACCGATGTGGTGGTTCAGCCACGACAGAGCAACACCTGGGGTGCCTTGAGTCTCGACCACGTATATGAGTTTATGGGAGGTATGAACCTCGCTGTGCGCAACGTAACCGGTAAGGATCCGGATGCTTATCTCGCCGACTATCGCAACCATAGCAATATGAGAATGCAGGAGGTGAAGGAGGCTATCGGCATCGAGGGCAGAACCACTATCTTCAACCCAGCCTATATCAAGGAGAAGATGAAGGGTGGAGCCAGCAGTGCCAGCACATTCGCTGAAATCGTGACCAATACCTACGGCTGGAATGTGATGAAGCCAAAGGCAATCGACAAGGAGATGTGGAACGAGATCTATAATGTATATGTCAAGGACAAGTACAATCTCGGAACCAAGGAGTTCTTCGACAAGCAGAATCCGGCTGCGCTGATGGAGATGACCGCCGTGATGATGGAGAGTGCCCGCAAGGGAATGTGGAAGGCTACTCCTCAGCAGCTCAAGGACATCGCCAAGCTCCATACCGAGACCGTGAACAAGTATAAGCCTTCATGCTCCGGTTTCGTCTGCGACAATGCCAAGCTCCGCAACTATATAGCCAGCAAGACCGATGCTGCTTCTGCTAAGGAATATCAGCAGAATGTAGAGCAGATCCGCGATGCTGAGGCTGCGAAGAACAGCAGCGACAAGGGTATGGTGATGAAGAAGGAGACGCTGAATGAGGATGCTCAGAAGACTACCACAGTGGTGAGCGGCATCGTTGTAGGTGTCATCGTCATCGTAGCTTTCGTGATGCTGGCGATTCTGATTCGCCGGAAAAGAAAGAATATGGTAGAATAGTAAAGGGGGGATAACATATCCCCCTCAAACTAAACATTTATAAATAGTGGAGACATTAGTTTTAGTAATGATGATATTGGTTTGCTTCAGTTTTGTGCTGAAGCAGACCTTCCACGGAGTGAAGGAGATTATGATTATCTCGGTGCTCGTAGCCTTCTTCGTGGGAATGACCTGGCCGTTCGCCATCGAGCAATCGAAGACGCAGATTGCGGCTTGGATAGCTGACCAGAAGCTGATGCTCGATATGGCGGTGCTGCTGAGTATCGACGTGGCACTCACGATGCTTTTCTGTGTGCATCACGTAGATCTGAAGACTTCGGAACATGTGAGTCGCCGCAAATGGGTGTTCTTCATCTTCCTGAAGTACTTCCCGGGGTTGCTGGTTTTCCCAGTGCTGTTCAGCGTTCTGGTGATGACCATTTTCCTGCTTCCCGGCGTATCGTTCCAGGTGGTAGCCTGGGTGCTTGCGGTAGTGCTGCTGGTTTTGACTCCGGCATTCACCTATGGTTTGAGATGGCTCTTACCGGAGCGACCTATCCGCTTGGAACTGCTTTTCCTGGTAGAGGTGCTGCTCGGATTGATGGGCATTATCGGTACGGTGAATGGCAGGACTGCCGTGGCAGGCTTCAACAGTTTCGATGCCCTCTCGCTTCTCGGCGTCATCGCCATCGTCATCGTGGGAATGGCAATCGGATGGGCAGTTTACAATTATCAAATTAAAAAATATAGAGTATAATGAATTACATATCAGACGTATTATTTTGGATTTCCACAGGCATGTTGGTTCCTGTGATTATTTTGTTGATATTCTTCTTTCTCAGAGCCTTGCTGCTCCTCGGAGGTTTCTTCGGACAGTATCTTGTAAAGCGCAAGTCGGGGGCGGAGATTCGTGAACAGATGAACACCCTGACCCTCGATAATATCGATACCTTGGGCGATCGCTTGCCAAAGAACAAGCAGGCTGTCATCGTTTCTTATATGAAGAAACTCGTGGACAACCGCCAGAGCAAGGCGCAGGTGAACCGTATTCTTGACCAGTATGCCCAGTTTGTTGAGAAGGATCTTTCTCTCCCTTCTACACTCCTGAAGATGGGTCCGATGCTCGGACTGATGGGTACCTTGATTCCGATGGGTCCAGCCCTGGTAGGTCTTTCTACCGGCGATATTGCTTCGATGGCTTACAATATGCAGGTGGCTTTCGCTACCACCGTAGTGGGATTGTTCTCTGCAGGCATCGGTTTTGTAACCAAGCAGACCAAGAACCGCTGGTACACCGAGGATATGAGCAACCTCGAGTTTATGGCAGACCTGATTGATGAGAAAAAGTAACTCCTTAACATCTTGAAAAGAATATGAGACAAAGACGTAGAAGTCGTCTCTCGCATGATGGCGAGGATGATGATCCGATGAGCGTAGTGAGCAACCTCTTCGATGTGGCGATGGTATTTGCCCTTGCCCTGATGGTAGCCCTCGTTTCGCGCTATAATATGACGGAAATGTTCAGCAAGGATAACTTCACGATGGTGAAGAACCCTGGCAAGGAGAATATGGAAATCATTACCAAGGATGGACAGAAGATCAATCGCTATACTCCTTCTGAAGACCAGAGCAATAAATCTGGTAACAAGGGAAAGAAGGTGGGCATCGCTTACCAGCTGGAGAATGGTGAAATCATCTATGTTCCGGAAGATAAATAGCGGGGATTACAAATCCCCTTGAACAGGGAAGCGGGGATTGTAAATCCCCTCAAACAGAAAATATTATTGTAACTAAAAGAAAAATAAAGAAAAATGAAAAAGTTTAAGACAATGATGGCCATGATGTTGGCTTTGGTTTCTATGTGTGTAGCATTCAGCTCTTGCAGCAGCGATGATGATAATGATACTGTGGTAGCTGCCAAGGAGATTGCCGGTTCATACACCAGCTCTCTGGATATGACCGTAATGGGTCAGGCTTCTACATACGATAATGTTACTATGAAGATTGAGGCTGTTGATGATGCTACAGTCAAGGTTACCTTACCTGCTTGTGGCGAGGGCATGATGGCTCTTCCTGCTCTGGAGGTTCCTGCTGTAAAGGTTTCTGGTTCAAATGGTGCTTATGCATTCGCTCAGGAAAATTATGCTGGTACTGTTACCGTGAATGGTGCAGAGAAGAACTATACTGTAACCTTGCAGGGTACTTTGAAGGACAAGACTCTGACTGTCAACTACTCAATACAGTATGGCAAGATGCCTATGCCGATGATTGCTAAGTTTGTTTGTACAAAATAAAAGGATTGTTTCAGGATAAACTTTGATATAATTCGATGAAACAAAAGATATTCGCACTATTCCTGATCCTTTGCGGATTGTGCCTGAATCTGAAAGCCGAAACCCAGGGTGATATCGTGGGTAGAGTGCTCGATGATTCGGGCGCACCTCTGGTGGGTGCCACCGTTCAGATGGTGAATACCAAGGGAGGAGTAACCACTGATGAAGACGGATATTTCCGCATTCCTTACAGCAAGGTAGGGGCGGTGAAGGTAAAAGTGAGCTATGTGGGCTATCAGACTCAGACCTTTATCCTGAAGACTGATGAGAAGAAGGGCAATCAACATGTTCTTCGTCTTCAGCCGGATGCTACAGCCCTCGATCAGGTGGTGGTTACCGCTACCCGAACTCCGAAGGCGCTGAAGGATGCTCCTGTGGTAACCCGTCTGATTACCGCCAATGACATCAAGATTGCCGATGCTACCAATATCCAGGATCTCCTCACCGAGCAGATGCCGGGTCTGGAATTCGGCTATGCCATGAATCAGGAGACTTCTCTCAACATGAATGGTTTCGGTGGAAATGCCGTGCTCTTCCTCGTAGATGGCGAGCGATTGGCTGGTGAAACCATGGATAACGTAGATTACAGCAGATTGAATCTGGATAATGTAGGACGTATCGAGATTGTGAAGGGTGCAGCTTCGGCGCTCTATGGCGCCAGTGCCGTAGCCGGAGTCATCAATATCATCTCCCGTGAAAACAGCGAACCTTGGACTGCCAATGTCAATACCCGCTACAACGACTTCAACAAGGAGTGGCGCCACGGTGGAAGCTTCAGCTTCAATGCCGGAAAGTGGAATTCGCAGACCAGCATCCAGCGTACTACATCGGATGAGGTGCAGCTTACCAGTCCCTTCGATACAGAATCCAACATCCTCCATATTTATGGTGGCGAGACCTTCAATGTGAAAGAGCGACTTACCTACAAGCTCTCTAACAAGGTGAAGTTGATTGGTCGTGGCGGCTATTTCAATCGTATCAGCAAGCGCAGCAACTATGATGATCATTACATGGATTATTCTGCCGGACTGAAGACCGTGATGAATCTCTCGGAGAATGATAATCTGGAGATTTCATACGGCTTCGACCAGTATGACAAGGCCCGATTCGTGAACAAAGAGCGCACTCACGATCACGATTATACCAATCGTCAGAACACCGTCCGTGCCCTCTATTCCCATATCTTCGGCAAGAACACATTGACGGCAGGTGCAGATTTCCTGAACGATTATCTCACCACCTATCAGTTTGCCAACAATGGTTCCAAGACTCAGAATTCATACGATGCCTTCGCCCAGTTCGATTACAATCCTTTGCAGTGGTTGAACATCGTGGCAAGTCTTCGTCATGATTACTTCTCAGCATCCAGCCAGCATGCCACTACCGGTCGTCTGGCTCTGATGACCAAGTGGAAGGGCTTTTCCATCCGTGCCAATTATGCCGGCGGATTCCGTGCCCCAACCCTCAAGGAGATGTATATGAACTTTGATATGGCGGGCATGCAGATGATTTACGGCAATCCGGATCTGAAGCCAGAGAAGAGCGACAACTTCAACCTGGCGCTGGAGCATACCGGCAGGGTGAAGAATGCTGGTTTCTTGACCGGTCAGTATAGTCTTACTCTCATGGGCTATTATAATAAGTATGATAAGCGCATCACTACCGAGGATTATGCCGATTATATCCCGGGAACAGGTCAGCCGGATGTGGCTTCCCGTTATTGCAACGAGGATGGAGTAGAGGTGAGCGGCATCGACTTCAGTGCCCAGTACCGTTCGGATATGGGACTCGGTGTGAAACTCGACTACAGTTATCTCCATGTGGGTGGCAGAAGCGTAGATTCCCAGTTCTCCCAGCCTCGTCCGCATTCTGCAACCTGGCGTCTCGACTACGATCGTCAGCTCTGTTCGTTCTATCGCATCAATGCCGCTCTGTCAGGCAGATACCTGTCTTCTCCTGATACGAACATCGAGAAGCATGACAGCAGTTATCAGTTGTGGAAGTTCACTCTTCAGCAGCGATTCCTGGATGCCATCAATCTGAACTTCACGGTAGATAATCTCTTCGATTATACACCAGAGAAGTATTATTGGAGTTCGGCGATGACCACCGGTCGCACCTTCTCAGTGGGACTTTCGGTTGACATCGACCGCATCGTGAATCTCTTCTAGAAACCGCCATCTGGCAGTCGCCAGACCCAAAATAGGTTAAAAAAGCCATAGTGAAGGATGCTTTTCTTCAAATTATGCCGTACTTTCGGTATAAAATCGTAATTTTGCAGTGATTTAAAACCTATTCATTCAAAATTATGATACGAAGAATCATTCTAACTATGGCTTTTTTGGCTAGCCTTTCATTATCAGCCAAGGATGTGAACATGGGCAGTTGGCAGATTGTTCCATTGCCTCAGCAAGTCAAGGAGATGAGTAGCGCTCCTTTCCGCATCACAGCCAAAACTACAATCTATTATGCTGCTGGAGATGAGAAGCAGAAGAAGGACGCCGAGTTCCTGGCATCTCATATCAAGGAGGTAACCGGTATCGGGGTAAAGACTACCGACAAGCAGGCGAAGGGTCAGATCCGTTTGGCGCTGAATGCTGGCGATACTAAATCTGAAGCTTATTCTCTGGTGGTCAACAAGAATGGCATCACCATTTCAGCCACCTCTCATGTAGGTATCTTCTATGGCATCCAGAGTGTGATGAAGGCATTGCCTATCACCAAGAATGTGAAGAGCGTTTCTCTTCCAGCTGCCGAGGTTACCGATGCTCCCCGCTTTGCTTATCGTGCATTCATGATTGATGTGGGCCGTCATTATTTCAGCGTACCTTATCTCAAGAAGTTGATTGATGTCTTTGCGATGCACAACATCAATTATTTCCACTGGCATCTTACCGAGGATCAGGGCTGGCGTCTTGAAATCAAGAAGTATCCGATGCTTACCCAGATTGGTTCCAAGCGCAAGGAGACCATCCTTCCAACCAACAAGAATGAGTTTGATGGCGTTCCCGTATCGGGTTATTATACCCAGGAGGAAGCTCGCGAAATCGTGAAGTATGCTGCCGACAGATACATTACCGTGATTCCGGAGGTGGATATGCCGGGTCACATGCTGGCAGCCCTGGCATCTTATCCGGAGTTGGGCTGTACAGGTGGTCCTTACGAGGTAGCTACCCGTTTTGGTGTTTTCGAGGATGTGTTGTGTGCCGGCAAGGCTCAGACCCTTCAGTTTGCCAAGGACGTGATGGATGAAATCATGGATATTTTCCCATCAGAGTATATTCATATTGGTGGCGATGAGTGTCCTAAGAACCGTTGGAAGGTTTGCGAGAACTGTCAGAAGAAGATTGCAGAGCTTGGCATCCAGGAACTTCCTAAGCACAGCAAGGAAGAGCAGCTCCAGACCTGGTTTATGGGTGAGATAGAGAAGCAGATCAGAAATCGTGGCAGAAAGATGATGGGTTGGGATGAGATTCTGGAAGGAACTCCATCCAAGGACATCACCGTTTGCGGTTGGACCAGTGTGAATGCCAGCATCCGTTCAGCCCGTGAAGGTCATCCTACCATCGTAGCTCCTATCAGCAATTTCTATTTCAGTAATCCTCGCATCAACAAGATAGAGGGTATTCCTAGCATCCAGCGAGTATATGATCTCGATCCTTGCTCTGATAAGTTGACTCCTGCCGAGCAGCAGAACATCATCGGTGCCGAGGGTTGTATCTGGACCGAGTGGGTGAAGGATGCCAAGAAGATGGAGTGGGAGCTGTTGCCAAGACTTGCCGCCCTTTCTGAGGTTCAGTGGACAGCCAAGGACAAGCGCAACCTGGAGAACTTTTTCCCAAGAATGCTCCACATGCAGGATCTGTATCGCCTCTACGGCTTGAATTACAAGGCTGATATCGAGGATGCTGTGAAGAAGCATCTGGAAGAAAAGAAGTAAGTTATAGATTTAATGTCCGTTTTCAAAACTGATACTGTCCCCATGAGACATGGTCTTATTTGGTTTTAATGGAGTTTCAGGAAATGTAAATCCCCAATCTGTTGAACTTTACAGATTGGGGATTTCTCAAGTTTATACATTATTCTCCTAGGATAGGCGTGAATTTGGAATTTTTGGTAAAATTCAACAGAAAGTTAACAAAAAGTTTGGTAAAGTGAAAATAAAAGCATATTTTTGCAGATTAAATAAGTACATAACATTAAAAATAAGAAGATTATGGCAATAGAAATTAAAACAATACCTGTCCTTCATGGTGAGGCAGCAGCTCGTTTCGTTGAAGCAGCTGATGAGGCATTGGAAAAGCGTGGCTCCATTGACTTCTCCAAGCAAGTCGCCAAGGCTCGTGCTATATTAAAACGTTCAAAACTGTACATTTAAAATGTTAGAGCAATGTGATTTTATGGAACTGACAGAGAAAGTCTTGCAGCAATGCAAAGGCTTCACTTGTAAGGATGAGGACATAACAGAGTTCTTCACCCAAGACTATGCTGACTATGCCTATCAGTTGCTTGGAAAATCATATTGTTTTGTTAAACCAGAAACATCTGAAATAGTCTGCGCATTTACAGTCGCTAATTCGAGTGTAAAAGTAGATTCACTTCCTTCAAACCTTCGGAATAAGCTTAATAGAAAGATTCCGAATGCCAAGCGAAGACCGCAGTATCCAGCAGTGTTGGTTGGACAGTTGGCAGTAAGCGATTTATTCAGTGGACATCATGTGGGAGACGAATTGTTGGATTTCATCAAATCATGGTTTATAGACCCACTGAATAAGACTGGATGCCGGTATGTCATTGTTGATGCTGTCAACCATCCGAAAGTGTTCGAATATTATCAACGAAATGGTTTCAAATTTCTGTTTTCGTCAGATAAGGAGGAATGGACGTTCTTGCACAATAAAGGTCTAGAACCTACAACTCCTGTTGAGCCGATGAAAACACGGCTGATGTATTTTGATTTGATTTATCTCCGTACAAAATAACAAATAAAAGATAATAAGCCCCTCTGGCGCGCCGAAAGGCTGCATACTAGAGGGGCATTACTTATTTTAGGCAGTTTACTTTGTGCTTTTGCGGTAAACGGTATTTTAATGTCCGTTTTCAAAACTGATACTGCCCCCATGAGATAGGGGGAAGGTCGGTGAAAAACGTTGAAAAATCGCCTAGAAATATCTCTTCCTCATTTTCTTCAAGAAATCCTTGGTGATAGGGAAGCCGGAGGCATCACCTATTACGGAGTCGGTATAACAGAAGGGACATTCAGCTGTAGGCGGCTCATCAGGGAGGTAATCCGTGATTTCGGATGGCGAGAAGATTTCGCCGCAGAAGAAACAGCCGCACTTTTCAGATTTTTCTATTTGTTCCTTGTTGCTGAAGCAGCAATCGTGAGCCTGGCGGAAGATCCTATCTTTCTCCTCCTCTTCTTTCTGCTTTTTCTCAGCCTTTTCCAGATAACCCTTGAATCGTCTCTGAAGATAGAGCGGCACATGATAGTGAGGGGCGAAGACATACAGCGACGGAACGTGGTCGTGGTATTCGTAGCCGGGACCATCTATCACGGTATAGCTGTCATCCGTCTCATCATATGGCAGTTCATCCAATCCCCTTTTATCCTTGGCAGCCTGGTTTCTCTCCCAGATCCATTCGGTGGTAAGCGGAGTTCCGACAACGATGGCAAGTTTCACCTCATCGCCACGATATACTTCCACTATGTCACCCTTCTTGAATCTGATCTGTTCAGCGCTTCTGCCTCGGAAGGTCTCGTCAGGATGACGGTCGTATGCAGGCAAATCGCAGACTCCGGGATAGTAAATGCTGAAACGCGAACAGCAGTAAGACCGGTCGATCAGTTTTCCCTCACCGTCATACACTCTTTCAGAAAGACATTCGCGGTCGTAGTGCAACAGTCCCAGCGGAATCTCCGAGATATAATAGCAGAAGGTATCCAGCGGATAGTCGTCTTCCTCCTTCATCTTTTTGCGGTACTGGACATCCTGGTGCATCAGTCTCTCTGCCTCCTCCAAAGTTGTGGTGAAGGCTTGCGGACAATAGGTGTTCACCTTATATTTCGGATAGTGTGAACGCTTTTTCTCTTCCAGCTCTTCCGTTTCTAAAACTTCGAGCTTGAAGATGGCAGGAACATCCCGATGCTGTGGATGCTCAGCCAATTGCTTAAATTTTTCGTATGTCATGGGATAATTGTCTTAAAAAATCGTGAAAGTCAATCTGTGGTCTAAGTTCAGGGAGACAACCTTCAGAGTCTTTGTCTTCTTGATTGTTAAGATGCCTTTTGCTGATAGTTTTATGAATTTTCAGTTTTCTCATGTCCGACTTGCCGTTAGCTTTATGGTTCTCCCAAGGCTTGGGATATGCATGTCTTTTTTTGTATCTCGTGCCATCGCAGTTCTGGATACAGATTTCCAATACTAATCCACCCATTTGACAATCATGCGGAATGTTGACGGCACGGCGCAGAATGTCGCTTTCGTAGAAGATGCTGCCATCCTTCTTGCAGAGCACGATGTCCAGATAGTCTGGCATATCAGGTATAGTTCCAGGCTCTGACATTTGTGGTTGAAATTCCCCAAACTCTTCCTTCACATACTCGAATAGTCCCCGAGTATATTTTTCGATATCCACCCCTACATATTGAGTATAGGTGTATTTGATAATACATATAGACATTTTATTTGCCATCTTATTCTTGCTTTTTTGGTTATACCTTTATAATATAGTAATATGAAGGGAAAATTTCAAAAAAAAACGCCAATATTTTGAAAAAAAGTATTGGCGCTTGATTATTGAATGATGTTATTGTAAAAAGATCGTACCTATTAGTTCTTGTTATATCCGAATTTTCTAGTAAACAATACATCTTTCCAATGTGATTCCCTATCAATGATGATTTGGTCATCAGTATCCTTATTGAATGTTTCGAGAATTGTGAAATAGAAATTATTCTTGATATAGTCTGTACCTAAATCCTTTAGAAGTTTATTTCCTCCATGGCATGTACGAATGTATGTTTCCCATCTACCGAGAATCATATTTTCACCATACGCTGAACCAACATATTGTTTTCCTGTATTTGAATCAACCAACAGATAGACTCCTTTTTGATTTTCAAGAGCAGAACGCCAACTATCTTTTGTGATGAGATTCTTAAGAGATAGCCATGAAACATTCACGTTGTAATATCCAGGAAAATAGTCGTTGTTGTAAACATTGGGCAGAATCTCTTCAACAATGCACTCGGGCAAGACATTCTCTCCTATTCTGACTAGATTTTGACTATGATTTTTGAAGCGGACAACAATTCTGCCAATGTATTCCTTGTATTCATCCAACTCTTCATATTCATATCCAACTCCATTTTGAATACCAAGATCTTGAACAATCTTTCCTATATGGAATAGTAACCAACAGTCTTGTTTTTGAGGGATAGGGACAAAACCTAAGGTAATGTTTCCATTAGAGAAATTGCTTTTTCTTGCATAGTTCCAGTATTGACCGTCAAGCATATGTTGCTTGCTTTCTTCCGTTTGGTCTGTAAAATAATCAATAGCTGGTCTTTTGGTTCCGAAGTTCAAATTAAATCTAACTTTAACGTTTTTAATATCCGGAAGTCTGAGAATATCATTAAGTAGTATCATAATCTATGATGTAATATTATTTTATAACAATTAATTATCTTTAGACGAATTTACACATAAATATGTGTAAATTCGTCTAATATATATACTATGTTTTCAATCTACTTAAACTCATAATTACCATCACATCCCAATTTTTCGAATAATTCAGCTAGTCCACTTTTACCGAAATCGAACTTTGAGCTACAGGATATAACTAAATTCTGTGCTTTCTTCTTTTTTCCTTTATCAAGATATGCATCTACAACATTTGCAACCAATGATTTATACAAAGAAGTTGCTTGATCATTATCCTGTAGAGGGTTGCCTAAACCTGAAGCCTCACACATCGTAAGTGCGTTGGCAGCCTTGTCAATTTGGTCTTTTTCAAGAAAGTCATTAACCTCTTTAGCTGTATTTTGAACATATGCGAGATCGTTAGCATTTTTTGTTGCTTTTTCTTCTTGATAAGCTTGTCGCCATTCTGCCTCTTTTCTCTCTTGAGCAGTGCTTGCATACCATATATATCCAAATACAGAAATGACAGCAATGGCAATTAAAACAAACTTTTTATTTTTTTCGATAATATTTAGCCAAAATTTCTTTTTTGCATTCTTTTTGGCTTCTGCCTCTGCTGCTTCTGATTCAGCCTCAACCTCATCAAGCAAACGCTGTATCTTAGGATTGTTGCCATAGTACATTCTTGCTTTGCGAACATAGCGCTCCACCTCAGCTTTGCTCTTATCAACATCTTCTCCAGACTTAAAATTTACCAAAGCAGACTCAAGATGCTCGATAATCTCCTCCAACTCCTTACTTGCCTCAGGTGTAATGCTACCACCACAGTTAGGACACTTGTCGGTCAGTTCTGGAATAGAGCTACCGCAGTAAGGGCAGGTCTTGCCACGACGCTTGTTCACAGCTGCTGCTACTGCCTGATCAGCCTTCTGCTGCTGTGCATCGATGTACAAATCTACCTCGTCAACATTCAATCCCAGAGCCTGTGCCTTGTTCAAAAGAACCTGACGCTCCTTGGCAGAGATGATGCCGTCGGTAAGATACTCTTTGATGAGGTCATCAAGCTCCTGTGGAATTGCACCTTCCTTCTTTGCAGGCTTAGCTGCCTGAGGAGCCTGTGCTTCCATTTCTTTCTTGCGCTTAGCAAGACGACCCTCAAGTACCAGTTCAAACTCGTCGCGGTCGATGCCCATGGCCTCGGCCTTCTTGAAGAGAAGATTCTTCTCTTTGTCAGTCAATACACCATCTGCCAATGCAGCAGTAATGAGTGCTTCTAACTTCTCGTTATACATAGTAGATAAATTTATTTGTTATTATATTCTTTTATACGTATTAATTATGCTTCTCGTAGAATCTTGCCTCAAGCACCATTTCTACCTCGTCGGGATCTTCTCCCTCCTTAACAGCACGGCGTAAGACAATCTCCTTCATTTTGTCTGTCAGCTCATCACTTGCTGCTGCAGAATTGATGAGCTCCTCAAGAGCATCTGAGAACAGGTTGCCAGGAGACTTCTGTATGGTTGGAATCTCTTCGGATTCTTCCTGGATATTCCCTGTTTCTTCTTGGGTATCCAGTGTCTCTTCTTCTACTACAGGAGGAGTCTCTATGTCTTGATCCAATTCAGGCAGCGGAGGAACAGAATTGTCTTCTTCTGTTCAAAATCCAAGCGATATCCTAAGTCATTCAGTCCACACTCATCATTTATGATCTGAGCACACTCACCTAAAATGCAGTCACATTTGAAGGTGATTAAATAAACTTTCTTTTTGTTCTCTGCCATAGTTTTATTATTCTATTTTTCAAATGCGTTATAGAATGAAATGATGGTATTGGCGAACCAATCTACCAAATCATCCTCAGATTTGTCCAAAGTGTCTGATACAAGCCATGCCCACTTGTTCTCATTCTTAGCTCCTTGCTTCAGTATCAAATTTGGTAGTTGAGAGATGATATTGTTATTTGCAATGAATTGCTGCATATGATTTTTAGCTTCCTCGCCTTTATATGTCGTAATCGTTACTGTGGCAATTCCATAGCGAACGCTGTAACCGCAGTCGTAAAAAAAGCCATCGTGGGTTGGAGAACTTAAACTGACATATGGTCGTCCCAGGGGATTGTTAATGTGCGATTGTACTTTGTCCTTGACTTTTGCAATTACTTTATCCCAAAGATTATTGCACCATGCTATCTTTGCTTCTTGTGTCTCTTTGTTATTTACTTTGGCATCATCCGAATCGTCTTCGGTGTCAGGCTCAAAAGGCAACTCTCCTGAGTTATTGTGCTTTATCAACTCCATGAACTCGTCGAAGCCTTTCTTTCCGTAACGCTCAAGGATGAGGTCACGCTCAAACTTGGCTATTGCATTGAGCACTTGGTTGCGTGTCACACCATAGACAAACTCGCATCCTGCTTTTATCTCATATTTGTTGAGCCCTTGATTATGCACTTTTGAGCATTCTAAACTGTAGAGTTCATTGGTCAGAATGTTGCGGATTCTGTCATCCACTTTTCCACTCAACTCAGGATACTCAAAGACATCAAATAACTGGCACACTTCAGGAATGCCAGTGCGCGACTCTTGGTTGATACGCTCCATAGCACTATCCAACTTGTCCTTGTTGTCATCATCCTCAGATGTCTGACCAATCTTGAGCCAACCGCCGTCTTCTCTATTCAACTCTATGTTGGAGATGTAATGAGAAGATAGGCGTTTGGGACCGAATACATAAATTATAGTTCGTTTCATTTGTGTTGCATTTAGTGAAAGATTTGTATTAGTCCTGCTAATATTAACCCGAATAGGAATAATCCTCCCAAAATAATACCCATCCACTTGAAGATGTTTTTAAATTTGGAATTTCCTTCTTCAATCATTTGGTTATACTGCCAAATGAGCATTTGAGCATCCTTGTCATTGGGCATGGAAACTTGAACCTTTGCAATGGTTTGTTTCATTTTAGCCATCCAAGCTTTTTGAATCGGGTTTTGGACAGAATTATCCGTACCACTATTGCTCATACATAGAGTCATAAATTCCAAAATGTCTTCTTTTGTATTTGGAATCGGGAAGTTTTGTATGGCTTGAATGGTTCTTTCTTCCACTTGCTGCCTTGCGGCATTAGTTTCAACCGCTGCTGTTTCCTTATCTTTAGCATTGACTCCATTTTGTAACAAAGCAGACTGAGATTGTATTTCATCTATCTTCTGCATAAGCAATCTGGTTGTCATATTGGCACCAACATTTACAAATTCATGTCCACACTCTTGGCATTTTGCAGCCATGGAAGGAACGATGGCACCACAAGCAGGACACTTGCGTACATCACCATATTTCTCAGACTTTGGTGCGGAGGGTTGGGCTGATTTGGCCTTTTCCATCTCCAATTGATACTGTTGGTTCTCTCTTGCTTCTTTCTTCTTGAGTTCCACAAGACGAGCATCCAGTACCATTTCAAACTCATCGAGGTCGATGCCCATAGCCTCAGCCTTCTTAAAGAGAATTTGTTTCTCTTTTTCTGTTAGCACTCCATCAGCCAATGCGGCCGTGATGAGTGCTTCTAACTTCTCGTTGTACATAGTAATTTTATTGTTGTTGAATTTTATCTTATTTGTTATGAGCTTCAAAGAATCTTGCTTCTAGTACCATCTCTACCTCGTCAGGGTCTTCTCCCTCTTTGATAGCACGGCGCAGGACAATCTCCTTCTTCTTGTCAGTCAACTCGTCACTTTCGGCGACAGAGTTGATCAGTTCCTTCAAACCATCAGAGAACAGATTGCCTGGTGACTTGACTGCTTGAGCCGCTGTAGCCTGTGTGGGAATAGATTCACTTTTTTGTGGAATTTGTAGCATTGGCGGTGCAACAGTCATGCTCTCAACAGTCTGTGCTTTAGGCTCAACAGTCTTTGGCACTTTGGATTTCTCAGGCTCTGTTACAGAATATTCTTGATAGAAGTTCAACTTCTCTGAAGGCATCTTTTTCAATTTGGCATCTGTGTCTATATCGTCCATCAGCTCCTTATAGTGTCCGTATGCCTCTGGCATGACGTAGATGAGCCTTGCGTCACAACACAAGTCTTCGATGTCATCAATTTGGTCAGAATAGATATAAACATCTATATCATTCTCGTCATTATCCTTTATGCTGCCAATTTCTCTTACAGAGGCTGGAACATATATTTCTTGCAGATTGCTACTTTCAAAGAAAGAACTACCCACTATTTCTACACCTTGCGGAATGACAAATCTACGTGTTCTGTTTTCACCCTCAACCGAACAGTCTGGGAGATCTTAGTGACGACAAACTTTTGTTGTGTCTATCTCTCTCAAAGTTTCGCAGCCGGAGAATTGACTTCCCATTTCTCTTAAAGTGCTTGGTAGAACCACCTTGCAGAGTCGCTTGCAATCTATGATGGCATCAGGTTCAATCTCTATAACACCTTTCGGGATGATAATCTCAGACAGATGATGAAGCCCATCAAACAGCCCCGATGGTATTGTTTTTAGTTTAGAGACCTTGAAGAAGTCTCTCTTGCCTACTTTTTGACATTCTTCGAAGGCATCGTAGCTTATTTTTTCAAGTGTGGAAGGTAGAACAATGGTTCTTTCGCCGTTATAGCTTTCAAAGTTTTCTGCCTCAACACTTGTCGTGCCTTCTTCTATAACGAAGCAATCTGTCGTGGTAGAATTGTTGGTTCCTTCCTTCTTCTCATCTTCCCCCAATGCATCAGAGATTCCTTCTGCAACGACAACAGTGCCCTTCACAACTCCTTCTGCAATAAGAGCTGTTCCCTTGGCAACACCGCCTACTACTGTAGCTATGCCTTTAACGACACCACCTAAAACTTTAAATAGTCCCATATCATTACATATTTAGTTTTGATATTCATATTGTTTACATTACATCCCCGGCATAGTAGGCGGCATTCCCGGCATCTGTGGGGCGGTGCCTTGGAATAATGGAGCGAGTTCTGCTACATTACCGGCAAACTCCCACTGCGCCATACCGTTCTTCCAAACGTATGACTGCTGGGTGAGCTGACCCTGCTGAACGAGCTGCTGGAGCTTGTTCCAATCGCATGGACCATACTGCTGACCATTGATGCCAATATAATACTGTACCTGAGGAACAGCAGCACCCATTCCCGGCATCTGAGGTGCACCACCCATGCCTTTCTGACCTGGCATCTGAGGAGCTCCACCCATCTGCCCCATGTTGTTCATACCACCCATAGTCTGCTGGCGGAAGGCATTGATGCCATTATCTGTGGCATTGTTGAGAACACCAGCATTGAGGTTTGCCTGATGAGCACCCATAAAGGTCTGCTCTGTCTGGAGACGAGAAGCACGCTGCATCTCCTCACGCTGAATACGCATGGTTTCACGCTGATTCTCCAAGTTCATGCGCTGCAATTCCTCCTGACCGCCCAGGTCGAGTTCCTGCTTTCTGCCCATGGCATCGAGATTCAGCTCAGACTGCTTCTTGAGCATATCCTGCTGAAGGTCGTTGTTGAGGTTGAAGTTGGAAATCTGGGCATTGTGCTGAGCCATCATACGCTCCTTCTCCAGGTCGGCAGTGAGGACTTTGAGTTCACGGTAACCACGGCTCTCCTTATCTACGTTGATGCCTGTGATGTCGAGACTGCGGATGGTGATGCCGAAAAGCTTCTCTACCTGTGGAGTAACACGCTGCTGGATGAGTTCGCTAATCTCAAAAATCTTGCGCTCAATCTGAACTACAGGAATCTGGGCGTCAGAAGGGGCATTGCTAACTACACTCTTGATGAACTTGGTGAGCTGGCCACGAAGCTTGTTCTTGAAAGTCTCGTCGCTGTAACCCTCATTGCGGTTCACACTATGGAAGAGATCCATGTCCTCGATGGCATATACCACGGCACCATGTACAGATACTGGTACACCATAATCTTGCAGGCGTGGGTCGAAGACATCAAAGTAAGGGATGGCAAAGTTCAGCTGACTACCCTTGCTCAGGTTGCTGAGGTTGGTCAGGTTGTTCTGTTCCACTCTTCTCGCTGCTTCCTCGGCAGCCTGTCTTTTCTCTTCTTCTACTTCCTTAGAAGATTTAAAACCAAAAAATCCCATATGTTTCAGTTTTATGATTGTTGTTATTTTTGTTATTTACTATAGAGTCCCTTTGTAGGGGACAGATTATTTCGTTGTATAGATTCGCTTTGTCTTGCCATGGGCATCTACTTCTACGAAGGTGTCTGCTCCATATTGGCGGCTTGCGTCGTGATAGTTGAATGAATATCCCGTTTCGTAATTGCCGTCGATGGTAGGTCGGCTTACCTGGTCGATGCTATCCAGCATTTCCGGTTTCAAGCCCAGCTGCTGGTACAGATGCTGCTCTACCATGTTTCGGATGGCATTGAGATTCTCATCCACATAACCACGAATCTGGTCGATGAGCGACTGGTTGCTCTTATCCTTCTGCAGTAGGCGCTGTCGCATGGTCTTCTTGAGCGGAGAGCCGTCGGCCTTGATCGGAGCTGGTGGCATCGCATCATTCTGCAGTGCAGATTCTACCACATATTCCCTGCGACGGACATGGAGCATCGGGTTGCCGTAGAGACAGAACATCAGGGCGGTGCTCATAGAGAAACAATCATCCTCTACATGTCGGCACATGTTGAAGTAATCGCACTTAGCCTGGAGCATCGCCTTTCCGCCCGTCATTCCCTTGAACTGGTAGAGCGGATAGAGGCGCATCAGCACCTCGCTGCCTGTGCCCGGATTCAACAGAAGTTGGCGGGCTTCATCCGTTTCCTCATTAGAGAACATCGGAACAGGAATGAGCGAACCGGTATAGAGCAATACGCCACCTCCGTAGAGGGCGCTGAGCAACATGGAGTCGTTTCGTTTGTAACCGGCATATCGGGCTCCGAAACAAGCCACGGTATTGAAGACTCTTGCCCTGCCTTGGTTGAGGAGCGAAGGATTGAATGCTTCATCCTCACTATAGAATCCGCACATACCCTCTGCATCGGCACCATGAAGATTGAACATCAGCATATCTGCCTTGTCCAGAGACTTGCAATAGATGCTGAGGCTTTCCGAATCTTCGGTCAGCAGCTTCGGACTGATATACATTCCGTTGCGGATCAGCTCTGGATCGTCGGTATTGTAAAGAAGCGGCAGGTGCTGGGTCATCGTGCAGCTGGCTGGAATCCAGTCGCGGTTGCTGATCATCAGAACATTGCCAACAGGAATACCGCCGCCATACATGCCGCTGATGTTGAAGTAGGCACCGATGTCGCTTCGGATATCCGTATCGAGCTGACCGTCTTCCAAAGGCAGACGAGCCACATTGTTGCGGGCGCAACCTACGGTGAAGTCTGAATCGCGACTATCCAGCAAATCTACGATATAGGTGCCTTCGAAGGCATAGCAGGTATCTGTAGGGATTCGCTCGCCGCCATACGGCCATGGGTCTTCGACGCGAGGGATAGGAATCACATCGTCACCTCCTATTATAAATAGGTGTAGGTCGGGACCAGCTGTCAGGTTGTTGTCTGCGATGCAGCGGGATACAGCTTCATTGCATTCTATCCAGGATGGAGTCTCGTGGGTGGAATCCAGTCCATATTGCGAGATGTCGAGAAATGTCCAGTACATCTGCTGGTCGTAGGCATTCTGTATGAAGTCGTTGAAGACATCATATACCTCCTGGATGGTGCAACCGTATTTTCTAGCCAGTGCATTGCCATCTGTCAGGATGATGCCGTAGTGGTCTTCCAAGGGGTCGGGCTGGTCGATGGGTTCATCAGCTGTTCTTGCTTCTGATGCCATCTGCACGGCTTCCGGCTGTGGAGCTGCCTTGCTTTGTCCCGGCATAGGGGGAACCGATGAGGCTCCCGGCATAGGGGGAGGAGTTGCACCGCCTGGCATACTTGCCATTTGAGGCTGCTGACTGATCGCATTGACGCTTCCCAGTCCCATATTATTGGCAGCCTGCAGAGGATTGAAGCCTCTCATCTGGTTGAGCTTCACGTTCTGGGCATTAAACTTTGGCATCGGAGGAGGTGTAGGCATCTGAGGTGGAACAGCCATCTTGCTTTTTTCCTTCGGGATGAATTCCGAAAGGGTCGTATCGCAATAGAACTGATACCATTCTTCTGGCTGAGGCTTATCCTCCAACATCTCCTTTACGGCATGCCATAGGGCACTTAGCGGTTCACTCATTCCGTTTTGTACGGCCTGGTCGAGATACTGGATGGTCTGCTGCCTGTAGTAATCCTGCTTTCCATTCTTGTGGTAGTCGGCAAGATTATCAAGAGCCATCAGTAGGGCGATGTCGCCTTGCGGACAACCGAAACCGCCCATTCTTGGCAGAAGCACGGTGGCATTGTCGATATTGCCGGTCTTGATGAACGCTACATGAGCCCAGAAGAGTTGCCAGTAGTTATCGGTACGGGAACCGAAGAAGGCTAGGGCGCACTTGTCGGGATACATCGAGGCAAGCAACAGATGATAGTAGAACTGGATGTTGTTATCATTCGTCATCACACGTGCCAACTGCTCCAGACTGTTGAACTTGCGTTTCAGAATGTCGGTATGGTTGGTCTGGATGGCATTGAAGACCTCGGTCAGAATCTGCTCTGCCAGGAATTCGTTGCCCTTGCTGCCTTGCAGGATATGGATGTTCTGACGTACCTGATCTATGATCTGGTTGGCTCTTAGGGGAGCAATATGCCATTGGATGCTCAACTGGTTGAGCTCTGCCAACTTCTGATTATCCAACTTGCCATCCACCAGTCGTTCCTGCACAGCCTGCAGAAAGAGAGTCTCATTCTGCTGATAGATCTCAGTCTGAGTCTTCTGTGCCTCATATACAGTCTGGTTGTTAACCGTACTGTTGTTGGTGGTATGGGTTGTTGTTGAGGTGTTATAGTTGTTTTGCGTATTGTGGGAGTCGGAATGGATTCCGCCTACCACAGCCGCATCACCATCAAGTTTAATATCGCTCATAGTCTGATTACTTTATATGTTTAGACTTCTTGTTGCATTTTCTGGAGAGGGCTTACCATTGGAAAGGTGCGCCACAGTCTGGACAGTTTGGAGTGCCTGGTGCAATGTGGATGGTGTGTCCACAGTTGTAGCACTGGCATTCTATCAATTCCAGCTGAGGAGCTGCCTGTTGTGGAGCTGCTTGGCTTCCTGCTGAATTTCCACCGAGTCCACCATTGAAGGCGTTCAGATTGTTGGCGGCAGCAGTGCTTACCTGCGAGATGTTGTTCATAGCCACATCCTGGGTATGATCTACTCGCTCCTGCTGGCGTCGGTTTTCCTCTTCCAACTGATTGATGCGCTGTTGCTGTTGGCTTTGCTGGGTGCCGCTGATGCCGGTGGCTGTATCTTTTATCATGCCGGCCATCTTCATCATGGCTTCCATCTGAGCATTGCTATTCTGCTGCTGCATCTGTAGCATCTGCTGCATCATCGCTTCTTTTTCTGCTGCAGTCTGTCGCAGATTTTCGGCTTCCTTCTCGCCGTTATAGGCGTTTGCCATAGCTACCTGTGCATCTCCGGTGAGGTGGGAGAGTTGTGCGGCACGAATCTGTTCGGCAGTCATATTGGCGAAATGGTTGTCACGATTCATCTGCTCATTGCTCTGAATGGTGGCTACGTTTTCTTCGTGCTGATATTTCTGCTGGTCGAGCTGTGCCTGCATCTGTGCCATCTGCTGCAGCTTGTCCATCTGGCGCTGGTGGCGGTTGGCTTCCAACTGGTCATCGTCTATTTTTTCCTGGCGGTTGCGCTCATAGGCAAGGCGGTCGTCTTCCTGTTTCTCGTTGCGTGCCAGGAGGTGGTCTTCCTTATCCAGTTCGCGTTGACGCATCATCTGCTGGAAGTCGTAATCATCCTCCTTCGCCTTTCGGTTGAAGTCGCGGTTGTATTCCTTTTCTTCCAGCATCCACTGGCGTTCACGCTCTTCATCTTCGATGCCCCAGTTGCGGCGGCGTTCCAGATCTTCACGTTCCCAGTCGTGGTCGGTTCGGGAATCATCGAGTGCCCATTCTGCCTTGAGACGGGCTGTGTCGATGTTCTGCTGGCTCTGGATGCGCATGATTTCCGTGATTTCCTCACGAGGAATCTTCTTGTGTGCAAGTTCATCTTCGAGCACTTCCATTTCCTCCTGCTTGACAAGACGGTTCTTGCGGAGGTCTTCCAGGGCTTCGAACTCCTCTTCCTGGGTCTTAGCCTGGCGGATGCGCTTCTGACTTTCGAGCATCTGGACGAATTCCTCCAACTCATCATCGTGGAGCAACTGGTCTTTGTTGATGCCCTGGAGGGCATGGCGCAAATCCTCGGCGTTTTGTGCAGAAGAAATCTGCTGGGAGTTGGCCTCTACTTCCATACGGTTGCGGAATTCTCCGGTGCGGTGCATGAAGTCGAGTTCCTTCTCTGTATTATAGAGCTGGCGTTCTACCTGACGGAAACGCTCAAAGTCCTGGTTGCTGTCGGTGATATTCAGAACCTGAGTGCATTCTATGCCGAATACCTGCTGGTTGATGGTCTGGCGGATTTTCTCTTTCAGTACATTTACTGTTTCGGCAGTCAGTCCGGCAGACTCGTAGTTCTGGTTGCGAAGTTCCTGGCGCAACAGGGTTTCTACGGTACCATTGAGTAACTGCAGTAATTCTCTAGTTGTTACGCTGTTGCGGTCGGTAAGATAATTGGTAGCGAAGGTATGAATATCGCTGATGCTCATCTGGAGAGATACTCCAATCTGTACATCATGGATGCCCATCGGAATGGTGTATGGCTGAAAGGCAAATTCGCCATTCTCGTTCATCGCTCCACCGAAAGTGAGGGTGATGAAACGGTTGCTGACGATATAGACCGACAGGATAGGAGCCTGGGTGATGCGGGCTAAGATGCGGGCATAATCCAGTTGGCGCTTCTTGGCTTTTTCTTTCTGTTCACCTTTCTTTTCGCCGAAGATGATGCGACCGAGCCAGTTGAAGCCACGGCCAACTTCTCCTACGATACCGAGCTGGCGGAAGGTAGGCTCAGCCTGGCGCTTGCGGTCTCGTTCACGCTTTTCGGCTTCAGCCATATCTTTCTCTGCCTTTTCTACCGCATTCTTGATAGCTGCCTGCTCTTCTTCTACAGACTTATAAAAGAGGTATGCACCTGCTGAGAGGGTTGAAACCAGCTCACCATTGGCAAAAATGATGGCGGTGCAACCTTCCTGAACGATGATGCCTTTCAACTTTTCTATTTCGTCGAGTTCCCGTTCGCTAATCTTGCGAGCGATTTCACCTGGTTGGATATTCCAGATGGTTCTGCCTCTTACCACGTCAACACCATCCACAGCTTCCATACTGCGGCGGTCGCGGCTACGTTCAGCTTCTCTTTCGGCTGCAATCTGTGCCTGTTCAGCCTGCTGCTGTGCATTTCTGGCATCACGAATTTCCGACTGGCTTTCAGTAGCTTGCTGGTTAACGGCTCTTCTCTGTTCTTCTGCAATCTGGCGATTGAGCGCCCCACCAGTCATGGCGTTTGCTACAGAGCGAACGCCATTGGTGAACATACCCTTGCTGGCTTGTGGAGTCTGAGGGGCTTGTGGAGACTGTGGAGCCTGAGGCATTACTGGGCGCTGAGGCTGCATCGGTTTTGGGGGCATACCCGGTGTTTGAGGTCTCATAGGTTGAGGCTTCATAGGCTGTTGAGGAGCCATAGCTTTCAGTGGTTGAGGACGTTGAGGCTTGCTAACTCCTTGTGGCTGGGTTGGAGCCTGTGGTTGCAAGTCAATAGGTTGTCCACACTTCGTACAGAATTTCATTCCCGGTTGCAGCATTGCGCCGCATTTCTTGCAATATGTCATAATGGTTATTGTTTTTAAGATTAAATGACTGGTTATTGTATCAGCGCAATAAATATAGCTATTAGCAGAATCACCCAAAAGAACTTGATGAAGCATCCTATGCATCCAGTGATGCCCTCACCTAAGAGTCCTCCGAGAAATCCCAAAAGCTGTATTCCCCAGCCCAGAATGCCGAGAAGTACAAATATTCCGATTCCTATTAATATGATAAGTAGTATTGTCATATCCCCTATAAGAATAATTTCATTTACTTTATACAATCGTTAAGAATATCAATTTACGTTGATAACTAACTCATATTTGGGTGCAAAGATATATAAAATAAATGAAACTGAATTGGTTCAAATTGGTTCAATTTTGCCTTGATTTGGATCAATTGCCCCAAAAATGCATTTTTTTTAGTGAAAAATGCCCCAAAAGGGTCTTTTTAGCATTTCTTAAACTTTTGGGAGATGTAGTTGGAGAGGAGTGTCTTTCTCCCGCTGAAGCCTATTTACCTCTTCCTTTCCCGATTGTACTCCTGAGCTTACACCTTAATTATATATAGGGGAATGCTTGCCGCAATTCCCCTCTCTTTTCTCTTATGGAATGTGGAAGCCTACCCCTTTAATGTCCGTTTTCAAAACTGATACTGTCCCCATGAGATATTGTCTTATTTGGTTTTAATGGAGTTTCAGAAAATGTAAATCCCCAATCTGTTGAACTTTACAGATTGGGGATTTCTCAACTTTATACATTATTCTCCTAAGATAGTATCAAACATTTCATCAACAGAATTCCAATGGGTAACTCTGCCTTTTTCCTTGTCTTCTTCGGCAAGTACCAACAATTGAGGTTCGTTTATTGCTAATGTATTCATACTTACTCCTTTTTAAAAACATTCATCAATTTACAGCAGCAAAAATACGTTTTTTTCTCTAAACTACCAAGTAAATTAAAAGATTTTTTTTATTTTGGTATAGAGTACCCGTTTTTATGTGCTAACTTCATGGATTTACAGTCTCTTGGAGATATGATGGATAGAATGTCCGTTTTCATAACTGATACTGCCCCTATGAGATAGGGGAGGAAAAGAGGATATGTTTGCGATAGCACCGCCCTAACTATATAAGAATAGGTAGTTTGGGCGGTATTACTTAGTGAGGTAAGGATGAATGAACTTTTCGGATAAAGAGTCAAATTTTCGATAGAAAACAAACTCTTTCTTAGTTTTCTATCGAAAAATTAGCTTTTTCTAGTCTTTTAATGTAGCCAAAGGTATAACCTTTACTCTGTTTTCCCTTGATATGGCTTTATCATAAATCATGTTTTCTACAGTTACTTTATATTTTTGCGGCGTTTTACTTTGTATTTTAACGGTAGTTTACTTTGTGTTTTTGCGGTAAATGGTCTTGAAATTTAGCGATAGCACCGCCCTAACTATATAAAAATAGGTAGTTAGGGCGGTGTTATCGCACTTTTTAATGTCCGTTTTCAAAACTGATACTGTCCCCATGAGATAGGGGAGGAAGATGGGGGGATGAACTCCTTTGAGAAGTGTTAACGAATCTAACTCGTAGTTTCTTGGGTGACAACTTAATGTTTTGTGCCGCATCACTCAATGTTTTCTTATCAATAACTCTTTGTTTAAATGATGGAATCACATGGGGGCAGTTTCAGTTTTTCAAATGGACATTAAACTATAGGGTAGAGATAGGTAAGATTTATTAAGGTTGTTAAAATGTAAAGATATTAATATTCTTTGCGCTTCTCTTTCATATATAGGGTATATTATATTCTTATAAGTATATAATATATTAAT
>ERZ1034713.220-NODE-220-length-36997-cov-86.601294_pt1 | contig 36997 bp, 26 predicted proteins | sample MGYA00520692_ERZ1034713 | MGnify/ENA primary metagenome ERZ1034713 (study PRJEB33766, sample SAMN09781717) | gut metagenome | biome: gut microbiome | host: Homo sapiens | place: Madagascar | study: EMG produced TPA metagenomics assembly of the PRJNA485056 data... | reverse complement strand
GGAGGAATTTTGCTCCCGACGGTCGCAGAAAGTGAGTGTACCAACTGTAAACAGTGTACAGAATGACAAGCATACAGGAATATAGTTACCAAATAGTAGCACTATACAATGCAACAGAATACAGCTAAAATCCACCCAAAATTAGCATTTTCAAACATTTTATATTAAACTGTGTTAAAAGATGCGCAACGTTTTGATAAAAATATTATTTTTGTAGTTTTATAGCAATAAGAACAATTCAATATTAATTTAACAGGGTAGGATCCTAAAACATCAAGTATGGAAGAAAGACATTTTTCTACATTAGTATCCTTATTGGGAGAAGATGTCCTGTCTGACGATTGTTTGGTAGTCGTGACAGGTGGTAATGATGACAAAAATCAGAATCAGAATCAGCAATTTGAAAAGGGAGAGAATTTACCTTGCATACTTAACAAGAAATATGGTAAGGAGAATTATATTATAGAAGATTTTTACAACTTTTTAATAGAAAGTAATAATGAGAAATAGTTTTTGTATATTTTTTCTTCTTTGGGTTACTTTGGATGTTTTTAGTGGGGAAAAATGTCTTTTCACAATAGACTCTGATTTTATAGTAACCGATACAATATCAAAGAGCTTGTCTGATACATCTAGAATCTTTAGCTTGTCAGATGTCGTTGTGAAAGGTTCAAATATCATAACAAAATCAGACCGCTTAATATTAATTCCAACTTCTAATATGCAGAAGGCATCATCATCTGCATGGGATTTGCTGAGCAAAATAAAACTGCCAGGAGTAATCGTTGACCGCCAGAACAAGAATGCAACAACTATTGATGGAAGTAATATACTTTTTAAAATCAACAACATTGATGCCACTATTGCAGATTTTTTGACGATAATCCCAAGCGATGTAAAAAAGATAGAGCTTTTTGATAAATTAGGAGCACGATATAATGACAGCAACATTAGTGCAATCATTAACATTGTAACCAAAAGGCATACTTCTGGTGGACAATTTGGACTCTATGAAGATGCAGCTCTAACAACAATGTCGCTATATAATAGTGCTTATGTCAAATTTAACAAGGCAAACAGTTTGTTTAGCCTAAGCTATAATAGCAAGTACCGAGATTATTCCAATTCATACACAGATACGTATCTAGAAAATGAAGATGTTGAAATATCCAGAAAGGGCATCGAATCGCCATATGGATACTTTCTTCAAAATATAGATGCTGCATATAATTATTATAAGAATAACTTTACATTTAATATAAAATTCAACTATAGTACAAACCGAAACACCAATCAAAATTGCTCACAGGAGATATTTGATAAGAAAAGTTTGATAGGAAATTCATTTAGGTCACCAAAAGACAAAAGTCATTCACCTGCAATAGACTTGTTTTCTGAATATAAAATTTCCTCCAAACAGTCATTGCTCTTTAATATGGTAGGAAAAATATTACAGACAAACTATGATTATTCATATACTGAAAATGTAAACGAAAATAATTCCCATTTTGAGTATGGGGTAGAAGGAAAGCGTAAGTCTCTTATAACAGAAATCATGCATACTTATTCTTTAAAAAATCTTTCATGGGATTCTGGTTTAAGATACAAATATTCAGACACTCACAATTTATATAGTTATGATATTATAAATGATTTTGATTCAAAAGACCAAAATTTATATGCTTATACCCAATTCTCGGGGAATGTTAAAAATATCTACTACATGGGAGGAATAGGTATAAATTGGGTTAGTTTCAAGGAAGGTGGCAATTCTTTTTACAAAGTATTATATCGTCCTTTAGGCAGAATTAAGTATATGCCTTTAGACAATTTTAGTATGTCTTATCAATTTTCAATGCAACCAACAATACCAAGCTTGTCAACATTAAGTGGAATTACAAAAAGTTTGAATAGATATGAATTCGAAACAGGCAATTCTGCCTTGCATCCTTATGACAACATAAAACATAAATTATCTTTATCTTGGAATCCTAACAGATGGTATATTTCACTAAACTACAATATCGAAAGTGCAAAAAATCTTTTTGCGCCTGGTATTTATTGTCAAAATGGGAAATTAGGTTATCAACATATAAATTTTGATTCAAAAACTGTTAGTAAAATAGATTTTTACACAAGCTTTGACATCATAAAGGATATGTTGTTCATTGATGGTTATATTTCATACAACTATTATAAATTTAGAATAGAAGACGAAACTTTCTCTTTAACAGACTATACATATGGTGGGAAGATAGTGTTCTACCTGAAAAACTTTTCTGCAAATATATCTTTCAATCATAATCCAAAGGAATTATTTGGAATGAAAAGTTTTTACGGAGAATCCACAGGTAGCGTTGATTGTTCCTATAAATACAAAAGAATGACTTTCTCACTTGGAATATGGAATCCGTTTAAAAAATATGTTCAGAGTTCTGGTTTCGAGTATGCTAGAAATGATTTATATAAAACTGAGCATTTCAGAATAAAAGACAATGCTAATATGATAACCCTAGGTGTTGCCTATGACATAAATTGGGGTAAATCTTATAAGGCAAGAAATAAAAGATTAAATAATTCGGACAACATAGATGGTATCGTAAAATAAAAAGGATGAAAAAATTTCCACTTTTCATACAACATGATTCTATGCAATGTGGCATAGCTTGTTTGTGTATGATATGTAAGTTTTTCGGTCGTAGCATTTCCATAGAAACTATGGCAAACTTATGTCATGCTAATAAAGAGGGAGTGTCTTTAATGGGATTAAGTGAGTCTGCTACGATTCTTGGTTTTCATGCTATAGCTGCAAGAACCAGTATCAATAAGTTACAAATTGTTCCTCTTCCTTGCATTTTGCATTGGAATCAAAATCATTTTGTCGTTTTATATAGAATAAAGAACAACAAATACTATATTGCTGACCCAGGAAAAGGTTTGATAACTTATACTCTTGATGAATTCAAGAAACATTGGCTAAGCACAAATACCAATGGTGAAGATAAGGGCATCGCTATGTTCTTGGAAACTACACCTGCCTTTTTTGCTTACAAGATGCAGAATGAAGAGAACATAAAAGAAAAGCGGTCTTTTCGTTTTCTCTTGGGGTATGTGAAGAAATATCGTAAGTATTTTGGGCAAATTATACTAGGTTTGGTTGTTGGAAGCCTTTTACAGTTAGTCTTGCCATTTCTCACCCAATCTATTGTTGATGTTGGCATCAAAAACCAAGACATTGGTTTTGTTTGGCTTATATTGTTGGGACAGCTAATGCTAACAATTAGCCGAACTGCTATTGACTTTATCCGTAGATGGTTATTGCTTCATATCTCCTTGCGCATTAACATTTCACTATTGAGTGACTTCTTCATTAAATTACTGAAGCTTCCAATGTCTTTCTTTGACACAAAGCTTATGGGAGATTTGATGCAAAGAATGAGTGACCATAGTCGTGTGAATAAATTTCTCACACAGCAGACACTCAACATAACATTTGCGATGTTCACTTTTGTTGTGTTTTCTGTGGTGCTGTTTTTATACGATAAATTTGTGTTTGCTATCTTCTTGCTTGGAAGTGTTCTCTATGGCGCATGGATGACTTTATTCTTAAGACGGAGGAAAGTACTAGATTATGAGTTATTTGAACAGCAAGCCATCAACAACAACAAAACTTATGAGTTCATCACCTCTATGCAAGAAATCAAATTGCAGGATTGTGAGCAACGCAGAAGATGGGAATGGGAAGATACACAAGCTGATTTGTTTGGAGTACAGATGAAATCGCTCAAACTCCAACAAATGCAAGAAGCTGGGTGCATATTCATCAATGAAACAAAAAATACCATCATTACAGTTATAGCTGCAACAGCGGTAATTCACGGAGACATGACCCTTGGCATGATGCTTGCCATACAGTATATTATTGGTCAATTAAATACACCTGTAGATCAATTGATGAACTTCTTTTATTCCCTGCAAGATGTGAAGATTAGCTTGGAACGTATCAACGAGATTCACCAGATGGATGATGAGAATGGAAAGGAAGGCTTGCTGACTTCTATTGAAGATAAGAATGAGGGCATTGACATCAAGAACATCATATTCAAGTACGACCCACATGCTTTGCGCAAGACCATAGATGATGTGCGCATTCACATTCCGCAAGGTAAGGTAACAGCCATCGTTGGCGCATCTGGCAGTGGAAAGACCACCCTCATCCGCTTAATGCTAGGTTATTATTCTGTCTTGGAGGGACAAATCAACATTGGCAATACCAACATTAACAAGCTCAACAAGAAATGGTGGCGCAGACAATGTGGCGTAGTGATGCAGGATGGCGTTATCTTCTCGGAGAGTATAGCACGAAACATTGCCGTTGACGATGGCGATATAGACAAGGAACGGTTGTTGAAAGCAGCCGAGATAGCTTGTATCAAGGAGTATGTAATAGCTTTGCCTCTGAAGTTCAATACCAAGATTGGACGTGATGGCGTGGGACTAAGCCAAGGACAGAAACAGCGTATCTTGATTGCAAGGGCGGTTTACAAGAATCCTGACTATATATTCCTTGACGAGGCTACAAACTCGCTCGATGCCAATAATGAGAGAAGCATCGTGGAGAACTTGGATAAGTTCTATAAGGGCAAGACCGTTGTGATTGTGGCTCATCGCCTAAGCACGGTGAAGAATGCCGACCAAATCGTGGTCATCGACCATGGAAAGGTGGTTGAGATAGGCAACCATGAGTCTTTGACCGCCAAGCGAGGGGCATATTATAACCTTGTGAAGAATCAGTTGGAATTGGGAAACTAAAATGCTTTTGATATGGAACAGAATGAAAAAGAATCAGGTAATATCGAGTTGAGAAGCGAGAAGGTGAGGAACGTGATAGGCAAAGTTCCTCCTCGCCTCGTCAGCTTGGGAACGGTTGTCATTACGATAATAGTCCTCGCCCTCGCAGTTGCTTTCTACAAGATACCTTATCCTATATCCATAGAGGCTAATGGTGAGGTCATCAATCAAAGAACAGTGCAAGTGTTTGTGCCATACAAGCATTTGTATCTTTTCGATGAGCCAAGGACGGCTCATGTATCTTTCGAGGGCAACGATAATGCATCTTATAACTGCGACATCACAAGCCATAAAGCCAGGCTCATACATAGGGAAGATGGTAACTATTTTATGGCTATAGCCACTGTGAGTACACAGGGACAAAAGTCCCCTGTGTTGCAAAAGTACATGAAAGCCGATGTCAGAATCATCGTCAGCAACAAAACGTTATGGCAGCAGGTATTCGGATAAGCTATATCCGAATACTGCTGTTTGTTTTTGGATACATATTGTTGGTAAGCATCAGATTTAACTCAAAAAGTTCTAAATTCCGTAAATTTCTCCTTGCTAGTTATGGGATATTTAGAAAATTGTCGTATCTTTGTCCCCGAATTGAGGCGTTCTTTGCATATTGCAAAATACAGAAACGAGCAGAAGTCCGCTCGTTTCCATATTGTTACCTATATAATATAGGCAAACGACCAACTTCTTGATTTTCAATCAAAGTCCAATTTAGAGCGAGTTAGTATTTTTAACGGAATTCGTATTCTGGGGCTGCTGAAAATCGGGGCATATCACACCCTTTTTTTATTTATTCATTACTGAGACTTGCGAAATTCAATATATTACTGTTCCCCTTTCGTTTTCTTATCCGCCACATACATTCCTATAAGGATGCAGGCGGCACCCACCAGAAAATAGGGGGTAATCTGCTCGCCAAGCACCCACGAAGCAAATATCATGGTGGTGATAGGATTGAAATACACCCAGTTGGTGGCCTTTACCGTGCCCAGTTTTGAAATGCACCAGTTCCACGTGAGGAAGCAGATCATAGAGGCAAGGCAGCCCAGAAAGAGCAGATTGCCAAATACCTGAGGACGGGTGAATACCTCGAGCGAAGGAAAACCCGGAATGAAGATATAATAAGGCAAGATGGTAAGAACACCATAGAAAAACACCTTGCGGGTGATGAATGCAGGACTGTAATCGCCCGTGGTTGACTTCATCAGCAGCGAATAAATCGCCCAGCACATACACGCCGTAAACGCCAATGCATCGCCCACCGGAGAAAGATGAAGCACAAACCTGCCGTTCAATACCACGATGATCATACCCACAAATGCCAGAAGAGAACCCAGCAGCTGGACGATATGAATGCGGTTGGAATCCTTATAGACCAGACGAACCAGCAGGGTGGCAAAGAGCGGACACGAACAGACAATGAGCGAGGTATTGGTGGTGGTGGTAAAGTTCATCGCCTCGTTCTCGCTGCAGAAATAGAGCGAACCGCCCGTAATGCCCAGCAGCGCCATCTTAGCCTCATCTTGCCAGGAATCGGCAAAGAGACGGCGATGATTGAACGCCAGCATCAGCACGTAGGCGATGCTGAAACGCAGGGTGAAGATCTGAGCAGGAGAAAGCCCGTTCAGCATCAGCACCTTGGTGGAAACGAAGGTAGTTCCCCAGATCGCCACCGTCAGGAAGGCTACCAGATGGTAGAATATATTGTTATTTTTCGTTTGCATATCTTAATTTTTCTTTTAATGGTGCAAAAGTAAGATTTTTCTGTGGATAAACCAAGACTTCTGCATTTTTTTTGTACCTTTGCAGCATGATTTTCCATCCATTCCATCATACTTCAGAAAATGTTCCTGCAAGGATGAACAATCCTTTGGATTACGAACCGCATCCGCTCTGCATCCAGGCGTGCAGGGAAGTGCAGGAGATGCTTGCCAGACGAGAAGACTGGCAGGAAGAGATTGCGCGCGGCAAAATGTTTGGCGTGCTCATCGTAGAAAATGTAAAAACAGATACCGATGTCCCGAAATGGGGATACCCAGCTGCCGATAGCGAGGCTCCGAAATGGGGATACCCAGCTGCCGATAGCGAGGCTCCGAAATGGGGATACCTGGCAGCCTACAGCGGACAGATTGGCGGAAGAAGCGACTGGGAGGACTTCGTGCCTGCCGTTTTCGACTATCTGCAGCCCGACGGCTACTTCAAGACCCACGAGGCAGAAATCTCACGTATCAACCAGAGCATCAGCCACCTGGAGAAGGATGAAAGGATGAAGGAAGCCAGAACCCTGATCCGGCAACTGCAGGAGGAGCGGAAGCTTACCATCGCCGCCTATCAGGAGAAGATGAAGGAAGTGAAGGCAAAGCGTGACAGCCGCAGAGAGGCAGGAAACCTATCAGAAGCGGAAGAGGCGGAGATGATCAGGGAAAGCCAGTTTATGAAGGCTGAACTGCGCCGACTGAAGAAATCGCTCTCGGAAAAGACAGGCCTGGAAACGGAATTTGAGGATTATCAGGAGAATATACTGAGGCTGAAACAACTGCGCAAGCAACTCTCTGATGCCCTGCAGCAATGGCTTTTCTCGCAGTTCAGAATGCTGAACCAGGAGGGAGAAAGCAAGGATCTGCTGGAGATTTTCAGAGATGAAGCCCTGAAGGAGTATCCGCAGGCGGCGATAGCTACGAGCAGGATTGCAGCCCTGAAGATGGTGCCGCCAGCCGGAAGTGGCGAGTGCTGCGAACCGAAACTGCTGCAATATGCCTACCAGCATGGTTACAAACCGCTGCAGATGGCTATGTTCTGGTGGGGAGAAAGCCCGAAGGAGGAAATCCGTCACCACTTGCAGTTCTATCCAGCCTGCAACGGCAAGTGCAAGCCGATACTGCATTGGATGCTTCCGCCATCGGTATTCGAAAGCCCTGCATCGGCAGAAAACGGCATCGACGGACAGAAGGGACCATTCCCTAAGCAGGTAGAGATGCTCTATGAGCAGGTGGAAACGCTCTACGAAGACTGCGAGCTGACCGTGATCCACAAACCTGCAGGACTGCTCTCTGTACCGGGAAAGGACGCTGCCCAGCCATCGGTCTATGCACTGATGCGAAGGAAATATCCCGAGGCTACCGGTCCGCTCATCGTTCACCGGCTGGACATGGCGACCAGTGGACTGATGATCATCGCCAAGACCGAATTTGCCTATCATCGCCTACAGAAGGAGTTTCTGAACCATCGGGTGCAGAAGAAATACATCGCCATCATTTCGGAAAAAGACATTCTGGGAAGAGACATTCCGGAAAAGGGAATCATCTCCCTTCCGCTGCAGCCCGATTATCTGAACCGCCCCCGCCAGATAGTGAATCACGAGCAGGGCAAGGAGGCCATTACGGAGTATGAAATCCTGGAGCGCATCGACGGCTCCCATCTCCGCATCGCCCTCTATCCCAAGACGGGCAGAACCCACCAGCTGCGTGTGCATTGTGCCCATCAGGAGGGTTTGAATGCTCCCATCCTGGGCGATCCGCTCTACGGCAACGAGAAGGCTGCCCGACTGCATCTCCATGCCGAGGAGATTACCTTCGATCATCCCCTGACGGGTAAGAAAATAACGATAAAGAGAAAGGCTGATTTCTAAACGAAATCAGCCTTTTTTCTGTCTATTTTTATTCAAGTTTTTCAAGTTAAGCCCTTCAGACGAAGAACATGATGATGACCTGGGCGATGATGACTCGGATAAACATGCCGAGCGGATAAACCGTAGCATAGCTGATGCTAGGCGTATCGCCATCCAGGGTCTCGTTGGCGTAGGTAAGCGCCATCGGATTCGCCATACTGCCGCAGAGAATGCCGCAGATGCTGCCGAAATCGTACTTCTTGGTCTTCAGGATGATGAAGCCCACGATGATAACCGGAACCACCGTGATGAGGAAACCGATGCCTACCCACATCAAACCCTCGGGACGAACCACCGTCTCGAAGAACTGTCCACCAGCCGACAGACCCAGACAGCCTAGATACAGGGCAAGACCCAGCTCGCGGAGCATCAGTCCCGCACTACGCGTCATATAAGAGATGAACTGCACCCTAGGACCCAGCGCACCAATCAGAATACCCATTACGATAGGACCACCGGCAATACCCAGACGTACGGGAGCCGTCATTCCCGGAATATTCAGCGGAATGGTTCCCACGGCGAGTCCCAGAATGATACCCAGGAAGATGGCGCCCAGGTTAGGCTCGTTGAGCGTCTTCACGGCATTGCCCAGAAACTGCTCCACATGGTCGATGCTCGTAGGGTCGCCCACCACCGTCAGTCGGTCGCCATACTGCAGACGGAGGTCGTCGGTAGCCAGCAGTCGGATATCACCACGCAGCACTCGGCTCACATTCACGCCATAGGTATTGCGCATCTGCAGGCTTCCCAGTCGCTTGCCGTTGAGTCCCGGACGGGTCATCACGATGATTCTGCTCTCCAGTTTGGCATCGATGGCATTCCAGTCCACCTTATCATTATTCCACTCCTTATCCACCTTCTTTCCGAAGAGAATCTGCATGGCAGAAGCCTCATCCTTATTGGTAACCACGAGCACATTATCGTTGGTATGGAGCACGGTATCAGCCTCCGGAACGATGACCTGCTCGCCTCGCCATACACGGGAGATGATGAACTTGCGATGGGTCATCATCGAGATTTCGGCGATGGTACTGCCGTTGAGAGCCGGGTTTACGATGATGTACTGTCCGATGGATGTATGGTCATCCTCATCGGCACGTCGGATCTCCAGGTCCTCAGGCTTTACGAAGAGCTTGCGCAGGAACATCATCGCCAGGATGACACCCACAACGCCCAGAGGATAGGTTACCGCACAGCCCAGGGCAGCTCCGCCGCTAGGCATTCCCAACTGCTGCAGCGCCTGCTGGGCAGCACCCAGAGCCGGCGTATTGGTGGTGGCACCGCAGAGAATGCCCACCATATCGGGCAGGCTCACGGGCAGCACCAGGCACAGGGCGAGCGAGAATACGGTGCCCACGGCGATGACTGCCAGGCTCCAGAGATTGAGCGAGATGCCTTCGTGGCGCATCGAACCGAAGAAGTTGGGACCCACATAGAGACCCAGCACATACACGAACATGGTGAGTCCGAAACTCTCGGCAAACTCCAGCATGTTCTCGTCGATGGAGAGTCCGAGATGGCCCGCCACGATGCCCACAAAGAATACGAAAGCTATGCCGAGGGAGATTCCCTTGACATGAATCTTGCCCAGGGCAAGACCTAGGGTACAAATCAATGAAAGAATGACGATGCCTTGCACCGCCGAATGCACGTTGATTAAATGATCAAACCACATAATATAAGTTTCAATCTTTTCTCGTGATAATGTTCAGTTTACTAAATTCTGCTGCAAAGGTACATTAAAATAAGAACATCACAAAAGAAAAACGCCCTTTTCTTCTAAATATTTGCAATAAAAGCTGAATTTAAAGCAAAAAACCAAATCTAACTCAAAGTTTTTTTGTACCTTTGCACCCGTTTAAAATAGAAATAGATGAAAGATATTTGTTGTATAGGGCACGTAACCAAAGATAAGATAGTTACCCCAAACAGAACTGTTTACATGGCTGGCGGAACATCGTTCTACTTCGCCTACGCCATCAACCAACTGCCTAAGGATGTGAGCTTTTCGCTCATCACGGCAATGGACCCAACAGAAACTGAGCCTGTAGAAAAGATGCGCCAGGCGGGCATAGAAGTAACCCTCAATCCATCGCGCAATACCGTCTTCTTCGAGAATATCTACGGAGAAAACCAGAACGAGCGCAAGCAGCGTGTGCTTGCCAAGGCTGATCCATTCACCATCAGACAGCTGGAGCACGTGGAGGCGAAGGTCTATCACCTGGGAAGTCTGCTGAGCGATGATTTCTCGCCCGAGGTAGTGGAATTCCTCTCGCGCAGCGGAAGGGTTTCCATCGACGTGCAGGGCTATCTGCGCGAGGTGAGAGACGAGAAGGTGTATCCGATAGACTGGAAGGATAAGCTGGAAGTGCTGAAAAACACCTACTATCTGAAGGTGAACGAGACGGAGATGGAGACCATCACGGGGCTGAAGGAGCCACGCGAGGCTGCGAAGCTGATACATTCGTGGGGAGTTACCGAGGTAATCATCACGCTGGGCAGCGAGGGTTCGCTCGTCTATGTGGATGATACCTTCTATGAGATTCCTGCCTATCCTCCTCACGAGGTGGTGGATGCTACCGGATGCGGCGACACCTATTCTGCCGGTTATCTCTACAAGCGACTGCAGGGTGCCACTCCTACCGAGGCAGGCAAGTTTGCGGCTGCCATGTGCACCATCAAGCTGGAACATAACGGTCCGTTCAATCGCACTATCCAGGACGTAGAACGCATCATGAAATAAATTTTAGATAATTTATCCTATTATCTTCTTATTTTTGCCTGAATTGGTGTAACTTTGCATCCTATATGGAACAGATTTCACCAATTCAGGCATTATTGCAACAACGCACCCTGCTCCAGCTGGAGTATTACACCGAGAAGGAAGCCTTCCGCAAGCTCACCGAACAGATGGGAATGCAGCGCAAGGTGAAACGAGGTGATGCCTGGTTCCCGCTCCGTGTGGGAAAAAGCTTTTATAATTCGCTGAATCAAACAGCCATTGAGGTCTTCCGCACCTCAGATCAGGATATCGAGCACAACTTTGAGTTCGGTCGCCCCGTCATGTTCTTTATGACCAAGAAGATGGACAAGAATGAGAACCAGGGCAGAAAAGTTCAAAGTATCAAATATTTTTCTTTTACCGGAACCGTGAGCTATGTGGATGGCGACAGAATGGTGATTACCGTGCCCGACTCTGCCCCATTGCTCGACTTGCAGCAATCTACGGAGCCTATCGGCGTGCAGCTGTCGTTTGATGAAACCAGCTACAAACTGATGTTCGAAGCCTTGGATAGAGTGATGAAGGCGAAAAACAACCGCCTGGCTTATCTCCGCGACTTATTCTATTCGCATCAGAAGGCTGGCAGATTCTCCTTCGAACCAATGAAGTTCCCTTGGCTCAATCCTACCCAGGAAAGGGCTGTGAATGAGGTGCTTTGGGCAAAGGATGTGGCTATCGTTCACGGACCTCCGGGAACCGGAAAGACCACAACCCTGGTGGAAGCCATCAACGAAACCCTGATGCGAGAGAGTCAGGTGCTGGTGTGTGCACAGAGCAATATGGCGGTGGACTGGATTTCTGAAAAACTGGTGGATAGAGGCATCAACGTGCTCCGTATCGGAAACCCTACCCGTGTGAACGACAAGATGCTGGGCTTCACCTACGAGCGCCGTTTCGAGAGTCATCCCGACTATCCGCAGCTCTGGGCTATCCGCAAGGCAATCAGAGAATTAAGAAAAAACAGGAAGAAAGGCAGCGAGAACTATCATCAGAAGATGGATAGGCTGAAGAGCCGTGCCGCCGAGATAGAAATCCGCATCAATTCTGAACTCTTTGGCGAGGCGCGTGTCATCGCCTGCACCCTGGTGGGTTCTGCCCACCGGTTGCTGGAAGGCATGAAGTTCGGCACCCTGTTTATCGACGAGGCAGCCCAGGCTTTGGAAGCCGCCTGCTGGATTCCGATGAAGAGAGCCAGCCGGGTAATTCTGGCAGGTGACCATTGCCAGTTGCCGCCAACCGTAAAGAGCATCGCAGCCTTGAGAGCCGGATTGGGCAAGACCCTGATGGAGCGCATCGCCGAAAACAAGCCGGAGGTAGTAACCCTGCTGAAAATCCAATACCGCATGAACGACGAAATCATGCGATTCTCCAGCGACTGGTTCTACGGGGGCAAGGTGGAGAGTGCGCCTCAGATCAAATACCGCAGCGTATTGGATTACGACCATCCAATAACCTGGATTGATACTTCGAACGAGGAGAATCAGATAACCATAGAAGGAGGAGATGCTCCTGAGGATTCTGCTTCCACATCATCTTCTGAATCCACATCATCTTCTGAATCTGCAGCCAATCAGAATTCTGATTTGAACTTCAAGGAGCAGTTTGTGGGTGAGAGTTTCGGGCGTATCAACAAGGCAGAAGCCGAGCTTACCCTGCTTACCCTGGCGGAATACTTCACCAAGATAGGCAAGCAGCGGGTATTGAGCGAGAGCATCGACGTGGGCATCATTTCGCCTTACCGTGCCCAGGTGCAGTATCTGAAGAAGCTCATCAAGAAGTATGAGTTCTTCAAGCCTTACCGCCGTCTGATCAGCGTAAACACGGTGGATGGTTTCCAGGGGCAGGAAAGAGACGTGATTCTCATCTCGCTGGTGCGTTCCAACGATGAAGGTCAGATAGGTTTCCTGAAAGACCTCCGACGCATGAACGTGGCGATGACGAGAGCCCGCATGAAGCTCATCATCCTGGGCAACAAGGACACGATGACGAAGCATCCTTTCTACAAGAAACTGTGGGAGTATGTGGAAGGGCTCAATAATGATGAATAAGAACGAAGTTCGTGTAAAAAAGTGTATGTATGCAAGGAAAGTTCGTGTAGAAAAATGTTGAAAACATTTGGAAGTTCGTGTAAAAAAGTGTATCTTTGCAACCGACAGAGCTCTTTAAACATCATAACAGCAAGTTATTAACATCATTAACAACTTCAAAATGTATGTAAGGATGAAAAGAACGATCATAGAACAATTAAAAGCATGGAAAGAGAGCCTTTACAGAAAGCCCTTAATCTTATCAGGAGCAAGACAAGTAGGCAAGACTTATATCCTCCAGGAGTTTGGGAAACAGGAATATGACCACGTTGCCTACATCAACTGTGATGGAAACTCTGAGATTGCCAACATATTTGCAGAAGATTATGATATGAAGCGAGTCCTAATGGTTATCGGAGCCATTAGCAAACAGCCTATAATCCCTGGCAAAACGCTTATCATTCTGGATGAAATACAAGAACTTCACAAGGGACTTTCCTCGCTGAAGTATTTCTGTGAAAATGCACCAGAATACCATGTGGCTGTAGCAGGTTCACTTTTAGGCGTTGCCATGCACCAAGGAGAATCCGCCCCAGTGGGAAAGGTTGACATCATTCGCCTCTACCCTATGTCTTTCGAAGAGTTTCTTATGGCAAAAGACGAAGAACAGTTGCTGAACATATTGAAAAGTAAAGACTGGAAGACCATCACATTACTTCATGATAAACTCATCAAAATATTAAGAGAATATTATTTTGTAGGGGGAATGCCTGAGGCTGTGAAAACTTATCTTGCAACTAACGATGCAAATCTCGTCAGACAGGTTCAGAACAACATTCTCACCATTTATCGTAGTGACATGTCGAAGCATGTCAGCCCAAATGAAGCCACTCGCATCAGCATGGTTTGGCAATCCATCCCTTCCCAGCTTGCCAAGGAAAACAAGAAGTTCATCTATGGAGCGGTGAGAAGCGGAGCACGAGCCAAGGATTTTGAGATGGCAATACAATGGCTGGTGGATGCAGGTCTCACCTATCGCATTTCCCGAGTAAGAGAAGTTGGAATGCCTTTGAAGTTTTACGAAGACCTCAATGCCTTCAAGCTGTTTCTCCTGGATGTCGGCCTCCTGGGTGCGCTGAGCGAGATGGAACCTGCCCAAATGCTCATCTCCAACAAAGCCATGACGGAGAGCAAGGGGGCGTTCACGGAAAACTACGTCCTTACCCAGCTATTATGTCAACAGGACATTTACACCTATTATTATAGTAGGGAAGACGCTCGCTTGGAGATAGACTTCCTTGCCCAGCACCAAGGGGTGATAACTCCGATAGAGGTAAAAGCGGAAGAGAACCTGCGTTCCAAGTCACTTCGCGCCTTCTTTGACGCCCATCCCGACTTGCGAGCCATCCGCTTCTCCATGTCGCCATACAAGGAGCAAGAGTGGATGAAGAATGTCCCATTGTACGGGGTAGAGGAGAGTTTCTAGGAACTCTTCTCACAATACTCCCTGAACTTTTCCTTAGTCATGGCAATACCAATGAGTCTATTAGATAACGCAACAATAACAACAAAATAAAAAAATATGCTACAACGAGACTACATACAGCGACTGATTCGCGAGTTTATGGCGGCACTCGAAAGAATGCTCGAAAAGAAAGAGGTGGAGGTGAGACGTGAGAAGATTAAGGAGCTCTACAATCAATACGTGGGCCCTTATGCCTTCTACAGCATCGCCACCATCGAGGATGTGATGAAGGCAATGGCAGGAATCGACGACGAGGAGAAACGTCTCTCCAAAATGGATATGCTTGCCGAGCTCTATTATCACGAGGCTGACATGGTGGGGCAGCCCGCAAGAGATGAACTCCTGAACAAGGCCTTCATGCTCTTCGATTATGTGGAAACCCACGGAGATACCTTCTCCATCGAGCGCCGCAATAAAATGGCACAAATCAAACAGAAGATAGGAGATGCGCTCAAATAAAATGAGTGCATTCTCCCCTCTTTCATATTTTTAGGATAACAAAAACTAATCATAAAGTTCAATGCTCAAAGCTCAAAGTTCAAAGTCTACTAATGACATGACTGTAGGTTCGCCCTTGCGAGCCATCATCAAATTTGCGATTCCGCTTATCCTGGGTTACATCCTTCAGCAGATGTATCTCATTATCGATGCCGCCATCGTGGGAAGATGGATTGGCGTGGGGGCACTTGCAGCAGTAGGCGCATCCAGCTCCATCATGTTCCTCATCATGGGCTTCTGCAACGGCTCCTGTGCCGGTTTTGCCATCCCTGTCGCCCAGGCTTTCGGTGCCAAGGATTACGCCAAGATGCGGGCTTACGTAAGCAACAGCATCCGTATCGCCGTGGTGTTTGCCGTGATCATCACCTTTCTTTCCTGCATCTTCTGCGGAAAGATTCTGCACCTGGTGAATACGCCGAAGGAGGTGTTCGATGATGCCTACATCTTCCTGATGCTGCAGTTTGCGGCGATTCCCTTTACCATAGGCTACAACCTGCTCTCCGGTCAGATCCGTGCCCTGGGCAACTCAAAACAGCCTTTCTATTTCCTCATCACCGCCTCCGTCATCAACATCATTCTCGATGGCATTCTGATTCTCGGCATGGGACTGGGCGTAGAGGGTGCAGGCATTGCTACCTGGCTATCGCAGGGAATCTCCGTGCTGCTCTGTATCTGGTTTATCAAGAAGAAGATGCAGATTCTGATTCCGAAGGGTGAAGAAAGGAAATTCGACAACAAGAAGGTAAGCATTCTGCTGAACAACGGCGTTCCGATGGGTCTGCAGTTCTCGATTACCGCCATCGGTCTCATCATGCTGCAGAGTGCGAACAACGCTCTGGGAACGGTTTATGTGGCGGCATTCACAGCCTCTATGCGCATCAAATATCTCTTTACCTGCGTTTTCGAGAACATCGGAGTGGCGATGGCTACCTATTGCGGTCAGAACCTGGGAGCCAAGAAGCTGGATAGAATCGGTCAGGGCGTAAGGGCTTCCATCAGGATGATGCTGGTTTATTTCGTCTTCACCTTCCTGCTCATCTATCCGTTTGCCGACGAGATGATGATGCTCTTCGTGGATAAGGGCGAGGCTGAGGTGGTAACTTATGCAGCACAGTTTATGCGCATAGCCAACTATTTCTATCCTTGTCTGGGCTTGCTCACCATCCTGCGCTACAGCATTCAGGGATTGGGTTACAGCAACCTCTCGATGCTGAGTGGCGTAATGGAAATGATAGCGAGATGCGGCGTGAGTCTCTGGCTGGTGCCTGCCCTGGCATGGACGGGTGTCTGCTTCGGCGACCCTGTGGCGTGGGTCATGGCAGATCTCTTCCTCATTCCCGCCTTCCTGTGGCTTTACAAGCATCTGAAGAAGGAGCAAGTCCGCTAGGCGTTCCTCCGGATTTGCAATCCGGAGTCAAAAAAGGTTCGACCTACTTCTTGCGGATTTGCAATCCGCACAACCAAGCTCTCATTTATTTAAAAATTTGCATTAAAAAATATTCTGCTAAGGGTTAGGAAAATGAAAATTCGATTGTAATATAGGCAAAAGAAAAGAAATAAAGTAATGCAAATAAACAAAGAAACGATAGAACAGCTCTTCCGGCAGCATTATCTGAGGATGTACCAATTGGCCAGGGTACTTCTGAAGGATGATGCAGCCAGCAAGGATGTGGTGAGCGAAGTCTTTGCCGATGTGCTCAACGGAAAGATTCAACTGGGTCTTGATAACGAGACTATAACCAGCGATTCGCCCCTGCCTTCCACTAACGCCGGGAGCTACCTTCTGGTGTGTGTGCGCCATAAATGCCTCAACCTGTTGAGCCGACAGAAGATGAAAGACCGGGTTCATCATCTTCTGAAAGCCGATACTTCGCCTTCGATAGTTCCCCTGGAAGCGACGATTGCCGAAATAGACAGGGAGACAGAAAAGTACGAGGCAATTCAGACTTATATGGATGCTGAACTCACGCCACAAACCCGCAAGGTACTCGATCTCCGCTTTCGGCAGAAACTGAAATATCGGGAGATTGCTACGGAATTGGACATCAGCGAAGTGGCAGTTTATAAGCATCTGGCGCAAGGCATCAGAAAATTAAAGCAAAAGTTTAACCCTTAGCAGATTTATTATGGACAAGTTTGAAAAAATACTGGATATCATCGACCATCAGGAGAAGTATTCTGATGAGGAGATTCGTGAAATATTGCAGGATGAGGAATGCCGAAAACTCTATCAGACGATGATGGAAGTGGATTCTGCACTTGAAAGCCCCTCTCCTATTATTAATGTAGATGAGGAATGGGAGAAATTCAGCCAGAAACATCAACTTCAGGAAGAAGCAACTCATCCTATAACTTCCTGGCGTAAACTGGCAGCATCCATCGCCGGCTTTGTCTTGATTTCGGGTATTGCCTTTGCCGCAATCCATACTTACATCAAGCGCAGCCAGGAACCAACCCAGGTAACGGCTGATACTCATCCGGAAGCCATAAAATCAGATTCCGCAAAGCAGGTAGCAAGAAAGGATTCCCTGACTCATCCGAAACCAGAAAAGCCAGCCATTCACAAGACTTTCGAGAATGTGGCTTTCGAGCAGATGATTTCAGAGATTGCTTCTTATTATGATTTACAAGTGAAGTTTGAGAATAACGAGGACAAGACCCTCCGCCTCTATTACGAATGGAACAGTCATTCGAGCATCGAGAACATCGTAAAAGAACTGAACCAATTCGAGAATGTAAACATCGAATTGCAACAAAACGAGCTGATTGTAAAATAACAAATAAAAAGCAACATCATTATGAGAAGATTTTCAGCCATCATATTCCTGCTGTGCACGTTCGCCCTGGCGATGAGCGCACAGCACATCCAGCGCAACTATCACGACCGCAGCATGTCGGACGTACTCATCGACCTCGACAAGGCTTCCAAGCGCTATAAAATCAGCTTCATCTACAACGAACTGGAGGATTTCACAGTTACCCAGAACGTGAAGACTACCAATATTCCCGATGCCATCCGCAAGGTAATCGGTTTCTATCCGATGCAGATGACCGTAGGTGACAGCCTCATCACGGTAGAATGCATGCGCAAGAGCGAGCGCAAGCTGATAGGCAGACTGATAGACAATCACAATCTTCCTGTAGAATTCGCCAATATCCAGCTGCTCAACCCGAAGGATTCCTCCTTTCTCTGTGGAGGCGTGAGCAACGCCAATGGCGATTTCGTCATCCCCTGCCAGCAGAAACAGGCCCTCATGAAGGTTTCTTTCGTGGGCTACAAGACGATTTGCAAGCTGGTATCTATTGCCCGTATCGGAAATGTGAGGATGCAGGCGAATGCCTATCAACTGGGCAAGGTGGAAGTAAAGGGCAAGATGCGTATCGACCACGGCGACCATGCCTCTTATACATTCTCTGACGAACAGATCAAGAACTCACGCCATTCACAGGATCTCCTAGGAACACTCCCGGGAATCTATACCGATCCGATGACCGGCAAGACATCCAGTATGACAGGCAAATCCATCAAGATTCTCATCAACAACGTGCCGATGACGAGCGAGAACGACTTGAAGGCTATTGCCGCCTATAAAATAAAGAAGGTGGAATACTACGAAGATCCTCCTATCAGATACGGCGATGTGGGCATCTTGATGAACATTATTACCAAGCCGCTTGATACGGGTTATACTACCGGTTTTGATGTGTCCAGTGCCTTGACTACAGGGTTTAGCAATGACAATGTGTATTTCAAGTACAACAAGGGCAATCATCAGTTTTCCTTCGATTACAACATCAACGTGAGAAACTATCGTAACTGGATAGAAGACAACCAGTATTCCTTTACGCTTGACGACCAGCAGGCTGTCTATGATTACCATCTGCACAAGCGTTTTGGCTATACCGACAACAAGTTCAACCTGAAGTATGCTTACAGCAAGCCAGATGACGTAACCTTCCAGGTCACCTTTTCGCCAGAATTGTCTCATAAGTTCAACCGGGGAAATAGCGAGGTTGCAACGCAAGGAAACGAGGCTTGGAAGGATGGTTTCGGAAACACGAAGGATATTGTAGATTACGTGAAACCAGCAGTAGATCTCTATCTCAGCAAGCAGTTTGCCCATAAGCAGACACTCGATGTGGACGTGCTCGGCTCTTACTTCAACACCAGGCAGCAAATGCTCAACCGGCAATGGACTTCCGACAAGGATAGCATCTTGACCGATGACGACATGCACTCCAGGAGCCACATCTATTCCCTGATAGGAGAAGCAGATTATACCAAAGAATGGGAGCAGGGAGAGCTATCGGTAGGAGTTTATACCTGGAATAAGTGGAGCAACTATAATGTGCGCAATATCCTTTCCGGCTATGAGCCATCCAAGTATTCTTCATGCATCAAGATCAATACGGTTTATGCCCAATACCAGAACCATATCGGCAAGTTTACCTATCGCATAGGCGTAAAGAGCACGTGGAGAACCCAGAGCTATCAGGATCTCACCTATAACAACAACTATATTCATCCGTTGCTGTATTTATCTTATAAGCTGAAGAACGGTTCGTTGCAGCTGCTATCATCCAGCGGCACCAATTACCCAGCTATCTCAACATTGAGCGAGAACATGACGATTGTCATCCCCGGACTGATGAAGCAGGGCAACCCAAATGTAAAGGCTACGATGGAATGGGGACCGATATTCAGATACACCTATAATGATGCGATGCTCTACCTGCAAGTAGCACTTTATGGAATCTATAATGACAAGGTAATTACACCTTATTATTATTGGACCACGGTGAACGACAAGCGCAGCATAGTTTCTACCTATGAAAACGGCAGTTTCTATTGGCGTTATGGCACAGGCTATTATCTTCAGTTCAAGCCGTTCAAGAACGAGGTTTTGAAACTGATGGTGGGTGGAGGTTTTGAACGAGAGGTAATCAGCAATTCCTATGGTCGCCATTGCTACTGGTGGAGTCCATTCAAATATGGCATCAACTTCCGGAAGGGAAACTGGGGAGCATCTTACCAGGGAAATATTCCGTCGAAGATGGCTGTCTTGGACTATCGCAAGGCGGATGAGCCTAAGAGTGAATTCTCTGCTTTTTATCAGAAGGGAGCCTGGCGTTTCTCGCTCTATGGCATGTGGATGTTTGCTCCTGCCAAGTACGAGAGCCAGTCGTTCGACAATCCGATTATGAACCAGACGGAACAGCACATCATCAAGGATAATCGCCGCATGCTGATGCTGGGTGTCAGCTACAACTTCTTCTCCGGAAAGAAGAAGAACATCCGAAAGAACATTAACAACTACGATTCAGATGCTGGCGCATTCAAGTAATTCCTGTTTTACATTTTATCGTCTATAGACGATGAAAACGACGACTTGTAGTTATAAAAAATATTCTGCTAAGGGTTAGGAAAATGAAAATTCGATTGTAATATAGGCAAAAGAAAAGAAATAAAGTAATGCAAATAAACAAAGAAACGATAGAACAGCTCTTCCGGCAGCATTATCTGAGGATGTACCAATTGGCCAGGGTACTTCTGAAGGATGATGCAGCCAGCAAGGATGTGGTGAGCGAAGTCTTTGCCGATGTGCTCAACGGAAAGGCCCAACTGGGACTTGATGACGAGACGGCTAACGACAAGACAATAGCCAGCGAACCACCCCTGCCTTCCGCCAACGCCGGGAGCTACCTTCTGGTGTGTGTGCGCCATAAATGCCTCAACCTGTTGAGCCGACAGAAGATGAAAGACCGGGTTCATCATCTTCTGAAAGCCGATACTTCGCCTTCGATAGTTCCCCTGGAAGCGACGATTGCCGAAATAGACAGGGAGACAGAAAAGTACGAGGCAATTCAGACTTATATGGATGCTGAACTCACGCCACAAACCCGCAAGGTACTCGATCTCCGCTTTCGGCAGAAACTGAAATATCGGGAGATTGCTACGGAATTGGACATCAGCGAAGTGGCAGTTTATAAGCATCTGGCGCAAGGCATCAGAAAATTAAAGCAAAAGTTTAACCCTTAGCAGATTTATTATGGACAAGTTTGAAAAAATACTGGATATCATCGACCATCAGGAGAAGTATTCTGATGAGGAGATTCGTGAAATATTGCAGGATGAGGAATGCCGAAAACTCTATCAGACGATGATGGAAGTGGATTCTGCACTTGAAAGCCCCTCTCCTATTATTAATGTAGATGAGGAATGGGAGAAATTCAGCCAGAAACATCAACTTCAGGAAGAAGCAACTCATCCTATAACTTCCTGGCGTAAACTGGCAGCATCCATCGCCGGCTTTGTCTTGATTTCGGGTATTGCCTTTGCCGCAATCCATACTTACATCAAGCGCAGCCAGGAACCAACCCAGGTAACGGCTGATACTCATCCGGAAGCCATAAAATCAGATTCCGCAAAGCAGGTAGCAAGAAAGGATTCCCTGACTCATCCGAAACCAGAAAAGCCAGCCATTCACAAGACTTTCGAGAATGTGGCTTTCGAGCAGATGATTTCAGAGATTGCTTCTTATTATGATTTACAAGTGAAGTTTGAGAATAACGAGGACAAGACCCTCCGCCTCTATTACGAATGGAACAGTCATTCGAGCATCGAGAACATCGTAAAAGAACTGAACCAATTCGAGAATGTAAACATCGAATTGCAACAAAACGAGCTGATTGTAAAATAACAAATAAAAAGCAACATCATTATGAGAAGATTTTCAGCCATCATATTCCTGCTGTGCACGTTCGCCCTGGCGATGAGCGCACAGCACATCCAGCGCAACTATCACGACCGCAGCATGTCGGACGTACTCATCGACCTCGACAAGGCTTCCAAGCGCTATAAAATCAGCTTCATCTACAACGAACTGGAGGATTTCACAGTTACCCAGAACGTGAAGACTACCAATATTCCCGATGCCATCCGCAAGGTAATCGGTTTCTATCCGATGCAGATGACCGTAGGTGACAGCCTCATCACGGTAGAATGCATGCGCAAGAGCGAGCGCAAGCTGATAGGCAGACTGATAGACAATCACAATCTTCCTGTAGAATTCGCCAATATCCAGCTGCTCAACCCGAAGGATTCCTCCTTTCTCTGTGGAGGCGTGAGCAACGCTAATGGCGATTTCGTCATCCCCTGCCAGCAGAAGCAGGCCCTTATGAAGGTTTCTTTCGTGGGCTACAAGACGATTTGCAAGCTGGTACCTATTGCCCGCATCGGAAATGTGAGGATGCAGGCGAATTCATATCTGTTGAAAGGGGTGACCGTTGAAGCCGCAAGGGTTGTAGAAAAAGTAGATAGACAAATCATCTTCCCTACAAAAGAGCAGGTGAAAACAGCTTCCAATGGTTATGATCTGTTGGACAACTTGTCTTTGCCTACCATTATCGTAAATCGAGCAGAACGCAAAGTTCTGTCATTAAAGGGCGGAGATGTGCAAATACGCATCAACGATGTCAAGGCTAGCATGCAAGATGTATTGGCTTTGCAGCCGGATGAAGTTACAAAGGTGGAATTCATCAATGTTCCAGGACTCAAATATGGAGACAGCAATCTGGATGCAGTCATCAACTACCAGGTCCGCCGACGCTATGCCGGTTATGTGGGTGGAGTTTCTACGATGCAAGGCACCAAGGCAGGTTTCAATAATAGCGACGGTTATTTCAAATACAATGTGAAGAAATCGGAATTCAGCATCAACTACAGTTTCTCCTATCGCTCGGTAGAGGAACGAAGCTATGAGAGTCTCGGTACTTATCATCTGCCCACAGGAGAAACTCTACATCGCAATTATTTAGGTTATGATTCTCCGTTCCTATACACCACCAATAATGTACAGTTGGGTTATAATCTTAGTGAGCCAGACAAATATACATTGAATGTACGGTTGAATTTCTACAATCACAACAGTCCTGTGAGAGGCATGAACCAGCTTTATCAGGAAAGCGGCAAGGCAAATCAATATCTGCAAAACAACAGAAAAATGCTGGAGCAGATTCCATCTCTGGACATTTATTATTCGCTCAACATGCCCCATGACCAGAACCTGGCTCTGAACCTGGTGGGTACTTACATCGGCACAGATTACCAGTATCGTATGAGGGAATATACGTTCAACAAATCGCCGGAGGAATCTGTAAAGAACGCTCCGCTGACCGATTACAGTTATGATGCAACTGGTAGAAAGCGCTCTCTTATTGGTGAAGGAACATACAGCAAGAACTGGAAACAGATGGCTTTATCGGTAGGTGGACAATATAATATCAGCCACACAGATAACATCTATGTGGGAAGCAGTAATGCTGATACGGAATTGAAGTACAGCAATCTCTATCTTTTCACCCAGCTACAGGGACAGCAGAAGTGGTTCAGTTATCAGGTGGGAGTTGGCGCAACCAGGTCTTCCATCCATCAGGGGGAGAACGGATACAGCAAATGGCTGTTTCGACCACAGGTAACTTTACAGGCAAAGGCTAGCGACCATCTGAGTTTTAAATGGAGCAGCAAAATCACGTCAGACATCCCAAGCCTTTCCGACTTGAGCGAGTTGCGCCAATATTCCAACAGCTTTGAGGCGCGTGACGGCAATAGCGGTCTGAAGCCATTTACCGGCTACAACAATACCTTGTCGGCTTCCTGGAACATTCCGCTGATGTCTGTGTACCTGGAGGGAAACTGGACGTATTACGACAAGCCTATAGCCACTTCTATCTTGCCCGAAAAGCGGGAGGATGGCTCTTATATCTTTGTGAGCAAACCGGAGAATCAGAAGAGTCATGATTACAAGCACCTGCTGTTGACTCCTGAAGTTCACCTCATCAAGGATCATCTGGATTTGAACCTTATGTGCGAGTATCAGAATGTCAAGACAAAGGGTTTGGATTATTCCCACGAGTTCAATTACTTCAGTTATGGAGCAGAAATTCGGTACATGACGGGCAATTGGAATATTGGCTATGGTGCCTATAAGGTGGAAAAGAGTTTTTGGGGAGAAAAGACAAACGGCGGAGAGCCAACCTCCAATCTTGCCGTAACCTACAATTATAAGAACTGGCAGTTTGGCATTCTCGGATTATTCGTATTCTATCCTCATGGCTGCGTGTATAAGGATGAACTTTTCAACAAGTATGTGCAGCAGAAGAACAAGGTACGCCTTGCTGACCAGGGCAACATGCTTGTCTTTGCTGCCAGCTTCAACTTCAGCCATGGCCGCAGATACCATACAGGCAGCCGTAAGCTGAACAATAGCGATAGAGATAATGGTATCAGATAGAACGACGACTTGTAGTTATAAAAAATAATCTTTCTAACTGGGAAAATATTTTTTCCCAGTTAGAAAGATGAAATTCTATTATTCAGTATTCGTTATGGAAAACCTTATAGGGGTCCATCTGCTGCATTTTTTCCTTTATTTTCTGCTCTATTCCCTCTGATGGTTCCGGAATTTCGGCACCCATTTCCTTGGCTGCAGCCTCATCCTCGGCAGCACCGGCACTATCACCCAGACTTCTGCGAACCTCACTGCGCTCACGATAAGCATCAATAGAGAAAGGATTTACATCCATCACCTTACCGTAGGTCTGTTCAGCCTCCTCCATCTTTCCCTGCGCCTTCTCTACACGAGCCTTCAGCAACAGCACATCCTCGTTGCCCGGAATATGCTCATAGAGGAAAGTTGCATCGAGTTCTGCCTCGGAAAGCTGAGCCTGATCCAACAGGATGCTGCCACGAAGCAATCGGGCGGCATAGAAATCCTCACGCTTGCCTATCGCCTCAGTCAGCATCGACACGGCACGGATGGGTTCGCCCAATCCCCGGCAAGCCTTGGCATAATAGAGATAGGTCTGCAGATTCGATGTGTCCAGGTGAAGAGCCTTATCGCATACCTCCGACATGGCAGTATAGTTCTCCATCATATACGCCACATCCGCCATACGCAGCAACACCGCCACGTTGTCAGTCTGGGCTTCCGAGAGAATCTGCAACTGCTCATAGGCTTTCTGCAGATCACCCATAGAGATGTAAGCCTGCGAGAGATAGTCGCGGCATTCCAAATCTTCGGCATTCAACTGCAGAGCATGTTCCAAAGACTTGGCTGCAAGGTCAAATTGATGCATGCGGAGAGCACGAACACCATCATATTTCACCATGTCGAAGTCTTTTTCCTTCTCCTGTTTCACTTCCTCAGTAGTCTTTTGGCCACCAAATAGCTTTTTAAATATGTTCATAATCCAACTATTTTTTTAGGTTTTGAATTGTTTGTTGTTGAAATCGTATCAAACGACAGGGCAAAGATACAAATAAAAGCCCAAAAACGCCTGCTTTTTGGAAGAAATATTTTCATTTTTCTGATTACGAGAAGATGGTGACAAACTTAGACGCACGAATACCATCCACATAAACATCTGCTTGATAGGGAGTTAGGATTGTTTTTGATTTCAGCTAAAGGCATCAAAAATCTCAGTCTCAGTGTCTCAGTTGTTTTTCAAGTACCCTCTCTTTTTCTTTTATTCTTATATATATATTATATATTTATATATAATTAATTAATAATCAACAAGTTACAAAAACAGCAAAAAGGAAAGAAAGAGAAAAATGGGAAAATGATACCCCCTTATTTTTTAACTGAGAGACTGAGACTGAGATTTTTCAAATCAATTGGAACAACTGGAGCAAGCTAATTGGAACGCAGCCCCAGGGAAATCCCCTCTTCTCTAGAAGGCAAGCCCAATCCATTTGCTTTTCACCTTAGGAACAGAAAATCATAGGAAAAACATTAATTTTCCTTAAACAAACCGCTTTCTAGGATTATTTCGAAGTATTGTTAGAAATATTTTCGTATTTTTGCAAAGTATACTTTAAAATATTTCTGTATGGACAAGCAAATTATCAAAAATATCATCATCGAGAAGCAAATAGCCATCCCGAACTACAAAAATCTTTCCTTTTTCCTTTGCAGAATACCTAACCTATCATCAAGTAGAACTAGGTGAAAACTGGGAATACAACCAGCAGATAAAATCAATAGTATCCAACTATTTTGATTCCTACTTTTACGAAGGGGGAATAGCTGAATCGTTTGAGCAACCCGACAAACGGGAATATCTCAATGTCCTGTATCAGAAAATTCTGATTGGCGACATCGTGGAGAGAAACAGCATTCGCAATTCAAGAATATTCCGCTTTCTGGCTAAAAAACTTGCCGATAGCGTGATGCAGCCTTCATCCCTTACCAGATTGCAACACATGGTGAAATCTACCGGAGACACCATCAGTTTGCCAGCCCTGAAGGATTACCTGGAATACATGCAAGATGCGTATCTCTTCTTCCCGATTCCGAATCTGGTTTCACCTATGACAGAACAGGCAACACTTCAAAAAAGATATGTTGCCGATAATGGAATACTCAATCTCTTTCTGTTTCAGGGAGAAACGAAGCTGTTGGAGAATATGGTGGCGATAGAACTGAACAGAAGATTCAGAAACACGACAGAAGAAACCTTGCGCTATTATTTCAACAAGAACGTAGAGATAGATTTCTGCGTTCCTTCTGCCCAGTTGGCCATACAGGTATCTTACTATCTGAATGATGAGGCAACCTACGAGCGAGAAGTAGGAGGACTGATTAAATTTCTGAAAGCCTTTCCAGGCTATCACGGCTACATCATCACCCGTGATTACCAGACCCAAATAAAGGCAGATGGTTATACGATAGAGGTAGTACCTATCTGGAAATGGCTACTGCAAGACAACAACTAGAGCTTTAGAACAAGAAAAGGGGCAAGACCATGGCTTAAAGCACCATGATCTTGCCCTTTTCTATCTTGACTCTTGCCACACCCATCTCGTTCAGCGCCGTGATGATTTCCTGCAGGCTTGCCCTGCGGGAGAAGCGGAAGTGGATGAGCTTATCCATATTCGCCTGGGACTGGAAGACTACGGTCTTGTTGTACCAGGCTCCGATGTCGCTCATCGCCTCTGCCAGCGTAACCTGATCCATATCGAAATCGCCTTCCAGCCAGTCGGAGGCTGAAGAGGAAGCCTTAGACACTACTATCTTATCCGACTGAAGCGTAGCTGTCTGCCCCGGGCGCATTTCCACCTCAGTATCGGCATTGCTCACCTTCACCTTGCCCTGCATCAGGGTTACCTTTGGGGCATCCTTGCGATAGGCTTTCACGTCGAATATGGTACCTAATACCTGCGTCTGCATCTCTCCTGCCTTTACTACGAAAGGCCGATGAGGGTTCTTGGTTACCTCGAAATGAGCCTCGCCCTTCAGACGGACTTCACGGACTTCTGCATCATCGAAAGATGCAGGATACTCGAGCGTAGAATTGGCGTTGAGCATCACCTTGGTACCATCGCTCAGCGTTACCAAGGTGGTGGTTGCTGCCGGGGTAGAAACCACGCAATAGCCATCGCTCAGGGTCTGCTCCACCTGCTTGGGAGAAGTGACCTCCGAGAAAAGTTCCATGGAGAACTCCGTAGGCTGAGAAATCTCCTGGGATGAACGGAAAATAAAAAGGAATAGGCTTGCCGCTACTGCAACAGATGCCGTAATCCAAGTCAGGATTCGGGCTTTAGAAACCTTTCTGGAAGAAGATTCACCTTCGATTTCATCCTCTATCTTTTTCTCAGACAATTCATCTTCTGCCTTCTGTAGATGTTCCTTCTCTGAAGAAATATGCTTCTTCTCGAAAGCTTCCCAAGCCGCCAGCGTTTCTTCCTTCGAAGGCTCATCGCCCAAGGCTTCCCCGAATATCTGGGAAAGCCGGGCATCAGAAACTTTTTCAGAAACTTTCTCAGAAACATTTTCTGATACAGAATCCATTCTATAATCCAGTTCTTGATCTTGATTCTTATTCATGATTTTTCCTCCTAATTCTCTATGTTTGTATGCTTCATTCGCTCGCGCAAGATGGCGAGTGCCTTGGAAATATGCTTCTTCACGGTGTTGGGACTGATGCCCAGCCTGTCGGCTGCCTGCTGATAGGTGAGATGCTCGAAATAGCAGAGGCGGAGAATCGTGCAGGTGGGTTCCTTCAGCTCCCTCGCTATCTGCTCCGCCTGTTGCAGCAGGCGCTCGTGCTCCTCATACCGGGTACTCATATCGTATCGGGTGGCCTCTATCAGCGCCTCTACGTTAGTCTGTTCCACCTGCTGGTGCTTGAGCCAGTTGAGGCAGGCATTTCTCACCGATGCATAGAGCCAGCTCCTCCTTGTTTCCATCTGCAAGGAGGAGAATTGGTTCCACGCCTTCTCGAAAACATCTCCCACAACGTCACGGGCCTCGTTGCCGTCTCCCAAAATGGACACGGCATAACGCACCAATCGAGGATACATTTCCAGGAATAGCTGCTTAAAGTCGTTGTCTTTCGCTCTGTCCTGCGCCACTACCTTTATATTTATTTCTTGTTGCGTTGAATGTGTATCTCACATTCATAAGAATTTTCTGATTATCTGCATATCGGGTTAACGTGCGATGCGACTGCGTGCCGTTTGCCTCGAAATAATAATATCCTGTATGCAAGAGGTCTTGCACTACAAACATCACCTTGAGGGCATCGTTCTTCAGGAAGTTCTTGGAAACCCGGAACTGCATATTGCCCATACATTTCTTTCTTCCGTGTCCCATCTCTGCATTCGTGCTGATGTTGCCCGAAAGATTCATGAACCATCGGTGGGGAAGCCTCAGATTGTTGTTCATGCTGAATGTAAACTGAGGCTGGTTTTTGCCAAACTTGGGAATATTGAGATGATCTACATTATCATGACTGTAGTAGACACTCGCCGTGAGGTTAGGATACCAGATTCCAAACGAAGGCGCCACACGGATATTGGCTCCACAATAGTAGAAATGAGGCACCGAAGCCATCGTCTGCAAAAGCACACTCGGATGATTCACCTCGTCGTAAGGCTTGTACCAGGTCATGTACATATCAAGTACATAGTTGTAGTAAGCCATAAACGACAACCACTTGTAATTGCCCGACAAGTTGAAACTGTGCTGCTTCTGAGGCTTGAGATGAGGGTCTCCGGACTTGTACTCGTACTTGCTGTCGTAGTCGATGCTGCTCTGAAGCATGACGTAGATAGGACTGTACTTGTTCAGACGATAGGAGAAGGCAAGATTCAGATTATCCTTGCTGTAGCCGATGGATGCAAATGGAATCCAATCCCTGTAGCTGGGACTCTGTTCCGCCTGCAGCACATCCTTCTCGTAATAATCGGTTTTCTGGTATTCGTATCGCAAACCGGCTCCATAGTTCATGTGTCCGATGTTCAGATAATACTCCAGGAATCCGGCATAGATAGACTGGCGGATGTGGTTGAAGGCATCGGCAGAAAAGCCGCTCTGGGTGAAGTCGTTGTGGCGGTTAGTAAACATCTCTTCCGTTCCGAAGGAAAGCCTACCCTTCCACAATGGTCCCGACACCACCAGCTTGGCAGCATAGAGATTACTCCTCACCTTGCTCTCTGATTCCGCATCCAGTTTTCCGTCGTTTATCGCCGTCTGAGTGCTCTGGCTCACCTTATTATAGAAGTCGCCATTGAAGTTGATGTTCCATTTGCCGAAATCGCCATTATAATAGGCGTTCACGCTATGCGACCAATGGGGCTTGCTTTTCGAAAACAGATCTACGCCCATACTTTCCGTCAGTTTACCATCCTCCCACACATCGGTTGCTCCCCAGCTGTGGGTGTAGTTGTTGCCTATCATATTGGTTGTTTCATAGCGCATACCCAGCGATTGCTTCTCGGAAATCTCATAGTTGAAACCCGCGTTCATAAGAAACTCTCCACCGAGGGTATTCGTGGTTCTGCGGCTGTTGAATTCCCAGTCGCTGGTGGTATGGAGCTGGGTTTCGGAATGGGCGGTGGTGTGCGAGCGATCCAATCCCGCTCCCACTTCGCCGAAGATATCGAGTCCGCCCGTGCGGTAGTTCAACTGCACATCCTCATAGCCATGAGGCGAATAACGGCCCTGCATATATTCAGAATAAAGGCTTCCGCTCAAGCCCTGTCCGCGCTTGCGAACGGCACGCAGACGGATTACGGCATTGGTCTTGGAACTATACTGCGCTCCGGGAACGGTAACGATTTCTGCCTTCAGAATATCCTTGGCGCTCAATCGCTTGAGTTCGTTCAGATTCTCCAGTTTCCTGCCGTTGAGATAAATCTCGGGCGCTCCACGGCCGATGATTTCCCAACTGCCTGCTTCACCCGAAACGAAAGGCAACTGGCTGATCATATCTTCTGCAGAGCCCAGTTCGCCCAGGATGGTACCGGATACCAGGGTGGTGAAGGCGCCGTCCTTATACACCACATTGGGGCGGGTACTCTTGATGGTTACCGCCTTCAGCTGCTGGGTGTCGGGATGCAGACCGATGTGCATGGTAGGCTTGCAGGCCAGAATCTGCGACTTATAGCCCACAAACGAAACCTTCAGCATCACATCCTTATCGGCATAAGGAAGCACGAAACTTCCATCCTCTGCCGTTACGCAACCGGCCACATAAGCCTTGCTGACGGAGGAAATCAACACCACGTTGGCGAAAGGCAGAGGCTTCTGGTGCTCATCCACTACCCTGCCCTTGATCTGTTCCACCCGGGTCGTCTTGCCCGTATATTGAACGGCAAAATAGGTGTTGTGCTCTACAAAGGAGAAAGGTTTCCCTTGCAGCACCATCTCCAGGGCTTCCTTCTGTCGCTTAGCCTGGATATTGGCGGTTACGTGATATGGGTCGGTAGCCTGATAGGCAAAGAGGATATTCTTCTCGCCCGCCTTTTCAATCTTCTTCAATACGGAAGTAAGCGTTTCGTTATGCACCTGAAAGGTCATACCTCTGCTTTGAGCAAATAGGGAAATGCTCAAGACAAGACACAGTATAAGGGAAGTCGTTCTTTTCATCATTTTTCTTGTTTTTATGATTCTACTTTGTTCATAATACAACATCCCCCTGGAATCGGGTACGCCTATTTTAAAAATTTTGTTGCAAAAATACAAAAATAATTGGGAATTGCAGCATTTTAGGAAGAAATGATTAACTTTGCAAACGGAAAAATCAGAAGACTGTAGATAATTGCAGAAAATAAATATTGTTAAATGCAGCGGATAACGCATAAGAGAATCAGAATTTCCTGGCTGCTGCTATTGGTTTACCTGCCGATGCTGCTGGTCGTTACGTTTCACCATCATGGTGAAGCGCAGGGAACTCATGCAGATTTCTATTGTGCAGATTGCGCCCATCATGTTCATCACGACGGCCATCTGATAGCCCTGCAGAATACCATGCACGACTGTGTGCTCTGCCAATTGCAAAGCACACCTTATCTGGCTCCATCCCTCGTGGTATGGGTTGCCATCACCGTGCTCCATCTCTCCCCTCGCCGTACCTTCTGCTCTCCTTGCCTGTGCAGGGCGAAGGGGGTAAAATCTACCCGTGCTCCACCTTATTATCAGTTTTTTATAAATAATTGAAAATTAACATAATAAGGTAATTAATAACATAATGAGAACAATATTGAAATCAATATTGCTGATGAGCCTATGCTCGTCGGCAACAGCCCCTGCTATGGCTATAAACGGAGCAGATAATAACAAGGAAAAGTCAAGCATTCATGGTATGGAAACCAGCGATTCAGTCAAGCACCAGCCTCTGACGGAATCGAGCGTGAAACTGAATGAAGTGGTGGTTACGGGATTGACTGGCAGCCAGAAACTCAAGCAGTTGCCTGCACCCATCTCTTTCGTTTCTGCCCGCCAACTCGAAATGCAGCCTTCAACTAACATCATCGATGCCATCGCTCATCAGCCAGGCGTTTCGCAGATTACCACGGGAAGCGGAATTTCAAAACCCGTGATCCGTGGCCTGGGCTATAACCGCGTGGTAGTGGTAAACGATGGAATCAGACAGGAAGGACAGCAATGGGGCGATGAACACGGAATAGAAATCGACCCCGCTTCGGTTCATTCCGTAGAGATTCTGAAAGGTCCGGCAAGTCTCATGTATGGATCGGATGCGATGGCAGGCGTCCTCATCTTCCACTCCGCTCCTACCCTTGCCAAGGGCGACATGAGAGCAAATTTCTCAACGGGTTATCAAACCAACAACGGACTTTTTGATTATTCGCTCAACTTTGCCGGCAACCAGGGCGGCTTTGTCTGGAATACCCGATATAGTGGAAAAATGGCGCATGCCTACAAGAACAAATACGATGGTTACGTCTTCGGTTCTTCACTCCGAGAACAGGCCCTTTCGCAGCTCCTCGGCTGGAATTATCGCCAGGGACATTCGCATCTCACACTCGATTATTATCATCTCACTCCGGGCATCGTAGAGGGAGAAAGAGATGAGAAAACGGGCGAACTGGAAATTCCGGATGGCTACGATGCCAAGAGTTACGGCAAACCGATGCCTTATCAGCAGATTCACCATTACAAGGCGGTGCTCGACAATTCCTGGTTCCTGGGCGACGGCAATCTGAAACTCCTCTTGGGTTATCAGCAGAACCGCCGTCAGGAGTTTGAGGAGGAAGAGAATCCGAAGGAATGCGGACTCGACTTCATGCTCCATACCGTGAATTACGACCTGCATTATCTTTCGCCGGAAATGAATGGCTGGAAATTCTCAACAGGTGTCAACGGCATGTGGCAGCAATCAATTAACAAGGGAACAGAGTTTCTGATTCCAGCCTATCATCTCTTCGATTACGGCGTGTTTGCCACGGTGAGCAGGAAAATAGGCAAGTTGAATCTGAGCGGCGGAATCAGATACGATCATCGCCACCTGCACAGCGAAGCGGATTCTTTCCGTTTTCAAGCCTTTAAGCGCAGCTTTGAGGGAGTAACCGGAAGCATTGGCTTGGCTTACGAAATCCTGCCCGATTTCAATATCAAGCTGAACCTGGCAAGAGGATTCCGTGCGCCTAACATCAGCGAATTATCATCGAATGGTGTGCATGAGGGAACCCAGCGATACGAATTGGGAAATTCCGGTCTGAAGCCTGAGAACAGTTGGCAATTCGACCTTGGTCTGGATTATTCTTCGCCTATTATTTCGGCAGAACTCTCGCTGTTTGCCAATCGCATTAACCATTACATCTATAGCGAGAAGTTGGCAGATGAGAACAATCAGCCTATCCTCATCGACGACACGCCTGCCTATCAGTTTACTTCGGGCGACGCCCGCATTCTGGGTGGTGAGGCGAGCATCGACATCCATCCTGTAGAGCATCTGCACTTCGGCAACACTTTCTCGTATGTCAACTCCGTGCAGTTGCATCAGCCATCCGAATCTAAGTATCTGCCATTCACCCCAGCTCCCCGTTGGATTTCGGATGTAAGATATGAGTTTGTCTGCAACGGCAGGACTTTCGACCATCTCTTCGTCAAGCTGCAGATGGATTGCAATCTTCGCCAGAACCATTATTTCGCAGCCAACGATACGGAGACCGCCACGCCATCCTACACCTTATTAAATATGTATGCCGGTACCGACGTGAAGCTTCACGGCAAGCGCCTTCTCTCGCTCTATCTTTCGGGCGAGAATATTACCAACCGTGCTTACCAGAACCACCTGAGCCGTCTGAAGTATCTGGCGGAAGACACGGTTACGGGCAGAAGAGGTGTTTACAACATGGGGCGCAACTTCAGCATAAAGATAGTGGTTCCGATAGAGTTGTAACTCCCCTTTTGGAATAAGCAATTCTGCATCAGGAACCAGAATTTTGAATAAACAAGTGCCGATAAGGATGCCAAAAGCTGCCGGAAAAGTAACTTTTGGCGCCACTATCGGCATTTTTTCGTCTAATAATTAGACAATAATGACCGCTTTTCGATGATATTTCGTAACTTTGCAACCATGATTAAGAAACAAGGAACGATATTGATTGTTGATGACAACCGCAACATTCTTACTACGGTAAGGATGCTGCTGGAACCCATATTCGATGGCATCATCACCATCGCCAACCCTAACTCCATCCCAGCCAAGCTGAGAGAGGAGCATCCCGACGTGGTGCTGCTCGACATGAACTTCTCCAGCGGAATCAATTCGGGAAACGAGGGACTGTACTGGCTCAGGGAAATCAAGAGCCTCAGCCCGAAAACCGAGGTGGTGCTCTTTACCGCCTATGCCGACATCCAACTTGCCGTAACAGGCATCAAGGAAGGTGCCGCCGACTTCATCGTGAAGCCTTTTGAAAACGAGAAGATGATCCGTACGCTGATGGAGGCTAGGGATAAGAACAAGGCTGTGGATAACGCTATTGGCAAAAAAGGTGGAAAACTTTGTGGAAAAAATGCACAAAGTGCTATGTATTGGGGAGATAGCGAAGTTATGAACAATTTGAGAAGCATTGTGGAAAAAGTTGCCGTAACCGATGCAAACATCCTCATTACAGGCGAAAACGGAACAGGTAAAGAGGTGTTAGCCAACGAAATACACAGTTTATCCACAAGATGTGGGAAAAAGATGCTGCCTGTGGATATGGGAGCCATTACGGAAACCCTTTTCGAGAGCGAACTCTTCGGTCATGTAAAGGGTGCTTTTACTGATGCCAAGGTGGATAAGCCGGGCAAGTTTGAGCTTGCCGACGGCAGCACCATCTTCCTGGATGAGATAGGAAACCTATCCTACGCTCTTCAGGCAAAACTCCTTACCGCCCTGCAACGCAGAAGCATCGTAAGAGTGGGCGGAAGCACGCAGATTCCCATCAACGTGCGACTGGTTTGCGCCACCAACCGCAACCTGCAGCAGATGGTAAACGATGGCGAATTCAGAGAGGATCTGCTCTATCGCATCAACACCATCCATCTGGAATTGCCAGCCCTGAGACAGAGAAAATCAGACATCGTTCCATTGGCAGAAAAATTCCTCCGTCAATATGGCGATTTATATAATAAGGTGAATCTCCGTTTTTCGGAAGAGGCTGAGAAAAAACTTACCAGTTTGCCTTGGTACGGCAACATCCGTGAACTTCAGCACGCCATCGAGAAAGCCGTGATTCTATCTGATGGCGGAATGATTTCTGCCGAAGATATTGACGGCGGAAACCAGCAAAAAAGAGAGAAGCCCCTGGAAGAGGTTCAGACGCTCGACGAGATGGAGAGCCGAATGATAGAGAAAACCATCAGGGAATGTGAGGGAAACCTGTCGGTGGTAGCCGCAAGACTGGGCATTTCCCGCCAGACGCTTTATAATAAGATTAAGCGATATGGATTATAAACTAATTATAATTATCGTGCTTTTGCTCGTGGCTGTAGTGGGTTACATTCGCCTCTACCGCCACTATCGCCGGAACATCAAGAAGGTAACCTTCCTTTTTGATGCGATAGATAATGGGGATTTCTCCTTTATCTTTCCTACGGAGAAGGGGTTTAAGGAGGATAAGATTCTGCATAAATCCCTCAACCGAATCAAACTCTTCCTGCAACATACGAGAGAGGAGCAGATGGATCGGGAGAAATATTACGAGCAGATTCTGAATGCGGTGGATACGGGCATCTTGGTGGTGGATGACCACGACAACATCCTGCAGCACAACCAGGCAGCCCTCAGGTTGCTCGATACGGATGTGCTTACCCACATGAATCAGGTAAAAGGGAAACTGAAGGATGAACACCTGGCAAAACATGAGACGCAAGCCATGCTGAAAGACAAGCACGTGCGCATCATCGCCCTGAGCGACGTGAGCCACGAGCTGAGCAACCAGGAGGTGGATTCATGGATCAAACTGATTCGTGTGCTGACCCATGAAATCATGAATACCATCACGCCGGTTACTTCGTTGAGCGAGACTCTGCTTACCCGAGTTACAGAGGATAAAGACCTGAAGCAAGGCTTGGAAACCATCCACAAAACAGGAACCGAACTGTTGGCTTTCGTCAACAACTATCGCCGTTTCACCCATGTTCCCCAGCCTCAGCCTGCTCTTTTCTATGTGGAACCATTCCTGGAAAGAATGGCGCTGCTCTGCAACCACGAAGTAGAGATAGAAGTTTCTCCCAAGGATTTGCTGGTTTATGCCGATGAGAGCCTCCTCTCTCACGTAGTAACGAATCTTCTGAAGAATGCCGTAGAAGCTTTCAACGGGCAGGAAAAGTTATCTGCAGAAAGAAACAAGCAAGATGGAAATGTGCAGGGTAGGAACAAGCAGGAATGCCGCTCCGCGGATTTGCAATCCGCGGCAAGCAAGAAGGCATTTATCCGTCTCCAAGCCTACGCCAACGCTCAGGAATCCATCATCATCGACGTGAGCAACAACGCCGGTCTCATCCCCGAAGATGTAGCCTCCCACATTTTCATCCCGTTCTTCACCACGAAGCCGGAAGGAAGCGGAATCGGTCTCTCCCTCTCCCGCCAAATCATGCGAGTAAGCGGCGGCAGCCTCTCGCTCCATCAGGACAAGGCGCAGGGAATCACCACCTTCCGCATCATCATCCCATAAAAAAATATAATTTTGGGGAGGAAAGTTTGGCGCTTTCGCTTTTTTACCATATCTTTGTCATTATAAAAGATTAAGCTTATGTCAACAGATGATAAGACCATATTAAAGATAAAAGATATAGCTAAATCTGCTATTCCTTCAGGAAGCAAGGCTATATTGTATGGATCAAGAG
>ERZ1034713.219-NODE-219-length-37094-cov-4.984233_pt1 | contig 37094 bp, 26 predicted proteins | sample MGYA00520692_ERZ1034713 | MGnify/ENA primary metagenome ERZ1034713 (study PRJEB33766, sample SAMN09781717) | gut metagenome | biome: gut microbiome | host: Homo sapiens | place: Madagascar | study: EMG produced TPA metagenomics assembly of the PRJNA485056 data set... | reverse complement strand
CTGCTACACCCTTTCTCCCCAATATAAGCTCATATTCGGTTGACAATAGCGGAATAAATGCATTTATACAATCTAAAACATTTCTCATCACTGCTCTCTACTACTTTTATAATCAAAAAGGCTCTGCGTAAACAGAGCCTTTCGAACATTTTCTTTCGAGAATTAACCTCTAGCCAGATTGTGGTAAATGTTAAACCCTTATAAAGCTCATAAGGCACTGCTCTCTGGCACAACACCTTACTTTGCCGCTTGGCAGACACTCAAGTTGCCTGGCTTTCATATGATATTACTTGTCATATGAAGATATGTCAATTCAAATTTCGTGATTTCAAATTGATCCTCTTCGTTCTTCCTACACCCGATAACGGTTAAAGCATGCATAGATTTCCTGCTTCCGCGGGACAACATACCCTCCGGAGATTTCTCCGCGTTCCGCCACGGCCTGCATGCCCTCTTCCTCCAGTTTCTTTTGCAGCAGTTCTACGATCTCTGCAATCGTTCTTTTTCCATCCACCAGATGCTCCACAGCGTATTTCAACAGCAAGCCAAGCGCCGCTGTCTGCTCACCGTCGATCAGCTGCTCCTGATAGCGCAGATCCACTGTCTGCTTTCCGATTGCGAAGCTGTCCGCTCCCAGCCTCTTTAGTTTCAGCTGCTCCGGCGCATTCGTCTTTACTGCTCCACTGCGATAATCGCGGCGTTTTGTCGCACCGTCCCTGTCCTTTTCCATAATACGCTGACTCTGCGGTATTACGAACGGTTTCGCTTTTTCCTCCATAATCGGGAATTCTTCACAGAGCATCTTTGCCTTATCCGTGATATCGACCGGTTCATAGCAGTCCATCTGAATGACGGTGTCTGCAATATGGAAGAACGCTCCCGAACTTCCGGCAACGAGAATGGTTGAGATTCCAAGATTTTCATACAAGGCCCTTGCTCTTGAGAGAAAAGGTGTGATTGGCTCCTTGTCCGGGCTGACCACTTTCTGCATGAAAGCATCACGCACCATAAAATTTGTCGCCGAAGTATCTTCATCCAGCAGAAACAGATGGCTGCCGGCTTCGATGCTCTCCACGATTCCCGCCGCCTGCGACGTGCTTCCGCTGGCATCTTTCGTTGAGAAATCATGCGTATTTGTTTTGCTCGGAAGATCATTGATAAACATGGAGATATCCACATTCTTAATGAACCGTCCATCCTCGGAACGAAGCTTGACCGCTGTATCATCGGCGATCACATACTCTCTGCCGTCGCCAGCGATATGGTTGTACACACCGAGTTCCAAAGCGGTAAGAATCGTGGACTTACCATGATAGCCGCCGCCGACGATCAGCGTAATTCCTTTGCGGATGCCCATGCCACGGATGGTTCCCTTATGCGGAAGTTCCATGGTGACCTCCAAAGACTTCGGCGAGACAAATTCCTTCGCGCCTTTCATCGGGCGGGACGAGATTCCACTCTCTCGCGGCAGGATCGCGCCATTTGCAACAAATGCCACAAGTCCCATCTCCTGTAAATGCTCGCGGATTGCCTGCTGATCCTCGGCTAAGTCAATCGCAGCTCTGACACTTTTGGCATCCAGATTCTGATAATATAGCGCACGCTCTACACACACCGGAAGATAGTCAAATAAAATTTTATCCAATTCCTTGGCATTAATTGTTCTGCCGTTTGCCGGAAATCCAATGGAAAAACGCACCGTAAGCTCTTTTGTGCCAACCTCACAGGCCGTACGTCTTAACACTTCCTGCCCCGGATGGGATATAGAAATCAGGCCGCTTTTGCCCGAACCTTTGGCTTTAAATGTAAATTGACGGATCTGCTTTTCAAACTCTCGCAACAATACATCCGCCAATGCCTCTCTCGTCAGCGGATTCTTCCGCGCAAATTCCGGGAATCCCGCTGCTTTTGCATCTACCACGATGCGCACCTCCGATGGTGCCGCAAACGGATCGCCCTGTACATGATCGATATGCAGAAGGTATCCGGTAAAACGATAACTTCCCTTCAGTGATTTATAGAGGGGATAACTCTTGCGATCGATATTTCTTAATTGTTCTCTTAACTCTCTTTCTGCTTGCATACTCGTAGTCCTTTTTTGTTCCTATACCTGTCAATTTGGTCATGCGTCTACACGCCTAAGTCCACTCGCTCGCCTCTGGCTTTCATTCCGTCCGTTGCTTTCAGATCCTGCTGATACGGGTTACTCTCATTATAATACTTAATCTGTGTATCGGTCACGCCGCCGGACACATACGAACGACCGCACTCCGGACAGATTGCCGTGTGGATCCGGACAGAAGCAAAAATGACCTTTCCATCCTTCTCAGATGCTTTACTGTATGCATTGGATACATGCTGACCCTCATGCGCGCGCACCGCTGCCCCTGCTGCTTCCGGCGAAACATGCGCCGCATTCTTAAACGATACATTTGCCTCGTCCGAACCATCAATATATTTGCGGTTCTTGCAGGTCTGACATTCCTTTTTCCCGCCATCCTTCTCTTCGACGGAATCCGCGCCTTTGTCGGTTGCATCATTTTTTCCGGTTTCACCATCTTTTCCATCGACAGCGTCCGCATTCGGCTTCATTCCATTTGGCATATCATCGGAAACGCCCGGTTTGCCCATATTGAATTGATCTGTGTATCCATATGTCTGAAAATTGTTATTTACACCGGTTATGCCCATAAGATTCCCTCCGCAGCAAGCATCCTCTTTTGACTCCATTTTACACGCTTTTACTTTTGATTTCAATGCCTCTTACTGCTGTATGAATCAGTCAACCACTTATTCACTTTTTATTTCAGCTGCAGCTTCAGGAATGCCTGCTCCTGCGAAGTATCCTCCGGACTCTCAGCCGGCTGATCCGCCAACTGCCCCATCTGCTCATATGTCAGGACTGCACCGCCGATTCCGATCTCTTGTTCCTGTGTGCTTCCGTCGGTAAAGGTTACCGTACATGTGATCACGGTATCTCCAAACATTTTATTGTACATATCAGCCGTCTCCTGCGGATCCGCACTGCGGTACAACGCCTTCCTCTCTTTCTCCGTCAAAACAGAATCCCCGCAAATATTAATCACCGTATTGTCACTTATCTGCTTATCGTATGCAACCGTGTACGAAGAAAGTGCCTTCTGGTTTACTCTCGCTTCACGATCCTCTTCTGTCGCTTCGCCGGCAGCATAAATCGTCACTGACTTTCCTTCCTCGGTTTCCTCGACCGTAACAAACGATGATGGTGCGCCTTCATACACGCTGGAGTCAATAATCGTACTATCACCTTTTTCCTTGTCAACGACCTCAAAAAAACCATTCTTGATGCTGTACGTTACACTCTTGATCTTGTCACCTTTTACGGAAAGCGGCATCTCCAGGATAAATCCTGCTTTTTCCCCATGATCGCCATACATAAATCCAAATGTGTCACTCACCGCTTCCTTAATGTAAACCGGATTGTCCCTGGTCAGCTCCGCAGCCTGTGCACAGATTACAAACGGGTTTTCCTCTACGCTAGCTTCGCCCGATGGAAACTGCTCTCCCTGTTCCACATGTTCTTCCAAACTACTCATCGGAAGAATCCGGTTGCGGACTGCATATTTTTTCTTTTTGTTTTTCCACAATAGGATTGCGGTATACAACGCATAACTTTTTACATTTTGCTCTGCATGTAATTGATTTCTCTTTTCCAGCAGCATTAGCATTGTATCCTGATACAACTCATTTCCACGTTCCGGATCACCGGCATTCATCCTGCAGAATCGCAGAATATCTTTACCGTCCCTCATGACAAACTGCTCAAATTCCTGCTTGTTCATCCTCTTTCCTTTTCTCTTAAATCGATTTAAGGGATTTGCCCTTACATAGATATATTGTCCTAACCTGCTCAAAAAGTTTTAATTTTCTTCGAAAAAAGAGACCTTCGTAATCACAGTGGTCAGATACCCATCAGCCGATTCCAGCTCATCAATCCCCCGATACACGCGCTCATTTTCCATTCCACAATTTGTCACTCCATACACTTGAATATTTCGCCCCGCATTCTGCTGCTCCCGCAATGCTGTCAGCAATTCTGTCAGACGCTTACCGGACTTCATATAGATACAGGTGCCATCGTATTGAAACGTCTTTCGCACATCATAAGACGCAGGAATAACATGAATTTCCTCGCTTTTCTCACCAAGAGAAATACCCAGCCTGCCTGCTGCCGCACAAAAGGATGGCACACCACTGATCATATAAGCTTCCCATCCCGCATCCACCGCACGATGATGCATATACATATAAGTCGAATACACACTCGGATCGCCGATCGTCAGCATCCCGACTTTCCTTCCCCTCTTCAGATAATCCTCAATTGCCTGATAACTTTTCTCATGCGCCAACTCCAGTTTCTGTGCATCCTTTATCATCGGGAAGGGCATGCAAAGCAACGATTTCTCCTCAACCTCCGGACATACCTCGTGCACGATCCGGTAAGCATAACATTCTTCCTTCGATACTGCCGGAAGCACGATCACATCACATGTTCGAACGGTCTGAATCGCCTTGATCGTTATAAGTTCCGGCTCTCCCGGTCCCACACCGATGCCGTACAATGCTCCGGTCTGTTGTGATAGTTCCTCTTCAAAACGTTCCATCACATCACGCAAATGCGCCAGATACACATCACGCACCGCAGGATACTCCCCGATTCCCCGGATGATACATTCCGGCTCATATCCGGCTTCTTTTAATTTGCTATAAAAAGAATCTTCTTCTCCCGCCATGTCATGATTGGCATGATCGCCGGCAACCAGCATAAACGGCGTCACGACCACACGCTTATACTTTCTGTCTGCGCCTTGATCCGTCTCATTTCTACAGTCAGATTCCGGTTTTCCGTCTGTGCCCAACGATTCATATTGTTTTTCGTCTACCCGGTTCAATTCTTCTTTCATCCGGTGAATCACATCCTCGATCGTGATCCGCCCTTCCACCGTGGCAATATAAATCGGATGGCTTGCACACGCACGCAACGCATTTTCCATAATGGCATAGCTGCTGTCCGCCATATGCTCGGTTCCGTGTCCCATCAACACCAGCGGTGCATCGCCCACTTCATCCTTGAGCGATATCCACAAGGCATTCGCCACTTCAACATAATCCTGTGGCTTTCCAAGCAGCGCATCCGCCACTTCGATCTGCACAAAATCCGTCCGGTGCTCCTCGACAGCCAGTTTTAAATTATGGTTTTCTATTCCATCGATAATATGCGTTGGGAGTACCGCCACATGCGTATATCCCTGCTCCTTCAGATGCGCAAGTGCCTCCTGCGGACTCCATGCCTCGATTCCCTCATTCTTCTTCATCGCCGCCCGCACGATCTTACTGGAAAAAGCCTCCGTCACCGTCCAGTCCGGATACACATTCCTGACTAGTCGCCGGATTGCAGAAATATTCTTTTCTCTCGTCTTCGGATAGGTTGTTCCGAAGCTGACAATTAAAATCGCATTTTTCTTATGATCTGTCATCGCTTATTCATCCCGTTGCACGGGTTCCTTTCAAAACGTATTTTCTAATATCATATTGAGGACTTTTCCCTCGAAAGTCAACAAAAAAACCTGCTTCAGTGATGCCACATATGAGACACCACTGAAACAGGCAAAAAACATTAGCAGTTTTATACAGTTGTAATACCGCAATGCCGTAAATCTACGACAGGTACATTTTTAACTTTGAATGTGTACTTATGAATTCCCTTCTTGATCACTTTGTTCGTCGGTGTGTAATACTCAAACAACTGTTTTCCAGGATATCCGGCTCTTGCAAATGTCGGGAAAGCCATGTCTACTCCCATGGTATTTACGGTATATCCCTTGACAACCAAAGTATTTCCACTGTAAGAAAGAGATTCGATCACAAGCTCGATATCATCGCTTTCATAGTCACTGAGTTTCTTGCTGACCTTCTGCTTCCAGATATTCTTAACCGGCGAAACTTCCTTGCTGGTCTTGGCATCTTTCTTATTGGCCTTCATTACTACCTTAGCCTTATACTTTGCAGATCCGGCGCCTTTTGCCTTATAGGTAAATGTATACAGATCCTTCGCACTACTTGTAAATGTCTTAATCTTCTTGGAGCCCTTGTAGACATAAATCTTAGAAACACCACGAACACCGGCACCACCATTGTTAACATCTACCTGAATACCAACCTGATCTGCTGACATCTTGGTTACTTCAATCTTAGGAGCTTTCTTCATGGTATAATCATATACAGCAACATCCGAACGAGGTGTGATATATGAAATAACTTTAAGTCTTGGCAGCTTGGTCACACTACTATTTTCACGAACATCATAGTAATAATCCACCGTAACCGATTTTCCCGGATACACAAGCTTTCCGGTAAAAACAGGCTGCGTATAACTGTTGATTGTCTGGCTGATCAGCAGCGGACCGGTACTTGATTCCGACCAGGTCATAACGACCGGACTCTCCGCAACAACAGATATACCAATCTGAAGAACCGTATCAGTGTCATTTTTTACCGTAAAATTAGTCAATCCATCACCAACTGTAATATCCCCTGTTGTAAACGTATCACCAAATTTAACTGTAGCTTTCTTTGCATCGGTAACCGTGTAAGTTGCCGTGTTTGTATCTTTGTTGATCTCAAATCCCTTGCCGATTGCATAAGCCGTATCCGTACTCCACAGACCGATCACAAGCAGCAATCCAAACATAACAAAACCACAACCTAATTTCTTCCATATCTTCATAAGCAATACCTCCTTATTTGTTTATAAAAATGATACCACGCTTTCGACTCTTTGTGACTTTATGTGCGCGAATTACACTTATTTCAGCATGAACGACTTGCAAATTCGGTTTTGCCGTGATCCGATTGGCTTTCTAAAGCGGACGATACCGGATGCCAAAATATAAAAAAAGAAATTAGCAGCAAGCGTATTCGACCAACAGGACTTTGCATGATTTCAATGACCAACCTTTTCATGCTACAGGCATCGGAGCCATACTTATTTTTGAAGGATAAATTTGCAACTGCTTCTGGGTTCCATTCTGCCCGCTAATAGCGTGGCAAAAACAAATTGTAGCTGTCTATCTGAAATAGAGCCAGAAGCTGACTTGCAAATTTTCCTGAACAAAATAATCGTATGGTTCGATGCCGTAACTCTGAAAAAACATCCGGTCATTGAAATCGTTCAAAATCCGTCGGCTTTAAAAACTTACTGCTGAATTGCATGCGTTCCTTTTGCACCACACGCGCAAGTTTTTTCATATCCATCGGTTTCGAGATATGCGCATTCATTCCGGCGCTTAAGGATTTTTGCACATCTTCCGAGAACGCATTGGCCGTCATGGCGATGATCGGAATGGTTCTGGCAAGCGGATGTTTTCCTTTTCGAATTGCTTTGGTCGCTTCATAACCATTCATGACCGGCATCTGCACATCCATCAGAATCATATCATAGTCGCCCGGAGCAGACTGCTCAAAGGTCTCCACCACCGCTCGTCCATTCGGACAGATCACACAATCCGCACCTTCCATATGTAAAAGTTCTTTCAGGATTTCCGCATTCAGTTCATTATCCTCTGCACACAAAAAATGCATTCCTTTCAATGGCGACGTATCCGTTTCTTCTTTCTCCTCCTGCTTACTACAATCTTCGACAGATCTTTCAGGGATCCGGAAATCCAGTATCAATTCAAAGCAAGTGCCCTTCCCCTGCATACTTTCCACATCAATACTTCCACCCATAAGGTCTACAAGACTTTTGACGATTGACATACCAAGTCCCGTACCCTGAATCGTATTTGTAACGGAACGTTCCTCCCTCGTAAATGAGTCATATATTTGGGCAAGAAATTTCCTGCTCATTCCAATTCCGTTATCCATCACCTTAAAACACAGCTTCGCATAAGATGACGACGACTGCTCCATCTCCTGCACCTCAATACAAATGGTTCCACCGACCGGTGTGTATTTGTATGCATTCGATAGCAGGTTATTCAGTATTTGGAGAAGACGCATGCTATCCCCCAGAAGCCATTTGTGTTCAAGGTTTTGTATCATGATTTCGAATTTCTGTTTCTTTGCATCCGTCTGTGGACGGAAAGCTGCATCCATCTGTTCTAAAAGTTCCGGCAGATAAAATTCTCCGACATTTATGATGGTTTTACCGCTCTCAATCTTGCTCATGTCAAGGACGTCATTAATAATCCCCAGTAAATGCCGGCTGGAACATTGAATCTTCTTTGTATATTCACGTACCTTGTCCGGTAATTGTGCATCACGCTCAATCAATGTTGTCATCCCCATGATTGCATTCATCGGTGTGCGGATATCGTGTGACATATTTGCAAGGAAATCACTTTTGGCATGGTTTGCATTCTCTGCAACCTCAAATGCATTCTCTGCAACCTGTACCGCTTTGGACAAGTCCGCATTCTTCTGATCAAGCTGCTCGTTGATGAGCGCCAATTTGTCATTGGTTCTTCGCTCCGCCTCCACGGCTTCCTTTTGCAGGCGGCGCATCGTTGCAAAAATCGCCATCGCACTGATCGTGACAAGAATGATGGCAAAAATTAAAACGATCAGTACGGTCAGATTCACAAGCTTTACTGTATTTTGTGCCACATAAGAAGATGGTACTAAAAAAAGCAACGTCCATTCGGAATCTTCCATCTGATACAAAGAATAATAATACTCAACTCCATCCAGTATCGCATTGGAATAAGAAATGCAATTTTCAGAAAGTATCTGCTTTGCCTGCTCAAACGAACTTCCATGCAGATACTTCATGTTTTCAAGTACGGTAAATGTATTATACCCATGTAACACTTCATCTGACTGGCTATTGAAAATCTTCAGGCCATTGTAATCCACAACGTAAACCGTATTGTTCCCTTTGTAAGCATTACATTCAAAATAGGGATTAAATACCCGCATATCCTGTGCAATTCCATAATATTCAATCAAAACCGTCCGACTGCCATCATTGATATGAATCGGCTGCTTTACTTTTTTCAGGAAAACAATTTCTGTCCTGTTCGTCGTTACGGTATTGGATACAAAACTGACCTGATCCGGCTGCTCAATCAAGACGTCCATCTCGGTCATATTTCCCTGCAATCCCTGCTGCGTATAATACCGCCCCAGGTCATCCACCGCAATCAGTCTCTGACTTTTTTCCTCAAACTCATTGATCCGGCTCTGCTGCATCATAAACTCCGATAGTTCCAGAATATTGGTGACTTCAATATCATCCAATCGATTACTTTGGGATGCAACCGTCTCCCAGCGATTATCCATCATGCCTTCAATTCCCTCAAAAAGCTGCGAAGTTACAACTTTCATCTGGCTGAGCCGTTCCTCGTACAAAATCTGGTCAATATACTTATGGTACACTTCAAAAAAAATCCAGACACTGAAAACTACAATGATGACAAATACAAAAACGATTTTAACTATTTGAGAATTTACGATTTTTCCTTTCCAAAAACTTTGCATATCCATTCCCTGCTAATCCCAAACAATATCCTCTAATGCCAATGCGTCGAATTGCCTAAAATATTCCTGTGCAGCTGTAAGTCCAAGTATTCCGGTGTCCGTCAGTTTTCCTTCTTCGGCGACCTCTTCCGTCACTCCACATATCGCCACAGTATATATGCCCTTCTCATCGAGTTCCAGTTTCTCCGGCATAACCAGTTCATACGGAAATGTCTTTCCATCTCCATTACGGTCATATCCCGTCTCAGCCAATTGCAGTATCCGTTTCCCACTCAATGTTACGGTTTCAATGTTGCCGGTCCAGCCTGTCGGAAGAATCGATGTGATTTCCTGCTCCGTCACCGGAAGCGGATAAAGAGCTCCACTGACACCTTCAAAATTCAGGTCCTTGGCTTTTGTCAGCTTATACCACTTATTTTTTGATATTAAAGCCAGATCTGCTCCACTCGCTTTCGCAAAACAGATTCCGATGGCTTTGGCACATGCGCTCGTATCCAGTTTCTCCGTGACCTTTGTGTAAGCAGCCACGGAATTATCTACGATCAAATACTGATTTTCATCAAATGTCTGCACAACCTCCCGCAGTCCGGAATCCCCCCGGATAAAAGAAATCATCTCCCTTCCTGTTGCAACAATAAGATTTTCCCACCCGTCATATATGAACGGAGCCATTACCCCGGCATTGAGCTTGTCCTCGATATCAGCATAATACCCTTCACTTTCAACTACATAATCCTTGAGTGGCAAAAGCGATGTATTGGCATAAGACTGGTTGAGTGCCTTCATTCCCTTCACGGTTGACAGCACCTCCATCACATGAAGTGCATCTTCAAGCTTCTGCTCGTTTCCTTTATCCTCCAGATGTTTGTTCAAGCCGATGTAGCGGGACACATTCATAATAAAAGCATTTTGTGTTCCGTCCTCCGACAAATACGGCATAAGACCAAACTCGTCCTTCGTTTCTTCATCCTTAAATAGATTCGAACTGCCAAGCATAAAAAGAGTATTTCCCTCCGCCATCTTACGGCGGGTTTCTTCATCGCTCTTCGGATTACCGTTACCATTCAGCATCCCGATTTTTCTCCATTTTTCAAGGATTTCCATGTTCTTTACCATCTCTTGCGTGCCTGCCAGCGTTGTATCCCCGTCCAGAAAACGTTCCTGCCACTTGCGGCCATCCGGTGTGTTAAGATAATTCGTGCTCATGATATTGCAAAAATACTGAAAACCATAGTCCGGAAACTGAATCTGGTCAAGTGCCAGCTGACACCCTGCTTTTCTCACCTTCGGCGCCAGTTTTTCGAGTTCCTGCAACGAATCCGGAAGTTTCCATCCGTGTTTTTCCAATAACGTCTTATTGTAGGTGATACCGATGCAATTATAATACATTGGCAGCATATAGATTGCCCCATCATCCGTGACATTGCGAAGGCGTGCTTCCGCATAACAATCGGTAAATGCATAACCGGACATATCGATCAATCGGTCACTGACATCATCGTGTCCCGGCGTATAATAAGTTGTGCAATAAATATCCGGCATGTCGCCTGCAGCAATCTGCGCCTTAACGTAAGCTGTATAATTTGCTCCACTATATGGAATTACCTCCAGATTAATTTCCGGGTATCTTTCATGGACGGCATCAATGAAGGCACTCATATTTCGGAAAGACGATTGTATGGTAATTGCTTCATGAACATTGTTTGACGACATCTCCGGCAAAAAATCTTTGGCCGTACACCCTGTAAACAATGCGATCATACCGGCAATGATGAATAACCAGCTTTGTATTTTCTTCTTTATCATAAGGGCTCCTTTCACTAGCATTCATTATAGCAATTTCCGCTTTTCCACTTGTCAAATCATGTCGAAAAGGCTCCGCTTTTCATATATCTATTTATATAAACCATAACCTTTTTGCATAGCAAAACAGTTGACAAATATTTATCAAGGTGCTATTTTCTTTGTTAACAAAGAGCAAAATGCATAGAACAGAATACGATCTGTCGGATGTCGTACTACAGAGAGCCGCTGGCTGGTGTAAAGCGGTGTATCCCTCCGAGAGACCATCCTCTGCGAGCAGTGCACTGAATTCCATTTGGACACTAGGTGCTACCGGCTTTCCACCGTTATCCGGAAGCTTATTTCATCCTGACGGTTATGACTTTATGATTTCACAAAGTGATGGGCTGATGGTTGAGATGAGACTGAGAGGTCGTATCTACGACAAATAAAGTGGTAACGCGGAAGCAAAAGCCTTCGTCTTTATAATAACGGAAACGTTCGTTATAAAGACGAAGGCTTTTGATTTTATGCCGCTCTTTGAAATCTTAAGAAGGGAGCCGCCAATTGGCGGAACTACAATGAATGGTTTAGTTATTGTATTAATCGGAATCGTAGCACTCGGTGCCGGCTATCTGTTCTACGGAAGATGGCTTGCGAACAAATGGGGAATCGACCCAAACGCAAAGACACCGGCCTACACACATGAAGATGGAGAGGATTACGTACCATCTTCCAAGTTTACTGTATTCTCTCACCAGTTCTCATCAATTGCTGGTGCAGGACCTGTCACCGGTCCAATCCTTGCATCCGTATTCGGATGGGTACCGGTACTCCTGTGGCTGATCCTCGGTGGTCTGTTCTTCGGAGCTGTACAGGATTTCGGTGCATTATATGCATCTGTTAAAAACGAAGGAAAATCAATGGGTATGATCATTGAGAAGTACATCGGAAGAACCGGTCGTAAATTATTTATGTTATTCTGCTGGTTATTCACACTTCTCGTTATCGCCGCATTTACCGACATGGTTGCCGGTACTTTCGTAGGCAAGGGAGCTGAAGTGGAAGGATTAGACGCAGCTGTAACTTATGCACATTCTACCGCAGCTACGATCTCAATGCTTTTTATCGTAGTGGCAGTTATCTTCGGTCTGATCCAGAAGAAAGTCGGCAAGATGAACGAAATCGTTCGTGCCGTTGTAGCAATCGCACTTCTTGTTGTTATGTTTGCAATCGGAATGAAGCTTCCGATCTACGCAACCAAGAGCGCATGGATCTACATCATTATGGCTTACCTCTTCCTTGCATCGGTTATGCCAATGTGGCTTCTTATGCAGCCTCGTGACTATATGACAACTTTCATGCTTCTCGGCATGATCATCGGTGCCGTTGTCGGTGTCGTTGTCGCACATCCTTCTATGCAGTTAAATGCATTCAACGGATTCAGCGTTGTCGATGCAGCAGGCGCTAAGAGTTATCTCTTCCCGACACTGTTCGTAACAATCGCCTGTGGTGCCGTATCCGGATTCCATTCACTGGTTTCTTCCGGAACTTCATCCAAGACTATCAGCAATGAGAAAGATATGCCAATGGTTGGTTACGGCGCAATGGTTGTTGAGTCATTACTCGGTATCGTAGCATTAGTTGTTGTAGGTGCAGTTGCCGTCAATGGTACAAAGCCAGACGGAACTCCATTCGCAATCTTCTCTTCTGGTGTTGCCGGATTCTTAGAGAAGCTTGGTGTACCGGTTCACGTTGCAACCGTATTCATGACAATGTGTGTATCTGCACTTGCACTTACATCCCTTGACTCTGTTGCACGTATCGGACGTATGTCTTTCCAGGAGTTATTCTACGGAGACACAACCGATCCTGAGAAAATGCCTGCTTGGCAGAGAGTTCTTACCAACAAGTATTTTGCAACTGTGATCACACTGTTCTTCGGATACTTACTGACACTCGGCGGATACAACAATGTATGGCCTCTGTTCGGATCTGCAAACCAGTTACTTGCAGCACTCGTACTGATTGCTTTATCTGTATTCTTAAAGACAACCGGAAGAACCGGCTGGACACTTTACGCACCAATGTTCATCATGCTTGTTGTAACATTTACCGCTTTGATCCAGAAGACCATCGCACTGGTTACCAACATCGTAAACGGTACCGCAACTGTATTGGTTGACGGACTTCAGTTTGTCGTAGCAATTCTTCTGATGGTTCTTGGAGTTATGGTAGCATTCAGCTGCTTAAAGAAACTCTTCGGCAAGAAGGCAGAAGCTGCTAACTAAAATTAAGTAAGCAATACAATTTACGTTTTCCAAATTACATAAAAATACGGCAGCCTCACGGCGCCGTATTTTTTGTTCTTCTATGTAACGTTCTTAATTTACAGAACGATTGATCACAAGCAGATCTCCTGCTTCCAGTCGCACATTTCCATTCGGAATAATAATCTGCTCTCCTCTCTGGATCATAATGACCAATTCATTCTGCTTCTTTTTTATCTCCGACAAAAGCTTACCTGCATATTTGCTCTCCTCTGCAATCGGGATTTCAACAAGCGTAACCCCCTCGACCTGATCCGGCGTCGTTGCACTGAGAATCAGCACATCTTTTTCCTGTAGCACGGTATTGCCGTCTGGAATAATATTTTCTCCCGCTCTCTTGAGAAGCACGATCAGTGTCTCCGGTGGAAGTGTCAGATCCTTCAGCGACTGGTTGCACCACTCATGTGTTGCCGGAATCGTCAGCTGAATAAACTGAACCGGCACCTCATCCGAATAATCGTTGAATGTCTTCATGACATCCGCTTTCTGATCGATCATGTCAAGCTTTCTTGCAACAAACGGCAGAAGCGATCCCTGTAACAAAATCGAAAAAAGCACGATCATGAATACAATATGAAAAATGTCATTCTCTGTCTCGATCGCCATCCCCGCCATAATCGCAAACACGATGGATGCCGCACCTCTGAGTCCCGACCAAGAAACAAGAAGCTGCTGCGTCCATTTGCTTTTAAAAGGCGTAAGCACTGCCGCAACCGCAACAGGACGTGCCACAAACGTCAGCCATACCGCGATCAGAAGTGCCGGAACGATCACGCCCGGAAGTCTTGACGGGAAGGACAATAAACCAAGCAGGAAGAAGATCAGCATCTGCATAAGCCCCGTCAGTCCATCAAAGAAATTAACCAGATTCCGCTTGTTCGGAATCTGCGTATTGCCAAGCACAATACCGACAATATAAGCGCTTAAGAAGCCGTTGCCACCGATAAGCGAAGGCAGCGTGTAGGAAAGAAGTGCGATTCCCACTACAAAAATTGTATCAAACCCAGCAACCGTAAATTTCACTTTGCCAAGAAGCCAGATGGTCACTGCCGCGATCAGCGCTCCAAATAAGAGACCAAACACAATCTGCTTTATGATCAACAGACTGATCTGTCCCGCGCTCGCCTGCCCCTGTGCGATGGCAATAAATGTTGCTGTCAACATATACGCACACGGATCGTTACTGCCGCTCTCCACCTCAAGAAGCGAAGCTGTATTATATTTTAAATTCAGTTTCTTGGATCTTAATATAGAAAAGACCGACGCAGCATCGGTAGAACCGACCAGCGCTCCGATCAGCAGACTCTCTGTCCATTCGATCTGTAATGCAAAGTGACAGAATGCTCCCGTCAGCCCGGAAGTAACCACAACCCCGACTGTCGAGAGAAGAATGGATTTGACGGCAACCGACTTCGCCTGATTCCAGTTCGTGCCAAATCCTCCATAGAACATAATGAAAATAAGCGCAATCGAACACGTCTGCTCCGCAAACGCATAATTGTCAAACGGAATCTTTAAGATACCGTCCGATCCGAATACCATACCAAGCAGGATAAAAAACAGAAGCGTCGGAATACCAAGCCGGTTCGAAACACGGCTTAAGAAAACGCATGCAAAGATTACGATGGTTACAATTAAGAGATAATTCGTCATGTGAGCCCTCCATCCGTATGCTAAATTGTGTGTTTATAGAATAAAGCATCGGGATGGGATTCGTCAAATCAAAATTAAAATCCGTTTTGTTTCTCACTCATGTTACTTCTTGTCCTTTCGCGCAATTCTGTGATATTGCGGACGTATCGTAATATCCGGCACAACAATGCCTTCCCGCTGCTGTAAAATATAACGGATAGCATCTGCGACTTCTTTACTGTATAGTGCACATCCGTTGTCACTGCTGCATGTAAAATCCGCATCCCGGTACAGATTCGTATCCGTCATATCCGGATGCAGATTTGTCACCTTGATGCCGTATTTCCTTGCTTCCTCAAACAGACTCTCCCCGAAATTCGTAAGACCTGCCTTAACCGCTCCGTATGCACATCCGTGCGGGTTCGTCTTCTTTGCAGTAATTGAGGATACATTGATGATATAGCCGCGATTCTCCTTGAGCACGCGAAGAAGCCGGTTCGTAAGGATCATCGGAACCTCAAGATTTGTTCGCACCAGCGTCTGGATCTGCCCCACAGACAGTTCCTCATGTAACCCATAGTAACCCACGCCGGCTGCATTCACAAGAATTTTGATGGTTTCCTTCTTACGGATTGCATTGACCGCATCACACAGTTTTGCCGTATCAAGAAGATCACATTCGATCAGCTGCAACTGCTCCTCATACGCTGCAATCAGGTTACGGACTTCCTCCCGCTCAAAGTTTCTTCCAAAACCATACACCTTAATCCCAAGTTCACACAGTGTCCCTGCAATTGCCAGACCGATGCCGGAGCTTGCCCCGGTCACGATTGCAGCCTGCGTGTCTATTTTCAGTTTTTCCTGATTTTTGCTTTCCTTCCGCTCCATATTCATCACCCTTATCTTCTTTTTCGCGTCTTACCGCCCGCTTACTTTTCCTCGCGGGGCTTTTTTCGTCCTTTTACGCTTCTTTCGCCCCGCTACAAAATATTCCGCTCTGAAAAAATGCGTTCGGATGGCATCCGCTTCACAAGCTCCCGCATCACGCAGCCTTCCATCCGCGCGAGCAGTTCCGGCGGATACTGATACACGCCCCCCACATTCACATACGGGAACTGCACAACCGGCGACTCCTTCTCCACCCGCCTGATCTTCTTCATATACTCCTTCGAGATACGGAATCCTCCGACGCTGACTGCGTCCAGCATCTTCCAGTTACAATTCCGGCTCTCGAATGCCTCATCAATCTGTGTAAACAATTCCGTATACAAAACTTCCCATCCCGGCAGATACAGCATCGGGTCAAAGCAGAGTCTCACCGGAAATCCTCGTCTTATGCCTTCCGCTGCACATTCGATCCTCGCCCGCGCAGAAGGCGTATTCTTTTCGCTCGCCGCAATCATCTTCTGCGGTGATACAGTAAACGCATACACCACATTGGAAAGAAGGGGAAGTTCGTCCCACATTGCGTATCTTGCACTTTTCGTCCGGATTTCAAGCGTTAAATTCGGATGTTTCCCGGCATACTCTGCCCATGCACATGCATACCCCATCCATGATTCCAGCGCCAGCAGATCCGCATCGTACGACACGCACACATACATAGACTGCTTCTGAAGAAGTACGTCCAACTCAGCAAAATAGTCCTCCAGATTGACAAAGACAACCAGATTTCCCGACGGATACATGCCCTTCAGATAACAGTAGCTGCAATCATAAATACAGTTCATCATCGTCGAGCAGTAATAGAAATTATCATATCCAAAATTCTGACACGGCTCGGCTCCCTCATAAAAATAGTGATCTGTCTTCGCCGCAAGGATCAGACTCTGCGAACGATGCTGCGCCTCGTACTGCTGCCTGCGCCGGTTAAACACATCCTTGTAATGTGTGATCTCAATCACCTGCGCGTCCGGGAACCTCGAAAGAATCTGCTTCGTTCGCGGATGTTTTTCCACTCCCCACTCCACATAGATATGGGAAAAGGCATTGTTATAACCACTTGTTCTGCAACTCATCGAGCAATCTCCTTCCCACTTTCTTATCCTTACAAGGCAGCAATTCCTGTTCATAATAACTATGGAGCAAAGCATCTGCTTCAAATCCCGTAAGACGCCAGTACTTAAGAAGCTGCATAAGCTCCGCTTTCATTGTGACGGAACAATGCAAATCCTCCGCAAGCTGATTTTCGTCGATGCTCCATCCGCATATCGGATCTTCACAAAGAGTCTCCAATGACGAATCCTGCACTTCTGACGCATGCATTTTCTCTCCCCCAGATTTCTTATCATAACATTCTGATGCAAACAAAGAATGTAATCCATCGATAAATATTGCGACCTCTGCTCCAGCCTCCTGCATGATCATGGCAAAACGTTCACGCTCGGATGCCGCCGGATGGATTGTCATATTTTTCTCATTTCCAATATTCTTCCCCTGACTCGAGTCGTTTTGTAATCGATCCTTCTCAATCCCATGATCCGTGACCACTTTCAGGAAGATCATCTGGTGCGGGCCATAGTAGAAATTTCCGGCTTCATAGAAAGCTGCTGCTTCCATATCATGCACGGTCGGAGCGATAACTTCTGCCTTCATCGCCTCTTCATTCTGCGCATTCAATCCAGCAGCTTCCACCTTTGCGTAGCCTTCAGCATGCGCATTCAAACCAACATCTTCCACCTTCGTTGTGCCGCCATCCCGCGTACCTGCATCTGCTGTATATACCTGCGCCGAAGTAACGACTTCCCCTTCTGCAAACGGATGTCGGTAGACCATATCCGGGTAAAAGGTACGCCCGCTCTCTGCATCGGTCAGTTTATTCACCATAATGATGCTTCCAAGGGGCACACATGCTCCTCCGCCTCCTTCACCTTCTCCGGGCATAAGCATTCCTTCCGCCGCACAGCTTCCGTAATTAACCATAAGATCTTCTTCCGCCGGCGGATAGATTGTAGAAATCTCCGCCATTGCAACCGTTGCATTTAATTTTCCGACACCGGTAATGACCAGCCGTATCTTCCACTTCTCATTAAAGAAAATCTGAAAATGCCTGCTCTCTGTCGCTTTTTTTAATTCATAATGTTGTATCAGATACTGCGCCTCCACATACAGCGCACAATAAATTGTAATCAAATAACTCCCTCTGTTTTCCTATTTTCTTAATATAAATGATCCTTTTCCCGGCAAAAGCAGCGCCCCGACAACAACTGCAACAGCACCTACCATACAGCCAGCTTTCCAGTTCTACTCATACGTTACTTGTTTAAAAAACATTTATCAGGACAAATCCTGCCTTGACGCTACACCATGCATATTTTACAATAACATTTAAACGGAAACAAGACAAACAGAAAGGTATACAAATGATAAAACTAATAGCATCCGACGTTGACGGAACACTCGTCAAGGACGGAACCTTAATGATCAATCCTGAATATATGACAGTCATTCATAAGCTTGTGGAAAAGGGAATCATCTTCGTTGTCTGCTCCGGACGGCAGTTTGCCAGCGAACGCAGACTTTTTGCCCCGATTGTAAATGAACTCTACTATATCTCGGATGGTGGAACCGTTGTCCGCACGCCGGACAAAATCTTAAAAACGTATCCGATGTCCGATGAACTTTGGAAAAATATGTGCCGCATGGTGCGCAAAAAGCTGCCAAGCTGCGACTACTTTGTCGGCACACCGGATTACGGATATGCAGAAGATGCCGGAAGCCGGATGTTCCACTGGCTCCGCGACTCCTATGGATTCGATATCCGTGAGACGCCGGATGTGCTTTCCATCGAGAATGAAGATATCATCAAATTTACGGTCTACCATCCGACCGAATGCGAGGAACTCTGTACCCCGGAGTTCATTCCTTATTGGAAAAAACATGCACAGGTTGCAGCCGCCGGCAAAGAATGGGTGGACTGTAATGCAGCCGGTGCCAACAAGTGGACCGCCATCTCCTATCTGATGGAATATTTCGGACTGAATGCCGATGAAGTGTGCGTCTTCGGTGACAACTTAAATGATATCGAAATGCTTACGAATGCCGGCACCAGCTACGCGGTATCCAACGCCAGACCGGAAGTGATACAGGCTGCAAAATACACCTGCGCTCCGTACTGGGAATCCGGCGTCCTGCATATTCTCAAAGAATTTCTTTAATCGTAGTAATTGCGATATCTGCATTCTTTGATAAACGCCTTTTGCAAAAACTCTGATAATAAAAAGAGAGCGGGCCACCGCTTTCGCGGTGGCCCGGATTTACACTAGGAGCAAAGTTTCCTTTGCGGAGATTTTATATAGAAAACGACTCGCGTCGGTTCTACCATTTTACTAGACTGCTGCAAGTGCCTTGCCGAGCGCCTCACAGGCTGCAAGTGCATCTGCATCCGGTGTCTCCTGACAGATGACACCTTCGCCACCGGAGATTGTTGCACCGGCACCTCTCATACGATCTTCCCAATCGCGCATCCACTGTCCGTCGCCCCATCCATAGGAACCGAACAGACCAATTGTCTTACCACCACAGATGCTTTCCACATCTGCTACGAATGGATCCATCTCTGACTCTTCAAGCACCTCAGCGCCCATCGCCGGACATCCGAGTGCGAAAGCCTTACAATCCTTTAAATCATTCACAGAAGCATCTCCAACATATACAACCGATACCTCTGCGCCGGCATCTGCAGCACCTTTGCCGACTGCCTCTGCCATCGCCTGTGTATTTCCTGACTGTGACCAATATACAACATTTACTTTACTCATCTTATATTCCTCCTATATTTTACGCTAGCCTTCTTCATGAAGTCTGCGGTATGATCTCTTTTCATTGTATATCTTCCTGCCGCCTTCGTATTCAAGCATTTTCTCTTATGCTAAGAGACTCTGGCAACAACCGGACTGTACTTGTCAGCCGGTGTCTTGCGGTATATTTCGCAGATCAGGCGGATTCCAATATCATTGGCAAGCAGACGTATCAGCGTCTCGCGTGCCTCGTCGTACCGCACGAAGATCTGCTTCTTTGCGGAAACATTCTCATACACCTTCCAGTATCCGGAATACAGATACTCTTTGCCGGAATGTTCCATGAATCCAACCACATCCTCAATCGGATATCCAAGGAGCAGCCCCATCTCATGTGGGAACTGCTGCTCCCCGTTCATATGCGCCTCATAGCGTTTGCGAAACTTAGGTAATACATTGTCCAAAGAAGAATCCTTGTATCCAAGTTTCTTAAGCAGGTGCCGCACATCGGTACGACCTAAGTACTGCCTCAGTTCCTCTTCACGATACAGAAGGAAGGCGGTCTTCTTCGGCGAGCTCATCACACAGAAACAGGAAATGTCGGAACCTTCAAGAAGTTCCTGCACCGCATCCTCCCGCTTGCCACAAACCATGAGTAAGTTTGAAATCTTAATTCCGGTAATAAGTGGGGCACACTGTAAGGCAAGCTGAAACTCGAGGCCATCCTGATTCATCGTTCTCATCATGTGATAAATTTCCTGGCACATATTGTTCTCCTTATGTGTTGGTTAGTTATCTCTAACGTAAATTAAATATAACTAATTTATAATCAAAAGTCAATACTTTTATTGATTATATATTCTCAGTTACGCGCAACTTAGGAATTCGCGAAAAAAATTCCGGCCCACACAGTAGTTTCTACTGCATGAGCCGGATTTATACTTCAAAACATTATACGCTGACCTTATACATATTTTTACGACTGATTGCGCCGATTTCTTCCAGCGTATTGATCATACGGTACACCGTTGCGGTTCCGATCGTCGGATCCTTCTTCGTTGCCCGGTAATAAATTTCTTTACAACTGCTGCACTCATCCTCAAGGATGATGTCAAGAAGCATGAGTCGCTGCTTGGTAATACGACAGCCATCTTCTTTCAGCCGGTTGATGATAATCTGCTTTTGTTCTAACTGTTCTGCTGACATAGCCGCCTCCTCACATGAACTCTTTTGCTTATTTTGCTTTTGTCATCTTAACGCCAACATTCAGAGTCTCGCTCTCCTTGTATGGACGGAAAAGCATATAAATGAATCCGATAATAATTGCAATTGCAACGATTGTCCAGAAACCGAAGGTTGCTGCTCCTGTGAACAGTCCACCGATCTGGAAGATACATAAGCCTACTAAGTAAGCAAGACCACACTGGTATCCGATTGCGAACCAGAACCACTTCGCGTTGTTCATCTCACGCTTGATTGCTCCCATTGCTGCGAAGCAAGGTGCGCAGAGAAGGTTGAATACTAAGTAAGAGTAAGCAGCGATTGCTGACATATTGGCTGCCAGATTGCCCCAGATCTCTTCTCCGGCTTCTCCGACTTCACCATAGTGGAATAAGATACCAAATGTACTAATTACGTTCTCTTTTGCAACTAAACCTGTAACAGCTGCCACTGCGGACTTCCAGTCTCCCCATCCGAGTGGAATGAAGATCCATGAAATACATCTACCGATTGCAGCAAGGATACTGTAATCAATTTCCTCATCGGAAAGCATACGGAAGGTTCCGTCTACAACTCCGAAGTAAGTTGTGAACCATACAACGATTGTTGATAAAAGAATGATGGTTCCTGCCTTCTTGATGAAGGACCATCCACGCTCCCACATGCTGCGGAGAACACTTCCTACAGTTGGAAGATGGTAAGCCGGAAGCTCCATTACGAATGGTGCCGGATCTCCGGAGAACATCTTCGTCTTCTTTAAGATGATACCGGAACAGATGATAGCTGCAACACCAACAAAGTAAGCAGACCATGAAACCCATCCTGCATTACCGAAGAATGCACCTGCGATCAAAGCGATAATCGGAAGCTTTGCACCACATGGGATGAAAGTTGTTGTCATGATTGTCATACGGCGGTCACGCTCGTTCTCGATCGTACGGCTCGCCATAATTCCAGGAACACCACATCCTGTACCGATCAGCATAGGGATGAAGGACTTTCCTGAGAGACCGAACTTACGGAAGATACGGTCCATGATGAAAGCGACACGTGCCATGTATCCACATCCCTCAAGGAATGCAAGGAAGATGAATAATACAAGCATCTGCGGTACGAAACCAAGTACGGCACCGACACCGGAGATCACACCATCTACGATCAGGCCTGTCAGCCAGTCTGCACATCCGATGCTCTCAAAGAATGACTGTGCACCAGGAATGATCCACTCGCCAAAAAGCGTATCATTGGTCCAGTCTGTTAAGAATCCACCAACCGTTGTGATGGATACATAGTATACAACAAACATAACAGCTGCGAAGATCGGCAGCGCTAAGATTCGGTTCGTTACAACACGGTCGATCTTATCAGAGATTGTAAGTTTCTCTTTGCCCTGTGCTTTCTTCACGCATTTTCCGATAATGGATGTAATGTATGTATAACGCTCATTTGTGATAATACTCTCCGTATCATCATCAAACTTGTCTTCCAAAGCCTTAATTTCCGCACTTACATCCGGTGTGGTTGTAAGCTGCTCAGAGATCTTGGAATCTTTCTCAAGAAGCTTGATTGCGAAGAATCTCTTCTGCTCTTCTGCAACAGCGCTTCCAAGCTTATCCTCAACCGTAGCGATTGCATCCTCAACATCTGCAGCAAAAGCATGAACACGGTCAACCGCCTTCTTCTGCTGTGCGGCTGCTATAGCCTTCTCAGCTGCCTTCTTGACTCCGGTTCCCTTAAGTGCAGAGATTTCAACAACCTCGCATCCTAATGCATCGCCCAAAGCCTTAATATTGATGGTGTCACCATTCTTTACAACAAGATCCATCATATTGACAGCCATAACAACCGGGATACCAAGCTCGATGATCTGTGTTGTCAGATATAAGTTACGCTCGATGTTGGTTCCGTCGATGATGTTAATGATCGCATCCGGCTTCTCACCGATGAGATAATTTCTTGCTACGACTTCCTCCAATGTGTATGGAGATAAAGAATAGATACCCGGAAGGTCCATGATCACAACATCCTTGTGACCTTTCAGCTTTCCTTCCTTCTTCTCGACTGTTACACCTGGCCAGTTACCAACAAACTGGTTTGCACCGGTCAAGGCATTAAAAAGCGTTGTTTTACCGCAGTTCGGGTTACCTGCGAGTGCAATTTTAATTGCCATTGTCATTCTCCTTTATTCTTATTCTCTGGTTGAACTACTTGCTTTGCCTACTCAACTTCGATCATCTCAGCATCTGCTTTACGAAGTGAAAGCTCATATCCTCTTACGGTTACTTCGACCGGATCGCCGAGCGGTGCAACCTTGCGGATGTATACTTCTACGCCCTTGGTGATACCCATGTCCATGATTCTTCTCTTGACAGCACCTTCACCGGTAAGTTTTTTTACCGTGACTGTCTGACCAATTTTGGCTTCTCTTAAAGTCATGATCTTACTCCTCTTTTCTTTTTATTTCTATTTTTATGAACTCCTAAGAGCTCAAATAGGCACTCTGTTAAACAAAGATGTGGTTTGCCATCTCACGACCGATCGCGATACGTGCACCCTTCACATTAACAATCATATTTCCGGCGGCTTCTGATACAACTGTAACCAGACCACCTGTTACAAATCCGAGTTCTTCCAAGTGTCTGCGCACTTCATCCTTTCCTCCGATTCGCACAATCTTTACTTCCTGTCCTTTCGGTGACATTGTAAGTGGCATCATGTTTACCTTCTTTCCACTGATAAATTTGTCTTTTTACAATTTCTTTCTGATAAAGTTTATCGGTTCTCACGGACGTTAGTATACTCTAACCGTTATTAGTTGTCAAGGTGTTTGTCAACATTTTCCTAACCTAAATTAGTATTGTATCCCCCACATAGCATATTGCTAATCATCGTTAGCAATGTATATTTATCCTTGTATAATTCTAACTGTCATCAGCCTTATATTTTGTACTTTTGTTGCATATAACTTCAATTAGTTATTGATTAATTTTTATTCATTTTTCTAAGTTTTGTAAGTGCATGCTAATTTGCACTAAATACTGTGCAATGTGCAATTTTGTTGATTTTTCTGCATATTATGGTGTATGATGTAGAAATAAAATCGAATGTAAGTTTTTGCATAGGAGAAAGCATAAACATACACAAGAAATGCGACGCAACAGAAAGTTCATCCCATCGCGCGGATGAACTTTCGTTTATCCAAAAGGGGGAACTTTCTATGGAACAGGATTTTCAGAAGACCGCGAACCGGGTGACCTCGGTCAGCATCATCGGTAATCTCATACTATCTGCATTCAAATTTATCGCCGGAGTCGTTGCACATTCCGGTGCGATGATCTCCGATGCCGTACACTCCGCTTCGGATGTATTCAGCAGCATCGTCGTCATCATTGGCATCCACGTATCAAGCAAAGATTCCGATAAGGAACATCCATACGGACACGAACGCTTAGAGTGTGTTGCAGCGATCATTCTTGCAACGATCCTGTGTATCACCGGTCTGTCGATCGGTTACTCTGCCGTACGCACAATACTTGCCGGAGATTATAAGGATTTAGCCGTACCCGGCATTCTTGCGCTCGTTGCTGCAGTGGTTTCAATCGTTGCCAAAGAGGCAATGTTCTGGTATACCAAAGTGAACGCACAGAAAATTGATTCCGCCGCGCTGATGGCAGATGCATGGCATCACCGGTCCGATGCACTCTCTTCCATCGGCGCTCTCATCGGTATCGCCGGTGCGCGTCTCGGCTTCCCGATCGCCGACTCCGTTGCCAGCCTCGTTATCTGCTTCTTTATTGTAAAAGCTGCTTACGACATCTTCCACGATGCAGTGGATAAAATGGTCGATCACGCCTGTGACGATAGTGATGAAGAGATGATCCGTGACTGTATTAAAGCTGAGGAAGGCGTCCTTCGTGTTGATGAGCTCCGTACCCGCGAGTTCGGAAACAAAATCTATGTAGACGTAGAGATTGCCTGTGATCCAAACTGCACCCTCACGGAAGCGCACGAGATTGCAGAACGCGTACATGACCATATCGAATTTCATTTTTCGAAAGTAAAGCACGTGATGGTTCATGTAAATCCATATACAACCGATTAAAAGGCGCCTTCGGGCGCTTTTTTCATGCCACAAAAAAATTTTTTGCATTTATCTATAAGTTTTACTTTTCAATAATATAAGTTTGTGCTATAATTAATCGGTTTGTGAGCGAAACACTCAATTGAGATAACAAGTAGATAAGAAATGATGTCTAACAGGAGGGTAATACAATGTATGATGTGATCATTATCGGTGCCGGACCGGGTGGAATTTTTTCGGCATACGAGTTACTACAGAAGAAAAGTGATCTAAAGATTGCAGTATTTGATGCCGGTCACTCTCTCGAGCAGCGCCACTGCCCGATCGACGGTGACAAAGTCAAAAGCTGTATCAAGTGTAAGACCTGCGCGATCATGAACGGATTCGGCGGAGCAGGCGCTTTTTCCGACGGAAAATACAATATCACAAATGATTTCGGCGGAACTTTATATGAATATATCGGACGCAAGCAGGCGTTTGACCTCATGGAATATGTGGATCATATCAATATGACCCACGGTGGTGAAGGCACTAAGATGTACTCGACTGCCGGAACCAATTTGAAGAAGATCTGTCTGCAGAATAAATTGAAGCTTCTGGATGCTTCTGTCCGTCACCTTGGAACAGATATCAATTATGTTGTTTTGGAGAATCTGTACAATGAGATGAAGGATCACATGGATTTCTTCTTCGATACACCAATCGAAAAAATCGAAGTCCTTGAAGACGGATACCGTGTTTATGCGAAGGACGAATCTTACGACTGTAAGAAATGTGTGATCTCCGTAGGTCGAAGCGGAAGCAAGTGGATGGAGACCGTCTGTGACGATCTTGATATTCCTACAAAATCCAACCGTGTGGATATCGGCGTACGTGTCGAGCTTCCGGCTGTCATCTTCTCACACCTGACGGACGAGCTGTATGAGAGTAAGATCGTATACCGCACCGAAAAGTTCGAGGACAATGTACGTACTTTCTGTATGAACCCATACGGAATCGTCGTTAATGAGAATACAAACGGAATCGTAACGGTTAACGGACACAGCTATGAGAGCGCAGATCTGCGCACCGAGAATACGAACTTCGCACTTCTCGTTGCCAAGCATTTCTCCGAGCCGTTCAAGGACAGTAACGGATATGGTGAAAGCATCGCCCGTCTCTCCAACATGTTAGGCGGCGGCGTTATCGTACAGCGTTTCGGCGATCTCGTCCGTGGACGTAGAAGTAACACGAAACGTATCGAGGAAGGACTTGTTACTCCTACCCTTGCGGCAACCCCCGGCGACTTAAGCCTTGTTCTTCCGAAACGTATCTTAGACGGAATCATCGAGATGATCTATGCACTCGATAAAATTGCTCCGGGCACGGCCAACGATGATACGCTGCTCTATGGTGTAGAAGTCAAATTCTATAACATGGAAGTAGAGATCGACGAGCACTTACAGAGCAAATACGATGGACTCTACATCATCGGTGACGGAAGCGGTGTGACACATTCTCTTTCCCACGCTTCTGCTTCCGGAGTATATGTCGCACGACATATTGCCGAAAATATGCAGTAACTATACGATCTCAACAGGTAAAAAACAAGCGCTTCGAGAAACATAATTTCTCGGAGCGCTTTGTCTACAGTAATTGTTCTATTTCGCCGGTTACTTTGAGCGAACACTAAGCTTCATACTGACAACTTTCTTCTTGCCATTCTTAAGTGTCACAGTCGCTTTCAGCGTAACCTTACCTGCCTTCTTTGCAGTAATCTTACCATTCTTGCCAATCTTCGCAATCGAATTATCGGTAGAGGAATAAGTAATCTTGGAAACATTCGCGGTATCAAGTTCCTTGCTCCATGCGAAGCTTGCTGCATTTCCTTCCTTTACCGTTTTGGATTTCTTTGCTGGTTTCACGGTAACAAGAATCTCCTTCACAAGCTTGGCCGCATCTGCCTCACTGATGAGCTGATAAGAACCCGAATCCTTAATTGTCTGACTCACTCCTGCATCGGTTACTTTGTAAGTCTTCTTATTATAAAGAGTGTACTTTCCGGTCTTCTTATTGTATTTCACTAAAGTGAGTTTCTTGCCAGCGCTAAGATCCTTTGCATTCACACTTACGGTATATGCTGTCTTTCCGTTCTTATCAACAACCTTCTGTGTGATTACAACATCGGTCGTTCCAGCCGCCTCTGTAATCTGTTCAACCACAGCGGAAGAAATCGTTCCCTTCGTTCCTGCTGCAGACTTTGTGCCAGTTTTAACAACTTCAGCTTTCACGGATGTGCTTCCCTTGCTATCTGTGGTTGTGGTAACCGTAACTGTTGAACCGTCCTTGTTTGCTGTGGCAACCGTCTTCACCTTGCTGCCATCCGGCTTTGTTGTAACTGTTGTCTGAGTCTTGCTTCCGTCCGGGTTTGTGCTGACGGTTGTCTCGGTCTTACTTCCGTCCGGATTCGTTACGGTTGTATCCGCTGCACTGCTGCCGCCGGATACCGATGACGAACCGGAGCCGGAAGTGCTGCCACCCTGTGAAGCGCTGCTTAAATCTGTCAGTGGTGCGTCGGTGGTAAGGAAGGTCTTGCCCTCTCCAATCTTCGCAAGATCTGCATCGCTTACCTTTACCGCCTTAATATCATCAAATACAATGCTTCCATGTACCGTATAATTTCCATTCTCATCCTTCTGGCCCTCAGCGATATTCTCCGGAATGGTGTTGCACCATAAGAAGTATCCTGCAATATCGGAAGCAGAGATCGAATCTGTACCGCCTTTTGCCTTAAAGCTTGCAAATGGGATTGTCACATACTGCGCCCCGGTTCCTTTTACAAATTCGGTAAGATATGCCTCATACTCTTTACCATTGGAATCTTTCAGCTGGATGACCATCTTCTGTCCGTTTCCATCCGGCTTCACCCACATGCTGAGCGCATTGTAAGCAGAGAAGTCTTTGTTATCAAACGTTCTTCCCAAGCCACCGGTCCAGGCTTCGCTTCCCTTATAGGCCAGAGTGTAATTGAATGCGCATCCGTAGCTTCCTTCCACTTTGTTGACTGCATCCAGTGATACCGATGTGCTGCATCCAGCTGCCGAATTATGGGTTCCGTATTTCGTCTGCATCAGACCATCATTGCCGTAATAATACTCAAAATTATCAAATACACGAGACGGCATAACGGCTGCATCCTGATTAAAGTTGATGAACTTAGCGGTTCCAAGGCTGGTTCCTGTTGTATCGTTCTGTGTGTATGCAACCACAGTGATCACACCGGTTCCGGTCTTCGGAATCGCTGCCAGCTTATTGGCTGTCAGCTGCGCCGTATAGACATCACTGTTTTCTGACTTCGTTCCTTCAATGACCAGCGGCTTGTCATCCGTCTCGCTGGTTCGAATCTCAAATGTCACCTTCGCTGCGTTCTTTACGGATGCCTTCAGTTCGCATGCGTCCTTGATAACTGCATAATTTTTCGGGGAGATCAGGTATCCGCCAACACTACTGCTGTATCCGGTCAAGGTAATCTCTCCTGCCTTACTGATTGCACCATTGTCTCCATAGAAATTCGTTCCGTTTCCAAAGATGGAATGATCATTGTTGTATGCCTTAATGAAGTCATTGATCATCTCCTGTCCCATCGTTTTATTGTACTTATATGGGACGAAGAAATTCTCACTGTCAAAGTTCGCCCACAGAAGGAAATAAGGAATGTCATGCTCAACTGCCGTATTGACTACCCGATTGTACCAGTCCTTATCCTTGGTCGGATTTCCGCTTACCATCAGGCTATCCTTGCCAGCGCCTGTGATACGGATACCGGTCTCTGCAATTGCAGGAATCTTAGCCTTTTTATCAGCCAGTCCAGCAACAACATCGCAGCTCTTCGCCAACGCCTCAAAGTAGGTATCACCGGTATACTTGCTTACATCTGCATAGTCATCGTAATAGTCAAATCCAAGTACATCGACATAGGCATCGCCCGGATAGCGTGACAGATAATCGCTCTCATTGTCGATCGGACCATTCGGTGAGTATACGTATAACAGATTGTGTACGCCTTTGGCCTGCAGATAATTTACCATGTATCTCCAGATGGCACGGTAGGAATCTGCACTGGTTGATGTTCCCCACCAGAACCATCCGCCACTGTTCTCATGGAACGGACGGAAGAGGATCGGCACATTAGCCTCCTGCAATTTCAATGCGTAGTCTGCAATGATATCCAGGTATGCATTGTACTGTGCGTTGTACTCTCCTCCCTCTAAGATGTAATCTGCACAAGGCGTCAGATCCTTGGACTCAGAGAAATCACACTTTGAGAAATCATATGGGTGCTCGGCATCTCCCGTAGCTTTAATCTTTGCATTTGTAAAATTCGGCATATGGCAGGAAAGCGAGATGATAGAACCACCTTCATAAGCTTTCTTGGATGCCTCAATCGAAGCTTTAAGCGGATTCTCCGATGCGCACTCCGTTCCTGCAAGCGCTAAGGTATCAATTCCGAACAGACCTGCTTCCGAACCGGTAATGTCTTTGATATCCGATGTCTTTCCATCGTCTCTTACCGAACGGAACGTTGAATTCTGGTGTCCGAATAATACTTTATCATCTGCTCGTAAGCCAGTGAGATAAGCAGCTAATGCTTTGGTGGAAGCGGTTGCATTACTGTCAACAAGCTTGACTTCTTTTGCCATATTGTTTAAGCCAGCCTGGTCACCTTCCTTCTGTACGTCTTCTGTAATTCTTACATAATCCTCCGAAGCATCGAGCTGTCCGAAGGTAACATCATCGATATATACTGCATGTAAATCTGCATACGGACCGACAATACCGATTGTAAGGCTGGATACCGATTTTGCCTGCGGCTTAATCTCCCCACGGATGGTAACCGTTGACCATCCGTTGCCCAAATTTTCGACTGTCTTCGAACGAAATGATCCTTCTGCATTTAAGATTTCAGTTTCATCTGTGCTCTTCATAAATAACTTAGTCCGGATGGAATCCATCGTAGATGGGTATCTTAATTTGAAGGTCACGATGTTATAATTGGATATATTCACAGGATTAAAATTGCCCGTAACTTTTGCCTCACTCCATCCAGTTCCAGTATCCTTTGAATAATCAAGTAACATCTTAAGACTTTGCGATGCCTCATCCCATGACACCTCGGCTGTCTCAGTCGGTGTTGCGCCATTCTTTACAGGATTCTCTTTTCCGTGGGAATAATCCCATCCAGCCTCACTTGCCCATCCATCTATGTTCTCCTGGAACGACGCAACCGTTATCGGATCTTTCTGCTCTAATACAGGGGCATCGCTTTCATCGGATGTTATTTTTGCATTTGCGATTGTTACTTTTCCATTGAATCCAGTTCCAACTCCTTGAATAAGTACCGAATAAAACACGCTTACATCAGAATTAACTGGCATACTAACTGTAGTACTATAATTTCCATCAGCATTTTGTTTAAAAGCAGATTTAGAATATTGAGGCCATCCAAGTTTTACGACGGAATCCCAATCGTTATCTGCCACAAAGAAAACTGCTTGAAGTTTGATATAATCGCTCTCCTTCATTGTTTCATAGGCAGTTGTATCCATGATCATATCAAACGATAATACAGAATCTTTCGATATTTTTTTGGAATTTCCATCAAATGTTGCTTTCAACGTATTATCCCACGTATTCCAATCTTCTTCATCTCCGAAAGCAACTTCGTTCGTATCCTTCGCCTCCGCACTCCAAATACAGTCTGTTTCTTCTGCCATAACCGTAACCGGCTGCAGAACTACACCCCCAGCAACTGTCGTTGCAAGTATCGCCGATGCCATAAGGCATGCCAGCATTCTTGTTACAATTTTGTTTTTCACAATACCTTCCTCCATTACTATACATTAAAGTCTTTACACCGATTAATTTTATCTTATTAACAGTTTTATTTCTATTTGCTTTTTAGCTAATATTATTTTCGAAATTATGTTAACATTTACTTAATAAATTTTTAGCCTTTAAAATCAAATTCGTAATATTTACATATGAAAGCATCAAAAAAGCCTGTCGACATCCCCCAAAAAGGTATGCCGACAGGCTTCCAACCACCATTATTTTGTTATTTTTTCCACAACCACTTTGCATCGTTTCTTGCAAAATGCCATACCATACAGCAAAATCTCATGTCTGTCATCATTCTGCAGATACTCCTCATATCTGCGATCCCTGATCTGCGCAACTGCCTTCTCACAGGCATTCTCCAATCCTGCAACTTCCTTCACATATTTTAGCTCGATAAGGAAAGGAATATAACCGGGAATTTACCCATATATGCTTCGCATAATTTCACACAATCCGAAATATATAATCCGTCAAAAAGCTTCTGATCCGATCCTATCTCAAAAAAGTGGTGTAGCATACTCATATTCAAAGTTTTTCCAAAGCGGCGCGGTCTGGTAAAGAGATTCACTTTTCCCCAATTTTCAAGAAGCTGCTCGATCAATTTTGTTTTATCAACATAATAGAAGCCTTCTTTACGAATCTCCTGAAAGTCTTCAATACCCACCGGTAATTTTAATGTTTCTGACACGTGTTGCCTCCCTCGAAACCTTACTCCACCTGCTTCTCTAAATGTAATTTGATTCTATCATTTGCTCTCTCAAATAGCAAGACCTCCGGGAGCACTGCTGCTCCCGGAGGTTCTCATATCTGTGATCTTACTTTACTTTATATTTGATTTCCACTGTCTTTTTCTTGCCATTCTTTAAAGTAACCACTGCCTTAATGACTGCAGTTCCTTTCTTTTTGGCAGTCACATTTCCCTTAGCGTCTACTTTGGCAACCGATTTCTTTCCTGATTGATAGGTAATCTTTGCAACATTGTTCATATCAAGCTTGCTGCTAAACTGAACCTTTGCTTTCTTTCCCTTCTTTATCTCAACAACCGGTTTCTTTGCCTGTACCGTCTTAAGGATTTCCTTTTCAATCTGTTTTGCTTCCTCAACCGGCATCAGCTGATAGGTTTTACCTGCCGGGAGCGAAACCTTTAAGTTTCCATCCTTGTCGACCTTGAACGTTTTGCTGTCTACCAGGACATACTTATTTGTCTTAGTGTCAATCACCATGGCTTTCAGCTTCGTTCCAGCTGTCAGATTTTCGGCTTCGGTCTTTACCACAAAGGATTTCTCTCCGGCTGCAACCGTGACAACGACATCTACATCCTTTGTCTTTGCTGCATCACGGATATGTGCTACAACCTCGGACGAAATCGTTCCGGTCACCTTCTTTTTGCTTTCTTTTCCGGCTGTCTGCACCTCTGCCGTCACACCGGAAACTGTGCCGTCCTCATTCTTTTGTGTCGTCATTGTTACTTCTGTTTTGCTGCCATCTGCCGATACGATGGTATCCTTCTTTACCTCTGTGGTCTGATCCTTCTTAGGCTCTGAGGTCGATGCTGATGAGGAACCGCTGCTTACGCTTCCGGTTCTCTTTAAGATCACCGTTCCTCCGTCTGCTGCAGAAGGGATCGTAACCGTTACATTTCCGCCATTTACAACGTATGTTTTTCCTGAATACAGGTCGGTCATAACTGAAGCATCTCCCTCGGTAACCTGAATCGTAAGCGGCAATTCTTTGGTACTTACATTCATTCCAACATACAATTTTGTTCCCTGATATTCTCTTGCTACAACATCATATTTGCCTGTATCGGAAGAGTCAACCACCTTTCTGGTGCCTCTTGCAAATACATCGGTGTATGCGTTTCGGATAGACAGAAGCTTCTTATAATGGCTATAGGTCTTGTTGCTATCATTTGCCTTTGACCAGTCAAAATCATAACGGTTGGTCTGATACGGATAATTATTAAGACCTGTCAGTCCAATCTCCTCGCCGTAATAAATAACCGGCTGTCCTTTTGCCGTAATCTGCAACGTAGCTGCAACCAGTGCCATCGCATCGGCAACGTCCGGTGCAACATTTGCATCGAGAAGCTTCTGCTTAAATCCATCTTCATCATGGCTGCCTAAGAACTGTCCTGTCATATAGGTATTGTTCAGTGCAGCGTTTCTTGCTGCAAGGAAACTCTCAACAGCTTTTATATTACCCTTTACAAAGCTGTTTGCCTGATCGTTGAAATCGAAGTCGAGATCCGAATCCATCGTTCCGGTTCCAAGCGTATTTCCATTGGAAGCATATCCGCCTCCGGAGTATTCTCCGATCATCTTGAAGGACGGATCTACCTCGGTTAATGCATTCTTTAATTCTGACCAGGTATCATTCTCGACATGCTTTACGGTATCCACGCGGAAATAATCAATTCCGTAATCTTTTACCCACTGTGTCTGCCACTCTACAAGCTGCTTACTGACTTCTGGATCTTCCGTTTTAAAATCCGGTAAATTGGATAAAGAATCCTTCTGATCGCTTCCGGCAACAACATCATCACCGCTTCGGAGCTTATTTCCAAAAGTCGATTCCGTATTGTATCCTGCATGATTTACCACGATATCCACCATGATACGGATGCCGCGCGCATGTGCCTTATCGATCAGAGTCTTAAATTCCTCCTTGGTTCCAAGCGCCGGGTTCAGTTGTGTAAAATCACTTGCCCAATAACCATGGTACGCTGCATTATATGGAACTTTATCTTTGCCCTTATCGGTCACGTTAACGCCCTTAATGTTTTTCACAATTGGTGTGATCCAGATGGTGTTGATGCCAAGCTGCTCTAAATAATCAAGCTTTTGTGTCACTCCTGCAAAATCACCGCCATGGTACAGACCTTCATTCTGGCCATAAGTATCCTTGCCATTTGCAGTATTGTTTGACGCATTTCCATCAAAGAAGCGATCCGTCACCATAAAATAGATGACCGACTCATCCCAGTCGAAATCCTTCGCATCCTGCTTGGTGCGGGCAGCTACCTCAACCTGCACATCGGTCGTATACAGGTTTCCATACTGATCCTTCACGGTAATCGGAAGGGTTTTCATTCCAAGTGGCGTATCCTGTGTAACCGATATGGTTACCGCCTGAAGATCCGGTACGATGGCAAGCTCCTTGCTTCCGCCCAGAGAAGACGCATCAATACTTGCCTCTGCCACTTTCAGCGTCGGCTCAGATTTATTAGCCTGCTGAATAATCTTAAACTTCACTACATTATTTTCATTGTAGTTAAAGGATGGCTTCCTAACCTCAGCCTGCACGGAGGCATGCAGCTTATAGTATTCTACATAAGAATACTCCTTCTGGTCTTTCGTTTCCTTGTTATCATTATATTTATCCGTCACAAATTCGTCGCCGACTTTGTAGCGGTAATCAATTCTTCCATTTTTTATCTCACATGCATACTCAAAACGCAGATTCTCTTTATTATACGTCATTTCATGAAAGGCACCATCGATTTCCACAGAAACCTTCTGCTTGTCTAGATTACCTGCAAGTAATGCCTTATCATCGCGATAATAGAAATGAATCTTGCCCGTCTTGGTATCCACCTCATATCCCTTATTATATGGGGCACTTAATTTCGGCTCTTCACCCTTTTTGATGCTTGCGCATACTACATTCTGGTTCTCCGGGAAAACAACCGTGTGGTCTCCACCATCCTTAACCCAGTTCGACGGATCGGAATCATCAAGCACCACAACAAAGTCAACCTTTGTGCAGCTTGCCGATACCTGTGCCTTAATCTTCCACTTTCCGTCTCCATCCTTTTCAAAAGGAAGTTTTATCTCATTATTAATACCGGTTGTCCACGAATAAAATTGAGGGGTTGTATTACCCAAATTCGGATTCTCATACTCCAGATATAAGTACCTTGGATCTGCCACCGTAACGGTAGGTTTCTCTGTTACCGGAGTCTGTCCAACAACATACCACAAGGTAATTTCAGAATCATTCTCATTAATGGTATAATATCGGTTGACGGGATCCTTTCCATGCTCCCATGATCCTGCCACATATCTTGCAATAATTCCAAGCTTGTTAAATGACAGTTCCGTTGTTCCCTGTACCCAGGTTATGTTATTAGCTTCATCCTCCACCATTTTATCCAACTTAACAACTGCCTCTTTGCCCTCTGTGCCGCCATTCTCAAAGATATAAATATCCGACTTGCCCGGCTCCATCACCAGATCCGGTGAATACATATTGATTGTTACCTTGTATTGTTTGGCTACAACCGGAATCGTCATCTCCTGTTCAAACTCGCCATAAACCGCAACAACCGTTACCTCTGTAAGCTTGGAGCCTTCAGAAACCGTAATCGTATTGTCCGCTAAAGTAACTCCTTCCGGCGCATCCTTTAATTGATAGGAAACCGTTACCTTCTCTGCTTCCTTACCTGATCCATCGTAATAGTTTGCAGAGGTCGCAAGCTCCTTCGGCTTTCCGGCAGTAATTTGACCATTGTCTGCCACAAGCTTCTTTAAATACTGAAATTTAACAGCTGTCTTTTTATCAGCATCTGTCTTGTCCAGCTTCATGGTAATGTCTGCTGGTGCCTTAACCTCCAACTGGACATTCTTTCCACCTGCACCTTGTGCCCATGCCTTAGTCCAACCATTTAATGCCGCATCCTCAAGGATTTTATACTCATATGTTTTTGCTGGAACATTCTTAAGAGAAATGCTGTATTCATTCTCGTTTGTTTCAGATTTTACAAAGTTTGGTGTTGCACTTGCATCCCAACCTGTTCCCGGAAGTGTACCTACAAGAAGGAAGGTTGTCTCAGTCTCTGGCAAATCAGGAACCGGTGTATTTCCTTCTGCATCAAGGTAGTATTCAAAGCTTTTTCCACCATCTTTTGTAATATAGTAAACATCAGTAGGTGTATCCCCAGTATACTGTGTTAGCTTTGCATCATTTGCAGGATTCTTTGTATTATCAGTATTCTGAAAATCTAAGAACTGAAATCCTGTTGCATCTGTTTTGACAGTAAGATAATAATCTTTGTCGCCATTTGCATTTGTTTTTTGTCCTTCACTGAAGAAATAAGCTTTTGCTCCTCCCCAGTTTGGAATTACTGTTGATTCTCCACCATTCGCATCATTGCTCACATAAAGCAAATCCTTGCTATTTCCCCAGAACTGTACCGCTGGCTGTTCCCAGCCCCAAGCACTTGGTTCCATAAAGTGAATAGTTACATTCATCGGAATTGAAGCTGCTTTTACATTCAAGTTTCCTCCGATTGACGGAATCATAGTCATAATCATCGCCAAAACCAGTATCAAACTGAATACCCGGCGGAATATGCCTTGTTTCTTGTGAAAGTGTTCTTTAACCTTTCTCATATTTACCTCTCCTTTATTGTTCATTCTACTCTCCCCATGTGATCCTCTTAAATCACGTTTTAGTCATATTGCACACCCTTTATGACCCTCCCCTATCATATCCTATGCAAATGCAATATGCCAATTCCGAGTATATGCTTCCCGTTCGTCATTTTCAACAAGATTATGATAGACACTTAACAATTTCGCTTATTTCACTAATTCGCCCAAAATGTTTTTGTCTATTTTTTTATCACATATTCCACTTTTTTAGCAATCATGCTTTTTGTGAATAAAAAAACTCCGAGAAACCATAGGTTTCTCGGAGCCTTTACTTAACACTTTATTCTTTGATTTAGAAATCTACCTCTGTATCATAGTAGCAGCACTTCAAAAGCTTCTCCATCTCCTCCTGGCTAGGCTGTCTTGGATTTGAACCTGTACATGCATCTAAAATAGCATTTGCAGCGATCTCCGGCAGTCTCTCAAGGAATACTTCCTCCGGAACAAATCCCTGTTCCGTCGGATAACTGTCCGGACC
>ERZ1034713.206-NODE-206-length-38045-cov-6.189813_pt1 | contig 38045 bp, 53 predicted proteins | sample MGYA00520692_ERZ1034713 | MGnify/ENA primary metagenome ERZ1034713 (study PRJEB33766, sample SAMN09781717) | gut metagenome | biome: gut microbiome | host: Homo sapiens | place: Madagascar | study: EMG produced TPA metagenomics assembly of the PRJNA485056 data set... | reverse complement strand
TGATGAATGTGAGCAAGGAAGCGGTATGAAATGGCACAAACGGGAAGAGCGCCGCGCATGGGGTGCGCGACGCTCGAAGGTTTTACTAAAAATACATTAGAGAAGTGGAAAATTCAATCCACGTTTATATTGTAGCAAAACCATCCCATAGTGTCAAGAAAAGGCTGAAAATCAAGCCTTTTCAAATTGCTATATCAATATATTAAAAATAGAACGAGGGACTATGGCATATTGGAAAGACACATGGAGATTCAGAGACTCAAATGAGATTGAGTATAAATTTGCCGGACGATATGGCGCGAAGGGAGAAAAGAGGAAACCGAAGAAGAAGGCCTCGCCGGAGCAAATCGCAAAGCAGAATCAGAGGAATAAAGAGATCCGAACCAGAAGGTTGATCAAAGCCAACTTTGAAAAGGGAGACATCTGGTCATGCTGTAAATACCCCAAGGGGATGAGACTTGATGTCAAAGAGGTGAAGGATGACAAGAAGAGGTTCTTCCGGATCCTGCGAGATGAATACAGAAAGCGAGGAAGTCCGCTTAAATGGATTGCAAGGCTAGAGATCGGAGCAAGAGGAGGAATTCACTTTCACGTACTGATCAACCGCATCACGGATTCGGACGTAATAATCGCCGATGCTTGGAGCCGGGCGATAAGCCGGCATAACTGCAGATCAGACGGACTTGTAGATTATAGATCGGTATACGACGACGTGAAAGCACTTGCAGAGTACATGTGCAAGACACCGGAGGAAGGGACAGAGGAGTACAAACAGATCAACATGTTCGAGGAATCCGACAAGAAAGCACTCCTAAGTCTGACATCGAGCAAGAATTTGATCCGACCGGAACCGGAACACGTATACAGGTCACACTGGACGATGCGAAAGATCATCGAGAATGGACCGGTACCGACTCCGGGATACAAAATCGACGAGGAAAGCGTACTGATCGGAGTGAATCCATACACGGGATATTCTTACTGCAAATATACTGAGGTCAAAATCGCTGAAACCAGCAAAAAGACAAAGTGCGGAGCGGTTTTTCACCCGCCGAGAGGAGATGATATCGATTGATGGTCAATATCTACATACAGACAAGCGCGAAAAGCCCGAAAAGACAAGATGCGAGGGCGATTTACACAATCGAGACAATGACCTCAAAAGGGTCAGCAGACCGGACGTGGCTGGAAGAGATCGAGGGCACCGCGAACGAGGTGGAACTGATCGGAGTGATCATGGCAGTGGAACATCTGACGAAAGACTGCTCGATTGAGCTATACACCGAGTCGAGATTTGTAGCATCCGGCATCGGGTGGATTCCGGGGTGGAAGCAAAAAGGCTGGAAAACCGCAAAAGGACAAGATGTCGCGCACCGCGAGGAGTGGGAGCGACTCGACGAGCTCCTGGAAGGGAAAGAGATCAACGTCCACTTGAAAGAGGACAACTCTTTCCGGAAGTGGCAGCAGTTTCAATTGAAGGAGGCGAAGAGATGAGAAAGTGCGTGATATGCGGCAAGGAGTTCACGACGCGGCTTGAAATACAGAAAACATGCGGATCAGAAGAATGCAAGAAAGAGAACGCCCGCAGGGTGGCAAAAGACTATTATCACAAATCCGCGATCAAACTTGAAGCAAAGAAATGCGTAGAGTGCGGAAAGATATTCATGCCGAGAACCTCACAACAGGTCACTTGTGGGACGGATTGCCGTAAGATACGCGCAAAAAAAGCAGCACGCAAATGGCAGGCAGAACACAAGAAGGAACCGGCACCGAAAGAAAAGAAAACGTACCAGAAGATATGTCTGATCTGCCACAAAGAGTACACCTGCAAGAATCCGAGGCAGAAGTACTGCGGAGAAGCATGCGCAAGAGTCGCGGCGGCGGATCAGCAGATGACAAATTCATACAGAGTGCGCGAGATGGCGAGAGAACGGAAGAGAGAAGAGCAGAGGCAGAGAAGGATACAGGCAAGTCACGAGTCACTTGTTGATGCCTCGATTGATGCGCGGGCAGCTGGCATGACATATGGACAGTGGCAGGCAAGGAGGTATGCACATGGACTTGAACGCTGCAATCGATGATTTCTACGAAGTATATAGAAAACTACAAAAGCACATGAAAATCCGCATGCATACACACTTTGCCCAGCGTGAGGACGGCTATATCGAGATATGGCAGTACAGAAACAATGCGAGAGAAAAGCTTCTTGTAAAAGTTACAGCAGAAGCAGGCGAGCCGGACGCGGAAGCGCAGTGCTACGCAAAAGCAGCGGATTTCGTGCAGAACATATTGAGGAAGCAAGAGGAGCAGCAGGATCAGAGAGCTGCGGGATAAGGAGGACGAAATGTTTGAGAAGTTTGGAGAATTTGATTCTGTAGAAGAAATCAATAGGGCAGCAGCCGCCCAGAAAGCAGAAGGAGACGAGGAGGCTGTCGTGACAATCGCCTTGGAAAACGGATTGTCGAGAGACGATGCAGAGGATTATATGGATGATTGCACAGATACTCTGGCAACACCATTGCAGGCAGCAGTCGGAAAACTTCGACTGGAAAGCGAAGATCTGAAGCTTTCGGGAGTATTAATGGACTGGGTCAACGAACTGATGGATCTTTGCATCGACGACACGGATTTTCAACGCGCAGTCCGGAAGAAAGGGAAGGATCTCGCAGGATTCATTGCACTTACTGCAGAAAAAGGATTCGAGCAGAGATGCTTAGTTGACAAGAGGATAGTAGAAAAAACCAAAGAGGTCAAGAAAATCGCGGGTTCACACGATTTTGCAATCGGAATTCCAGACAAGAAGACCAGGAAAGAATTGGCGAAAGAATACTATCTTGGACAGGAGCAGAACCATGAAAGCGTATAAGGGATTCAACAGCGAGCTGACATCGCGATACGGAGATGGGAAAGCGAAAAATTGCGTATTCAAACCAGGCGAAACAAAAAAGGTCGACAAAAGCAAAACTGCTAGAAATGGCTTTCATTGCTGCGAAAATCCGTTTGAATGCTTGAGGTGGTATCCACTAGGAAATGGAAACCGACACTTTATCGTAGAGGCAGCAGGCGATATCGACGAAGACGACGGTGAACGAATCGCATGCACACAGATTACGCTGGTGAAAGAGATGTCAGTTCTGGAACTGGCGCTTGAAGGCATGACATATATCATCAATCATCCAGACAGAAAAGACTGGGTGCAAACACACTCGCATTGTTGCGTGATGAGGGACGAGGCAAAAGCGGACGCAGAAGAAGCTATTGCAATCGCGCGAGGAGAAAATCCGAAAGTCAAAGGACCGGAAGGAAGCATACTCGGTCTGGTCAAAGAGACTGACGGAGAAATCACGGCTTGTAAATTATTAAAAGTCGCACCGGAGCAACAAGGGAAATGGTTAACAATCGGGGGCAGTAGAGAAGTGGAGGAAGTCGAATGAAAAAGAAAATGATTGAAAATTTGACTCCACCGGAGAATAAAAAGAAAAAGGTGGAGTGGTACACAATTCTGCAATGGATCGGGCAGATCGTTATATTCAACATTTACATTGGAGCGCATCTGATATGCCGCCACTGCTTCGACACAGAAAAGAAAGAGTTTGCTACATATTACCAGGACGGAAACAGGTGGACAAATGAGAAGATTGAAAGATGCTATGGAGAGGATCCTACATACGGCTACTTCTGTGGATGGTCAAGCGAAACGCGGGAGAGAATGCGCAATATCAGCAAGGAGGATGTAAAACAGCTAAGAGCGAGACTCCCGGAAAGAACCAGGAGCAGCTGGAGAGCGAGAGAATCGGTATTCGACGAGGTTAGTGAGCTCGAGATGGAATATGGACAAGACAGAAGAGAGAACACAGAACGCAACAGAGTAGCAAAGGTCGCCGCGACGATGGCAAAGGTGCCACCAATACCTGCAGGAACACTGTCATGGATTGATAAAGTAGAGACCGGACACGAAGATGTCTGCCTGAAAGTCCGAGATAAGGACATGTGGAGCTGTTCCGCATGCGGGGGGATGTTCGAGAAGTCGAAGCTGATCGAAGCAAAGTCGAAGAAAGCAGCAAAAGACAGAGAAATGATTGTGTGTCCACAATGCGGGAAGGCAATCAGGTTATATACGAGGAAACGGAGAGTTGAAAGCACCCCACATTTCTCGATGATCCAGCCAATTGATGACGAGATTTCAGTAGCAAGGCACTTTGCAGCAGATATCTGTTGCCTGCCAGGAAAAAAGAAAGAAATCTTGATCGCGGAAGAGGTACGAATCGTATTATTCAAGAATAAACCACTGGAAGAAAAGCAGAAGACATGCTCAATCTACTACGAGCAGTATACAAGACCATCTCTGGTCAGTGATGATACGATAGCGATTCCATATGCAGGAAATTTTGATAACAAATCCAATCCAGCCAACAAGAGGGAATACGCTGGATACTTGTATGACGGAGGAATCGAGGAGGCATTCAAACAGACAGTATATGAGCCGTGGACAAGATTATTCAAAGAATTGAGTGCAGCAGGGCTTAAACTCAATTACAACGCAATGATGTGCGGCGTACGCGAAAAGAATTACATCCATCTGATGGAGATGCTGTTCAGGGGAAGATTCAACCACTTGCTTTCGGAAGAGTCCGAAAGAATCTCATATTGGGACTGCAGATATTACGGCAACATGCGTCTTAACGGAAACTGTATCGAGGATGTATTCGGCATCGATGATCGCCAGAAGATCAACAGGATTAGAGACAAAGATGGTGGAAACCTAATGATCGTATGGATGCGCTGGTGCGAGGAGAACGGAAAGAAACTTTCCGACAAAGCACTGACATGGTTGACGGATGCGTATCTCACACCGGATGACATGAGGTGGACAGAGGATAGGTTCACAATTGAGCAAGGCATGAACTACCTGATCCGGCAGAAAAAGGAATCCTACCCGACAAGGACATTCAAAGGAATTATTGAACAGTATAGGGACTATATGGCGATGTGTAAGAGGCTGAAAAAGGACACGCAGGACGAGATGGTATACAGACCGCGTGAATTGAAGCGGAGACACGACGAGGCAGTCGAAGAGATTCGAATTCGAGAGGACGAGATTAAAGCGGAAGAATACTCAGAGAGATACGGAGAAGCGGAGCATGTGCTGAAAGAAATCAAGAGTAAATTTGAGTATAGAGGCGAGAAGTACTTCATCATGGTACCGGCTCGGATCGTGGATATCGTCAAAGAAGGGCGAAAGCTACATCACTGTGTCGGATCTACAGATCGTTACTTTGACAGGATCAAACAGCACGAGACATATATCTGCTTTTTACGGAAGATGGACAAGCCAAACGAGCCATACTATACAGTCGAGGTTGAGCCAGGAGGGACGATCAGACAGCACAGGGGGTATATGGACGAGGAGCCAGAGTTCAACGAAGTAAAGCCATTTTTGAAAGAATGGCAGAAGGAAATTCGCAGGAGAATGAGCACTGAGGATCACAAACGTGCAGCAGTATCAAAGACAAAGCGCGAAGAAAATATCGAGGAGCTTAAGCGGAAAAACAATACGAGGGTCCTTGAAGGACTGAGACAAGACTTTATGGAGGCAGTCTAATGAATGAGATTATCTACGAAAAAGGGTACGAAGAATTAAAGAACGAGATCCGGGAAGAAATGAGTAAGTCGGTCAACAGTTTCGTGCGGATCGGGTATCTCCTGAAGGTTGCGCGAGACACAAATGTGCTTGCAGATTCGCAATACAGCAACATGGAAGAGTTTGCTTATAACGAGTTCAAGATTGACAAAGGAACGGCATCGAAGTTCATGAGCATCAACGACCGCTTTTCAGAAGGCGGCAACTCGGATCGTCTGAAGCCGGAATTCGAAGGAGTGGGCTGGAGCAAGCTTTCTATCATGTTGCAGCTTCCGGATTCGATCAATCAGGAACTCGGATCGGGGTTTTCCAAAAATGATATCAAAGCATTGCGGGACGAAGTAGCGGAAGCGCAGGGAGAGACACCGATCGAGACAATGCTGGACGGAGAAAGCAAGACGACAGCCCCAGCACAGGATACGTTAAGTAAAGCAATTAGACAGCTGGGAGAAAGCGAGCCGGATCTTTATTTATCCATCCATGCAGCAGTGCCAGAGGATTACCAGTACAATCTCGAGGATATCAAGTCGATCATGGCACCGACAGGAGAAAAGATTTACTCCATCCGCATTAGAGGAGTGGGAAGGATCATGCTTTCGTGCAAGGATTACGAAGAAACCGTATCTATGATCAACGAAAGAACCGGAGAGAAAGAAACAAAGCTGTGGGACGATTTGGCGAGGGCATGGACGCAAATCGTCAAGCCCGACACCGAGGCAAAGCAGAACTGGGAAGAAATCTACGAGATGCATTTCCCAGAAAAAGAAGAAGTTGCACCGGTGCAACCCAAAAAAGAAACGAAGGTTGTAAAAGTCAATCCTAAAAAGAAAAAAACGGAGAAAGAGACCACAAAGAAGCCGAAGGAAGCTGTATCAAAAACAGACGTGCAGCAGTCGATGATACAGAGGACACTTCATGATGAAGAGCCGAGTATTCCGAAACCGGATCCAATACCAGAGCCGGAGCACGTAGCAGAAGAGGACGTGGAAGTGATCGAGCCAGATATCCCGGGACAGGACACTATCGAGAATCACGAAGAGTGGATGCCGGACGACAATCAGATCAGAGGATATCGGGCAGCAGTCTCAAACAAATTAAACAAGCTGCAGAGATTGTGGAGCGGCGACAGCGAAGTAAAGATAACGCTGATGCTGGATACGTTAGACGGTCTTAAATGGAATCTTGAAAAGTTAAAGGAGGAGTCTGAAAATGAATGATTTAGAAAAGTTACAAGAACTTATGATGAATAACAATGAAAAGATGATAGAAGCGTTAAAGAGTACGGGCAAGGCGTTGAGAGAACTTTTATACAAAGCCCAAAGTACATCGAATGAACTGTACTTTGGATCCCTCATGGTAAAAGGCGGAGTTGTACAGATCCCAGAAGATCCTACATACAACGGAGACATGATCGGCTATAACCGTCCAGACATCATGATCACAGACACAAGGCCGGGATTCGAGATCAAGTGGTTACATTTAAAAGATAATATTTACATCTGCGACAGAGGACTGATTAACCGTGTATCGTGGAACACCTTGAAAGAAGCTGGATACGTTGACGGAAAAGAGGTTACGATCGACGGCAAGCGGTGCCTGATCAGATTAATGACCGGATCAGACGGAAGCAAAGGCTTATATGGAAAGGGATGTGACAACGAATGGGATCTCTTTATGGATAAATACGATGAAGACAACGAACTGACACACTACAAGGACATGTACACATGGTGCAAAGAGGTTGATTGTGATTATTCGGACGGCCGGTCGGTTCGCGGCTACAACTCGGCGCGCTATTACTACGTCAACAATGCGGCGTACACGGACACGGGCATCGCTTTCCGCCCCGCCCTCGAAATTCTGAATTCTGAGGACGAAAAAGATGAAAAGTAAGCAGGCAAAGGCACACGAGTTCTCACAGGCTACAAGAAAGATGATCTATGAACGTGACGGCGGATGCATCTTCTGTCAGATCGGATACCACATGGAAGGCGCGAATCCGTTCGCGCTGACCATGAGAAGCATCATGCACTTCATCCCACGATCCGCCGGAGGACTTGGCATACCGGAGAATGGAGCAGTCGGTTGCCAGTGGCATCACGAGATGCTCGACAATGGCAACACCGGAAGGAGACCGGAGATGCTGGAGATCTTCGAAGAATACCTAAAAAAGAGATATCCACACTGGAACAGAGAAACCCTCACATACAATAAATGGAATTTTTAAATAAAGACGGTGAAAGAGGAGAACAATTAAGGCATGAAAAAACAACGTAAATTCGAGGAAAACATAAAAGTAACAGCCATCAATCCACCTAAGTCCTGCTTGAGATGCATGTTCTTTGGTACCGGCATAGACGAACCAAACGGAATGTGTCTTTTGGCCGGTAGAGAAATAGATCTCGATACAGCGGACAAAGGAATAATGGACGATTGCAAAATAAAGAGGCGAAAACGGAAAAAAGGAAAAGCCACGAAGAGAAAGATCGGAACAAGGATGGTTATGACACTGTAAGAAAAGTGATTAATAATATGTCGACCGCCTATGATGTGGATAAGGTTGTGAAGCAGTTAGAAGAGGAAAAAGAACTATCATATGCTGATTTTGACGAGTATGTGAATAATGTATGTCCATCGTTGGATGCAGAGTACGATGATTTATTCTACATAGAGCTAGAAAGGGCAATCGACATTGTGAAAGGAAGTGGCGAAGGTGCGTAAAATTATAGAGAAGAAAATATTGCCGAAGTATTTTGATGCGGTTATCCGCGACAAAAAGAAGTTTGAAATCCGCAAGGACGAGGACGATGTGCAGATAGGCGATGCAGTTATTCTAAAAGAGTGGGACGGCGAGAAGTATACAGGACGCGAAGTAGGCAGGGATATAGTGTATATTTTGCGTGATGTGCCGGAATACGGTTTAATGCCCGGATATGTGATATTCGGATGGTAGGGAGGCGACACAGGATGAAAAGTACTGAATTGTGTAAAACGTGTGCAGAATACTCTATTTACTCAAAATGTGAGTATAAAAAAACGCGCAAATTGCAGAAGATTTTTGAAAGAAAATACAAAGCTTCGCGCAGAAAATAGGAGGTAAAGATATGTTTATTGATACTACAAAATTCAAAAAAGCAGTGAAAGATTCATATAACGGTCTCGGGCTTCAGGTTACACATTTTGAAGACGGAATTATACAGGTAAAAGGAACGTCATTTATCCTCAACGTCCACAAAGAGGATATTAACAACAAGTGTATGGCGGCACTTGTAGAATTTATCGGACAGCTTCCAAGCGAGGGAAAAACGGTCGAATATGCAGGAAAGAAAAGGAAGGATAGCTTCGATGTAATAGAGCCGGACGGACATCATCTGCTTGAGAACTTCACAAAAGGACAGAAGATGACAGATACAAGAATCATGGTCCAGAGAGAGGAGACATGCTATTCCGTATTTCAAAACGTTGAGACAATGGAATCGTGCCTGATCAGACGAGACTCACAACTCATCGTAGATCCATACAAGGTAGACGACCAGAACGACGAAATGCCGCCATCATTGCCGGTACTATATGGGTATCTGTTGATCTGGAACAATGACACGATGCAGTTCGGCGTTCCGATTATGCCATGTGCGAACAACAGAGAGAAAGAGTTCCTTCGACTGATCAACGGAAAGAATATGTGCTAGCCGTTCATAGATTAAGCCTTTTGACCTCAAAAGGGGTAAAAATAGATATCACAATTGTAAGCCATCAAGGTTACCTCCTGCTTCCCAAGGCAGGAGGGGAAAGGAGCAGCGGTGGAAGAAAAATATTGCAAGCTCATCAAAAAGACGATTAAGGCACTGGACAATAATGATGTATGCACAAGAGAAATGAGAGAAACTGCGATACAGGCGATGAAAGAAGTGCAGCAGTATCACAAGCTAGGAACGATAGAGCAATGCAACGAGGCAACAAAAAGAGCGAAAGCAAAGAAAACAATACACAGAAACGGGCAGCATGCAAATTGCGCGAGATGCGGTCAGGAAATATATGTATTAGATTGCTACTGCAGGACATGTGGTCAGAAGTTGGATTGGGGTTAGGAGACGAAATGAAGAAAAAGCTATTAGAAGAATATAAAGCAATAGGATCTGTCGATACGTGCCGGGCAGCAGTCACTAAAACAAAGGGAAAGAAAGTAATAGCCCGATCTGGAGCGTACGGCATATGTCCGGCGTGTAGTTCGGGAGTGAATACATTTAACAGATACTGCAGTAGATGCGGGCAACGACTAGATTGGAGCAACGATAAGACGGTAAAATTCGAGATCAAGGTAAAAGTTCAAAAGCTTGAAGAGGTCACAATATCACTCGACGGCATGAGCCGAAGGGAGAAGTGGATGCTCATGAAGCAGGTAATCAATCAACCAAGCGATACGCATATGTGGATTGCCAGAATCAGGAAGGAGAAATAAATGGACATTGCCGTTGAAATGACAAGAGCGTCGGTTGCATTGGAAACGCAGAGACTCAAAGACAATATGATCCGAATTGCGAAAGAAAACTGGTTGCCGGAGCATGTAAGAATGCTTCGAGCATTGATCGTTGCTGCTGACACTGATATGGATTATCAGAATGCGTATGAAATGGCAAACGAGAGAGTAGACGGACCAGAGTTGTTGACAAAGCAGCACAACGATGCAAGATGGATTCAGGTTAAATATCATATAATAACAGAGGAAGAACGAAAGGCAGGAGGTTTTTCTGATGACATTGTATATTATCTCAATTGTAAGATGCCGGATGATGAGCAGGAAATCATTGCGACAAATGGGAAATATGTGTGGGTTGATACTTGCATCGTGAATGATGGGTATGCATTGGATAGTGGGCATGATTGGATTGAGGATGTAATTGCTTGGATGCCACTGCCGGATCCGTACAAGGAAAGCGAAGAATAGTATGGAACCTTATATGTTTCTTATAACGATTTTATTTATGTTTATATGGAGTAGATTGTTTTCTATCAGCATGGCACTTAAGGATATTGCGGAAGAACTGAAAAAGATGAATGAAAGGACAAGCGATGAAACTAATTAATGCGAATAGGTTTAAGGACACGATTGCAGAAACAAAAATGAAATGCCAAAAAGTACAGGGAGGGGATTACAAAGAAGGAGTAATTGAAACACTGGAAGTGATCAAAAGAACACTTGCAGACATGCCGGCTGAATATGACGTGGAGAAAGTTATCAATCAACTAAAGGACGCTAAAGGTGTTACACAAGACGATAGTATAACAGAAATATTAACCACTCGCGTATGGAACAAAGCGATAGATGAAGCAATCAGAATCGTGAAAGGAGGCGGAAAAGATGTTTGACGATGATGGGCTGAACGATGACGCCGAGGAACAGGAACGATGGATTGCACAATGGAGGGAACAGTATGGTAACAAAGAGCGTAGCGCCGGAAACGGCGAAAATGACAGAGGAGGAGATCGTCCGAAATTTTAAACAGGCGAAAAATAAGAGAGAACAGATCAAGATCTTGGCAGATTTAAATTGTACAAGCAGGGATGAGATCAAAGAAATCCTTAAAAAGAATGGAGTTAACGAAGAAGAACTTCCGGCGAAGCCTGGAAGAAAAGTGAAGAAAGCGGAGATCCCAGAAGCGGTGAGAGAAGCCTGCGGAAAAGAGATGGTAAATCTACAGATGGATATTGACAAGAACATGGATACAATCCGGGACCTACAGCAGCAGAACAGGGAACTGGAAGCAAAGATGATTCAGATCCGGGAGTTCTGCGCATAAGGAAGTGTAGTTTTAACCGCACGAAAGTATGAGACAAACACCGCATACACAGAAAGACCTGCGTGCGAGCAAAGAACGAGCCAACACCGTGCGAGGTGTGCAGCAGTCGACATATATATTGTCATGAGACATGCGAAGCATATGGAAAGTGGAAGAAGAAACATGACGAGAAACATGCAGAAGAGAGGAAAGCTCGGGAAAAAGTGATCGAGCAAACATCGTACATGCGAGATGCAAGGCAGAGAATGAAAACGTCTAGGAGGAACAATGGGAGAAGGACATAGGGAGAACGGACAAATAAACAAGCAAGATCGGAAAGGTGCAGCAGTGCCAGAAAACCCCAAGAAGGTATTAGAAATTTGCAAAAAAGCAGATAGCTTTATTGCAAATGAACTCGCAGAATCAATTATATATGGGACGAGTTATGACACAATTGCAACACGTACGGAGGCTTTGCCTTGTAGCAGATCACAGTTTTATCGAAAAAAACAGTTAGCGAAAGACATGATAAGGCAACTGCCAAAAGAAGCATAGAACCAGAAAAGCCAAGCTGCAATTTGGGACAAATTTAAGCCACAAGCATGGTAAAATTATTATAGTATAAAGTTTTATCGTGCGGAGGGAGAAACGTGGAGAAAGAAAATGAATTAAAAAAGACGTATTTGAGATCATATGCACCGGCAGCCGAAGCAGCAAGGCGGTTGAAGGAAGAAATAGAGCAGCTTAGGCTTGATAAGATAGCACCGGCACTCGTGATGGACGATATGCCACACGCACATGATCAGAAAGACTTGTCTGATTACGCGGCAAAATTGGATGAACTGGAGAGAAAGCTAATAAAAGCAAGATTTGAGCGCATTGGTTTATACACGGATATATTCGAAGATATTGAGCGCATGGAAGATGAGACAGAAAAGGCGGTGTTAACGTACAGATATCTGCGGAACTATAGTTGGGAAGAGATATGCGTTGAGATGGGGTACCAGTGGGCACAGGTGCATCGGATACATGCCAAAGCACTGAAAAGTTTTCAGCCGACAGGAAGACGCTATGCATTAATTGCGGAGAAAACAAAAGATGATACACAATGATACATTCACATGTGATATGGTAGTAGCATGAAAGAGCGTAAGAGGAACGATTCCCCTTGCGCTCTTTCCTTTCCCCCATAACGGGGCATCTCGATGGTGCCCCACTTCTCCCTATGACGAGGTGTGGGTATGAACAGAGAAGGTTATAGCGATCATACGGCAGAGAAAGCCGTGGCGAATGTTATGCGTGAATATCGCAAGAAGCAGCAGGCAGGTGGTAGCATTGGCAAGAAGTCCGAACGAAAAAGCGAAGAGGGCACGCGAGCTGTATAGGGGAGGGATGAAGCTAGTTGAGATTGCAAGTCAACTAGATGTTCCAGCAGGTACAGTTCGAAGGTGGAAAAGCACATATAATTGGGATGACGAGCATAAAAGCGAACGTTCGGAAAAGAAAAGCGAACGTTCGGAAAAGAAAAAGATAACTAAAAAAAAGGCTGTGGCAGAGGAAGTCAAGGAAGTAATGCAGAACTCCGGTTTGACTGACAAGCAACAGCTTTTTTGCATTTATTACATCAAGAATTTTAATGCAACCAAAGCATACCAGAAAGCATATGGCGTTGACTACGCGACCGCAGCGTCAATAGGTTATCGCTTGTTGGGAAATGTTGGAGTGAAAGAAGAAATTCTTCGGCTAAAACAGGAACGGCTAAATAGGGAGTTCCTGAGCGAGTCAGATATATTCCAAAAATACATGGATATCGCATTTGCCGACATAACTGATTTCGTAGAATTTGGAAGTGGGACATTTACAGATTCGGAGACGGAAGAAGAAATTCCATATAGCTATGTGAATCTAAAGGATAGCAAAAATGTAGATGGGACGTTGATTTCGGAAGTCTCAAAAGGAAAAGATGGCGCGAAGATAAAGCTTGCAGATCGCATGAAAGCACTACAGTGGATTTCAGACCACATGGATCTTGCTACCGAGAAGCAGAAAGCGGAGGTTGCCTTGCTGAAATCAAAAGCAGACGCAGGCAAGGACGACCGAGAAAACAAGCTAGATCAGCTATTTGAACAAATAGAGGGGGCGCTGAAAGATGCTGAGTGATCTATATACGCCAAAACAGCTCGACACCTTCCGATTTGCTGTAAATAATGATTACTTCATGTTAATAAATCATGGAGCGAAACGAACAGGAAAAACAGTTCTTGATAATGACTTGTTTCTATACGAACTGCGCAGGATCAAGAAAATAGCCACAGAACAAGGTATTGACGATCCGCAATATATATTGGCGGGAGCAGACCTTGGAGCACTTAACCGAAATGTGCTGATTGAGTTGTCAAATAAGTATGGCATAGAGTTTCATTTTGATAAATTCAACCGTTTTCAGCTATTTGGTGTGCGCGTATGCTGCTTCGGGCATTCAAAGGTCAATGATTTAGGAAGAATCCGAGGAATGACAGCGTACGGCGCTTATATCAACGAGGGCACAATGGCAAAACGGGAGGTATTTGACGAAATAAAGTCCAGATGCTCCGGAAATGGAGCCAGAATGTTGATTGATACAAATCCTGATAATCCAGAGCATTGGTTAAAAAAAGATTATATAGATAAGGCCGATGGAAAAACCATCAAGGCAGTACAGTATAGGCTCGATGACAACACGTTCTTATCTGAACGATACAAGCAGAACATGAAAGAAACAACACCATCCGGTATGTTCTACGATCGCAATATAGAAGGAGAGTGGGTAACGGGCGAAGGCGCAGTATACAGAGACTTCAACGCAAAGATTCATTACATCAGCCGAGAAGATTTGCAGAAGGTTAATTTTGTAAAATTTATTGCTGGAGTGGATTGGGGATATGAGCATTTTGGAGCAATCGTGTTGATTGGTAAAAGTGATCAAGGGTGCTACTTCCTAATACGTGAGATCGCACGGCAATTTGAAGAAATAGATTTTTGGCTGGAGCAAGCACAGTCTATCAAAGCCAAGTTCGGGAACATTCCGTTTTACTGTGATTCTGCGCGACCAGAGTATGTAAAAAAGTTCAAGAAAAATGGATTGAGAGCAATCAACGCAAATAAAGCGGTGCTGAGTGGCGTTGAACGCGTGGCACAACTATACAAACAGAACCAACTGAGAGTCGTGGATGATGTGAGCCGATTCCGCGATGAAATATATATGTACGTGTGGAATGAGAAGACAGGGGAGCCGGTGAAACAGTTCGATGATGTACAGGACGCAATTCGATATGCAATATACACAGATGAGAACCACGGCGGTATTAACGTATTGAAATGAGGCAGAGAATGAAAAATGCAAAAGTGAATATTCTTGGAACTGAATATACGATCGAAACCCACAAAGTATCGAAAGATAGTTATTTGGAAGAAAACAGCCTTGCTGGATATTGTGGAGAAGAAAGCAAGCTGATTGTAATCGCGGATATGTCGGAGAAAAAGTATTTCTCTGACATGGACGAGAAGGAACAGGAAGAGTACAGAAAGAGAACGTTAAGGCATGAAATTATGCATGCCTTTCTCAACGAGAGCGGCCTGTCTAGTTCCTCCAATCGCTATGATGGAGCGTGGGCAAAAAACGAGGAGATGGTAGACTGGTTTGCAATCCAGTCGCCAAAGATTTTTGAATTATACGAAAGCCTTGGAATTTTGGGGGAATAACGACATGGATATTGAAACAATGAGACGATTGATAAAAAAATATGAGGCTGGACATGCCGATTTTGTTGTTCGAGCAGATATTGCAGAAAGATACTACCGCAATGAGACAGATATCTTGTATACACCCAAACGGAAAGATGATGACGAAACGGAAAAGCCATTGCGCAATGCAGATAATCGAATCCCGCGTAATTTCCACGGCCTGATCGTTAACCAGAAGGCTTCATATGCGTTTACAGCGCCGCCATTATTTGATATAGGCAGCACGGAAAACAATAAACGCATTACAGAGACACTAGGAGATGAATACGCGAAGAACTGTATGGAACTGTGTGTAAATGCAGCGAATACTGCAATCGGTTGGGTACATTATTGGGCCGACAATGATGGGTTCGAGTGGGCGGTCGTTCCGTCCAAGCAGATCATTCCGGTGTTTGATAGAAGCTTGAAAAGAAAGCTGATCGGATTGATGCGAGTATATCCAGATATCGACGATGCAACCGGTGACAATTATACTGTGTATGAGTATTGGACCGCTACAGAGTGCCAGGCGTTTCGAAGGAAAACAGGTGGCGAACTGGATACGCTTACATATTACGATATGTTTATAGATCCGGAGAGCGATGATATGATTTCCGACTATCGCCATGATTTCGAGGAAGTTCCGTTCATTCCGTTCTACAATAACAATATCCATTCGGATGATTTGAGAAATATTAAGCCGCTGATAGACGTATATGATAAAGTCTACAGCGGCTTTATTAACGACTTGGATGATATTCAGGAGTTGATTTTTGTACTTTCTGGATACGGAGGACAGGATCTGAACCAGTTCCTTTCTGAGCTAAAGAAATATAAGGCAATTCAAATTGATGGGAACGAAGGTGCAGCAGTGTCAACACTGAATATCGAGATCCCGATCGAAGCGCGGAATAGTGTTTTGGATGCGACCCGAAAAGCAATTTTCGAACAGGGGCAAGGTTTTGACCCGCAGCCGGAAAATTTCGGAAACCAGTCCGGCGAAGCACTGAAATTCATGTATTCGCTTCTGGAGATGAAAGTTGGATTAATGGAAACTGAATTCCGACTTGGCTTTTCGCGGCTTGTGAGAGCAATCTGCAAGTACCTTAATATTAAATGCGGCACGATCATCCAGACATGGACCCGTACCTGCATCAAAAATGATACGGAGCAGGCGCAGATCTGCAAAGATTCCGTTGGAATTGTCAGCAAAAAGACAATTCTTAAGAACCATCCATTGGTTGAGGATACTGATGCCGAACTGAAGCAGATCGAGAAAGAGGAACAGGAAGCACAAGAAAAAGCAGATATATATTCCGGAGCATTTACTGCAAACGGAGGCAACGGAACGGATTCCAAGGATAAAGACGATCAAAGAGGGAAATGATGGCAAATGCAGAATATTGGAAGAGGCGATTCAAGCTAATAGAGGAAGCACAACATCAACAGGGATTACAGTGCTATGCGAATATTGAAAAACAGTACTTTGAAGCACAAAAGCAGATCGAATCAAAAATTAACGCTTGGTATCAACGATTTGCAGACAATAACCAGATTTCATTGATTGAAGCGAGACGGCTTTTAAATACGAATGAACTTGAAGAGTTACGGTGGAACGTTGACGAATATATCCGCTATGGAAAGGCAAATGCAGTCAGTAAGGAGTGGATGAAAGAACTTGAAAATGCGTCCGCAAAAGCACATATAAGCCGACTGGAGTCTATTAAGCTTCAGATGCAGCAGTCGCTGGAAGTGTTGTTCGGGAATCAGCTCGATATCGTAGATACAGCGATTAGAGATATATACGGGAGCGGGTATCTTCGTACAGCATTTGAGATACAAAAAGGTATCGGCGTTGGTTGGAGTCTATCGATCCCAAATGATAATCTGATTGCAAAGGTAATCAATAAGCCTTGGGCGGCTGACGGGCGTAATTTTTCGGACAGAATATGGGCGAATAAGCAAAAACTAATCAACGAACTAAATGCGACATTCACACAGAATATAATTACTGGGGCAGATCCAAGAAAAACCATTGATGTGTTCTCTCGAAAATTGGATGTGTCAAAGCAGAATGCAGGGCGTCTGGTAATGACAGAACAGGCCGCGTTTGGAAACGCAGCGCAGCATGATTGTTTTAAAGCGCTTGACGTGGAGCAATTTGAAGTTGTAGAGACATTGGATTCTCATACATGCAGTCTGTGCGGGTCAATGGATGGCAAGCATTTCCCCATGAGTCAGTTTGAAGTTGGAATGACAGCACCGCCGTTTCATCCAAATTGCCGTGGCTGCACATGCCCTTATTTTGATGATGAGTTTGATTCGGTTGGGAAGCGTGCGGCGCGTGGAGAGAGTGGGAAAACGTATTATGTGCCGAGCGATATGACATATAAGGAATGGCAAAAGTCATTTGTCGACGGCGGCGATAAGTCAGACTTGCATGCAGTCAAAAAAGATGATACAGTTAAATTGAAAAAGAAGATTGCTGATGCAGATGCTGAAATCGCAGACTTGAAGAAACAGTTTAGTGACACAACTGACGGTTATTCTTATGATGATTGGTTCAAAGACTTCAATTCAATAGAAGATGGTTATGGTGATGTAACAGAAGCAGATGAACCGAATGTGAATATACTGAAAAATATTCAGCGAAAGATTCAGGACTTGATTCAGCAAAAGAATCAGTGGAAGTCACAACTTCCCGTTCTTGGTGGTCAAGGTACACCAATGAATATTACTGATGCACTGAAAGGTGCTAACCATAATTATGCAAGTGGTACACAATATGGTGTAAATTGCCAAAGATGCGTTCAAACGTATGAATTAAGAAGAAGGGGTTATGATGTTGAAGCATTACCCAAACCAAAGAAAAACAACACGATCATTTGGGGAAATGAATGTTTTGTTGATTCATCAGGAAATACACCAAGTTTCACATTCAATCAAAGTGAAAAATCTATCAGAAATACATTGGAAAATGCTCCTGATGGTTCAAGATATATCATATATGCTGCTTGGAAAAAAAGATCAGCACACGTTTTTATTGCAGAAAAAGAAAACGGTATTATTCGATATATTGATCCACAGCCAAACAAGGATGATGTAGAATATTATTTTTCACTGGCAAAGAAAAACAAGTTTGGTATTTTAAGGGTTGACGATAAGGATATAACAACAGACATTTCAATACTAAGCGCAACAGTGAGGTGGTGATTATTATGGATGAAAAAAATATCATAACTGAATATTTTGAAAATGATGATCCACCCGCAACCATTACAACGATTGAATCATTGCCTGAACTTGGTGAACATTATTATAAAGTAAAGGGGAAAGATGAAGATGGTGAATTTGAAACAAGTGTATTTGTGATTGATTCATCAGTTCAAATATTACCTGAGTAAATACAACAGATATTAAGAATGAAAGCACGGTCAAATAGCCGTGCTTTTTTCATACTACAAAATACAAAAACAAATAATAACAGGACAACCGGAAATCTATGAACCGAATGGCGCAGAGGTGACGCCAAGTAAGTTCCTCCGGGAGTCCTGTTTTTATATTGTCCGAAACCTTATGACGTTTAAACTGCGGTAATTTGCCCTTATGCACGGCATCAAAACTGCATACTGCTGTGGAGACACCACGTTTAAAAACGGCGCAGGAAAGGAAACTATATGGAATTTTTAAAAGACCTTTTAGGAGAAGAACTCTATAAGCAGGTGGCAGATGCCGTCAATGCTCATAACGGAAAGCCGGAAAATAAAGATAAGCAGGTAAAGCTTGCAGATCTTGGGCCTGGCCAGTATGTTGACAAGGGCAAGTACGACGCGGTTGTAGCCGAAAAAGAGAATCTTTCCGGTCAGATCAAAACACTCAATACTACGATTGGAGAATTAAAAAAGAACAATGCAGATAATGAGACACTGCAGACAACTATTACCAATTTGCAGGGAGAACTCAAAAAGCAGCAGTCTGCCAATGAGCAGATTTCAAAAACATACGCTTTGAAAGAGTCTCTCACAAAGCAGGGAGTCCTTGATCCGGATTATCTGATCTACAAAGCTGGTGGGCTTGACAAGTTCACATTTGACAAGGAAGGTAAGCCGGTTGGCATAGAGGATGCTGTAAAGCCGTATAAGGAAGATAAGACGATGGCACATCTGTTCAAACAGGAGCAACAGAAACCACCATATCATCCGCTGGGCGGTACTGGCGGAGCCGGAGCCACTAATCCATTCGCGAAAGATACGTTTAATCTGACCAAACAGGGAGAACTTTTAAAAACCAACCCGGAGCAGGCGAGAGCGATGGCAGCCGCCGCCGGGGTAACAATCTAATCAATTTAAGGAGGTAATTACTTATGGCAATTACAAAAATTGCAGATGTGATCGTACCGGAGTTATTTAATCCATACGTGATCAACAGAACAATGGAGCTGTCCGCGCTTTTTCAGAGTGGAATTGTGACGCATAGTCCCGATTTTGACAAGTTGGCATCAGAAGCGGCAAGAACGCACAATATGCCATTCTTTGAGGACTTACAGGGGGAATCCGAGGCGATTCTTGAAGATGTGAAAATGACTGCAAAGATGATCGGATCGAACAAAGATGTATCAACTACAATTTTACGACAGAATATGTGGGGAGCGACGAATCTCTCAGCCGCTCTTGCGGGTGCTGATCCTATGAAAGCAATTGGAGATCTGGTTGCAGACTATTGGGCTCGCGATATGCAGAAAGAACTGATTGCAATTCTGACTGGCGTATTTGGAACTACTACAGCAGGACCGGACGGATCACCGGCAGCAGAAACAAGAATGGCAGACCATATTCTCGATCTCACAACAGGAAAGACAGAGGACGCTAAGAAAATCGGCGCATCTCCGTTTATTGATGCCTGTCAGCTTCTTGGAGATGCACAGGCGCAGCTTAGTGGCGTTGCTATGCACTCCGCGACAAAGTCTTATCTGAAGAAACTGAATCTGATCGAGACAGAGCGTGATTCTACAGATGTTGAGTTCGATACATACCAGGGAAGACGTGTGACGGTCGACGATGGTTGTCCAGTCGATGCAAAGACCGGCGTATATACCACATACCTTTTTGGCAATGGTGCGATTGCATACGGAAATGGATCTCCTGAAGGACACGTAGCTACAGAAACTGATCGCGATAAGCAGACTGGCGGCGGTGTTGATTATCTGATCAATCGTCAGGCGTTTATTCTTCATCCAAGAGGAATTGCATACACAGGAGCAAAGCGCGATCATGTTGAGACACCGCTTAGAACAGAGCTTGCAATGGCTGAGAACTGGAAACCGGTATATGAGCCGAAGCAGCTTAGAATTGTTGCTATCAAGCACAAGATCGGGTAGCTATGGAGCTGGCAAAGTTAAAGGCACTCCTTGGAATTGAAGATGATTCCAAGGATGTGATCCTTGAATTTGTCATTGACGATGTGGAAGAAACCATTAAGAACTATTGCCATGTAGATACGGTACCGGATGGACTTATGAACACCGGTTACCGTATGGCGATGGATCTGTACCGAAATGAAAATATCGGAAGTTGCACCGGTGCAACCGGATCGGTATCTTCCATTACAGAGGGTGATACATCTACATCATTTAGGCAGTATGTAGATGATAATTTCAAGGATACAGTGTTGAAAAACTATAAGTCTTCATTGAATCGCTACAGAAAGGTGGCGTGGTAATGATCGCAGATGCAATCAAACAGGCACGGTCGCTTGCAAGAAAAGCGCTGGAGGAAACATACGACGGGCGATGTACGGTTGTGAAGCATCAGAAGATGAAGAATCCGGATACGAAGATCACTGCTGAAACGGATGTGATCGTGCTGGAAGATATTCCATGCAGATTGTCATATTCAAGTATCAGCGCTGTGGATCAGACAGAAACAGCAGCAAAGACTGCGCAAGTCACGAAGCTCTTCTTATCGCCGGATTTGGTGGTCGAGCCGGGCGCGCGGGTTATGGTAACACAATCCGGTACTACGCGTGATTATGAAGCAAGCGGGGTGCCGGCGGTATATCCGACACACCAAGAGATTGTATTGAAACTGTCAGAGAGGTATGCGTAATGGCAAAGATGGGAAACACTGATTTTTCCGAACTCAAGAACCTTCAAGAGAAGCTGAATAAGATGGTTGGAAGCGAAGCAGCAAGAACTGCGTTTTGCGAAGCATGCGCAAAAGAGCTTGCGGCACGGTTATTGCGCGCAGTAATAAAGAGGACTCCTGTTGGAGTATACCCAGAGGGATCGGGAAGAGTAGGCGGCACTCTTCGGAGAGGCTGGACAGCTGAGAGCGACAATGTGCAGCAGGCGCTTAACAATCTTAGTGCTACAAAAAACGGCGGCGTATATACAATTGAGATTACGAATCCAGTTGAATATGCTTCTTATGTTGAATATGGTCATAGAACACCGAATCATGCGAAGTGGGTGCCGGGTAAGTTTATGATGACAATTTCTGAAAACGAGATTCGAAGAATTGCCCCTCAATTGCTTGAAAAGAGACTTGCAGAGTTTTTGAAAGGAGCGTTTGATGCTTAATAATGTGACCGCTGGTATCGCGATAGCCATTGATCAGGAGTTCGGCGAGGGCTATGAGATTTACACTGACGAATTGAAACAAGACTTGAAAGAGCCTTGTTTTTTTATTATGATGCTTGATCCTGATATCGAACGTAGACTTTCCGTGCGAAGAGAAACGGATGTACCGATGAGCATTCAGTATTTTCCGCAAAAAGGCAGAGCAGAATGCAATGATGTCGCCGAGCGACTGGCATTATACGCTCTTGAATGCATTACTCCATACGAGTCAGATGCTCTGATTCGTGGCAAGGATATGCATTGGGAGATCGTGGATGGAGTGCTGAACTTCTTTGTGACGTACAACTTCTTTGTTTACGTGATAGAGGACACAAAGCCTCTTATGGAAACTATGACAACAGTATTACATTTGAAAGGATAGGTGCTATATGGCAGAGACAAAGACTACTGAAGCAGTAGACAAGTTTACCAAGCAACAGTTGGCAGAATCCAAACGTTTTAAGAAGAAACGTGATCTGTTGGAGGCGCTGCTTGAGGATAACGAGGAGTATACCATCGCCGAGGCAGATGCTCTTATTGATGGTTACTTAAGAAAGAAGGTGAAATAATGGCATTGGGTGGAGGTACATGGACTGTACAGAACAAAATTGTTCCAGGTGCATATATCAACGTGATCAGCGCGGGACTTGCGTCGGCTGCACTCTCAGATCGCGGTATTGCTACGATGCCGCTTGAACTGAATTGGGGACCAGAAGGCGAGATCTTTAAGGTGACAACCGGAGACATGCAGAAGAATGCAAGAAAAATCTTTGGTTACGATTACAACGACGAGGAGATGAAAGGCCTTAGAGATCTGTTTACCGGCGGAGCGTTGGTTCTGTACGCATACCGGTTGGATGGAGGCGGAGCAAAGGCCTCTAATGACTATGCGACTGCCAAGTACAGTGGCACGAGAGGAAATGATATCAAGATCGGTATCACAAAAGATGTGGATGATCCGGAAGCATGGAATGTAACTACATATCTTGGGACATCCAAAATCGAGACACAGACTGTCAAGAGTGCCGCAGAATTGAAAGCCAACGATTTCGTTGAGTTCAAGCCATCCGCAGAACTGAAAGCGGTTGTTGCGGTCGGACTTTCCGGAGGAACAAATGGCACTGTCGATGGAGATGCGCATGCAAAGTATCTGGCGAAAGCTGAACCCTATGGATTTAATACGATGGGGGTTGTTATTACGGATGAGGTTACTAAGAAACTGTACATTGCCTATGTGAAGCGCATGAGAGATGAAGTTGGAAAGAAGTTTCAGCTTGTTCTTTGTAAATCAGATGCGGATTATGTGGGTGTCATTTCGGTGCCAAACAAGACATTGGACGAAGGCTGGTCAGAGGCATCTGCGGTATATTGGACTACTGGAGTTGAATGCGCAACGGCAATTAACAAGTCCTGCGAGGGCAAGGTATACGATGGAGAGTTCAACATTGAGGCTATCGATAACGATTTGGAAGATTATATCAAGAAAGGCCAGCTTGTACTTGATAGAAATAACGACGAGATTGAGATCCTTAGCGATATCAATACTCATATCACTCTTACAGAGGAATGTAACGGCGATTTCTGCGACAATCAGACAATTCGAACCGTAGACGAGCTTGCAAATCAGGATGCCCTGATTTTTAAGACACGATACCGCGGAAAACTTCCGAATGACGATCCGGGACGTCAAGGACTTAAGAGCGATCTTTGCAGCGTACGAGAAGAAATGCAGAGAATGCGAGCGTTAGAGAATTTTAAGCGCGAAGATATGACCGTGGAACAGGGAGAAACAAAGAAATCTGTTGTTGTGGAAAATGAAGTCCAGGTGGTCAACACAATGAGCATTATGTACATGACAACGGTGATCAAATAGAGGAGGCGTGAAGAATGGGCAATGTAATGCTTTCAAAAGATGCGATTTCGGCGGCGCTCGCAGAGTGCTATGTGACAATTGGCGAACGAAGATACAATTTAATGACCGCGATCAAACTTGAAGCAAAGTTTAAGAAGAACAAGGTAAAGATTCCAACTCTTGGAAAGACGGGCAAAGGAAATAAGTCGGTTTCGTGGGAAGGAACAGGATCTTGCACCATGCATTATAATACGAGTATCTTCCGCAAAATGATGCTTGATTTTAAGGACACCGGTGAGGATGTTTATTTCGAGATTCAGATCACCAACGATGATCCAACTAGTGCAGCAGGATCACAGATTATCACGCTTTTACAGTGCAACATTGATGGCGGAGTGCTTGCAAAGTTTGATGCATCTTCGGATTCTTATCTGGATGAAGATGTCGATTTCACGTTTGATGATTTCGACATGCCGAAAGAGTTCCAGGAGATTATTGGACTCGCAGCGTAATATACAACCCCTTGTGCATAATTGTATGAGGGGGATTTTTATAAACAGGAGGACAAGAACATGTCAAATATGAACAGATTTTTTAAAGAAAATAAGGCTCAGAAAAAGAACGCGAAGTACGCGCCGACGCGTTCTTTTCTGGATGAGAAAGGGAACCCGATTGATTTTGAGTTTAGACCGGTCCCATCAAAGGAGAACAGGGCACTTCGCGATGAGTACACAAAAGACGTACAGATTCCGGGAAAACCTAACATGTATCGTCAGAAATTAGATACATCCGGATATATTCACGCGCTTATTGCTAGAAGCATTGTCTATCCAGATCTGCTCAATGCAGAACTTCAGGACAATTATGGCGTTAAAACACCGGAAGCACTTCTCGACGAGTTAGTCAATGACGCTGGCGAGTATGATGACTTAGCGGCATGGGTGCAGCGGTATCAGGGATATAAAAGCCTTGAAGATTTAAAGGCTGACGCAAAAAACTAATTGAGGAAGGGGATCCAGAAGCGAGTTATGCATATTATGCACTTCACAAGCTTCGGATTCTCCCTTCCAAATGGATCACTTTGGAAGATGAAGAAAAGGCTTTTATCATGGCCGCGATAGATATCAAGGTCGAAACAGAGAAAAAGAAAATGAAGGAAGCCGAACAAAAAGCGAAGGGGCGGTGATAACATGGCATCAATCACAACCGGAATACAGCTAGCTGATAATTTTACAGCCCCGTTAATGAACATTATCAATTCAGTTAACCTAGCGGTAACAGCTTTCGGCGACATGGGGCAAGCGATGAATAGTGACATAGATACATCGTCACTCGAAGCGGCGAGAACCCAACTGAATCAAGCACAGATTGCGGCACAGGAACTAAATCAAACAATTCAACAAACGTATGATCCTATCCAAGAGAATGTTGACGGACAGGAGCAATTTAATCAATCGCTTAATAGAGGAGTCAACGATTCAAACAGGCTGGCTAACTCGATAAAAGGGTTTATTGGAGCGTACGCAACAATGCAGACAGTAAAAAGCGTGCTCGGATCGTCGGACGAACTCGTGCAGACAATGTCGAGATTAGACATGATGAACGATGGGCTGCAAAGTACGCAAGACCTGTTCAACATGGTGTATATTGCGGCAAATGATGCAAGAGGATCGCTGAGCGACATGGCAAGTGTTGTAGCCAGATTTGGCAACAATGCAAAGGATGCGTTTAGTTCCAGCGCAGAAGTGGTTCAATTTGCAAATCTTATTCAGAAGCAAATGACGATTGCCGGAGCAAGCACGCAGGAGGCGGCGAATGCAGAGCTACAGTTGTCACAGGCATTAGGATCCGGAGTACTTCGAGGCGATGAATTAAACAGTATATTCGAACAGGCACCAAATTTGATCCAAAACATAGCGGACTACCTCAATGTCCCAATCGGAAAGATTAGGGAGATGGCGGCAGACGGAGAATTATCCGCAGATGTTGTGAAGGCAGCAGTTTTCGCAGCAGCAGACGATATCAACTCAAATTTCGAATCAATGCCGATGACATGGGGGCAAATGTGGACGAAATTTCAAAACGATGCAACAATGGCATTCCAACCGGTGCTGCAGAGGCTTAATGACCTGGCAAACACGGATGAATTTCAGACATTTGCCACAAACGCGGTAAACGACTTGGCAATTGTTGCAGGAGTAACCCTTAACATATTTGAGGGAATTGGAAGCGTTGCAGGACTTATAGGAGACAATTGGAGCACAATCGGACCTATTGTACATGGAGTGGTGGCAGCTTTAGCTGTATACGCTGCATATATGGGGATTGTGAATGCAGTAGAACTTGTATCTAATGGCATAAAAATTGCAGCATGTCTTGCATCATATGCACATGCGGCAGCTACCGGAACAGAAGCAAGTGCGACAGCGGTAGCGACAGCAACGCAATATGGTTTTAACACAGCACTGCTTGCATGCCCCCTGACATGGATTGTTATCGCTATAATGGCGGCGGTGGTAGCTGTGATTGCATTGGCAAATCACTTTTCTGGAGCAGGACATGTTGCACAAAGCACATTTGGTGCTATATGTGGTGGAGTTATGGTTGTCCTAACGTTTTTTAAGAATTTGGGACTGGGAGTTGCAAATATTGCACTTGGAATATGGAATGCACTTGGAGCTTGCGCAAACAACATCGGAATTGCATTCCACAACACAATCAGCAGTGTACAATCATGGTGGTACAACCTGCTTTCAACAGTTCTTTCCGTTGTGGCAGGGATATGCGAAGCGTTAAACAAGTTACCGTTTGTTGAGTTTGATTACAGCGGAATAACTAGTGCTGCGGATACTTACGCAGCAAAATCAGCTGAAGCAGCAAATAGCAAGCAGGAATATACGAGTGTGGCAGATGCATTTAATTCTGGCGTGGGAACATATCAGTATGCCTCATATTCGGACGCGTATGCAAGCGGAGCCGCATGGGGAGATGGAGTCACATCGAAGGTCAAGAGCACTTTTTCATCGAAAGCGACATCAATTCCGAGTGCAGGAGATTACGCAAACGCATTGGCTAATAGCCAGATGGCATCAGATGTGGCTGATACCTCGAAAAACACAGGAAAAGCAGCCGAATCGCTATCCGCAACAAGCGAGGACTTAAAGTATCTGAGAGATATTGCAGATCGAGAATATGTAAACCGATTTACGACAGCTGAAATCAAAGTAAGCATGATCAACAACAACAATGTGAATAGCAACATGGACTTGGACGGAGTGGCAGAACATCTTCGGTCTAAGATTGAAGAAGAGATGGATGCAGCAGCGGAAGGAGAACACTAACATGTATCAATTTTATCTTGGAGGAATTCTCCTTCCAATCACACCAGGATCACTTACCATCAAAATTAACGACAACGACAAAACCATCACTATGATCAACGAGGGAGAAGTCAATGTATTAAAAACGCCGGGGCTTTCGGATATCACAATACAGGAATTACTTCTCCCGACCCAGAGGTATCCATTTGTACAAAGTGAAGCAGAGATCAGGCCCGCATACTATCTGGAGAAATTTGAAAAATGGAAAGCCAAAAGAAAACCAGTTCAATTTAAGGTGCTTAGGTACGAAGCGAATACCCAGGAACTATTGTGGGACACGGAAATGTATGTAACCCTTGGCCCATATGAAATCAAGGAAGACGCGGACAAATACGGAAAAGATGTATGCGTCAAGTTGCCAATGAAAGAATGGAAAGCGTGGGGGGCGAAAGAACTCATTATTAAAAAGAAAAAGCCCAACAAAAAGAAAGCGACAGCGTCAGTGAAGAAAAAGCGACAGCGAACAAAGCCCGTTGCAAAAAAATATACAGTAAAATCAGGCGATACATTGATGAAAATTGCAAAAAAGCAACTGAATGATTCATCTGCGTATAAGAAGATATACGAATTGAACAAAAATACAATTGAAGCTGCAGCAAAGAGGCATGGGCGAAAATCATCATCAAATGGATGGTGGATATACGTTGGAACCGTCCTGAAAATGCCGGGAGGAAGTTGATGAGCGAAAAAAGTGAATTGCAACATTTACAGGACGTAATAAAAAAAGTCAAGCCGGAGTCAGACTTTGCGGCGACGGAGGAACAAACAAATAGAAGAGGATCGGGTGACGTATCCGTCGTAGTGTTTAACGGAAAAAAAACATTTACAATTCCCGTTCAGGAAGGAATGAAAATTGTATGGGAACGAAAAGGATCTCCAGGAAAGCTGACATTTAGCGCCAAGTATGAAAAAAAATTTAAAATTAATGAAGGAAATGAGGTGTCGGTTATATATGGAAAGACAAAGATGTTCTTTGGCTATATTTTCACAAAAAAGTCAGGGAAAGACGGGATTATAGATTATACAGCGTATGATCAACTTCGATATTTGAAAAACAAAGATACAATTGTATATAAGAAAAAAACTGCTGACGAAGTGATAGAGATTATTGCAAAGCGGTTCAAGCTGAGATGTGGAACCTTGGCAAAGACGGGATATCGAATGTCGGCGATTGAGGACAACAGCACACTGCTTGATATAATACAAAACGCACTGGACAATACACTTGGAGCGAAGAACAAGGTATATGTTTTATACGATCAGGCGGGCAAGCTTCGACTTGTGGATGTGGCAAAAATGAAGGTGAACTCATGTCTAGTAGATGCGGAGACTGGCGAAGATTTCACATATGAGTCAACGATCGATAATGACGTGTATAACCAGATTAAGCTGATTTACGAGAATAAGAAGAAAGGAACGTTCGATCTGTATGTTGCCAGAAGCGGCAAAAACATTAACAAGTGGGGGGTACTCCAATACACAGATAAGATTAATTCGCCGGATGTTGGAAAGATGAAGGCAAACGCGTTGCTAAAGTATTACAACAGAAAGAAACAGACGTTAACGATTTCTGGAGTGATTGGAAACACAAAGGTGAGAGGCGGATCGCTAGTTCCCATTCTGCTGAACATTGGAGATCTTAACGTGGCAAACTATATGATGGTGGAAAAAGTTACACACATATTTAACAATCGGCAATATACGATGGATCTTGTAGTGTCAGGAGGCGATTTCAGTGAGTAGTTCAAACTTCACACAGTTGATCAAACAGATTGCAATGGATGCGGTGAGGGCATCAAAGCCGTGCGATTACGAGATCGGGACAGTAACAAGAACGTCGCCGCTTGTGGTAAAAAAATCAAATGAAATTGAGATTGACGAGGATTTCCTGCATCTGGCAGAATCGGTCACAGACCATGAGATTGAACTTGAAATTAACAACATAACGCAGAAATATAAGGTTCATAACGCTTTGAAAGTAGGAGAGAAAGTTCTTATGATTCGCAAGAATGGCGGGCAGGAGTTTATGATAGTGGATAGGGTGGTGAGTTAGGTTGGTTCCAACGAATTATGAAGAAAACGAAGAAGAGCAGGATTTAGATTTTGAGATTGAAACAGAGCCTTCGCTCACGTACGCCATGCATATGAATGGAGATGAGCCGAGTATATTTCTCGGAAAGGTTGACGACGAAGACGCTATTAGACAAATGGTGTTCAAAACATTGAACACGGAACGCTATAAACATGATATTTATTCATGGTCGCACGGGGTTGAGTTTTCAGATTTGAGAGGGAAGCCGCTGCCATACGCCATGAGTGAGATCCCAATTCGCGTCAATGACGCCCTGACAATGGACGATCGCATTGAATCTTGCGAAGATTTCAAGTTTGAAGTAATTGGAAAAAAGACACTGCATGTCACGTTTTCTGTGACTGATACTAGTGGAAACACAATAGATGGGATAGAAACGGAGGTGGAAATATAGTGTTTGAAAATACAGACTATGATTCAATCATGGAACGCCTTTTGTCACGAGTGAGCGATAAATTAGATAAAAGGGAAGGATCAGTAATCTATGATGCACTTGCGCCCGCCGCGCTTGAAATCGCAGACACCTATGTGGTACTTCAAACGATGATGGACGAAATGTACGCAGACACGGCGTCATACGAATATCTCGCCAAGAGAGCTGCAGAGAGAGGCATATATCCGAAAGAAGAAACAAGCGCAGTATGTAAAATGATTGTCAAACCGGCAGATGCGGCAGTTTCAATTGGAGATCGATTTAACCTTAACACACTTAATTATACGGTAACAGAATCGATGACGGCTGGCGAATATCAAGTAACGTGCGAGACGGCAGGAACAATCGGAAATCAGCAGCTTGGAAGCCTATTAACTGTTGAAACGCAGAACGATTTGAACGACTTGCAGTCGGCAGAGCTGACAGAAGTGCTAATCCCTGGAGAAGACGACGAAGACGTTGAGGATTTCCGAGAGCGATACTACGGTTCGATTGTAAATGAGGCATTCGGAGGAAATAAAGCAGATTACAAAGAAAAGATTAACGATATCGAGGGCGTAGGAGCAAGCAAGACCGTGCGAATGTGGCAGAAGGGATACAACCCTTCTATTTTTTTACCAGATGCAGCAGTCGGAGAGTGGGTAGAGAAACAGTCAGATGAGACTTTGGGACAAGAAGTACACAGATGGATCTCCGCGGTATACAAGGCGGCAAAAGACAAGTTGTTGACAACCGGAGGAACTGTTAGATGCAGGATCATATCCTCAGAATTCAAGGAGCCATCGGAAGCTCTGGTAAAGAAGGTTCAAAATATCGTCGATCCGGATGAAACGACAGGCGAGGGAGACGGACTCGCGCCAATAGGACATGTGGTGAAAGTTGAAGGCGTGAAATCTGAAAAAATTAATGTATCGTTCACAGGAACATATAAGAGCGGTCAGAGCTTTGCCGCATTAGAGGAATCCATACAGAAAGTAATTGATGCATATTTTTTGGAATTGGCAGAGTCTTGGAGCTCTGAGGACTTTTTGGTGGTGCGAAAAAGCCGAGTTGAAGCGAAACTGCTTACACTAGATGGAATTCTTGATATTACAGAACTTAAATTAAACGAGTCAAGCGACAATGTAACACTTGACGAAGATATGATCCCGATAAGAGGTGATGTTAGTGGCTAATTTAATTGATCATTTAGCGCCGATAATGCAGCAATTTGTTGAAATTCAACAAATTATGAATGCGGAAGATCGAGAAATCGAAAGGATTGAGGAAGCAAGATCGAAGCTATTCCAAAACGCATTTATCGCCAGCTGCGACGAAGATGGGATCAAGAGGTTTGAGAAACCGCTTGGGATTGCGCCGGATCCGGAAGAGAGATTAGAAGCCAGAAAGATGCGAGTATATGCATTGTGGAATAGTACATTGCCGTATACAATAAAAGGCCTCAAAAGACAGCTTGATACAATATGCGGTGAAGGGAAATACAGCATCGGTGGAAGCCTAGAAAATTATGAACTGAATATATGCACTCACTTGACAACTCCCAAAGATGCTGAAACGGCAATCGCTTTGATAGAAAAAATGATACCAGAGAATATGGACGTTTCATTTTCGAACGAGATTGAAAATGAGATCAGAGGAAAAGTTTATAACAGCGGAGTAATTGCAAAAAGCATTGAAAGAACAATTGCTTGAAGAAAGGAGCAGCATGGATAAGCTTATAATCACAAATGCAGGAACAAAAATGCAGACCGCTCTGCTGAGAGGGGCAAAAGCGTCCTTTACAAAAGTAGAGGCTACCAATAGGGAGTATTCGGAATCCGATGCCAAGACGATAACAAGGCTTGAAGGATTGGTCAAAACCATAGATATCTCAGCAATAAAAGCGGTTGACGACACAACGATTAAAATTACAGCAAGATTTGGCAATGGAGATCTTGGGCAAGAGTATACAATAAATGCATTGGCGCTATACGCAGAGACGGAGGACGGAGATGAAGTTCTATATGCGGTCAGCTTGGCAGGAGATAATCCAGACAAGATGCCACCTTCTTCGCTTCCGTCATACATCACATACCATATGTTCATCAATGTTGCAGATTCATCAATGATAACCATTGAAGTAAGCAAGCCATCTGAATTCGAAGCAGATGGAATTACAATTACGCTGGATGAAAAGAGAGGCGTGATTTCGGTTGCAAAGCCGGTGATGGAAAAGATCGAAAAGATAGACGACGTAGATGCAATTAACGTGAGAGTAGAAAAAGCACAATATGATCTCACAGAAGTTATCTTCCAGATGTCCGTCCGATCGCTTACCGATAACAGCAAGTTCCGAAACGTCATCGTTGACAAGATTGATTCAAAGGCAGCAGTCAACCTTGTATCTGGATCCTACGTATCCGGAAAGGTGTATATCTGATGGTTGACGGATTTGAACTGAAACAGAAGCCAATTACTCTTCTTGAATACACCATATATCCGATGTTGAAGAAATTCGATCCATCGGAGAAGTACGATTTGTGCGCAGATGTCAAGAACTCGATGTATATGATTATCCAGGAAGCAAATTACTACTGTTACGACAGATACAACCGCAGGGAGCACCTGGACCGTATTGATCAGGAGCTTGCCGCAGTAAAAATTCAGATGAATATCAGCCTTGAAAGAGGACAGATCACACAGAAAAAGAAAGATGAAGTTGTCGGCAGCCTGAGCGAGATCGGGAAGATTGTCGGAGGGTTGAAGAAGTCGAACCCGCTGGACGATGAGTTTGATTTTGAGAGTGAATTCGACAAGCTGGTGAGCGAGCATTTTGCAAAAGCCCTGACACACTTTCCAAAAGCGGAACGGCAGGGAGTGGTCAGGGCGACAACGAGAGCATTGTACGATGCGGCAAGAAACCACAAGGCATATCTGACGGATAAGAAGGTCGGATATATTAACAAGACCAATGCGGCACTGTGCGCTTTGCTGGACTATACAAATATAGCCAAACGACAGCATTACATAACGAGGAAGAAAGCATTTGAAATTCAGATGCAGATCGCCAAACTCGGCGGCATTTGCAAGCAAGAACTAGAGAAAAGATAAATATAGGGATGGGGCTGTATGCAATTCGGACTACCGGTCGATTCGCGGCTACAACTCGGCGCGCAATTACAACAACAACAATGCGACGAACACGAACACGAACATCGCTTTCCGCCCCCGCACTCAAACATTGTTATGACCGCGCAGATTACGATTTGCGCGGCATGGAATCGAAAGATTTGAGGGGAGCGCCATTCCTTCACGAAAGTGTAAACACAAGGACGATCGCTTTGCGAGAGTTATCAAGGGCAAGCGTCCGAGCTCAAAGGAGACGCACGCATGTCGATGTACGAAAGATTATATAGCACTGAAACGATTGACCGGGCATATAAGAAAGAAATGTCCGGTAAAAAGAAATATCGAAAAGAAGCAGTGCTGTTCAATATGATGGCAGAGGTCAATCTTTACAATTTGAGAAAAGAGCTCAAATACATGGCCTATCATCCGGGAGAGTTTAAACGGATGGTTGTAAGGGAACCAAAGGAACGGATCATTAATTATCCGACCTTAAAGGACAAAATCGTGCAATATGCCTGTCACGAGTTGTTACTGGAGCTGTATGCTCCGGTGTATATAAGAGATTCTTATGCGAATCAGACAGACAAAGGAACGCACGACGCAGTATATCGCATCCAGCACAACATGAGATTCGTCAAATGGAAGCATGGCGATGCGTGGATCATGAAGATGGATATCCGGAAGTTTTATTACAACATCGACCGAGAAGTGACCAAGGAATTGTTGAAAAAGAAGATTAAGGACAAAGAGTTCCTTGACCTTCTATGCATGATCATAGACAGTTCTCCGGAAGAAGACGGCAAGGGACTTCCACTTGGAAACGTATCATCGCAGGATCTTGCAAACGTGATCGGCAACGAGATCGATCAATACGCAACGAGGTTCCTTCACTGGAAGCATTACGTAAGGTTTGCAGATGACATCGTAGCAGTTTTCCCAACGCGAGAGGAAGCAAAGACGGCGATGGAGACACTGAAAGCATTCATCAAAGACAGGCTTCATCTTGAAACCAACGAGAAAACGAGAGTCTTTCCGGTAAATCAGGGAGTCAAGGCACTCGGGTACCGGATATACACCACGCATATGCTTTTACAGGACTATACGATCAAGCATGAAAAGATGCGACTTGCTGCCATTGATGAGAAAGTAAAAGCCGGAGAGATAACGGTCAAGCAAGCACAATCTCAGGTGGATTCATGGCTCGGTCATGCCAGAGTAGCGAATTCTTATAAACTTTGCGAGAAGATATTTAGGCCATATCCATATTTGAAATTTGAAAAGGAAGAATGGAAATTTGGCGAGATGTCGCCAAAAATGAAAGAGAGGAGAAAACATGGCAAACGGAACACTTCACAAGCTGGGAACATTGATCGTAAACGGAACGCAGCAGGCAATGCCAACAAACCCGATTGATGGCGGAAATTGCGTCTCAGCAAACACGTCCAATTTTACAGTTGGAAATACCGTAGCCGGGAAGGAACTGCAGTGGATTGAGTGGACCAAGGCAGACGGAACGAAGATGTTTGTATGTGACAGGGGATTGATAGTCAACATCTCATGGAACAGCATCAACGCCGCCGGATTTATAACAGGAAAAGAGATCACGATTGACGGCCAAAAGTACAAAATGCGCTCGTTAACTGGTTCAAACGGCGCATCTGGAACATACGGAGCCGGATGTAACAACGAGTGGGATCAGCTGCTCGATGCAGTAGGTGAGAGTAACGATTTAATTCACTGGAACAAGATGTATTCATGGTGCCAGGACGTTTGGTACAACAATTCGGACTACCGGTCGTTTCGCGGCTACAACTCGGCGCGCAATTACAACTACGGCTACTATGCGACGGGCACGTACGCGTACTTCGCTTTCCGCCCCGCCCTCGAAGTCCTGAACTCTGCTCCTAAAGTCAGCCCGAGCAGTAAAGATTACGGAAACTGCGCTACGGCTCCAGACATCACCATTACAGTCAAAGATGACGACGGAGATAAGTATACAGGAATTGTAAAGCTGGACGGCGTGCAGAAAAGCACATTCAGTGGAACCGCGTCCGGATCGCATAAGCTTCCAACCGCGGGGTGGTGGGCAGGCATCACGAAAGCCAAGCACACGATCACAGTCACGGTCACAGATGCGAACAATGCAGCGACAACAACGACGTACACGTTCACGAAGACGAACGGTCCGGCAGAGAAAGCCACGATCACGAGCCCAAAGCAGAATCAGCGCCGGAAGACCTCGTTCTACGTCGAATTTAAACCGGGAGCAGATCCGGACGGCGACACACAGACGGTCAAGGTACAGATGGCGAGCAACACAGGATTCTCACAGAATCTCAAAGAGTACACCGGCCTGCAGGTCCAGACGGGCGGCACATGGAGCGACGCAACGAACGTCACAGCAGCGAACGTTGGAAAGACGTGCCGCATCAAAGTGACCGGACAGACAAATGGAACGGTCCGTTACATTCGAATCGTATCGACAGACGCAGGCTCGCGGCTTCCAACATACTCGGATCCGGTAAAGATTGCAATCGGGGACACACTCGAATTCACTACGCTACCGGCGGAATGGGGCGAGAAGCCGGACAGAATCGACGTGAAGATCAAGGCAACCGTCGACAGAGCTGCAACTATGAGCCTTTGGGTTACGAACAACGCAAACGATGATTCTCCGACATGGGAAGAGTACACGATCGGAGCATATCATATCTTTAAGAACAACACGAAGACAGCAGATAAGTGGGCGACTGCGGTGAAGGTTAAGATCGTAGCCGGAGAATCCACAGGAGAGATCAGCGTGTCAGATATCGCTACGGGGGTGCTTTAAGATGAGAACAAATTATTATGGAAACGAATCGATTACGGACAATTCAACACTGGAGGAAGCGCAGGCTTTCCGGCAGGAGGAAAACAAGGGGGCGCTGTCGCGCTTCCTTGAAAACTCCACGGTCGAATTCAACGGAAAGCAGTACGGAGTCACAGAAGCAGATCAGAACGAGATGCAGGCGATGGTCATGCAGTATCAGATGCTCACACAGGCAGGAGTGAAGACGGAGCTGCAGTGGCACGCGAAGCACGAGGAGTGCCACACGTTCACGATTGACGAGATGGTCGCGCTTGTTGCTGCAGTAAAAGCATTTGTTTTGCCACATATGAACAAAATGCAGAGCATCAAGCAGAATATTTATAACGCCAAGAGCGTAGAGGAGGTGAGAAAGATTGAAGTATTTACAGCGTAGCTTAAAAAACTTCGCAATCCTGTGCATCGGCGGGTTCATCTATATGTTTGTCGAGATGCTATTCCGCGGCTATACATACCCGCTCATGGGACTTGTGGGAGGGATCGCATTCTTCCTGATCGGACAGATCAATACGAAGAGGAACATCGGATTACTTTGGCAGGGGCTGATCGGCGCGGCGATCATCACTTTGCTGGAGCTAATTGTCGGAAACATCTTGCTAAGCCACGGGATCCGGATGTGGGATTATACAAAGCAGTGGATGAATTATAAAGGAATCATCTGCCCGCTATTCACGTTCCTGTGGTTCTGGATCAGTATCGTGGCAGCATGGCTCGATGATACATTCCGGTGCCTGATGTATTACGAGCCAAAGCAGAGGTATACGATCTTATGATGGAATTAGTTGACAACTTATGTGAAATCATCAAAACACAGTCCGATATCATCGATGCGTTGTATGCACAGCTTAGCATGCAGCTCACGCCGGACGAGTTAAAAAAGTTGCCGCTTGCAGAAATGAAGCGTGCGGCAGAGCTGAGAAAACATATCGAGGAGGGATAGGATATGGAAGTAATGAACAAAGCAAACGTTTTTTGGGCAACCGTCGTCACAGTACTTTCCGCAGTGCTCGGGAAGTATTGGTTTCTTTTTGTAGGCTTTCTGATGCTCAACGTGCTGGATTACGCATCAGGCACCTACAGAGACTATATGAAGCACAAGCTTTCCAGCGCAGTCGGCGCGAAGGGAATCGCGAAGAAGGTGTGGTACTGGGCAGTGATCGGCGTTGCATTCTATGTATCATACGCATTCGCGAGCATGGGAGACCTGCTCGGAATCAATCTGAAGTGGATTGTGGTGATCGGATGGTTTACGCTGGCGTGTTACCTGGTAAATGAACTCCGGAGCTTTCTTGAAAATCTGATTGAGATTGGAGTGAAGGTCCCAAGCGTATTGATCAAGGGCTTGGAGATCACAGAGAAACTTTTGAATGAGAAAGAGGAACATATCGAGGAGGAGAACCATGAGGGATGTTAAGGCACTGCATCCGGAACTGCAGAAAAAGATTGCGGAGCTCCAAAAGCTTTGCAAGAAGAACGGGATCACAATCGGAATTGCGGAATGCCTACGGACGAAAGCGGAGCAGGACGCGTTATATGCCAAAGGACGAACCAAGCCGGGGAACATCGTCACGAATGCAAAAGGTTCAAGCTATTCATCCATGCATCAGTGGGGCGTAGCCTTTGATTTTTATCTTATTATGGACATCGATGGGGATGGAAAGACCTCAGATGACGCATACAACAACGCCAAGAAAACATTCAACAAAGTCGGAGCGCTCGGAAAGCAGGTCGGACTCGAATGGGGCGGCGATTGGAAATCAATCAAAGATCTTCCGCATCTCCAGCTGAAAGATTGGGGAAGTACAACCTCGAAGCTTAAAGCGAAATATGGAACGCCGGAGAAATTCATGAAGACATGGCAGGGCACAGCCGGACAAGCCGCAGCCACAACCGCCGAGAAGTCGAAAGAAGCTGCGAAGAGCTCAAAGCGTATCGAATCTGCACAGTCATTCGACAAAGCCCTTGCCGGATCATACAAGACGAAGTACAAGTGCTATCTTATGGCAGGAACTAGATCAACCGGTATCGTTGCGCCGCTTGACAAGGGAGCCGAGATTCAATGCTATGGATACTACACCGCCAAGAACGGCAAGAAATATCTGTATGTCAAATACGGAAAGAAAGAAGGCTTCGTGACAAGTACCAATCTGAAAAAGTAAGAGAGGGGCGAAAGCACCTCCTATCTAAGACAAAATTAAGCAAAAATTAATTCTATAAATCATATAAAATCAAATTGTCGCACAATGGTGGGTTACACGTGGGCGACAAAAAACGCTGGAAATGTTGGGAAAACTCAACAAAGTTTTAAGGAAGTCTTAAGTTGTATACACAATACCACTATGGTAAAATGACATTGTATGAATAGAAAAGAATTCTTTCAAAAGAACAAAAATAAAATCATATGTTTTATCGCAACGGTGGTTCTTGCAATTGTAACAATCTATGCCGTATTTCAGGGAAGCGGAATCTCGCGTGCGGAGCTGCTGCAGAGTATCCGGGAAGCATCGCTGCAGGGAAT
>ERZ1034713.199-NODE-199-length-38656-cov-40.698946_pt1 | contig 38656 bp, 29 predicted proteins | sample MGYA00520692_ERZ1034713 | MGnify/ENA primary metagenome ERZ1034713 (study PRJEB33766, sample SAMN09781717) | gut metagenome | biome: gut microbiome | host: Homo sapiens | place: Madagascar | study: EMG produced TPA metagenomics assembly of the PRJNA485056 data... | reverse complement strand
GGATGCCGTTGGCCACTTCCAGAAAGCGCTGCATCACCATATCCACCCTGCCGCCGAAGTAGCCCGAGATCAGGCCGTAGCTCATGCCGATGACCATATCAATGATGGCCGCAGCCACCGCGATGATCAGCGAGACGCGCGCGCCTTCCCATGTACGGGTCCAGATGTCGCGGCCGTACAGGTCGCTGCCAAACCAGTAGTAGACGTCCAGCTTGTCCTTTTCCTGATAGGCATTGGTCACCTTGGTGCCGGTGGTGGTGCTCATCTTTTCGCTGCCGTCCAGAATGCCCAGCCGCTCAATGCCCGGCACGCGGGGCGCAAAGTTTTTCTGGCTCAGATCCTGCCCGGAGTAGGTGTAGCTGTTCATGCCGGGGCCCAAAACGGCCAGCAGCACGATGACCACGATGAGGATGAGGCCCAGCACGGCGCTCTTCTTGCCAAAGAAGCGGATGAGCGCATCCTTCCAGAAGCTCTGGGCCGCGAAGTTGGTATCCACGGCGATCTCGTCGTCGTTGTGCTTGAGGGCAAAATCCGATTCTGCAAAGGGATGCTCCGTGTACATTGCATCCACGGCGCTGACAATGGCGTCGGCGGTGGATTCGCCGCCCAGCCGGATCGCTTTTTCTGCCATTTAGTCGTCCCCCTTTGCCAAACGAATGCGCGGGTCGATGATGCCGTACAGCAGATCAACGACCAGCATGATGCCAATGTACATGGCACTGTAAATAAAGCTCAGGCCAATGACCACGTTGTAATCGTTGGACTGGATGGCCGTCACCAGCAGGCTGCCCACGCCGGGGATGGCAAAGATCTTTTCGACCACCAGCGAACCGGTCATCAGGTCCACGATGAGCGGGGCCAGCACCGTGATGATGGGGATGAGGGCATTGCGCAGGGCGTGGCGGAAGATCAGCGCCGGGCCGGAGATGCCCTTGCTCTCGGCCAGCAGCATATAATCGGAATCCAGCACCTCGATCATCTCACTGCGGGTAAAGCGGGCGATGGATGCCATGGTGAACATGGAAAGCGAAATACTGGGCAGCACGCTGGAGCCAAAGATGTCCTTGGCCAAAAACAGCATGGGGAACCAGCGGAATTTAAAGCCGAAGGTGTAGCTCAGCGCCAGTGCAAACACATAGGACGGCACCGATACGCCGATGACCGAGATGATGGTAGCAATGGTGTCCACCACGGTATCCCGCTTTAAAGCGGCAAGGATGCCCAGCACCAAGCCCACCAGCGCACCCAGCGTGACTGCCATGCCGCCTACCTGAATGGAGATAGGCAGACGGGACTGGATGAGCTGGGAGATAGGCGTATTTTTGGAGATATTGTAGCTGACACCCAGATCGCCCCGGAGCATATTGCCCACATAGCGGAAGAACTGGATATAGATGGGCTGGTCAAGGCCGTACTTTGCATACAGGGCTGCACGCATTTCCGGCGTCAGCTTTTCATCATTGAAGGGCGAACCGGGCATCAGCTGCATCAGGATGAACAGCACCAGCAGAATTGCCAGCAGCGTAAACAGCGAGGTCAGGATTCGCTTGAGCGTATATTTTTTCACGTCGGGTGGACCCCCTTTTCCTTCCGGGCTCTCGCGGTCAGTCGTTCGTCTGCCGCGGACAGGCACAATGCCAAAAAGGCGCACAGTGGCTCTTTGCGGGCCACTGTGCGGCCTTGTTCGGTGTGCGTTCGGTTTTACTCGCTCTTCGCAGCGTTCTTGTACACGCGGTTCAGTGCCACAGGGTGGAAATCTACGCCGGTAACGGCAGAAGAGACCATCTCGGCATTGCACTGGCCGTACAGGGGGAAGATGACGGCCTGCTCCAGAACGATCTGCTCGGCCTCGTACATGGCTGCCCAGCGGCCTTCGGGGTCGGTGCACAGGTCACCGGTGGTGCACTCGTCAATGATGGCATCGTAGTCGGCATCGCTCCACAGACCGTAGTTGTTGGAGTTGCCGGTCACCCACATGCCCAGATAGGTCATGGGGTCGGCGTAGTCGGGGCCCCAGCGGGTCAGGCCGATCTCAAAGTTGCCGTCCTGCATATCCTGCACGCGCTGCTTCTTGGGCTCCACGGTCAGGTTCAGGGTAAAGCCTGCCAGCGTGGTCTCCAGCTGCTCCTTGACGACCTGTGCCACCTTCTGGGGTGCATCATCGGCATCCACCACCATGTTGAAGGTGAAGGAGTCCTTGCCCAGCTCGCTCTTGGCCTGCTCGTAGTACTCCTTGGCCTTGTCGGCATCATAAGCGCAGAACTCTGCAAACTTGGTCTGGTCGGCGCTGAAATCGCTGCCGTCGGGGCCGGTGGCAAACTGCGGCGGAACGGCGGTGTAGCAGGGTGCAGAGCCGTCCTTCAGCACATCCCCGGTAATGGCGTCACGATCCAGTGCAAAGGTGATGGCCTTGCGCAGGTTCTCGTTGGCCAGATCCGGCACACCGTCGATGTTGGGGCTGATGTACCACAGGTAACCGGCACCCACGCTGGTAAATTCGGGGTCATCCTTGACCTGATCCACCTGTTCGCCGTTCAGCAGGGTCATATCCAGAGCACCGGTCTGGTAGCTCATCAGTGCCTGCTGGCTGTCCTTGATGACCTGATAGGCCAGACCATCCAGAGCGATCTTGGCGGCATCGTAGTAATCGGGGTTCTTTTCCAGCGTAAAGGCGGTTGCAGCGGGCTGGTAATCGGTCAGCTTGAAAGCGCCGTTGGACAGCACCGTGTCAGGGCTGGTGCCGAAGGTGTCCTTGCAGGTGTTGAAGAAAGCCTCGTTGACCGGATAGAAGGTGGGGAAATACATCAGGCTCAGGAAATAGCTGACAGGAACGTTCAGCTGGACTTCCAGCGTCTTGTCATCCACAGCAGTCACGCCCAGATCGGTGACGGGCTTCTCACCGGCAATGATCTCGGCAGCGTTGACCACCTGACCGATATCAGAAAGCATATAGGAATACTCGGAAGCGTTGGCGGGGTCTACGGCACGCTGCCAGCCAAACACGAAGTCGGCAGCGGTGACGGCTTCACCGTTGGACCACTTGGCATCGCGCAGGTGGAAGGTGTAGGTCTTGCCGTCCTCGCTGATGTCGTAGGTCTCCGCAATGGCCGGAACAGCTGCGCCATCTGCATCCATCTGCATCAGGCCGTCGGTGTAGTCCGCGATGACCTCAAACGAGGTGCCATCGGTGGCCACCTGCGGGTCCAGCGACTGGACCTCGGTCTCCAGCATGATGTTCAGGGTGCCGCCTGCTGTGGTGCCAGCCGCAGAGGAAGCCGTGGAACCTGCGGCAGAAGAAGCTGCCACAGAGCTGGACGAGCCGCCGCAGGCCGTCAGGGCCAGCGCAGCGGAGGTGACACCGGCAGCTGCCAGGAAGCTGCGGCGCGAAATACGACGATCGAATCTCATAGATGTTTCCCCTCTCTTTACCGCTTTAGCTCTATAACCTGCTAAAGCGTTGCGTTCTGAAAATACACAAGGGATGTCTGTTCCTCCTTCTGGAACTATGCACGCCCTTGTGCTATGGCCGCATTATACCGCTCCTTTCCGCAAAAGAAAAGAGTTTTTGCAAAATTTGTCCGCGATATGCGTTCATTTCTGCGGTTTGGCTAACATGACGTCCAAAAAATCCCATGTTTTTTGTACAATTTCAATCCATGAATGCGTTTCATCTTTTAATAAATATACTTGAGCAATCGTGTTTTTTTCATATGTTCCTTTATTTTATAAACAAAATCACGCATTTTTATTCTTGATGTGAAACAAAGACGAAATACGGGTTTTTATTTTGATCCTGTCCTTGATAGAAATACAGTTGTTTCAGGCCGGGAAAGCCGACTGCCGGTCGAACAAAAAGAAGCCGCCGCACAAAACACTGTGCGGCGGCTCCCGGAAGCTGAAACTGTATTCCTAAAAAAGTACTTGCTCTGTACCGCTGCTCCTCCGGCGGGATGCGCTTATGCACTCATCTGCTTTTCGTGCCGTTTGAGCCAGAGGAAGAAGCAGATGTTCAGTAAGATGCCCACTGCGGTGGAGGTGGGTGCGGCCAGACCGATCATCGTCAGGCTGGCATTGGGCTGGATACTCATGATATACGCCATGGGAAGGCGCACCAGCAAAGTCTGCACCAGCCCCTGTACCATGACCCAGAGCGTTTTGTCGTTGCCGTTGAAGTAGCCCACCATGCTGAACAGGATGGCAGTGGCGATGGTCTCGGGCGCAAAGCCCTTGAGGTAGGCGTAGCCGTTGGCAATGACAGCGGCATCTGCCGTAAAGACGCCGGAGAGAGCATCACCCTTGCACCACACCAGTGCAAATACGGCGCAGCCGAACACCAGACCAATGCCGATGCCGGTGAACATGGACTGCTCGGCGCGTTTTTTGTTGCCGGCACCCACGTTCTGTGATACAAAGGATGCCATGGACTGCATCAGAGAACTGGGGATCAGCATGGCAAAATTAACGATCTTGCACGCCACACCGTAGCCGGAAGATGCCTCCAGCCCCAACCGGTTGACGAAGGCGCAGAGCGCCAGAAAGGAAAGCTGGGTCAAAAACTCCTGCAAAGCCAGCGGCAGACCGATGCCCAGAAATTTTTTGCACTGGGGGTTCAGCTTGAAATCAGAGCGATGGATTTTGAAGGGCAGCTCCTTCTTCAGCAGCATTGCGATTGCACAGATTACGCTGACGGCTTGTGCTGCTACCGTAGCAATGGCGGCACCGGCAGCATCCAGATGAAAACCAGCCACCAGCACCAGATCGCCAATAACATTCACAATGCACGCCACCAGCACAAAGATCAGCGGAGAGCGGCTGTCGCCCAGACCGCGGAAAAGAGCCGAGAGCATATTATAGGCTACAATAAAGAAGATGCCGCTGCCGCAAATGCGCACATAGCTGGCGGTCAGGTCTAGGGCTTCGGCAGGAGCCTGCATCAGACTGGCAATAAACCGTGCAAAAAACACCAGCACCACGAACAGTGCAGCTGCCAGAAGGGTGAACGCAATCGCTGCCCCGCCAATGACTTGCCCGATGTACTGCGGTCGTTTTTCGCCCAGATAGCGGGCAATGAGCACTGTGACACCCATGGCAAGCTGGGTGACAACAAAGGTGACGAGGTTTAGTACCTGACTCCCGGTGGAAACCGCAGACAAGCCTGAAGTGGAGCCAAAGCGCCCCACTACCAGAAGGTCTACTGCGCCGTAAGCGGCCTGCAGCACCAGCGCACCCAGAATGGGCAGCATGAAAAAGGCGAGCTTTGGCAAAATGCGGCCTTGGGTAAAATCGGTCTTATCGTTTTTCAAGAGAATCTTTCCTTTCGCACATAATAGCATAGAATTTTTCCAGCGTTTGGATGGTGCACACTGCATCCTCCTCGGAAATGCCGTCCAGATACGGGAGCAGTTGCGAGAAGTAGTCCGTATTGTACTTCTGGGAAAGCGCTTGCCCGCTCTCGGTGAGGAACAGATAGGTCACGCGGCCATCTTCAGCGGATACCTGTTTTCTCAGATACCCTTTGTGCTCCATCTCTTTTACGGTACGGGTCACACCGGGGCGGGGCAGGTTCAGCACATCGCTGAGATCAGAGATCTTCGGCTGGATGCTACGGGTCTGCAATTTCTGAATAACATCCAGACACTGGATATAGGAGGATGTCACACCCTCCGGCAGGGCAGGCAGCATCTCCCGTGCCCGCTTTGCCAGATAGCAGGCATCCAGCAGTTGTTTGATCCGTTCGATGGTCATAATGAAATTTCCCTCCAAATGATTATCAAATGTAATTAACGCTGATAATTATATAGAACTGCCCGGGAATGTCAAGCCCTTTTGAAAAAATCGGAGCTGACAAACAAAACCGCTCCGGGCGTTCTGCCCGGAGCGGTTTTGCGTTAGCAGTATTTATGCAGAATGGGCACAGACAGAGGGAGAAGTCATGCGTCCTTGCACAGCTTGGTCAGCTCTTCGATGGCGGCATCCTCGTCCGGGCCATCGGCGGCGATGGTCACGGTCTCGCCGCACTTCACGGCCAGCCCCATCACGGCGAAGATCTTCTTCATGTCGGCGACCTTGCCGTTCTTGGTCATGGTTACCTTGCTTTCAAAGCCCTTGGCGGCCTTGCTCAGGATGCCGGCGGGACGGGCGTGCAAACCTTCTTTGTCCTGAATGGTGATATCGATGCTCTTCATAAGAATCTCTCCTTTTTATAGTTGTTATTGCAAGTGCTCCAGCACATAGTTCCTATCGGAAGTGGTCTTGAGCTGTTCCAGCGCATCCTCGTCTTCCAGGATCTCGCAGACATTGCCCAGCAGGTCAAGGTGGTCATTGCCGACACCGGCGATGCCGAACACGAGGTAGGCTTTTTCATCGCCGAAGTCCACGCCCTGCGGATATTGCAGCAGGACAACGCCGGACTTCTTGACGGTGCCTTTCTTCTGGCTGGTGCCGTGAGGGATGGCTACGCCCATGCCCATGTAGGTGCTTACCAGCTTTTCGCGCTCCACCATGGCGTCGGCGTAGGTCTCGTCCACATAGCCCCGCTTTGCCAGCAGTGCACCGGCGGCACGGATGGCCTCTTCTTTCGTAACAGAGGGCAGACCCAGCTGGATGTCCTCGGACTGGATCTTCATCACGGAACCGTTGGCTTTGGAAGCCTCGGTCACGGCAGCGGCCAGAGGAGCAACGGCGGCGTTGCGCAGGTCGGAAACAATCTCTTCATTGGCGGCAGCTTCAGCCTTGGCATCCAGCACCGGGGTGGTGGAGGTCAGGGCGTTGTACAGAGCATCCAGATGCGGGTCTGCAAGGAAGTTGTCCAGCGTGATGAGCTGTGCCTGCGGGGCACACTTGGCGGCGCGGTCAGCCAGAACGCGCTGGCAGACCACCACGTCCGCGTCGGCGGGGATGGTATCCACGCTGGTGTTGGTCACGGTCAGGTCGGGGCGTTCGGCCTTGATGCGGTTGTGGAACTTGGTAGCACCCATGGCGCTGGAGCCCATACCGGCATCGCAGGCAAAGACGATCTTGCGGATCTGACCGACATTTACGGCAGTAGGCTCGGGGATCTCGCCCTTGGCCTGTGCCTTCATCTCTTTCATCTCGTTCTGGGCATCGGTCAGGCTCTTGGCGTGGCCGGAGGTGGCTTTCAGGATGACCGAGGAAAGGACAAAGGAAACAGCACCGGCGATGACAACGCCCAGCAGAACGGTGAGGATGGAATCCCGGGGAGCCATTGCCATGTAGGCGATGATAGAACCGGGAGAAGCGGGGCCGGACAGGCCTGCACCGGTCATGGAGTAGAACAGGATGGCGCAGAAGTTGCCCACGATGGGGGCGATGATGATCACGGGATTCATCAGGATGTAGGGAAAGTAGATCTCGTGGATGCCGCCCAGCAGGTGGATGATGACCGCACCGGGAGCGGACTGGCGGGTGGTGTCGTCCTTGCAGAAGAAGCAGTAGGCCAGCAGGACACCAAGACCCGGGCCGGGGTTGGCTTCCAGCATATACATGATGGAGCGGCCGGTCTCAGCGGCCTGACTTGCACCGATGGGGCTGAAGATGCCGTGGTTGATGGCATTGTTCAGGAACAGCACCTTGGCGGGCTCAATAAAGATGGACACCAGCGGCAGCAGGCTGTGTGCTACCAGGAAGTCCACCCCGGCGGTCAGCACGGTGAGGATGGCGGTCATGAACGGGCCGATGACGTAGTAACCGAGGATGGCCAGCAGCATACCCAGAATACCGATGGAGAAGTTGTTGACCAGCATCTCGAAACCGGCGGGGATACGGCCTTCCACCTTCTTGTCGAACTGCTTGATGACCCAGCCGGCCAGCGGGCCCATGACCATGGCACCCATCAGCATGGTGTAGTCCGAGCCGCAGATGCAGCCCACCACGGCGATGGCGGCGATCACGCGGCCGCGGTCGCCTGCGACCATTTTGCCGCCCTGCCCTGCAATGAGGATGGGCAGCAGGTAGGTCAGCATCGGGGAGACCATGCTGGCCAGCTTTTCGTTGGGAAACCAGCCCGCTTCAATGAACAAGGCGGTGAGGAAGCCCCACGCGATGAATGCGCCGATATTCGGCATGACCATGCCGCTGAGGAACTTGCCAAAGCGGGAAACAGCGTTTTTCATTTGTAGCTCTCCTTTGTGTGAAAACGGGCAGGCGGTGCAGCTCCTGTGGCATGGGGGCTGCGGCCTGCGGATGGTTGTTCGGAGAAGCTTTCGTTTCGTTCTGGCTTTATTTTAGCCGATGGAAAGCGGGATTTCAATGGTGACAAGCCCTGCGGCTGGCACCGGGAGATGGTGACAGACTCCGGTGGATGAGGCAACATTTCCAATGGGTCGGCGGTCGATTTGTGCAGAGTGGCAGACATTCCGGGATACAAGGGGAGGACTGCTCCAAATTTGTCACCAGACACTTGTGACAAAAATACGGAAACTTCTTCTCCTGCCGGAGGGCTGGCAGACGATGTGTCACTATGTTACAATAGAAACAACGGGTAACTTTTGGGAAAAGGAGAGGATCAACATGGGTGCGGCGTATCGTGAGGAACTGTCGGCAAATGCACGGAAGCTGATCGAGCAGCTGCTCAGCCTTCCGCAGGGGTGGGTGACGGCGGCGGCGCTGGCCGAAAGCATTGGGGTCAGCCGCCGCACCGTGCTGCGGGAGCTGCCTGCCGTGGAGCAGTGGATGCAGGCCGCCGGGGCGCGTTTTGTGCGCAACCCCGGCAAAGGTCTGCTGCTGGATGAAGCGCCGGAGCGGCGGGACGCACTGCGCACCCGGCTGAACAGCGGCGACAAGAAAGAACTTTCCCGCGAAGAGCGGCGGCAGCAGCTTTTGACAAGGCTGCTCAGTGAGCAGGAGCCCTGCAAGACTGCTGCGCTGGCGCGGGAGCTTGGCGTTTCGGAAAGCACACTGTCAGCGGACTTGGATGAACTTGAGACCAAACTGCACCCCTACCGGGTGGAGATGTTCCGCCGCCCCGGCGTGGGGGTCTGGCTGCAGGGGGATGCTTCTTCTTACCGGAGGGTAGTGTCTGCCCTGCTGCGCAGCAGCCTGCCGGAAAAGGAACTGGCAGAGGTGCTCTGCGGACGGATGCCGGAAAACGCTATCTTCTCGACCCTGCTGGATACGAAAACAGCCGAAAAGGTCTGGGCGGTCTTGCGGCAGTTCGAACAGGAAGAGCAGCTCCATCTGCCGGATGCAGGCTTTCTGGCGCTGGCCATCCACTGCACCCTGACCATTCAGCAGCTGCGGCAGGGCGGCGACAAAGGCAGTGCGCCCAGAGGGCTGCGCCCGGCGGGCAACCATGCAGCCCGGCTGGTGGCAGCCCTGAACCGCACCTTCGGACTGACCCTGCCGCCGGACGAGGCACAATATCTGGAACTGTATCTATCGGCGTATCTTGGCGCGGAGGACCCTTGGGGCAGCGCACAGGAGATGGAGCTGCGGAATCTGGAAGCCGCCCTCATCCGGGAAATGGAAAAGGCGCTGCACACAGACCTTTCCGGGTACACCTCCCTGCGGGATGACCTGTACTGCCACCTGCGCCCCATGCTGCTGCGGGTGGAGCAGAACATCCGCACCGAAAACCCGCTGCTGGACACCATCCGCACCGCCTACCCCGGCCTGTGGAAGGCCACCCGCGCCGCCTGTGATGCGGTGCAGCAGCAATTCGTCCTGCCCGCCATCTCGGACGATGAAGCGGCCTACCTTGCCATGCACTTTGGTGCGGTGCTGGAACAGAACGCCATGCTCCGGCTGCGGCTGCGGGTGGTGGTGGCCTGTCCGCTGGGCATGGGTTCCAGCCGCTTTCTGGCTTCCCGGCTGGGAAACGAGTTCCCTTCTTTGCAGGTAGAAGGGTGCTGCTCGGTGCGGGAGCTGAACGCTGCCGACCTGCGCCGGAGAAGGATCGACTTCATTATCTCCACCGTGCCGCTGGAGCTGGACTATCCGGCGGTGTGCATCAGCCCTTCCCTGCTGGAGCCGGACCGCGCCGTGCTGAAGGACGCCATCACACGGTACAGCCAGAACCGCGAAGAACCGGAACAGACGGTGCAGCCTGTGCAGGATACAGAGCGTACAGGTTCCAGGCTGCGGTATTATGCACGCCTGACCCGCTCCATGACCGGGCTGCTGGAACAGCTGACCATCCAGCCCGTCAAGGCGCCCGGCAGCCGCGCTGCCCTCATCCGTGCGGCGGCACAGCTGTTCTGCCCGCAGGAAGCGGACGCCCGGCTGGTGGAGCAGCAGCTCCGCCGCCGCGAAACGCTGGGCGATACCTACATCAAACCCCTGTATGCCCTGCTGCTCCATTGCAGGACAAGTGCGGTGAAGGACTGCCGCTTGGGCTATTTGCAGGCGCAGCCGCCGGTCTACGAGCCGGGGCGCATCGTGCTGGGAGCACTGGTGCTGCTGGCGCCGGACGATGGAAACGGCGTCCCGGTGGAGGTCATGCAGAATGTCAGCGGGCAGCTGATCGAAACGCCCCAGCTGATGGAAGCGCTGCGCACCGGCCAGCAGCAGGAGGCGGCAGACCTGCTGGAACAGGGCTTTGACCGTGCCTTTTTTGCGGACTGCAAACCGTTGCACACAAAATAAACCGAAAACCGACTCTCGGCTTTTGCCTTTTTGGGCAGAGCCGGGAGTTTTTTTGTTGCTATAACAAGATACCTATTAGAGAACTTTTGGACTGAAAATCATGTATCCCAGAAAGTTGGCGAAAAGCACCAAAAACGCACCCTGCGATTTGTTGAAACAACAGCTTGACAGGGGCGAAAACTGTTGGTATTATAATGCCAGAGCTTTCGTTTCAACAGTTTCGAGTTTCATAACAACAATCGTGAAGGAGGCTGTTGTTCCATGATTTACACCGTAACATTGAATCCGGCGCTGGACAAGACCGTTGAGATCCCGAACCTTGCGCTGGACACCGTAAACCGGATCACTAAGATGCGTACCGATCCCGGTGGCAAGGGCATCAACGTCAGCAAGGTGATCGCAAAGCTGGGCGGGACCAGCAAGGCCATCGGCATTCTGGCCGGTAACAGCGGCAGAGCCATTCAGGACGCATTGGACAGTGAAGGGCTTGCCCACAACTTCCGTTTCGTGCCCGGCGAGACCCGCACGAACCTGAAGATCATCGACCCGGAAAACCACACCAACACCGACATCAACGAGCCGGGCATCGAGGTGGATGCCCCGGAGCTGACCGCTCTGCGGTACGACCTGCTGAAGGAGATGAAGCGGGGAGATATCGTGGTGCTGGCGGGCAGCCTGCCCAAAGGAGCCCCCAAGGACACCTACTTTATATGGGTGGAGTCCTGCAAAAAGGCCGGGGCAAAGGTCTTTCTGGATGCAGACGGCGAGCTGCTGGCAGAGGGGCTGAAAGCCGCCCCCTATCTGGTCAAGCCCAATAACGACGAGCTTTCCCGCATGATGGGCAAGGAACTGAAAACGCTGGATGAACTGGCCGATGCCGGTCAGGCGCTCATCCGCAGGGGCATCGAGCATGTGGTGGTGTCCATGGGCGGGCGCGGTGCGCTGTACCTCCACAAGGACAGCGTCATCTACGCCCCGGCACTGAAGGTCAAGGTGGGCAGCACGGTGGGTGCAGGCGACAGCGTGGTCGCCGCTCTGGCCTACGCCGAAGAGCAGGGCCTGAGCGAAGAAAACACCGTCCGTCTGGCCACGGCCACCGGCGCGGCCAACGTGATGTGCAGCGGCACCCAGGCCGCCGAGCGCAGCCAGATCGAAGAACTGCTGCCGCTGGTCACATTTCAGCACCTGTAAAACTTCTTGAAAACACAACCATAACTGTTATAATAAAAAGGAGAGTTTCATTATGAAAGTCAAAGCTGTTCGTCTGCACGCCGCCAACGATCTGCGTCTGGATACTTTTGAACTGCCGGAGATCAAGGACGATGAGATCCTGGTCAAGGTCGTTTCCGACAGCATCTGCATGTCTACTTACAAGTGCGCCATCCTTGGCACCGGCCACAAGCGCGTCCACCCGGATGTTGCCGAGCACCCCGCCATCATGGGCCACGAGTTTGCCGGTGACATCGTCAAGGTAGGCAAGGCACATCAGGACAAGTTCAAGCCCGGCATGAAGTTCACCCTGCAGCCTGCCCTGAACTACAAGGGAACCATGTGGAGCCCCGGTTACTCCTACGAGTTCTTCGGCGGCGATGCCACCTACTGCATCATCCCGGCCGAGGTCATGGAGCTGGGCTGCCTGCTGGAGTACAAGGGCCGCGCTTACTACGAGGCCTCTCTGGCCGAGCCGATGAGCTGCTCCATCGGTGCCTTCAATGCCGCTTATCACACCAAGATGGGCGTGTACCATCACGAGATGGGCATCAAGCAGGGCGGCAAGCTGGCCATCATGGCCGGTGCAGGCCCCATGGGTCTGGGTGCTCTGACCTACGCTCTCCACCGCGATGTCCGCCCCGGCATGGTGGTCGTGACTGATATCAATCAGGACCGTCTGGACCGCGCAGCTTCTCTCTTCCCCCCGAAGGACGTGAAGGAGAAGGACGGCATCGACCTGTACTTTGTGAACACCGCCAACATGGCCGACCCCGCTGCCGAGCTGCGGGAGCTGACCGGCGGCACCGGCTTTGACGACGTGTTCTGCTACGCTCCGGTGGCTCCTGTGGTGGAGCTGTCCAGCGCCGTGCTGGGCCGTGATGGCTGCCTGAACTTCTTTGCAGGCCCCACCGACAAGCAGTTCAGCGCCAAGATGAACTTCTACGATGTGCACTACAACTCTACCCATGTCATGGGTACCACCGGCGGCAATACCGCCGATATGATCGAGTCGCTGGAGCTGACCGCCGCCAAGCGCATCGACCCGGCTGTGATGGTCACCCACATCGGCGGCCTGAATGCCGCTGCCGAGACCACCCTGAACCTGCCCAAGATCCCCGGCGGCAAAAAGCTGATCTATACCCACCTGACCATGCCCCTTACCGCTCTGACCGATCTGCGTGCCAAGGGCGAGCAGGACAACGACCCCCGCTATACCGCACTGGCTGACATCGTGGATGCCCACAACGGCCTGTGGTGCCCGGAGGCAGAGGAATATCTGCTGGCAAACTTCAACCCGGAAGACTGAGCGGAGCGTGCCATGGGACAGGACAAACACAGACAGGAGGAATCTCCCATGGAACAACGCCGCAACCAGATCGTGGAGCTGGTGAACCGCAAAGGCAGCATCAGTTTTGCCCAGCTCAAGGAAGCCTTTCCTTCCGTTTCGGAAATGACCCTGCGCACCGACCTAAAGGCACTGGATGAAGCCCGCCGCGTGGTGCGGGTGCATGGCGGTGTCAAGTCGGTGGAGCAGGTGGTGGGCACCGACGACCTGCTGAGCCGCCGTTCCGCCCGCAATGCGGAAGCAAAGCAGATCATTGCCGAAAAAGCCGCTGCCCTGCTGCGCCCCAACACCACCCTGTTTCTGGATTCCGGCAGCACCGCCACAGCGGTGGCCCGGTGCATCCCGGATCAGCCCATGCTCATCTACACCAGCGGCCTGAGCTGCGCCATGGAGCTGGCAAAGCTGGAAAAGCCCCATGTGTCCCTGCCGGGCGGCAGCCTGAACCGGTTCAGCATGAGCGTCTGCGGTGCGCAGAGCATCCAGACGATGGAGGGCATCAACTTTGATCTGCTGCTGCTGGGCGTGACCAGTTACAGCCCGGACACCGGGTTCACCTGCGGCGTGGAGGACGAAGCACGGCTCAAGCAGACCGTGCTCCGCCGCGCCGAGCAGAAAGCCGTGCTGCTGGATGCCTCGAAAATCGGACTGAAAAGCACCTTCCATATCTGCGATCTGTCCGAGGTGGACATCGTTATTTCGGACGGAAAGCTGCCCGCAGCATTTTTACAGGCCTGCCGGAACGCAGGCGTAACGGTACTATAAAAGGAGCGTTATTATGAAGATCATCCGCGCAAAGGATTATCAGGATATGTCCCGCAAGGCGGCCAACATCATCTCCGCACAGGTCATTATGAAGCCGAACTGTGTGCTGGGTCTTGCCACCGGCGGCACCCCGGTGGGCACGTATGCCCAGCTGGTGGACTGGTACAACAAGGGCGACCTGGATTTTTCCGAGGTCACCACCGTCAATCTGGACGAGTACCGCGGCCTGCCCAAGGAGCATCCCCAGAGCTACTGGTATTTCATGAACGAGAACCTGTTCAGCAAGGTCAACATCGACCCGGCTAAGACCAACCTGCCGGACGGCACGAATCTGGACACCGCCGCCGAGTGTGCCCGCTACAACGGCATCATCCACAAGCTGGGCGGCATTGATCTGCAGCTGCTGGGCATCGGCCCCAATGGCCACATCGGCTTCAACGAGCCGGGTGAGGCTTTTGAGCTGGAGACCCACTGCATCGACCTTGCTCCCACCACCATCGAAGCCAACAAGCGCTTCTTTGACGGCAACGAGGCCCTTGTGCCCAAGCAGGCTTATACCATGGGCATCAAGACCATCATGCAGGCCCGCAAGGTGCTGGTGGTGGCCAACGGCAAGGCCAAGGCACAGGCGGTCAAAGACGCTGTGACCGGCCCTGTGACCCCTGCCTGCCCCGGCAGCATTTTGCAGCTGCACCCGGACTGCATCCTTGTGGCAGACGAGGAAGCACTGAGTCTGCTGTAAACTCCAAAAGCCAATCTCTTCATTTACCATAACTTTGCACAAGATCCAACCCAAGCACAGAAAAGGCCGGGCCCATTCAAACGGGTCCGGCCTTTTCTGTGTACAGCGCGGGGCTGATCTCCTGCGCTGCTCCACACCCACGATTTTTACAAAAGAATACTAAAAATCGTTTGTTTTTTCTGCACAAGGCGGTTCTGCTTCTCTGAAAAGAGAGGATGTTTTATCAGACCTCCGGCGGCGGGCAGCAGCTCTCCCGGGGGATGAGCTTGTGCGGCACGATGATCTTTGTTGCCAGAAGGTTCGGGTTCTCAATGTGGTTGATGGTCTGGCTGGCGGCTTCCATGCCCAGCTGGTAGGGGTTGACATCCACGGTGGTCAGCTGGGGGCTGGTGATGCGGGAGAACAAGGAGTTATTGAAGGACACGATGGACAGGTCCTTCGGGACGCGCAGTCCCAGCTTGCCGCAGAACTGTTCCAGCACCACGGCAAGAATGTCGTCGCTGACCAGTATGGCGGTGGGGTGGTCCGGCGCGGTGAGCAGGGCTTTCAGTGCCCCCTCGTAGGCATCGTTCAGGGTGTCGATCTCCACGCAGTCCTCTTCCCGGGGGGTAATGCCGTGCCTGAGCAGGGACATCTGATAGCCCCGCCTGCGCTCTGCGGAAAACAGCATGGCATTGCTGACCCCGAAATACGCAATGCGGCGATGACCCATTTCATAAAGGTAATCGGCGGCTTCCTCCCCGGCAAGGGCGTTGTCGTTGTCGATGTAGATCGTCTGGTTGGCGGACTGCGCCGCCTTGCCCACAATGACATGGAGCAGCCCCTCATTGCGCAGATACGCCGCCACCGGGCAGTCCTTTTTGGAATAGAGCAAAATAAAGCCATCCGCCTGTGCGTTGGCCACCATGCTCTGGATGGCGTCCAGCACCTCGGCATCGTCCTGCCCGGTGATGACCGTGTTCACATACCGCCGCTGGTTGCAGAACTGCCCGATGCCGCGGATGATCTCCAGATGAAAGGCGTTTTCGTAGACGTCCCGCTGGGAGGAGGGCAGAATAATGCCGATGGTCTTGGAAAAAGCCTCCACCGGCTCGGCCTCAAAATTCGGCTCATAGCCCAGCTGTGCCATGATGCGGCGCACCCGCTCCTTGGTCTCCCGGCTGATGGAAGGGCTGTCCTTGCAGGTGCGGGACACCGTGGAGGGCGAGACCCCCGCCGCCGCTGCAACGTCCTTGATGGTAACTGCCATAGTCTGTTCCTCCCTGATATAGTAGTTCTATTGTAAAGCCGTTTGCACGCAATGTCAATGTTTGCGCACGGGATTGCGTAAACCGTGCAACGCCGCGCCTGCGTACCTTCGCCAATTTCCACAAAGAATCTTTTGCGCGGTTGTAGAAAACGTAGAAAGTTTATTTTTTACTCAGAAAACTCTTGTAAAAATTGCAGAGTTGGATTATTCTTGTTGCGTAAAGTGGTGCAAACGTAATGCAACGCTTGCACAAAACGATGCAAAAAGGAATAAGGAGGAACATCATGGCAACAACAAAAGCGGCTCCGGGTAAAAAGGGGCTCATCAACTTCGACTTCTTACAGAAGCTGGGCAAGGTGCTGATGACGGTCATCGCCGTCATGCCGGCTGCCGGTCTGATGATCAGTCTGGGCAAGCTGGTGCAGATGGGCGGCAGCGACATTGCGGCGATCATGACCATCGGCACCACGATGGAAAACATCGGCTGGGCGGTCATCAATAACCTGCACATCCTGTTCGCTGTCGCCATCGGCGGCAGCTGGGCAAAGGAGCGTGCGGGCGGTGCCTTTGCCGCCGTGCTGGCGTTCGCCCTCATCAACGTCATCACCGGCAACATCTTCGGTGTGACCAGCGCCATGCTGGCAGACCCCAACGCCGTGACCCACACCCTGTTCGGACAGGAGATCGCCGTCAACGGCTACTTCACCTCCGTGCTGGGCGCACCGGCGCTGAACATGGGCGTGTTCGTGGGCATCATCGCCGGTTTTGTGGGCGGCGTGGCTTACAATAAATACTACAACTTCCGCAAGCTGCCGGATGCGCTGGCCTTCTTCAACGGCAAGCGCTTCGTGCCCATGGTGGTCATCGCCTACTCGGTGGTCATTTCCATCGTGCTGTCGCTGTTCTGGCCCGTGGTCCAGACCGGCATCAACAACTTCGGCATCTGGATTGCCAATTCTTCCGAGACTTCCCCTGTCCTGGCACCGTTCATCTATGGTACGCTGGAGCGTCTGCTGCTGCCCTTCGGCCTGCACCACATGCTGACCATCCCCATGAACTACACTTCCTTCGGCGGCACCTACACCATCGCCACCGGCGTCAACGCAGGCAGTCAGGTGTTTGGTCAGGACCCGCTGTGGCTGGCATGGGCAAACGACCTCATCAACTTCAAAAAGGCCGGTGACATGGCCGCTTACAACAACCTGCTGGCTACCGTCACCCCCGCCCGCTTCAAGGTGGGTCAGATGATCGGTGCTACCGGTCTGCTGCTGGGCATTGCACTGGCCATGTACCGCCGTGTGGATGCCGACAAGCGCGCAAACTATAAGTCCATGTTCATCTCCACCGCACTGGCCGTGTTCCTGACCGGCGTCACCGAGCCGCTGGAATTCATGTTCATGTTCTGCGCCATGCCGCTGTACATCGTGTACGCACTGCTGCAGGGCTGCGCCTTCGCCATGGCGGGCATCATCCATCTGCGCCTGCACTCCTTCGGCAATCTGGAGTTCATCACCCGCATCCCCATGTCCCTGCAGGCCGGTCTGGGCGGCGACATCATCAACTTTGTGATCTGCGTGGCCGCGTTCTTTGTCATCGGCTACCTGGTGGCATACGTTATGATCGGCAAGCTCAACCTGGCAACGCCGGGCCGTCTGGGCAACTATACCGATGACAACGCGGACGATTCCGCCGACGCCAAGACCGAGAAAAAAGCGGACAAGAAGACCGATAACGGTCAGGCCGAGCGCATCATCGCCCTGCTGGGCGGCCGGGAGAACATCGTGCTGGTGGATGCCTGCATGACCCGTCTGCGCGTTACCGTGAAAGACCCCGCCAAGGTGGCCGACCTTGCCGCATGGAAGGCGGAGGGCGCTCTGAGCCTGCTGGTGAAGGGTGACGGCATTCAGGCCGTGTACGGCCCCAAGGCAGACGTTTTGAAATCTGACATCAACGATATTCTGTAAAAACTATGAAACTGCTGACATTGAATACCCACAGCCTTATCATCCCGGAGCATGAGGCAAAGCGGGAGATATTTGTAGACTTCATCGCAAAGGAGCAGCCGGAGGTGTTCGCCCTGCAGGAGGTGAACCAGACCGCCGCTGCGCCGCTGCTGGCAGAGGCTCCGGCGGGGTACTACCCCTGCCCCGGCAATATGGTGCTGCTGAAAGCGGACAACCACGCCGCAGCCGTGGCAAAAATGCTGGAAGCGCGGGGCGTGCACTATTATTGGAGCTGGCTTCCGGCAAAGGTGGGCTACGACATTTACGATGAGGGCGCGGCGGTGTTCAGCCGTGCACCCATCACCGACGCCGAGAACCTGCTGCTGAGCCAGATCAGCGATTACAGCAACTGGAAGACCCGCCGCACACTGGGCATCTGTGCAGGAGATGTCTGGTACTATACGGTGCATCTGGGCTGGTGGAAGGACGAGGTAGAGCCTTTCGCCCCCCAGTGGGAAAAGCTTTCGCAGGCGGCGGGCGCCAAAAAGACCGCCTTTCTGCTGGGCGACTTCAACAGTGAAGCCGACGTGCGGGGCGAGGGCTACGACCTTGTCCGGCGCAGCGGCTGGCAGGATACCTACTGCTTGGCGCAGCAGCGGGACGATGGCTACACGGTGGTGGAAGCCATTGACGGCTGGCGGGATGCCCCGGATGCAGCGGCAAAAAAGCGCATCGACCAGATCTGGTGCTCCAAGGCAGTGGCTGTCAAGAGCAGCCGGGTGGTGTTTGGCGGCTTGCAGGAGCCGCAGGTGTCTGACCATGCCGGTGTTATGATCGAGTTATAAAGGAAGGTAAATGAAGATGCAGAGAAGTGCAGGCATTTTGCTGCCCATCAGCAGTCTGCCGTCCCCTTACGGCATCGGCTGCTTTTCGCAGGAAGCATACGACTTTGTGGACTGGCTCAAGGAGGCCGGGCAGACCTATTGGCAGATCCTGCCGCTGGGCGTGACCAGCTACGGCGACAGCCCGTACCAGAGCTTTTCCGCCTTTGCGGGCAACCCCTATTTCATCAGTCTGGACGCACTGGTGGAGGAAGGGGTGCTGACCGCCGCCGAGTGCAAAAAGGCAAACTTCGGCCGCAAGGCAGACGACATTGATTACAGCCGCCTGTATACCGAGCGCGGCCGTCTGCTGCGGCTGGCATACTCCCGCAGCGATATCGGCCACAACGAAGCGTTTACGGCATTCTGCGAGAAAAACAAGTGGTGGCTGGACGATTTTGCCCTGTTCATGGCGGTGAAGGACCGCTTTGAAGGCAAGCCGTGGATCGAGTGGGCAGAGGATATCCGTCTGCGCTGGCAGCCCGCCATGGACTACTACCGCCGGGAGCTGTACTTTGAGGTGGAGTACTACAAGTATCTTCAGTTCAAGTTCGACGAGCAGTGGCGCAAACTGAAAGCCTACGCCAACAGCAAGGGCATCCAGATCATCGGCGATATCCCCATCTATGTGGCGCTGGATTCTGCGGACGCATGGGCAAACCCGGGGCTGTTCCAGCTGGATAAAGACAACATTCCCACGGCGGTGGCGGGCGTTCCCCCGGACGGCTTCTCCCCCACCGGTCAGCTGTGGGGCAACCCGCTCTACCGCTGGGAGGCCCACCGCGCCACCGGCTATCAGTGGTGGATCACCCGGCTGTGGTACTGCTTCGAGCTGTACGATGTGGTGCGCATCGACCACTTCCGCGGCTTCGATGAGTATTTCTCCATCCCCTACGGCAGCGAGACGGCGGTAGACGGCCACTGGGAAAAAGGCCCCGGCATCGAGCTGTTCCGCGCGGTGGAGCAGGCGCTGGGCAAGCGGGAGATCATTGCAGAGGATCTGGGCTACATGAGCGACACCGTGCGGCAGCTGGTGCGGGACAGCGGTTTCCCCGGCATGAAGGTGCTGGAATTTGCCTTTGACTCCCGCGATACCGGCAGCGCCAGCGACTATCTGCCCCACAACTACCCGGTGAACAGCGTGGCGTACACCGGCACCCACGACAACGAGACGCTGGTCTCGTGGTACCAGACCATCTCTGACGCCGAGCGCGTCATGGTGCGGGATTACCTGTACGACTACGCCACCCCGGACGAGCAGCTTTATAAAAGCATGATCGCGCTAATCTTGCGCAGCGCAGCGGCAAGGTGCATCATCCCCATGCAGGACTGGCTGGGGCTGGATAACGCCGCCCGCATCAATAAGCCCTCTACCGTAGGGCAGAACTGGCGCTGGCGGCTGAAAAAGACCCAGCTGACAAAGAAGCTCCAAAAAGAGATCTGCCAGCTGACTACCCGTTACGGCCGGAAGAACTGGGCATGACCGCAAGAGCCCTCTTTAAAGAATAGCAGCAGCACCCCGCACGCCTTTCCCGGCGGCGGGGTGCTGCTTTTTGTGCTGCGCCGCTTGTGCATCTTGCTAAAGGAAAACCGCAGGATTTGGTAAAACCGGCAAAAAAGGGGTTGACACGCCCGTTTGCGTATGGTATACTGCGGCCATTGAATCTATAACCAATCTTCCTTGTTGGTTTATTCTAAAAAGAAAGGGGCGTTCTGCCATGCATAAGTATTTTGGTGCTCTGCTGCGGCAGAATTTTCGATGTGGACGAATGTCCTGCTCCCGGGTGGATTGCACTGACCGGGCACAGGGCTTTGCCGCTGTGCCCGCAGAAAAGCTGAGACGGGGATAATATCGTCCCGTTTCAGCAAAAGGTCAGTTTGTTTTCGCCCGGGAGCTTTGCAAAAAGCCCCCGGTTTTTTGCTGCCTGCAATGCGGCAGGCACACCGGAAAAGAGAAGGATCCAAGAGAGGGAAAGTAATTATGAGTGACGAGATCAAGACCTGCGGCTTCAGCTGCGCAAACTGCGCGGTGGGCAACTGCGCCAACCACCTGAAGGCCTACCCCAAAGAGTGCCTGACCAGCACCGGCGATACCGAACTTGTGGAGAAGACCCTGCACCACTACCGGCACAGCCGCACCGACCGCAAGATCGCGCTGACCGCTGCCAGCATCGAGGGCGAATTTTACGGCCGCGCCACCCGTGTGGAGGAGACGCTGCTGTTCATCAAGCGCATGGGCTACAAAAAAGTGGGCGTAGCCACCTGCATCGGTCTGCTGAACGAGTGCAACGCCTTTGCAAAAGTGGCCCGCGCCAAGGGCATCGAGGTCTACGGCGTAGCCTGCAAGGTGGGTTCCCACGATAAGACCGAGATCGGCATCCCGGAGGAGGGCAAATTGCAGCCCGGCAACTTTGAAGCTTTCTGCAACCCGGTATTACAAGCCGAGATCCTGAACAAAGCCGGTACCGAGCTGAATATCATCATGGGTCTGTGCGTAGGCCACGATACCCTGTTCATCAAGCACTCCAAAGCGCCGGTCACTTACCTCATCGTCAAGGACCGCGTGCTCTGCCACAACCCCGCCGGTGCGCTGTACACTACCGGCTCCTACTACAAGCGGCTGCTGACCGCCGACCTGCCCAAGAGCAAGTACGAACTGGACCCGGCATCTGCACCCAAAGACTATAAGCCCGAGGAGGACAAGTAAAATGAAAAACCGTATTTCCCGCCGTCAGTTCCTTTCCGTTCTGGGTGCAGCCGCTGCTGCCGCTGCCCTGACCGCCTGCGGCGGCGCGTCCTCCGCTGCTTCTTCCGCTGCATCGACTGCTTCGGGCAGTGTGACCACCTACACCGTTGCGCTGAGCGGCCAGACTACCCCCTTCAACTACTATAACGAGAATGGCGAACTGGACGGTTACGAGATCGCCATCCTGAAGGAGATCGACAAGCGTTTGCCGGATCTGCAATTCGAGTACACCACCACCGAGTTCGCCAGCCTGTTTGCCGGACTGGACGGCGGCCAGTTCGACCTGATTTTGAACAACATCACCGACAAGCCCGAGCGCCGCGAAAAATATCTGTTCTCCGAAAACGCTTACTACTATAACCACACGGTCATCGCCACCAACGCCGACACCACGGATATCACCACACTGGACGACCTTGCCGGACGCAAGATCCCGGTCAGTGCGGGCTGCGCCACCGATATGTTCTTACAGGACTATAATGAGCAGAACCCAGACAAGGCGATTTTGATCGACTATGTGGAAAGCGACACCTCCCAGAACATCATGGCCATGTACGAGGGACGCTACGACGCCGTGATCTATTGCGAAAGCTACATTGACGCCGTAGAGCGGAACTACGGCTATCAGTTCAACTGCTACCCCATCCCCAACGAGGAAGAGATCCAGAACCCGGCGGTGTACATCCTGTACAATAAGAGCTCTGCCGCCTTGCAGCAGAAGATCGACGCTGTACTGGCGGAAATGCAGGCAGACGGCACCCTGTCCCGGCTGTGCACGGAGTACATGGGCAAGGATTCCACGCAGGCAAGCGTATAACAGCGTATCGCGTAAAAAAGGGAGGATCCGTTCTTGGAAAGCTCTGTAAAACTTTTTGATGTTTCCTTTATGATAAATGCGTTCCCGCGGATTCTGGCGGCACTGCCGGTCACGCTGGAACTGACGGTGGTCTCGGCTTTCTTCGGCCTGCTGCTGGGCTTCGGCCTTGCCCTCGTCAAGATCAACAAGCCCCGCATCCTCACGCCCATCTGCTCGTTCTTTGTCTCCTTCATGCGCGGCACCCCGCAGCTGGTGCAGCTGTTTCTGGCCTACTACGGCCTGCCGCTGGTGGTCAAGAGCCTGAACGCCTCGCTGGGCACGAGCCTGAACATCAACAATATCCCCGCCATCGTCTACGCATTCGTGGCGTTTTCCCTGAACGAATCCGCCTATTTCTCCGAGAATATCCGTGCCGCCATCCTTTCGGTGGACCGCAAGGAGATCGAGGCTGCAAAGTCCATCGGCATGACCGGTGCACAGACCATGCTGCGCATCGTACTGCCCGAGGCCATGGTGGTGGCCATCCCCAATCTGGGCAACAGCATCATCAGCCTGCTCAAGGGCACCAGCCTTGCCTACACCGTGACCATCATGGACGTGATGGGCGCCGCCAAGGCGGTGGCCGGACGCAATATGCGCTATTTTGAGGTGTACATCGCCGTTTCTCTGGTCTACTGGGCGTGCAGCCTGATCCTGGAGCGGCTGGTGCACATCATTGAGAAGAAAACCAACATTCTGGAAAAGAAGGTGCCTGACCATGCTGAAAGTTGAATCCTGGAACAAAAGCTTTGGTTCCAACCATGTGCTGCGGGACATTTCCGTCACCGTGGGCACCGGCGAGACCGTGACCATCATCGGAGCCAGCGGCTCCGGTAAATCCACCTTTCTGCGCACGCTGAACTACCTTGAAACGCCGGACACCGGCGTGCTGTACATCGGGCAGGATCAGGAGCATCTGAGTGTCTACGACGGCAGTCGGCTGCACAGCAAAAGTGCCGTGGAGCTGCGCCGCCACACCGCAATGGTGTTCCAGTCCTTCAACCTGTTCCGCAACAAGACGGCGCTGGGCAACGTGACCGAGGCGCTGACTGTGGTGCGCAAGATGAAGAAGGAGGACGCCGAGGCGCTGGCTGCACGCTGCTTACAGCAGGTGGGCATGGGCGACCGCATGAACTACTACCCGCACATGCTTTCCGGCGGCCAGCAGCAGCGCGTTTCCATTGCCCGCGCACTGGCGCTTTCGCCCGAGGTGATCCTGTTCGACGAGCCTACCAGCGCACTGGACCCGGAAATGGTCAACGAGGTGCTGAACGTGATCCGCGGCATCAGCCACAAGGATTCTACCCTCATCATCGTGACCCACGAGATGAAGTTTGCCCGCGAGGTGTCCGACCGGGTGATGTTCTTTGCCGACGGTCAGATCTGCGAAGCCGCCCCGCCGGAGCAGCTGTTCGAGCATCCGCAGCACGAAAAGACGCAGCAGTTTTTGCGCAGCGTAATGCGCAGTTGAAATATAACGATCAGGAGATAAGCTTTTATGTTTGATTTTGAGACCTGCCCGCCCCGCAAGGGCACCGATTGCAGCAAGTGGGACTATCAGGGCGGCGACTACATCCCCATGTGGGTGGCTGATATGGATCTGCCTGCTCCGCAAAAGGTAGTGGATGCACTGGTGCGCCGTGCGGAGCACCCGGTGTATGGCTACTCTGTCGTGGACGACAGATTCTATGACTGTGTGGTCAGTTATTACAAGCGCCTGTATGATTTTGATCTGCCCCGGGCGTGGATCGTGTGGGTGCCCGCCGTGATGCCCGGTGCCAACATGGCCTGCCGGATGCTGGGTGGCACCATTATGAACAACACCCCCATGTATCCCCACATCCGCAAGCTGGCTGCGGAGACCCAGCTGCCCCGGCTGGAGGTGCCGCTGCGGCAGGATGCCGCAGGCCGCTACGAGATGGATCTGGACGCAATGGAAGCCGCCATTGCAGCTACCCCGGGCGTGACTACTTTTATCCTGTGCAGCCCCCACAACCCGGTGGGCCGTGTGTTCAGCAAAGAGGAACTGAACCAGCTTTCGGCATTTTGCAGCCGCCACGGGCTGACCGTCATCTCGGACGAGATCCACAGCGAGCTGGTCTTTGACGAGCACCTGCACACCCCGTATTTCCTGGCTGACGACTGGGCGCGGGAGCACTCCATCACCCTGACCAGCGGCGCAAAGACCTACAATATCCCGGCACTGCCCATGGCCTTTGCCATCATCCCCAACAAGGCGCTGCGCGAAAAGTACGAGGCCTATATTGCCGGTCTTGCCGCTGTGCCCAACGTGGAGTCCATGGAGGCGTTTCTGGTCTCCTACAACGAATGCGTGGACTGGAAGCAGGCACTGCTGCGCCATCTGGAGGGTAACCGCGACTACATGGAGCAGCGCATCGCAGCTATGCCGGGGGTAACAGTGACCCACAACGAGGCCACCTTCCTTGCATGGATCGACTGCCGCGCGGCCGGCATCGACGATCCTTGGCGCTTTTTCCGGGAAAAGGCCGGGGCCAACTTCAATAACGGCGTGGACTTTGGCTGCCCGGGCTTCGTCCGCCTGAACTTCGGCTGCACCCGCGCACAGCTCACACAGGCGCTGGACCGGATGGAAAACGCCCTGCGTGAGAGACTGGGCGGCTGAACAGCCCGGATATCGCAGTGGTCCGATAAAAAACCTTATATCCTCCCCCGAAACTGCAAAGGGCAGGGCGGCCTGCGGGCTGCCCTGCCCTTTGTTGCGGAGTGCCCCTTGGCAAACCGGACGGGATTGCGCTATAATAGAGCCGTAACAGTTCCACAAAGGTGTGGTAAGGGAGGTGCGGTCATGATCCGGGTGGCGATCGTAGAGGACGACGCGGAGGTGCAGGGGGTATTGCAGGAGTATGTCCGGCGGCATACCCGGCAGTACGGGACAGAGTTTGAAGTGACGGTCTTTGCGGACGGCGTGGACATTCTGGAGGATTACCGCGCGGTCTACGACATTATTTTTCTGGATGTGGAGATGAAGCATCTGGACGGCATGACCACGGCAGAGCGCATCCGGCAGATGGATGCCGAGGTGATTCTGATCTTCATCACCAATATGGCGCAGTATGCCATCCGGGGCTACTCGGTGGGAGCGCTGGACTATGTGCTGAAGCCGGTGCCCTACTTTGCCTTTTCGCAGCAGCTGCTCAAGGCGGTTGCCCGGCTGGAAAAGCGGGCAAAGCACTACCTCACCGTGCCGGTGGAGGGTGGGTTGCGGCGGCTGGACACCGCAAGCATCTATTACTTGGAAAGCGAGGGACACCGGGTGCACTTTTACACCAACGAGGGCGATTTTTCCGCCCCGGGTGCCCTCAAGACCTTTGAGGAAAAGCTGGCGGACTGCCCCTTTGCCCGGTGCAACAGCGGCTACCTTGTCAATCTGGCACAGGTGCGGGAGCTGCGGCAGAGCACCGTACAGGTGGGCCCCTGCGAGCTGCAGGTCAGCCGCCCCAAGCGCAAGGCTTTTCTTGCCGCACTGACCGACTACATCGGAGGTGAGGGCTCATGACCGCGCTGCCGGATATCCCCCGGCTGTACACCGCCCTTGCCGAGTGTCTGGCGGTGCTGCTGTTCACACCGGCGCTTGCGCCCCGCTTTTCAAGGGCGGTCACCGGGGGTATCACCCTGCTGTGGGCGGTGGTGCTGTCGGCCTTTCTGGGGCTGACGGGCAACGTGCCCGGCGGGCTCTGGATCCCCTGTATGGCGACGGCCATCGGGCTTTCCTACCTATATTTATGGGGCGTGTGGAGCATCACCCTGCTGGAGGCCGGGTATCACTGCGCCCGGGCGTTCATTCTGGCAGAGCTTGCCGCCAGCGTGGAATGGCAGCTGCACTGTGCCCTCTGGCCTGACCGCGGCCCATGGGAGCCGCTCTCTTTGCTGCTGCTGGCGCTGGTGTACGGGGCGCTGTTCGGCGTCATGTGCTATCTGCAGCACCGCCGTCCCCAGCCCGCCGGGCACTTGCAGATCGGCGGCAGCGCCGCCCTGACGGCGGTCATGCTGGCGCTGACCGCCTTTGCGGTGAGCAATCTGGGCTTTCTGCCGGGCAGCGATATCAACATGAGCATCTTTTCCATCCGCACGCTGGTGGATTTTTCCGGCGTGCTGATCTTATCCGTGCAGCACGAGCAGCTGCGGGAGAACGCTTTGCACAGCGAACTTGCCGCCATGGACGAGGTGCTGCACCGCCAGTACGAGCAGTACAAGCGCAGCAAGGAAGGCATCAACCTCATCAACCGGCGCTACCATGAGCTGAAAGTCCAGCTTGCCCGCATCCGGGAGGAGCAGGACCAGACCAAGCAGAACGCCGCCATTGCCGCCATGGAGCAGAACATCCGCCAGTACGAGGCCGAGAACAAGACCGGCAACCCGGTGCTGGATACCATCCTTACCGCCAAGACCATGGAATGCCAGCAGGAGAACATCACCATCACCAGCGTAGCGGACGGCAGGATGCTGGGCTTTCTCACCATCCGGGAGCTGTGCACCATCGTGGGTGTGGCGCTGGACAACGCCATTGCCGCCGTGCGCGCCGAGCCGGACCCCGAAAAGCGGCTCATTAAGGTGGCGGTGTACAGTCAGGGCGGCTTTGCCATGCTGCGGTTCGAGCATTATACAGAGGCAGCCCCCGCGCTGGATGCGGACGGTCTGCCAAAGCAGGGGTCAGATTTGAAAAGTGTTCGCACCACCGTCGGGCAGCACGGCGGCAGTATGACGCTGCACTGGGAAAACAACTGGTGCACCCTGCGGGTCCTGTTCCCGCTGCCCAAAAACAAATAAATTTTTACGGCAGGTGTCCCCTGCCGTTTTTTGTTATCTGGCAGGGTGCACAAATGCGATACGGCGATATTTGTGTATATGCACAATAAAATTTGAAACCATCTTGTAACTTTTGCAAATTATGCGTTCAAAACGACAGTTTGTGAACAAATTGAAAATTCTCCGGCAATTTCTGCTATCATAAAGTCAAGCTGGCAGGGGCGTCCCCTGCCGTTGTCCGATTCGACAAAACAAGGAGGAGAAAAACTATGTTGTCCATCAATATGGATGACGTCATCAAGGTCCTCAACTCGATCAAATCGCAGTTGATCGGCTTTGGTGTCGTAGCAGTTCTGCTGATCGCAGTCATGATCGCCTGCCGTAAGCAGAGCAAGTCCAAAAAGTATCTGATCCGCTGGCAGGCGGGTCTGGGCATGGTGCTGGCACTGGCCATTACCGTGAACCTGATCCTGACCGGCCCCATGTACTCCATGGTCACCCTTGCCACCGGCGGCGGCAAGGTCAGCGAGGAGAACGTGGCAACCGCTACCCAGCTGTGCGAGAACATTGCCGACGAGGGCATCGTCCTGCTGGATAACGATGGCACCCTGCCCATGGCAAAGAACAGCAAGCTGAACGTCTTTGGCTGGGCTTCCACCAACCCCTGCTACGGCGGCACCGGTTCCGGTGCACTGTCCGATGCTTACCCCACCGTCACCCTGCTGGAGGGCCTGAAGAACGCCGGCTTTGAGCTGAACACTGAGCTCTCCGACTTCTACACCTCCTACCGTGCAGACCGCCCGGTGGTGGGTATGTTCGCTCAGGACTGGACCCTGCCGGAGCCGGAGGCTGCACAGTACACCGACGAGCTGATGAACAACGCCAAGGCGTTCTCTGATACCGCCATGGTAGTCATCACCCGCGTGGGCGGCGAAGGCGCTGACCTGCCCACCGATGTGTCTCAGGTCACCTACGACGCAGGCCACAGCTACAACGACTTTGAGCCCGGCGAGCACTACCTGCAGCTGTCCAAGACCGAGAAGGACATGATCGATCTGGTCTGCAAGAACTTTGATAAGGTCGTTGTGGTCTACAACGGCGCCAACGCTATGGAGCTGGGCTGGGTCAAGGATTACAGCCAGATCAAGAGCGTTGTCTGGTGCGCAGGCACCGGTCAGAGCGGCTTCAACGCACTGGGCTCCATCCTCTGCGGTGATGTGAACCCCTCCGGCCGTACCATCGATACCTTTGTGTACGACCTGACCCAGACCCCCACCGCGAACAACTTTGGCAACTTCACCTACACCAACATGGATGAGTTCAAGGGCAACTCCTTTGGTACTGATACCATTCCCGCCTTTGTCAACTATGTTGAGGGCATCTATGTGGGCTACAAGTTCTACGAAACTGCTGCCGCAGAGGGCCTCATTGACTACGACAAGACTGTGGTGTACCCCTTCGGCCGCGGCCTGAGCTACACCACCTTCACCCAGAGCCTGAACAGCGTTACCGAGGCTGACGGCACCATCACCGTGGATGTCACCGTCACCAACACCGGTTCTGCTTCCGGCAAGGAGGTCGTGGAGGTCTACTACAATCCCCCGTACACCAACGGCGGCATCGAGAAGGCTTCCGCAAACCTGATCGGCTTTGCAAAGACTTCTGAACTGGCTCCCGGCGCTTCCGAGAACGTCACCGTCACCTTCAAGGCCGAGGATATGGCTTCCTACGATACCTACGGCAAGGGCTGCTATGTGCTGGAAAAGGGCGATTACGTCATCAGCATCAACGCCGATTCCCACACCGTTCTGGATTCCAAGGTCTACAACGTGGCTTCCGACATCGTCTACGACGCTTCCAACAAGCGTGAGAGCGATGTGGAGGTGGCCGACAACAAGTTCGACTTTGCCGAGGGCAATGTGACCTACCTGTCCCGCGCAAACGGCTTTGCCAACTACGCCGAGGCTACCGCTGCTCCCGCAGACTTCGAGCTGCCGGCAGAGGCTAAGGCTACCTTCTACAACAACTCCAACTGGAACCCCGAGGACTTCAACAACGCCGACGATGTAGCACCCACCACCGGTGCCAAGAACGGCCTGCTGCTGAAGGATATGGTGGGTGTGGATTACAACGATGCCCAGTGGGATGCCTTCCTCGACCAGCTGACCGTTGCCGATATGGACAAGCTCATTGCTCTGGGCGGCTATCAGTCCGTGGCAGTGGATTCCATCGGCAAGGTGCAGGCTGTTGACTGCGACGGCCCCGCCTCCATCAACAACAACTTCACCAAGCAGGGCTCCATCGGCTTCCCCTCCGCTGTGATGATCGCAGCCACCTGGAACACCGATCTGGCACACGATTTCGGCACCTCCATCGGCAAGATGGCTGACGACATGGGCGTTTCCGGCTGGTACGCACCGGCTATGAACATCCACCGCTCCGCTTTCGCAGGCCGTAACTTCGAGTATTACTCTGAGGACGGCGTGCTGTCCGGCGCAATGGCTTCCAATGCCATCATGGGCTCTCAGGAGCAGGGCGTCTACGCCTTCATGAAGCACTTCGCCCTGAACGATCAGGAGACCAACCGCTGCGGCATGCTCTGCACCTGGTCCAGCGAGCAGGCCATCCGCGAGATCTACCTCAAGCCCTTCGAGCAGTGCGTCAAGGCAGCTGACTGCCACGCCGTCATGTCCTCCTTCAACTACATCGGCAACACCTACGCCGGCAACTGCTCTGCCCTGCTGAACGATGTTCTGCGCGGCGAGTGGGGCTTCGTGGGAATGGTTCTGACCGACTACTACGGTGTGTACGGCTATCAGGATTCTGACCGCCTGATCCGCAACGGCGGCGACTTCTGCCTGGTCAACTACGACACCGAGACCAACCACCTGACCGATACCACCAGCGCTACCGCTCTGGTGTCCGCACGTCAGGCCTGCAAGAACATCCTGTACACTGTGGCAAACTCCCGTGCTTACTACCCCGAGAACCTGAACCCCGGTATGCCCGGTTGGGAAAAGGTGATGATCGGTGTGGACGTTGTACTGGCAGCCGCTCTGATCGCACTGGAAGTTCTGGTGGTCAAAAAGGGCTATGCAAAGCGCAAGGAAGAGGAAGTCAACGCCTGATCCTGGGCAAGACATTCTGAACGGATGCAGCACCTGAACTGAAACCAGATAAAAGGCCCGCTGCGTAAAAAACAGCGGGCCTTTTCTGGATTGAAAAGGCAAAGAGGAAAATGCCATGAAACATACAGATATCATCAACAGCCTGAGTCTGGAACAAAAATGCGCCCTGCTGAGCGGCGGCACGGTGTTCACCACCCGGGCGCTGCCGGGCAAGGGCATCCCGGCCATTACCCTGTCGGACGGCCCCAACGGCGTGCGCAAGCAGGCGGGCGCGGCTGACCATCTGGGCCTGAACCCCAGTGTGCCCGCCACCTGCTTCCCCACCTCGGCCACCGTGGCCAACAGCTGGGACCCCGCGCTGGGCGAAGCTGTGGGCGCAGCCATGGGCGAGGAAGCCGCGGCACAGGGCGTGTCGGTGCTGCTGGGCCCCGGCCTGAACATCAAGCGCAGCCCCCTGTGCGGCCGCAACTTCGAGTATTTCTCGGAGGACCCCTACCTTGCCGGTAAGATGGCGGCGGCCTACGTCCGCGGCATCCAGAAAAACGGCATTGCCGCCTGCCCCAAGCACTTTGCCGTGAACAGTCAGGAGCTGCGCCGCATGGCCTCGGATTCCATCGTGGACGAGCGCACCCTGCGGGAAATCTACCTGACCGGCTTCGAGATGGTGGTCAAGGAGGCGCAGCCCAAGACCATCATGTCCGCCTACAACCTCATCAACGGTACCTACGCCAACGAGAACACCCACCTGCTCATGGATATCCTGCGCAAGGACTGGGGCTTTGACGGCGCGGTGGTCACCGACTGGGGCGGCAGCAACGACCACGCTCTCGGCGTAAAGAACGGCTCTACGCTGGAAATGCCCGCCCCCGGCGGGGACGCCGTCCGGGAGCTGATGAAAGCGGTGCAGACCGGCAAGATCACCGAAGCGGACGTGGACGCCCGGCTGGATGAGCTGCTGGAACTGGTGTTCACCACCAAGGCGGCGGTGGACGCTGCCCCCGGCAAGTTTGATGCCGACGCCCACCACGCACTGGCGCGCCGGGCTGCCGCCCAGAGCATCGTGCTGCTGAAGAACGAAACCGGCCTGCTGCCCCTTGCAAAGGGGGAAAAGGTGGCGGTCATCGGCGACTTTGCCCAGACGCCCCGCTATCAGGGTGCAGGTTCCAGCGCCGTCAACTCCATCAAGGTGGATTCCTTTCTGGACTGCCTTGCCGAAAGCGGCCTGAACAGCGTCGGCTACGCCAAGGGCTTTGACCGGCAGGGCAAGCCCGATGAGGCGCTGAAAGCCGAGGCAGTGCAGCTGGCAAAGAACGCCAATGTGGTGCTGCTGTGCATGGGTCTGGATGAGATCAAGGAGAGCGAGGGCATCGACCGCGCCGATATGAAGCTGGCTGAAAACCAGCTGGAACTGCTGGCGGCTGTGGCGGCGGTAAACCCCAACGTGGTGGTGCTGCTGAGCGCGGGCTCCTCGCTGGAAAGCGGTTGGGTCAAGGACTGCAAGGCGCTGGTCTACGGCTGCTTGGGCGGTCAGGCCGGTGCGGGCGCACTGGTCGAGGTGCTCACCGGCGCACAGAACCCCTGCGGCAAGCTGGCCGAGACTTGGGCGCGCAGCTACGCCGACACCCCCGCAAAGGCGCATTTCGGCGGCGACGGCCCCACCGTGGAGTACCGCGAGGGACTGTATGTGGGCTACCGCTACTACGACACCGCCGGTGTGCCCACCGCCTTCCCCTTCGGCTACGGCCTGAGCTATACCAGCTTTGCGTACAGTGACCTGAAGGCAGATGAAAAGGGCGTGACCCTGACTGTCACCAACACCGGCAGCTGTGCCGGTGCCGAGGTGGTGCAGCTGTATGTGGCAAAGCCGGATGCAAAAGTTTTCCGCCCCGTCAAGGAGTTGAAGGGCTTTGTGAAGGTGCAGCTGGAAGCCGGCGAGAGCAAGACCGTCACCATCCCGCTGGACGACAAGGCATTCCGCTACTGGAACGTCAAGACCGACCGCTGGGAGGTGGAGGGCGGCAGCTATCAGCTGCTGGTGGGCGCTTCCAGCGCCGACATTCGTCTGACTGCCGCCGTCGCGGTGGCGGGCACCGGTGCACCCGACCCCTACGTGGGCAAAAAGCTGGGTCATTACTGCACAGCCAATATCCAGAATGTACCGGATGATGAATTCGAAGCGCTGCTGGGGCACGCTATCCCGGAGAACAAGGTGCACATCGACCGCAACATGACGCTGGGCGAGATGGGACACGGACGCAGCCCCATCGGCTGGCTGGCGGCTGCCGTGCTGGGGGCCCTGCTGCGCCGCAGCATCAAAAAGGGCAAGCCCGACCTGAACATCCTGTTCCAGTACAATATGCCCCTGCGGGCGCTGGCTAAAATGACCAACGGCGCGATCAGCATGGGCATGGTGGACGGCATCGTGATGGAGCTGAAGGGCTTCTGGATCATCGGTCTTGTGCGGGTGATCGTGGAGGCTGTGAAGAACATCGTGCTGAACAGCCGCATGGAAGAGCGCTTGAAAAACAGCTGAAAGGAAGCAGGCTATGAATTTCTGGAATAACTTTGCGGCAAAGCACCCCGCCGCTGCCAAGTGGGTGCGCGAGGGCGGTTTGTTCGTCATCGTGTCCAACCTCATCACCGTGTTCAAGTACCTGCTGCTGCAATTCCTGCCCAAGGCCTTTGCAAGCCTGCCGGTGGTGGATTTCGGCTGGCCGGGCATCGACATCACCCTGTTCGGCGAGACCTTCAAGTGGAACATCCTCGGCTACGATGCCGCCCACGGCGGTCTGCCCTACTTCTGCGCCTACATGATCGCCATGGTCATCGGCGAGTGCATCAACTTCCCCATCCAGCGCAATTTTGTGTTCCGCAGCAAGGGCAATCTGGCAAAGCAGATCGGCTGGTATGTGCTGGCGTTCTGCGTCATTACCTGCATCGTCAACTCCATCAACTGCATCTGGGTGGCGGTGGCAGGCCTGCTGGTGCCGGACTTCATCTACAACATCGGCACCACCGTGCTCAACGGCGGCATCTCCATGGTGATCTTCTTCTTTGTGAATAAGATCATCTTCCCGGAGGGCGAAAAAGCCGCCAAATAATAAGCGATCTCCTTCATTTTCTTCTTTTCATCATAAGCCAGAAGGGCTGCTCCGTTCTCCGGGGCAGCCCTTTTGGTTTTTGGGGGTGAACCCTCTCAGTCACGCCTGACGGCGTGCCAGCTCCCCCGAAAGGGGGAGCTTTATTGGAGCTGACCGGAAGATGAAAAAAGCTCCCCCCTCGGGGGAGCTGGCGAACGCAGTGAGCCTGAGAGGGTTCGTTCTTATTTTTGTTTTTCTGCACAAAATGTTCTGCGGGCAGGGTTTTCCTCTTGACAAGCGGGCAAATGTTTCGTACTATATTTAGTAGTATGGAATCAAAGACGCTGTACGCAGGCTTCTGTGTGACCCTGTACCCGTTTCAGGCAAAGCGTGCCTGTTTGATATAAAATGGAACCGTAGAGAGAAAAGCCGTATGCTTTTGCCCGTGCCGCCGGTTTTGGACGGTGCGTATGGTTTTGGTGTCACTTTTTGCATTGAAAGCTCTTTCTATATCATTGCCCGTGTCCTGCTGCGCAGCGTCTCCTGCTTTTAAATTTGCATTGAATTGAAACAAAGGAGAGTGAACGCAATGACCGCGATCGGAGTGATCGTGGCCTTGATCGTTGCTGTTGTCGGCGTGGCTGCGGGCTATTTTATTGGTTACAACAACCGTAAAAAGACCGCCGAGGCGCAGATCGGCAGCGCCGAGGCCGAGGCTACCCGGCTGGTGAACGAGGCGATCAAGACCGCCGACCAGAAGCGCAAGGAAGCGGTTCTGGAAGCAAAGGACGAGGCTTTCCGTCTGAAAGCCGAGGTTGATGCCCAGAAGGCAGAGGCCGACAAGGAGATCAAGCAGCGCCGTGCGGAGATCAGCCGTCAGGAGAACCGCATCGACCAGAAGGAAACAGCGCTGGACCGCAAGACCGAGGCGCTGGAAAAGAAGGAAGAAGAGCTGAAAAAGCGCGCCGCCGAGGCCGAGGAGCGTCTGGCAGAGATCGACGCTCTGCGCGCCAAGGAGATGGAGCGTCTGGAAACGCTGGCCGGCCTGAGCCAGGAGGACGCCCGTGAGGTGCTGCTGCACAAGGTGGACGAGGAGCTGACCCACGAAAAGGCCGTGCGCGTTGCCGCCTACGAGACCGACCTGAAGGAAAACTGCGATAACATCGCCCGCAACCTCATCGGACAGGCCGTCAGCCGCTGCGCTGCCGACCATTGCAGCGAGACCACCGTCAGCGTGGTGCCGCTGCCAAGCGATGAGATGAAGGGCCGCATCATCGGCCGCGAGGGCCGCAATATCCGCGCTCTGGAGACCGCTACCGGCGTGGATCTGATCATCGACGATACCCCGGAGGCCATTACCCTGTCCTCCTTCGACCAGACCCGCCGCGAGGTGGCCCGCATGACGCTGGAGCGCCTGATCGGCGATGGCCGCATCCACCCCGCCCGCATCGAGGAGACGGTGGAAAAGTGCCGCCACGATCTGGAGCTGCAGATGAAGCGCGAGGGCGAGCGCGCGGTGATGGAGCTGGGCATCCACGGCCTGCACCCCGACCTGATCAAGCTGATCGGCCGACTGAAGTACCGCACCAGCTTTGGCCAGAACGCCCTGACCCACAGCATGGAAGTGGCCTGGGTGGCCGGTCTGCTGGCAGGCGAGATGGGCGTGAACGTTACCATGGCACGCCGCGCCGGTCTGCTGCATGATATCGGCAAGGCACTGGACCACGAGATCGAGGGCAGCCACGTCCAGATCGGCGTGGATATCTGCCGCAAGTACAAGGAGAACACCCAGATCATCCACGCCATTGAGGCACACCACGGCGACGTGGAGCCCAAGACCCCGCTGGCCTTCATCATTCAGGCTGCCGACGCCATCAGCGCCGCCCGCCCGGGTGCCCGCCGCGAGAACGTGGAAAGCTACGTCAAGCGTCTGGAAAATCTGGAGGAGATCTCCTCCGGCTTCGAGGGCGTGGAGCAGGCCTTTGCCGTGCAGGCAGGCCGCGAAGTGCGCATTCTGGTCAAGCCCGACGTCATCAGCGACGATCAGGTCATTCTGCTGGCACGCGCCATCGCCAAAAAGATCGAGGACACGCTGGATTACCCCGGCCAGATCAAGGTCAACGTCATCCGCGAGAGCCGCGCTGTGGAGTACGCAAAATAAAGCCTTTTCCGCAGGCTGCCGTGTTTTTACACGGCAGCCTGTTTTTTTGCGCCAAAATGATTGCATTTCCCGCAAAAAAAGGGTATCATGGATGCAGAAGAAAGCAAAAAGAACTGCGTCCGCATGGACGCAGAACCGCAAAGACCTCAGAACGGAAAGGAGCATCGTTTTATGAAAAACTGGAAAAAACTGCTGGCCTGCCTGCTGGTCAGCCTGATGGCACTGACCGTATTTACCGCCTGCGATGGCAGCGTGGGTGCACAGATGGGCCCCAAGAGCTCGGACGCCGAAAGCGAAAGTGTAAAGGTATTGTGCACCAGATTCAAAGTGACCTACGATGAGGCGCTGAGCAATAAGGCTTACAGCATTGCAAACTGGGTCGCCGGTACCTCGGTGTCCTGCTCTACCAATACTAATAAGACCGAACTTTACCGTGAAGGCAATGCAAACGACAGTGCAAAAACCTACCTGAAGCAGGAGCGTTATGCCACTGCATTTGAAAGCATGAGCATGGGCGTTTATGGTGCAAACGACTTTACCCCGGGCTTTGGCATTGATACAGATCTGGATTCCAGAAAAGACTATATCCGCTTTACTCTGCCGAAGGACGGCGTTTACACCGAAGCCATGACCGAAACCATGACCAAAGCCGCAGAGGGCAAGACCAAACTGGGCGTTGCCTATGTGGTAAAGGACGGCGTGCGCTACGCCGTGGTACTGTTTGGGTAAAACCATTTTAAATGTGCGCCGCGTTCGCTATGCACATCAATAGCGGAAGTATGATTTAAATTTTGGGGAGCGGAACGTCTGCGGACGTTCCGCTCCCCTGTTTTCACGGGAGGGGTTTGGAACGAGCTCCCTCAGCCAAAACCTGACGGTTTTGCCAGCTCCCTCTGGGAGGGAGCCTTTGGCATGGCGGCAAAGCTTGCGACATGCCGAACCCTCTCAGCTTCGCTCCGCTCAGCAGCTCCCCCGAAGGGGGAGCTTTTGGGCATCTTCCGGTCAGCACGAATAAACCTCCCCCTCTCGGGGGAGGTGGCATCGCGCAGCGATGACGGAGAGGGTTCGCTCCCCCTTGGGGGAGCTGTCGCGCAGCGACTGAGGGGCTTTAAATCGGCGGAGCCGGAAAAAACGGTTAAAAGATCTTCACGCCGAACAGGCGTGAATCTTCAGTTTTTTCCGGTGTAGCCCTCCCCTTTGGGGTTAAAAGGGGCGAGCAGCCCCTTTTTCGTGGCTCCAGCGCGTCGAAATCGCTGGCACTTTTCTGGTTCTCTTTTGGTGTCAAAAGAGAACATCCCTCGGCAAGCAGAAACTTCCCTCGCGGAGACCATTTTAAATTGTCCCACATAAAAAGCAGCCGCCGCACGAGAAAGTGCAGCGGCTGCTTTGTTTATTAGGTTATCAGCCCTTCAGGAAAGCCGGCAGGGGTTTGCCCTCCTTGAGCCACTGGTGATACTCGGCGGTGGCGGCAAATTCCACGTCGCCGGCAGAGTTCAGTGCAGTCTCCACCGAGTCCTGCACTACGCCGATGATGAAGCCCACGCCCACCATCTGCATGGCAATGTCGTTGGAAATGCCGAACAGCGAGCAGGCCATGGGGATCAGCAGCAGGGAGCCGCCGGCAACGCCGGAAGCACCGCAGGCACCCAGAGCGCTCATGGCGCTCAGCACGATGGCGGCGGGCAAGGACACCTGAATGCCCAGCGTATTGGCCGCTGCCAGCGTCATGATGGTAATGGTGATGGCGGCACCGTCCATGTTGATGGTAGCGCCCAGCGGGATGGACACAGAGTACATATCCTTGTCCAGACCCAGCTTTTCACACAGGGACATATTCACAGGGATGTTGGCGGCAGAGCTGCGGGTGAAGAAGGCGGTCAGGCCGGACTCCTTCAGGCAGCGGAACACCAGCGGGTACGGATTGCAGTGCAGATAAATAAACATGATAAAGGGAGAAACGATCAGCGCCATGAACAGCATGGTGCCCACCAGCAGCGCCAGCAGCTTGCCGTACTGGGTAAAGATGGCCAGACCGTTGCCGGAAACATTGGTGTACACCAGACCCATGATGCCGAAGGGTGCCAGATTGATGATCCAGCGCACGATCTGGGAGACGGCATCGGCGGTGTTTGCCAGAAAGACCTTGGTGCTCTCTGCGCCGATCTTCTTCATGGCAATGCCGAACATACAGGCCCAGAACAGGATGCCGATGTAGTTGCCGCTCATCAGGGCGCTGACGGGGTTGGCCACAAAGTTGGTCAGCAGGGTGCTCAGCACCTCGCCCAAGCCCTGCGGGATCACGTCGGACTGTGCCGCATCGGCCAGCACCACCGTGACCGGAAACATAAAGCTGGTGATGGCTGCAATGGCTGCCGCCAGAAAGGTGGTGAGCATGTACAGCCAGATCACGGTGCCGAAGCGGCGGTCCAGCTTGGACGAGCCCTGTGCCAGCGCGCCTGCCACAATGACGAACACCAGCACCGGGGCAATGCCCTTCAGCGCACCGACGAACAGGCTGCCCAGCTCGCCTACCCAACCCGCGCCCGGCGCAACCAGCGCCAGCACCGAACCGGCTGCCAGACCGATCAGGATGCGCAGGATCAGGCTCGTCTGGTTGTATTTTGCTGCAACCGCTTTCAAGGTTTTCATATCGTAACACTCCTCTTACACTGTGCGCCTAGTACGCACATTTTCCTGTTCCTTACACAAGAACAGTTGTCATTATAGCACATACGGCCAGAAAGAGGAAGCGTTTTCAGGCATTTTGCGGTTCGAAACTGCGTTTTTTGTAAATTTTTGCAAAACCGCCTTGAAAACTATTCTTATATAAAATACAGTTTTGCGGTTTTGACCACAAAACTCCCTCAGTCAAAGCCTGACGGCTTTGCCAGCTCCCTCAAGGAGGGAGCCTTTGGCATGGCGGGAAAGTTTCAGGCTAAACCGCAAAGCTTCCGGGCGTACCCGCTCCCCCTTGGGGGAGCTGTCGCGCAGCGACTGAGGGGCTATAAATGGAGAAGCGAAAAAAGCGTTAAAGCGCTAGCGCCGACTGGCGCAGCGCTAGCTTTTTTGTGCTTCGACTTCTTCTTTAGGATTGTCAAGGGCGAGTAGCCCTTGGCGACGGGTTGCGGCACCCAGCATCCGCTTCGTGCCTTGAGCGGCAC
>ERZ1034713.197-NODE-197-length-38756-cov-5.414227_pt1 | contig 38756 bp, 29 predicted proteins | sample MGYA00520692_ERZ1034713 | MGnify/ENA primary metagenome ERZ1034713 (study PRJEB33766, sample SAMN09781717) | gut metagenome | biome: gut microbiome | host: Homo sapiens | place: Madagascar | study: EMG produced TPA metagenomics assembly of the PRJNA485056 data set... | reverse complement strand
CATCAATGCGACACAAGGAAACGGCTCATATGTAATACGTGTCTCATCGCTATCCATAAGTTTTCTGTATTTTTTTATTCCCTCACCGGAATAACCTTGATAATCGAATAGCAGACGATATCCTTGCATCATCTTATCCAATTCCTTACGATACACTTCTGCAATCTGCTCATTTGACAAAATTACCATATGATTTTTTTCATTCGAACATAGCACTACATGTTTCTTTGTTACAATATAATGTGGCCACAAATGGAACTTTTCTTCTGCTTCATTTTCCCGTACATAAGCATATCGAACATCATATTCATTTGTAGTAGTAAATGCATATGGCAATACCTGATGCAACATTTTAATATTTTCCAGACAAACTTTCCTTTTTTCATCTGTACATCTTAAATTAAGAAGTTGATGACAAATCACCTTCTTTTCCTGTGAAGAATTGCTTTGCATTAGCTGATCCAGTGCAAATTGGCTTGCCCATGACACATCCATATACACTTCAGGAATTTCCTGCTCTTCCAATTCTTCTTCTATTACACACATAATTGCTTTCATACATTCTAATTCCGTAGAAAATTCACGTGTAATATCTTCATTAAAGTGATGAAAACTCTGTTGTTTAAAATGAATGTTCAAATTGCTATTTGTTTTTTTCCCTATCTCGCCAATATCCAAAATAATCTGGTGTATCTCATCCCATGATGCAACTGTGTCTTTCCCTAACTTCTCAATCTGATACAGGCGATATAATTCTTCTTCCTGTTTCTGTGAAATTTTCATATACCGACAAATATCTTTTATATAATCCAACGATGGTAGACGTTGTCCTTTTGCCGTCTTCTGTAATGTTGTCCGATCTAAAGATGCTTCCTTAGCCAGTTGATAAATACTGTACCCACTTGCTGCAATGCAATCCATTAATTTTTGGCTAAATTCTGACATAATTTTCTCCCAAGTCCCAAAATTTTACAAAATTAATTCTACCATCTCATCTATACTAATCAATATGTGCCCTGCATTGTGCCTTACACGCATTTTAGTCCAATATGGTCTAAAATACAATAGTTCATCTTTGCCTTACGTATACTAAAAACAGTAATATTTTTTTATTGTGGGGTGGGTATCTTGGTATATGAAAGAATACGTAATTTAAGAGAAGACAAGGATTTAACACAAGCTGAGATTGCCCAAATTCTCAATATCTCACAACGGACCTACTCTCGCTATGAAAATGATGAGCGGGCAATTCCTATTGAAATTTTATCTGCATTAGCAGACTTTCATCATACAAGCGTCGATTATCTAATTGGTCGCACTGACAAAACAAAACCATATCCAAACTCACGATTCACAAAATGAAACAAAACCGCCCTTGCCCGGGCGGTTTCTTCATTTCTGCTGCAATTTATTCAGATACTGATTAAAAAATTTCCGCAACTGTTTCGAGAGCGACTGTTCAACAATTCCCTTCTCCCCCTCTGCCATATCCATCAGGAAATCATAGTCTTCGATCAGACTGCTGCTGATGAATCCTAAAATTTCACTGTTGATCTTTATGTTGTCATCCACCGGAAGCAGCATGACAAACACCACATTGATTCCCTTAAAATACGGATCATGAAATGCCTTCTTGTCTTTGGTCAGCCAGACAGAAAAGCCCGGACGGGTAACTCCTTTCGTCCTTGTATGCAACAGGGCAAAGCCAAATTCCGCAAAAATCTGGCTTCCCAGTTTTTCTCTTTCCTCGATAGCCTCCTCGATCATTACCTGACGGTCACTATACGGTGACATTTTCTCTGCGATTGCCTCCACGAGAGCTTCAAAAGAAATATCATTACTGACCTTGTACACCTCCACATAACGCAGAATCGTCTTAATCTGCATCACCATGAGATTCACCTGTTCCAATTCTACATGAAACACGGTCTCTTCCTCTTCTTTCTTTGGAAGCCGCTCATAATGATAGATTTTCTGCCGGATGCGATCCACATCTTCCTCACTGAGAAGCGGGTTAACGGACAGAATATCTGCCTCCTCTCCATTCATGGGAATACTGCTGACAAAGAAATCTGTTTTGCTGATAATATACGGACTCAGATCGTTTTGTCCGTAGGTTTCCATATGGATGCGGTCCCGGAAAATCTTGTCCAGCTTAGAAAGCATCAGCCGGGAAATACCGATGCCGCTGGCGCAGATGATACCAACATTGACAATTCTTACATTCTCGTGTTTTCCCTCCAGGCGTACCTGCGCCGCTCCGAAATGGATCGTCAGAAAACCGATTTCTTCCTCAGGCACCGGTTTTTGTACCCACTCGGACAAGACGGCTGCCGCACGCTTACTTTTTTCATAAATTTCCGGATAAGATTTCTTGATATCATCCAGCACCGGATTTGCGATCTTCATGTCATATAAGAGCCGGATAAATGTCGGCTGCAGATGTGCCAGAAGCCCCTGGATAAACTCACTGTCCTGCTTGAACGCATAGGCATACTGCTCATCATACGCGTTGATCATGCGATTGATCAGCGTGAGGAGTTCCTGTTTTTCCATCTCCACCGTCTTCTGACCGTTCCACTCGATATTCTGATGCTTGGCACCTTTCAGATGCAGACAGATATATGCCGTCTCAATCGCCGGAATCTCCACGGAAAACTCTTCCGAAAGTTTCTGCGAAATCTGTTTTGCCAACGCATAATCTTCATCGCTTTCCATCTGTTTCTGCCACTCCTCCGGCTGATCCATAATCTCATCTTTGAGAATACGGCTGATTGCGATTGAAATATGCAGCACCAGTCCGGTATAGGAACTTTCCGTCAAAGTGAGTACACGTTTATCCTCCATGCCGGAAATGCACTTTACCACCCGCTTTAAAATATCATCATTGAGCACCTGCCCGAGATTGCTTTTGAACAACGCCTCATCCACCGTGACGTTGTTCACTTCATAGGCCTCTTTCAGCATCTTCGTATCCAGATTTTCCTCGATAAATGCCCGGATTGCCTTGCGGTAATCTTTCTCCGAACCACTGATTTCGATGCCGCTGCCGGGTTTGCGCACAATGGTCAGATGCTGTGCATTCAGCCAGCCTTCCACCGCCTCAAGATCACTGCTGATCGTAGCCTCGCTCACCTGAAACTGACTTGCATAATAAAACAGTTTCTTTAATCCTTTATCTTTTAATATTTCTAAAACCAGGCGTTTTCTGCGCTCCTCACGGTTGCTGACATCATAACTGTCGCCACCTTTTAACTCTTCCAGCAGACGTTTCTTTTCTTCCGGTGTTCCTTCGATCCAGACGCCTTTTCCGGTCTTTGATTCGAGCGTGACTTCATATCCCGGAAAATAGCTGATTCCTTCCATCTCCCGTTGTACGGTACGTTTGCTGACACCGACTTCCTCCGCCAGCTCCTTCACCGCCATCACCCGGTCCTGTTCGAGCATGACCGTCAATATTCGTTTCAAGCGTGGTGTGACATTCACTGTGTGATATCCCCCTTCCGTAACTTCTCGATCAATGCCAGATGTTCCGTCTGATTCAATAGACTTTCCATCGTAACGATATTTGAAAGATTACTTTCTTTTTGCAGGATTTCCAAGAACGCTCTCTGGCAGACGCCGATCGTCAGGTCCTCCGGTATCTGATCCACCGCATATGCCTCTGCCGTAATGCCATCCATTCCCTCTTCTTTTAATTTTCTGCGAAAAAGCGCTGCTCCCATAGCACTTGATCCGACACCTGCGTCACAGATAAATCCAATTTTTATTTCCTGCATCTGTCCCTTCTCCAGCATCTGTCTCTTCTCCTGTACCTCTTCTTTTTTCTCTTCCTGTGCAGATATTGCAGCTTCTGTGCACCACTTTCCCTGTCTTTTCAAAATAAAAAAGGCAATCGCACAAGACACGGCCGTTGAAATTGCAACAGCAAACAGCGTTGCCAGCACATGATGTCCACTCATAAAAAGCACGGTAAGGATACTGCCCGGCGATACCAGACCAGCCGATGCCACATGAAATACTGACATGCACAATGTTCCCGCCATGCCGCCCGGAATGAGTGCCAGAAGAAGCCACAAATTCGCCAGCACTTCCGGAAAATAAATTTCATGAATACCTCCGATACATTCCACAAACATATATGCCGCATATTCTTTGCGCTTTTTCCGGTTCGATAACCAGAGTGCAAGCAGCACACCAAGGCCCGGTCCCGGATTGGTTTCCAGAAGGAACAGCATCGAGCTTCCGCTCTGTTCTGCCTGCTGCATTGCCAGTGGCAACAGGATTCCGTGATGAATACTGTTATTTAAGAAAAATACTTTCGCCGGCTCAATCAATATACTCGTAAGACAGATCAGTTTGTGCGCAATCAGCCAGTCCACACCCATCATGATCACATGCGTGACCGCAGAAAGCATCGGCGTCAGCACATAATACGCTGAAATGGAAAATGCTGCACCAACGATAGCTGCCACAAGATTTCTCGTCAGCATCTCCATCCCCTGCACGGCTTTTCGCGTCAGCGGTTCCAACACGTTTTTCCAAAGCAGACCGCAAAGCGGTCCGAGAATCATTGCCCCGAGTATCGCACAGTTTTTGTCAGCGATCATTACTCCTACCGCTGCCATTACCGCGATCGCACCTCCGGCATGATTGATTCCCGTCTTCGGCACGTCCGGCCTTTTTTCATAGATCTGTCCCATATGATTACCGGCCGCATAAGCGATCAATGCCGGAATCACATAAGAATATACAAACTGAGAAATGGCATATATATTCTCATTTGGTGCCCATCCGTAATCCCCAAAGATTACGGACAGGATGCCAACAAAAATAAATATGCCAATCATATTGATCATGATATTACTGTAAAACTTCCCAAACTTATGAATTGCATTTCTCATAGTGTACCCCTGCACAGTATCTGCGCTTTTGTTCTATAATCATTCATATTATAACACAGGAAGTCTTTTGTTTACAAAATTTTCCGCCTATTGTCTGATATTTTTTAACTCTTCAATGAGTGTGTCATACTCTGGTGCGGCAAGGAAATTGGTGATCAGAATCAACTTTGCATTTGGATTACTGTGTGCTGCGCGTTCTCCAAGTTCCTCATGTGTAACTACAATGTTCACATCTGCCGGAATGGAAGACACCGGTGTATGGGATACCTCGATATCCACAAGTCCTGCCTGTGTGATTTTTTTCTTTAATACGGTTGCGCCCATAGCACTTGACCCCATACCTGCATCACAGGCGAATGCGATCTTTAAAGTTCCTGTCTTTGCGATTTCCCCCTGTGCAGATGCATGCTCAGCCTTAATGCCCTTTGACTGATTTTTCATATCATCTTTCTTTGCAGTTGCCTCTTCCAAAGAGGTATCTTTTCCTGCAAAACGCAAGATCAGAATTGAAATGGCAAAGGATACTGCTGCTGAAATAAGTACCCCAAGAATCAGTCCCACATAACAATGTCTCTCACACATCATCAGAATAGAGATGATACTTCCCGGAGAAGCTGTGCCGGTTAAGCCTACGTTAAACATTGTAAATGTAAAGATTCCACTTGCACCACCTGCGATGACTGCCAGTAAAAGCAACGGATTCATCAGAATATATGGGAAATAAATTTCATGAATTCCACCGAGGAAATGAATGATCACTGCGCCCGGTGCAGAGCTCTTTGCACTGCCTTTTCCTGCAATACAGTATGCCAAAAGCACGCCAAGTCCCGGTCCCGGATTTGCTTCAAGAAGCAAAAATACAGACTTTCCAACTTCCTTTACCTGTTGGATTCCCATCGGTGATAAGATGCCATGGTTGATTGCATTGTTTAAGAATAATACTTTGGCCGGCTCAATAAAAATACTTGCCAGAGGAAGCAGACCATGATCCACGAAAAATCCTACTCCCGCTTCCATCGCAGAATTTAAAACTGTGACTGCCGGAGCGATCAGATACATTGCTGCGCATGCAAGAATCGCACCGATAATTCCAAGGGAGAAGTTGTTAACTAACATCTCAAAGCCTGCTTTGATCTTTCCTTCTACCAGCTTGTCGAATTTCTTTAAGATCCATGCGGACAGTGGTCCCATGATCATTGCACCGATAAACATCGGGATATCCGATCCGACAATCACACCAAATGTTCCTATCGCACCGATGACGCCGCCTCTGTGGTCTCCCACAACTTTACCACCTGTGTAACCAATCAAAAGAGGAAGCAGATATTTTGACATCGGGTCCACCAGCTGTGCGAGTGTCTCGTTTGGACACCATCCTGTGCTGATAAACAATGCCGTAATCAGTCCCCATGCAATAAATGCTCCAATGTTCGGCATCACCATTCCGCTTAAGGCTCTGCCAAAAAGTTGTACCTTTTCTTTCATTGATTTCACACCTCAACTCTCTTAATGATAAAAATTACTCGTTACAATCTGAGGTATGATTGGCCAATCAATCTCTTTGTTAGCTTTATTATAGCCAGAGAATACGCGCTTTTTCAACAAATACAAAAATGGTTTTGACGCCAACCATTAGTGACAGGTTTTATCTGGTCTTATAATTTTGTTTTATTTTGGCAATGGTAATATATCCAATTCTATACTATAATCATCCCTATCAAATTGATAGGAATACAAAACAATCTATTACGGAAAGAAAAGGAGATCAAAATGGAAAACAGATATGAGTTAAATAAAGAACTGGCACAGATGTTAAAAGGCGGCGTTATCATGGACGTTACCACACCGGAGCAGGCAAAGATTGCTGAGGAAGCAGGCGCATGTGCTGTCATGGCACTTGAGCGTATCCCGGCAGATATCCGTGCAGCCGGCGGTGTATCCAGAATGAGCGATCCAAAAATGATTCAGGGAATCCAGAATGCTGTATCTATCCCGGTTATGGCCAAATGCCGTATCGGACATTTCGTAGAGGCACAGGTTCTTGAAGCAATTGAAATCGACTACATCGACGAAAGTGAAGTACTCTCTCCAGCCGATGATGTTTACCATATCAACAAGAAAAATTTTAAAGTTCCATTTGTATGTGGTGCCAAAGATTTAGGAGAAGCATTAAGACGAATCAACGAAGGTGCTTCCATGATCCGTACCAAAGGTGAGCCTGGTACCGGTGATATCGTACAGGCCGTACGCCATATGCGCAAGATGAACAGCGCAATCGCACAGATCAAAGGCATGCGTGAAGACGAGCTTTTTGAAATTGCAAAGCAGCTGCAGGTTCCATTTGATCTCGTTGCCTATGTACATGAAAACGGAAAACTTCCAGTTGTAAACTTCGCAGCCGGTGGTGTTGCTACTCCTGCTGATGCAGCTCTTATGATGCAGCTCGGTGCAGAAGGTGTATTCGTAGGTTCCGGTATCTTCAAATCAGGAAATCCTGCAAAACGTGCCGCTGCGATCGTAAAAGCAGTTACCAACTACACAGATGCCAAGATGATTGCAGAACTTTCTGCAGATTTAGGAGAGGCCATGGTAGGAATCAACGAGCAGGAAATTGAACTTCTCATGGCAGAAAGGGGCAAATAATGACCATTGCTGTATTAGCTGTTCAGGGCGCATTCATTGAACATGAAATGGCATTGCAGAAACTCGGTGCAGACTGTATCGAGCTTCGTAAAGCCGAAGACTTAAATCAACCTTATGACGGAATCGTTCTTCCGGGCGGCGAAAGCACCGTTCAAGGGAAACTGCTCCGTGAACTCGGAATGTTTGATACGATTCAGTCACAGATCAGAAATGGTATTCCGGTTCTTGCAACTTGTGCCGGAATGATTCTTCTCGCTGATAAAATTGATGGCGATGATCGTACCCATCTGGCCACGCTTCCAATGACTGTAAAGCGTAATGCTTATGGTCGCCAGCTTGGAAGTTTCCATACCACAGCTGAATTAAAAGGAATCGGCAATATTCCGATGACTTTCATCCGCGCACCTTATGTCGTATCCGCAGCCGATGACGTAGAGATTCTGGCAACTGTGGAAGATCGTATCGTTGCTGTACGTTACAACAACCAGCTTGCACTGGCATTCCATCCGGAACTGGATGAATCCAATCTGCTCCATAAAGAATTTCTCCGCATGGTCGCAGATTCAAAATAAATTTTATATACAAAAAACGGGAGCCTCACTTCATCAACGTGTGGCTCCCTTTCTTATACAATCCATACAATCCAATTTTACTTTTTACGGAAAAGAGAAAATCCCTTCTTCTCGTATGGCTCTGATTTCACGGAAAGAACCTGATATCCGGTAGCATTCACTGCCGCTTTCACCTTCTCCTCATCCAAAGGATTCTCCGAAATAATCTCCGTTCTGCCTTTGCTGTGCGAAGAACTTACCTTCTTTACATCAAGTGCCTTTCTTATGGCTTCATTGACATGGCTTTCGCACATGCCACACATCATACCGTCAACTTCCAATGTTGTCTTTGTCATTTTACTTTATCCTCCTTATTGCTCCTGCTGTTGTATATCCAAAAGCTTTTCAAATTCTGTCTGTGGCAGAGGTTTTGCAAAATAATATCCCTGGAAGTAATCACATCCATGAGTCCGAAGGAAATCCGCATGTTCTTTCGTCTCCACACCTTCAGCGATCACCTTCATATCCAGGCGCCTTGCCAGATCGATAATGGAAATAATGATGTTGTTTGCCTTACTGCTACTGTCAATCTTACGGACAAAGCCCATATCCAGTTTTAAAATATCAAAATCATAGTCTCTGATCGTGCTGAATGATGACAATCCGCTTCCAAAATCATCTACAAGAATCTTCACACCATCTGCACGAAGCCCAGACAGGAATTTCTGACCATTCAGACCAATCTCGGCGTATGCCGATTCCGTCAGCTCATATCGAAATACCGTACGTGGCAACTGTGAATCTTCAATCTCCTGACTGATACTTCCAATCATATGAGAATCCATCAGATCCATACGTGACAGGTTGACCGAAATCGGAACAACCAGCTTTTCTGCTTTATCACGTTTCTCAATAAAGTCATGAACACTTCGATTTACGAACATATCCAGTTTAGAAATATGTCCACTATCCTCCAACGGTGGAATAAACATCCCCGGTAAAATCATGCCATGCTGCGGACTGTTCCAACGAATCAACGCCTCCGCTGATGCAATCTTTCCAGTCTGCGCATCATAAATTGGCTGATAATATACTTCAAATTCATTCTTCTGCAACGCGCTGTCCAGATTGACAAGCGATACACTCTTTCCAGAATAATCCTTACGCATACTCTCATCAAATACTGCATATGGCTGGACATATTCATTCGTAATATATGCTTTGGCAAGTTTTGCCATATCACACATCTCCGAAATGCTTGTCGTATCGTGATCCGATACATAATAGATTCCGCAGCGTCCGTAGATATCTGTCTTTATATTACCACGTACCAGTGTCGTATGCAAAATTCCCGGAAGCTGAGACAAATCAAGATTCTCAACATCAACAAGTGCCGCAAAATGATCTGCCTCTGTTCTCGCCAGAACTGCTGGTTTCAACGAACAATTCTGCATATCAATCACAGCCTCACGGATGACACGATCTCCGGTCTCGTATCCGAACAGATCATTGATTGCCTTGAAACGACGAATATTAAAAAACAATACCGCATATTTGCGATCTTTATTCTCCGCAAGCACTTTTGAGGCAAGACGATAAAAACCTTTTCGATTCGGCGCTCCGGTAAGAGGATCTGTCTCCATCTCTTTTGTCATGTCTTCATTCACAAAGAGAATAATCCTCTCCTTCTTGTTCATCCAGAAATATGCATAGCGTTCCACTTCCTGCTTCTTGTTATGTACCGTAAAGAAATACTGATTTGTTCCTTCCAGCTTATCAATGATATTCTGCATCGACGCATAGCGTTCGAACATCTCCTGATCTTCGGTATACACTCTGGCTTCCTTCAGTTTCTTTACTGCTGCAGAATAATCCTGTTCCTTTTCTGCCTCAAACCCTACATTCTTCCACGAATTCGAGCGCAGAAACAATATATTGCGATCTACATCAATGACGCCAATGGCCTTATAATCATCGTAAAACAATACACGATCAATTATTCGGTCTACATATTTCATAGTAATATCTCTGCCCAGTATATAACATTCTACATGTGCCGTGACAGGATTTTGGAACATATCTACCGATAAGTTATAACGACAGATCTGTTCACCCTTATATAAAAAATACTCAAACTCTACCTGGGTCTGACCTTCCGAAAAGCACTTAAGAAGATGTTCTCTCTCAAAGTTTTTCATAAATTTTTCCTGGTCATCCGGAAACGGAAAATGTGGAAAAATGCACTCTTCAAGCCACTTACGCACACCGCCCTTCTCATTTATAGACAGCTTATACTGCAGACATCTTCCACTGATAATCTTGCTTTCTGTCATGTCAATGTACAACGCATATACCGCGTTTTCATTGCTGGACATTAAAAAGTTCATCCGATCACGATACAACTTCTCTGCACTCTTCTGCCGTTCCACGGCACTCGTCATGTCATGTAACAAAAGCGCCCTGGCATGGTATTCTTCCCATGTAACAGAGAACATTTCCGTTATGAAACTTCTTCCTGATTTCTCATCAAAATAAGAATTTTCTTCCGCACCTGCACTCTGCATCAGCTGCTCAAACTCTGTCCAGTCCTTACATCCAAACACTTCGTATATTTTCTTTTTTAAGATTTCATGTACAGGAAGATCAAGGAAAGATGCAAATGCATCACTTGCGAAATAGATATCATAATTCTTTTCAGAAAAAATAACAGATAAATCTCCTGATTGATCCAGGAACTGTCGGTATGCCAGTGTCTCGCTCGAAATATCAGTCAAAGTAGAAAGCATTACCGGTGCTCCATCCACCTCTCCCACTTTCTTTGTGTGCGCACGAAACCAGACATCCCCCTTCTTTGGATGCTGCATACGATATGTCCGGTTTTCTTCTACCGGAGAGAGCTTCCAATCACCAATCTCCTGATTGATAACAATTTCCTCCCCCACTTCCGGCTGAAGTGGTATGTCCACAGACACTCCGGCCGCATACACTTCCGGTGTGACACCCACAAAATCCGGCATGCCTTTTGAATAATAAAGAATACGTCCGGAATGATTCTGATTGAGCTTGTATATAATCAGATCTCCCGGCATGACTGTCGCCAGCCTGCATATTTCATCTACTGAAAATGGCATGTTATCCCTCCTTAGTTATTTATCCCGTAAATACTCTCATTCATAAAATCCCTCATAACACTATAGGATTATATATAATTTTATCATAACCTAAATTGCATGAAATTACAACAAATTATATATTACGAAATTATACTTCAAACTCTTCTTTTTATTTCATGGTACTTTGGTCTAATTTTAAGTAAAAAAGACACATGACAAAGTTATAGTTCAATGTCATGTGACTATTTTAGTTCTTCTTAATTTTTGTCTACTCTACATATTTTATGATTCAACCAGCACTATAACCAGTTCCTCTGGATCCGTGTAATTGGTACCATTCATTGCGTTATACGCTTCAAGTGCTATGTGGCGATCCTTTAGAAGCATACGAAACACATGATCTTTGTACATACAATCTAGTACATCAAATAATAAGTAACCAGCCATATAACTTGCCTGATTTCTTTTACACGCTATAATCAAACCGGCTTCCTTCGGTCTCCTGTTTTGTTTCCTTTACGCTATCCCAGTCAATCTCTTTGATTTTCTTTTCAAGCTCTTCCAGTGAATTTGCCTGCACATAGGTTTTCTTCTGGGCTTTTGCTGCCTGCTCTTTCTTCTCCTCTGTGCGCTTTTCTTTTGCATTTTCAATGCGTTCTTTCTGCTTATCTGAAAGTTTTTCAAGTTCAACAAAATAGGAAGTCGTTCCGTCAGCATTGACTTTAATTCCAATCTGCGAAATTCCTACACCGTTCTCTTTTCCATAATCACTTTCCGCGCCGAACTTCTCATTGATCTCCTTTGACTTTTTCACTGCATCATCGATGGTATTGATGTTTTTGTTGTAGTAATCCTCATCCGCTGCCATTTTTTCGAGTTCATCGCTGGAAATCATAACCGAGTACTCTTTGGTTCCGCGGGACATGATTTCTTTTGCCTCATCTTCACTGTCAGGATCCGCAACGAAGAAATCCATGTTGCCATATTTGCTTTTTAACTTTTCAAGTACTGCCTGTGCATCCTTTGACAGTGTCTTCTGTCCGGCAGCCTCTGTCTGACTGCTCTGTGCTACTTTGCTGCTTCCCTGCTGCTTTGTCTGCTTGTTGCTCTGCTGCGTAGCATTCATCGTATACTGCATTGCTGCATAGCTTGTGTTAATCGTGCTCATTTCCATCCTCCTTGATCTTACCATGGGCCTGTTTCTTTTCCTATTCCAGGTGCTTCTGAATAGTTACTTTTAAATACTATATCGATCAATGAACAGAAATTCTTTAGTCCAAATCCCTTGGTAAGTGCAGGAAAATTCGAAAACTCCGATTCCAACATAAGCTCTTCTTAATCGCTCTCCCGCAGCCGCTCTACAATGGTACGTTTCCCAACAAAATGATAAACGATCTGTGGCACGGCTGCTCCGATTATGGCAAAAAATACGGCTGCAATCAGAATTGGTGCAATGGTATAGTGAAACCGGAAAAACCAAAACATCTGCCCCGCCACCTTTCCTGTCATCGGCTCTAAAACAGCTACGAGCAGGATTGAGATCACCACTGCTGCAATTGTATACAACAGGCCTTCGATCATCAGCATCCGCTGTAACTGCCGCCGTGTCATTCCGATGGATTGCAATACCGCAAACTCTCTTCGCCTTGCGATAATTCCGGTAAGAATTGCATTCAGGAAATTTAAGATTCCTACCACAGCGATCACTGTGGATAACACACCACCAAGGATCAGAAACATATTTCGGAAAGAATCAAATTCCTGTTCATACGAAAACTTGGATTCATAATTGTACACCGGGTTTTCATTCTCTGTGTAATGTTTCAGGAACTGCTCCATATTTCGTGCATACATATTGTTTTTCATATCAAAAATCAGGCTCATCACGCAATCCGTTCCAGAGTCTTTTATAAAGTTATCACTTTCCAGCACAAACTGCGGACTGCCGTAATAGCGGTAATCTTCTGCACTCGGCACCATAATCTCGGCAACAACCGAATATGTTTTTTCTTTTGCTTTATCCGCTTTCACGACATACGCACCATCATAACTGTCAATGGCATCTGCATCGATTTCTTTTCCACTTTTTTTATCATAATACTTCCAGCTGTCCACATAGCGAAGTGTAACTTTATCCCCGACTTTTGCCCAGTTGGTATGTGCCACCGCCTTATTATAGTCATCCTGCATATAAACCGCGGCTATCGCATCTTTCTGCGTGGTCAGTGCCTTTAAATCCCCTTTGATCAGCGTTGTCTTTTCGATTGGCAGCTCATCCATTCCATAAAGCAACACATCACCGTAATACTTTCCATCTTCGGCTTTTTCCTCGTTGCCCAGATACGCGTCCAGATCCTCTTTGGTCATTCCATAACCCATCGCTTCAAAATATCTTTTCGTATCTTCTGCACTCATTTTTCCCTGAACGACATTCGTCTGGCCATATATTTTTCCACTTTCTTTGATACCGCTTTGTTCCAGCAATGTCTGCATGGCATCCTCTTCCACGGCCTGATCCCCGGATGTAAATCCTTTCTGCACATTAAAGTAGTCCGCATTGGCAAATACAAAATCACTGCTGCAGAACTTCTGTAAATACAGATCCATATCAAAGCCATTTGCAAATGTGCATACAAGATTCAAAAGCACCACGCCAAGCGTCAGCGATATAACCACAAGTCCGGTTTTCTTTTTGTTTCTTCCAAGATTTGCCCATGCCATGGAAAAAAGCGAAGTCCCCGATTTCTTTTTCTTTGCGGCATGCACCTTACATCCACTGTGATTTTCTGTATATCCGGTTGCTTCCACCGGCGATACTTTTGCTGCAATCTTTCCCGGTTTCTTGCATGAAACAAGTACCGTAATCAGCGAAAAAAGCGCTGCTCCCGCAAGTACGGCCGGATGCAGACGGCTGACCACTGTACTGCAATCAAGCTGCCTTATCACGATTGGGATCAATCCTTGTGAAATACCGATGCCACATACAAGGCCGATGGGAATCCCGATACATGACAAGCACAGTGCCTGCTGTCTTATCATCCGTTTCGTCTGCTTTCCGGTCATCCCGATCGTTTTCAACAAGCCATAAAAGCGGATATCATTCGTAACTGAAATCTGAAAGACATTGTATATGACAAGATATCCCGTAAACACGATCAGCAGAAGTAAGGCGCCCACAGCAACCACGCTTGTGCTGTCCATATGATTATCCGACTGCGTGTTTGTATATCCCCAGTTCACACCAAATTTGATGTAATGATCCTTGGAAGCATCTTTCCACTGAAATCCCTGATTTTCGATGACCTGTCTCATATTTTCTTCAATATGAAACGAATTGCGAAAACATACGCCCAGTGTCCATGTTCCGGTCTCATCTCCCGCGAGAAATTTCATTCCCCGCAACATCTTTTTTGCGTAACTTTGCGGAACAACCATATGGCTTGCCGTGGAAACACCATTATAGTCCCACCATCCGGAAAGCACGAACTGTTCGGTAACCTCTTTTTTATTTGCGGAATCCTGCCCGATTTCATAGGTGATTGTAACCGGCTCCCCCACTTTTGGTTTGATTCCCAGAAGTTTCAGTACACGCGTATCCATCATCACCTGATTGGTGCCCTCTTTTGGCACCTGTCCATGTGTCGGCGTGCAAAAGTAATGTTTCACTGCCTTCGCATCCATGTAACTGATTTCCACCTGAGTCTTTCGAAATGCACTCCCTGTTCCCATGCCAAGAAACAGCCGCGCATCCGATTCTTTGATCAGTGGATCTTTTTGCAGCTGTTCCATCTGCTCTTTCGTCAGGTTCTTAAAATCTCCATGATCATCCCCGCCGGAAATAAGAAAATTAGACTGTTGCAGCGAATCATTAATGGAAATTGTGATTGCAAACAATGCGGTAAACATCATGGTTGTAAGTACAATAGCAAGCACTGCGACCATATTTCTTGTCTTAAATGCCCGAAGGCTTCGCATTGCGATTTTGCGGACGCATGCCCGGTTTGCTACCTGCATCATTGTACATCACCCACTTTCCTGTAAGCGGTTGTTTCCAATGTTGTCTTCTGCGTCACAATACAACCATCTTCTATGCGGATAATTCTGTCTGCAAGCTGCGCAATCTCTTCATTATGTGTGATCATCACGATCGTCTGTGAGAATTTACTGCTCGTTGTCTTCAACAGCCCCATGACATCCTGCGAAGTCCGGCTGTCAAGATTTCCGGTCGGTTCATCTGCAAGAATGATTGCCGGCTTCGCCGCAAGCGCCCGGGCAATCGCCACCCTCTGCTGCTGTCCACCGGACAACTGGTTTGGCAGCGCCTGGAGCTTTTCCTGCAGACCAAGTGCCTCCACAATCTGGTTCAGATACGTCTCATCGATGGTTCTTCCATCCAGCTGCAACGGCAGAACAATATTTTCATACACCGAAAGCACCGGTACCAGATTAAATGCCTGAAATACAAATCCGATCTTTCTCCGTCGAAAAATCGTCAGCTCCTCGTCTTTCAGGGAAAATATATCCTTACCATCCACGTATACCTTTCCGGATGTTGCACGGTCTAGTCCACCCAGCATATGCAGCAAGGTGGATTTTCCGGAACCGGAAGTTCCGACAATGGCAACAAATTCCCCGTTTTCCACGGACAGATTGACACCCGCAAGCGCATGTACCGCGGTATCCCCTGTGCCATATTGCTTTTTCAAATCTTTTGTCTCAAGAATCACCATTTGTTTTCTCCTTTTGAACATCAATTTTTCATTTCTGTATTGATTTTCTCACAGGATTCTTTCTACAATCTTTCTCTGCCGCAAAAAATTCTTACAGTTTTGACACAATTGCCTTTGGAAAATATAATCCGAACACAGAACCTTCCCCAACTTTGGAAGACACTTTGATATAGCCGCCCTGCTGCTCCATAATTTCTCTGGCAAGATACAAACCGATTCCCACGCCCTCTTCCTGCGCTACGTCGTTGCCCCGGTAAAAGCGTTTAAATATCGCACCACGCTCTTCCTCCGGAATTCCAATTCCCGTATCTGCGATTTCCACACAGGCAAACATTTCATAAGCACGGAGCGTGATTGTAATGCTTCCTGCCTTCGTATATTTGATGGCATTGTCCATAATATTATTCAACGCTTCCAGTGACCATTTTTCATCAAATGCTGCCAGACAAGGCTCTGTTTCATCCCGGGAATCTACCACAAGACGAAGTCCCTTCTGCCGGACTTTGTCTCTGTAAATCTTTTCCACAGTGACGACCATGTCATCCAGCCTTTCAACCGTTGGATGCAGAACAATAATCCCCGTCTCCAGGCGCGACAATTTAACAAGTCCATCGATCAAAAACTGAAGTTTTTCCGTCTGCTGATGCAGCTTCTGCAAAGAGTCCTGATTCCCGGATGGAATCTCTTCTTCCAACAACTCTGTGTACAGTAAAATATTCGAAAGCGGTGTCCGTGTCTGATGGGATATGTCCGCGATCAATTCCTTTATTTTTTCCCGCTCCGATGCAATATTTCTCATAGAAAGTTCCGATGCCTTTAAATACTGCGCCAGCTGGTTTTCAAGCGCCGATTGGCGGGATTCGTCAAACGACTGCTCGCAGAAAGTTCCATCCATTGCAGTCTCAAGCATGTGCGTAAGACCATCCATCATTTTCTTTTGCCGATAGAAAAAGTAACCATTGATGCCAATGGTTACTGCAATACATACAATACTGATAAAAATCATCCAACTCATACTTTTTCCCACACATATCCGATTCCGTATACCGTTCGAATCTGCTCCTTTGCATGCAATTTGTCCCGCAGGCGCTTCACAGCAACAGACAGCGCATTCTCGTCAACATACTCTGCGCCATCCGTCCAGATACGTTCCAAAAGCATTTCCCGTGGAACGGTTTGCCCTGCATTCTGCACCAGAATCGAAAGAAGCTTCTGTTCTGTTTTACTTAATTCCACGACCTCTCCATCCACCTGATAGAGCATCTGCGTAAAATCAAACCGGTATCTGTCACTTGTCCAGATCTGTCCTGCTGCTTCATTTGCATAGTTGCGTGCACCTGCGTAGCTTCGAAGCTGCGCATGGACTCTCGCCCGGAGTACCGCAAGACTGAACGGCTTGGTGATATAATCGTTTGCACCCTGTTCCAGTCCATTCACAATATCCATCTCCAGATCATTCGCCGTAAGCAATATCACCGGAACATCGGATGTTTTGCGCACATTTTCCAGAAAATCCACACCATTTCCATCCGGGAGATTGACATCCAGAAGTATCAGATCTACGGTTTCTTTTTGTAAATATTCTTTTGCTTTTCGCAGATTCTCACACAGATGCACCTGCCGGTCATCCATCATCAACGCACGCTGCAATCCCTCCGCCAGCGTCCGGTCATCCTCTATGATCAGCAGCTGGTACTTTTTACTCTGCATAATATATTTTGTCCTTTTCCACAAGCGTTCCCACACCATCCACTACATCTGCAATGCAGACCGAACAGTTCTTTGGTACCCCGCCACGCCAGATATCTTCTTTATCCTCATAAAAATTAGCAAGCAGACAACGGCTCGCTGCACCGTGTGTCGAGATTAAAATATTTGCATCCCTGTACGCCTCATTTTTAATCAGCGACTGATAGAAATCAGCGGTTCTTTTTAATACATCCTGAAAACTTTCTCCACCTGGAGCTTTTGGACAATGGTACGGATCATGATAGAACTTATCCACATAATCGGCCGGAAGAACTGTACTTTCCCGCACAGATTCCCCTTCCCATTTACCAAATGACATCTCAATGATACGCTTGTCCGTAATCATCGGAATCTGTCTGCCTGCCAGAACCAGTTCTGCCGTCTGCTTTGCACGGATCAAAGGACTTGAAATCACAAGATCAAAATCGATATCCTGCATTCCCTCCCCCGTCTTTTCCGCAAGACGAAGCCCGTCGGCATCGAGCATAATATCTTTTCTTCCCTGTAATCGTTTCGCTTTGTTCCACGAAGTTTCTCCGTGTCGTATAATATATAATCGCATGTTGTATTCCTCTCTTACTGTTTTTCTTTTCGATTATAACATTTTTTCCCGGCTTGTAAATAAGTGTGCGCTTGCCATACACTTTCACGCCTGCCATAAAACAAAAGCAGGGATGCCTCGCAGCACCCCCACTTTTTCTATGTATTTATGCATTTACTTTATTGATAAAACGTTCAAATGCTTCTCTTCCTTCTGCTGTGCATTTATACACACCGGCATCCTGAAGAACTTCATTGAACACAAGTCCGATCTCCTCATGAAGAATATCCATTACATTTTCCTTTGTGATCTTATCATACTTTGGAAGGAAACCTTCTGCCCAATCTGCATGGGAAGCAAGTGTCTCGGTTGCACGAAGATCTTTTCCATTGACCAGTGCATCGGCAAGTTCTGCCATCTCATCTTTGAGACGCGCCGGAAGTACTGCCAGTCCCATTACTTCAATAAGACCAATGTTCTCTTTCTTGATGTGATGCAGTTTTGCATGCGGATGATATACGCCAAGCGGATGCTCCTCGGTTGTGATATTGTTACGTAATACCAGATCCAACTCGAAATCCTCTCCACGTCTGCGGGCGATTGGTGTGATCGTATTGTGTGGTTCTCCGTCCGTCTCTGCAAATACAAATGCAGCTTCATCTGTATAACCTCTCCACGCAAGAAGAATCTTATCAGCAAGTTCGATCAGACGCTCCTTGTCAGCTCCGGTGATACGGATAACAGACATTGGCCACTTTACGATACCTGCTTTGATGTCTTCGAATCCGTCAAAATGTAATTCTTTTTCCATCGGTGCCTTGGCCATAGCAAATGTGTAATGACCGCCCTGGAAGTGATCATGACTTAAAATCGAGCCTCCTACGATTGGCAGGTCCGCATTCGAACCAACAAAATAGTGTGGAAACTGTGTCACGAAATCCAAAAGTTTTCCAAACGTTGCACGCTCAATCTTCATTGGTGTATGACAGGAATTGAACACAATGCAGTGCTCGTTGTAATACACATATGGAGAATACTGGAAATACCACTCACTGTTGTTGATCGTCACCGGAATGATTCTGTGGTTCTGTCTTGCCGGATGATTTACACGACCCGCATAACCTTCATTTTCTTTGCAAAGCTGGCATTTTGGATATGCACTCTGCTTTGCATTCTTTGCTGCTGCAATTGCCTTGGGATCTTTCTCAGGCTTAGAAAGATTGATTGTAATATCGAGTGTTCCAAACTCTGTATCTGTTGTCCACTTCTGATCTTTTTTGATACGCTGTCTGCGGATATAATTGCTGTCACAGCTTAATTTGTAGAAATAATCGGTCGCTGCCTGTGCCGATGTATTGTTGTACAGATCCCAGAATGTTTTGCGTACTTCGCTTGGACGTGCCACAAGACATCCCATGATTTTGGTGTCAAAGAGATCCTTGTAAACAATGCTGTTTTCTTTCATGATTCCCTGCTCGTATGCATAGTCCATCATGTCAGAAAGGATTCCTTCCAATGCATCCTCTGCCTCTTCCTGTGTCCAGTCTGGAAGATTTTCTACCTTTGCAAATGTTTCATCCTCGATGTCATCCACTGCAAAAAGCTCCAGCAGACGATTGATTGTATATACTTTATCCTCCGGATTTACCAGACCGGTTGTAAGACCGTATTTTACTAATTCTAAAATTCTCTCCTGAATCATGTTATACTCCTTCTTTCTTTGTAAGCTGGCGCTTAAAATGTGATAAGCTGACGCTACATGTTAAGCTGGCGCTTAACACATAATTCTACTAGGTCCATCACCGATAGAAACTGCATAGAACTCCGGTGTCTTTCCGACTTTTTCCTGATATGCTGCAGTAAGCTTCTCCTTGAATTCTTCCACTGCCTCATCCTTTACGATGCTGACGGTACATCCGCCGAATCCTCCTCCGGTAATACGGGAACCGATCACACCGGAAATCTTCCATGCCTCATCGACAAGTACATCCACTTCCGGGCAGGATGTCTCATAATCATCGCGCAACGATACATGAGATGCATTCATCAGTTTGCCAAATGTTGCAAGGTCGTTGTCCTTGAGCGCCTTTACCGCCTTGATGGTACGCTGGTTCTCATAAACTGCGTGTTTTCCTCTCTTGCGGGCAATCTCATCTTTGATTGCATCTTTGTGTGCTTCAAATTCTTCTTCCGTGAGATCACCAAGTGTCTTGATATCTACAACCGTCTGTAAATCTTTCAATGCCTGTGCGCTCTCATTTCTTCTGTCATTATAAGCAGAAGTTACCAGACTGTGCTTTACCATACTGTTGGTGACCACAATCTTTGCGCCATCTAAGATGACTGGTGCATACTCGAAAGAAAGTGTTGAAGTATCCAAAAAGATTGCATGATCTTTCTTTCCCATAGCAGATGCAAACTGATCCATAATTCCACAGTTACATCCATTGTAATTATTCTCGGAATACTGTCCGATCAAAGCCAGATCCTGATTTGTCACATCAAATCCATAGAGATCCTTTAACATATATCCGGTTACTACTTCCAGTGATGCGGAAGAAGAAAGTCCGGAACCATTCGGGATATTACCAAACAATGCAATATCAAGTCCCTGCTCTAATTTCATGCCACGTCCTTCAAATGCCCACATAACACCCATTGGATAGTTTGTCCAGAGTCCGTCCGGATCCGGAGTAAATGCATCGAGAGAACTCTCAACGACACCCATATCCTCAAAGTTCATGGAATAGAAACGAAGCTTTCTGTCATTTCTTTTTCTTGCAGCCATGTATGTACCGATGGTCAGTGCACATGGAAATACATGACCACCATTGTAGTCTGTGTGCTCACCGATCAGATTCACACGTCCCGGTGCAAAATATACACGGATGTCTCCGTCCTCTCCATAGATTTCTTTGAACTTTGCCAATACCTCATTTGCAATCATTTTTCTTCTCCTTTTCGAAACATTTTTCTTTTTTGTGCCCAGCGTATTTTCTGTTAAAAAAAGCGCATCGCACAACCGTTCATTACCTTATAAATTCATTATACATGGTAAGAAAATGTTTGCAATACGCTTTTTTCATGTTGCAACATTCCAGAGAAAAAATGCAACAAAATTACATATTATTATTTCTGAAAATCCCGGATTACCTCAAGTGCCGGCAATACATTACCTTCGTAATCAAACAATGCCTGATTTGCCCACTCATTTCCACATGGTCCCGGATCATTCATGTATTTTAAGGATGCAGGTGTTGCCCATCCGGAGCCCGGTACCGGAATCCATGCCGGCTCCCACCAGAAGAATCCTGCCCCTTTATCATCTGCGACATTTGCCACACGGTTTAAGAAATCTTTGGTAAAATCAGCCTGTCCCTGTATGGTCATCGGATACTCTACTTTTGCTGCAAGTTCCGGCTTTGTCGCATATCCTTTTCGCTCACTGTCTGTAAGCTTTTCATAGCTCTTGTAATCTTCCATGGTATGTCCCATGGACACTTCTGCGACAATCAGTTCCTTTCCATAACGGACTGCAATATCGTTCATATTGTCCTCAAGCATCTGCAGTGTTCCGTGCCAGAACGGATAATAAGACAATCCAATATAATCGAAGTCCTCTCCTCTTTCCATGTAATGGTCGAACCAGTCACGATACAATGCGTTGTTTCCACCATTATCCAGATGAATCATAAGCGGAATACCTGCCTTTACCTCGCGGCAGGCACGAATTCCCGCGCTGACAAATTTTGCGACATTATCGTAATTCGGCAGCTGTCCTTCCGGCCACAGAAGTCCGTTGGAAAGCTCATTTCCAACCTGGATCATTGTTACATTCACGCCGGCATCCAGTACTTTTTTCAGGGAATCTTTTGTAAAATCATATACCGCTTTTTCCAGTTCTTCCACACCGTAGGAAGCCCATGCCTTTGGCTTGATCTGTTTTCCCGGGTCAGCCCAGAAATCACTGTAATGGAAATTAAGCAGTACCCCCAGTCCGGCATCTGTCACGCGCTTTCCGATTGCGATTGTTTCTGCCAGATCGTTGTTTCCGGCACCGTAAGGCTCTCCGCATTCTGACTTCGGGTCATTCCATAAACGAAGACGAATGGTGTCCACATCATATTTTTTCATGATGTCAAGAATGTCCATCTCCTGTCCATGATCATAATATTTTGCTCCACAACGTTCCATCTCAAGAAGTGTGGATAAATCCATACCTTTTACAAATTTGCTCATATATACTCCTTTATCCATACATTACCTTTTGGTATCCGTTACATTCCCCGGAACCAGAATCTGAATTCTTTTCTTCCGGTCACATCCAGCAGATATTCCGGATGCACTTTTGCGCCCCAGCTGTCATCACCGGAGACACCCATCTGCGCCTGTGCAATACGCACAACGGTATAGTGAACCGGCGGCAGTTCATATGCATGTGCCGCATTTTCCAGCTCGTGCGGTGTGTATGGCAATGCCGAAAATGAAAGTTCATCGCCAAAGAAAAGCATGCCTCGTCCTCTCCGGTCCATTACTTTTGCATAGCGCACACCACATTTGTTTCCATTCTCCTGTGGCACCAGATACTCTGCCATGTCAGCGACCTTACTTTCATAAAGTCCCATTTTGCCGCCACGTTTACGATCCGCATAGGTTTCTTCTTTGCCAAGCCCATACCACTGCACGCGGTCATAATCTGCATCCAACTTCATCATCACACCAAACTCCGGCATATCGCCAAGTTCCGCCACCGGATCATAGCCCAGCGTAACTTCCACCGTTGCATCACCATACACACAATAGCTTAATGTACAGCTGCTCTTTGGTGTGGTCGGCATCTGGTATACATATGTGATCTTTACGCGCTCCGGCGTGGCTTCAATCACCGGATCGGTTGCTTCCACGCCCCAGTTTCCACGGTTCGACAGATACATGCTGGCAATTTTCCACTGCGCATAGCGTTGAACCATCGCATTTCCCATATCGTTATCCACAGGTGCTCTCCAGAAATTTGGAAGCGGAGCACTTTTTAACATTTCCGTACCTGCATATACATAGGATACCATGCCCGGCGCACCTTTTGCAAAGATTGCAGAGAAATTCTCTCCGCGGACGCCAACATTGTTGATTCCATCCACAAATGTCAGCTTCTTTTTGCAGTCATACGGCTGTACTTCCTGTTTATAAATCTGCTGGCCAAAAGCCACTTCATGTCCGGCTTTTGCCCATAACGTGTCTTCTTTCAGACACACACTTACAACAATTACAAATTCGCATTGTCTGCGCCCCTCCGCCGGATGCTGACTGGTGCACATCTTCATGCGTCGAATGACGGATTCCGGAATCGCATAGGATTTCTCCTCCAATGGCTCCACATCTGTCTGTATATTTTCACGGAAAATCTCCTCCCCATCCCGTAACAGGATCACGCAGGTATCGAACATTTCAGTATTCACAAATAAATTTTTATTCTTTATTCTAAAACACTCTCCCTCAAAAGCTACTGAAATGTTCTGATAATTATATTTTACTTCCTGCATTTTTGGAGACGGTTCCCGTTCTCCTCCATACACGATTCCATTGCCACTGAAATTGTAATCACTCGGGCGATCCCCGAAATCACCACCATAGGCAAGGAACCATTTACCATAACGGTCTTTTTTATAAATCGACTGATCCACATAATCCCAGATGAAACCACCCTGATAGCGCGGCTGCCGATCCGTCAGATCCGTATATTTGTGCATTCCGCCACAGGAATTTCCCATGGCATGTGTATACTCGCAGCAAATAAAAGGCTTTTCCTTATGTTCTTCGAGAAACTTCTCGATTACGTCCACCGGCGGGGACATCTGACTTTCCATATCACTGGTTGCATCGTAACGTCTGTCATGACATACACCTTCGTAATGCACCAGTCGATGCGGATCCATTTTCCGGAAAAGACACGCCATCTCGTAGATCACTTTCCCGCCAAAGGATTCGTTTCCACAGGACCAGATGAGAATCGCCGGATGATTTTTATTTCTCTGATAACAGGAGTTCACACGATCCAGCATAATATCCAGCCACTCTTCTTTGTCATTTGGTACAATCAGATCCCAGTCCGTTTTTCCACATTCGTACTTTTCCCAACTGCCATGGGACTCCAGATTATTTTCCGCAATCAGATAAAGACCATAAATATCACACAGTTCATACAAATATGCATCATCCGGATAATGACAGGTACGAATCGCATTGATATTGTTCTGCTTCATCGTACGAATATCTTTTATCATTTCCTGACGGTTCGGAACTCTTCCGGATACAGATGAAAACTCATGACGGTTCACACCCTTGAACACGATTCGTTTTCCATTCAGGCACATAATTCCGTCTTTCATTTCAAACCGCCGGAATCCGATGTTCTGCCAGAACACTTCCGTAGAATTTCCGTTTTCATCGAACACTTCAAATACGGCTGTATAAATATTCGGGATTTCCGCACTCCAAAGCGCCGGTTGTTCCAACTGCATTTCCAGCGCTGCCATCTGCTGCGTAATATCTGCTTTTGCCTGTCGGATTACTTTTCGTGTTCTGGAAAGTTCCTTTCCTGCGGCTGCACCATACAATGTAACGCTGACCGAACCGTTTCCACCTGTTTGTAAATGCACGGAAATATTTCCCTTTCCGTAATCATCCGAAAGCGTCGGAACAATGTCTGCATCCCACACATGCGTTTCCGGTACCACATACAGATAGACATCTCTGAAAATCCCACTGAAACGGAAGAAATCCTGATCTTCGCACCAGCTGCCCGCGCACCATTTCCACACACGTACTGCCAGACGATTCTCCCCGTCCACAAGATAAGGTGTCAGGTCAAATTCTGCCGGATCAAAGGAATTTTCACTGTACCCCACATAAGTTCCATTAAGCCATAATGCAAAAGCACTCTCCACTCCCTGAAACGAAATGCAGATCTGCTTTCCGTTCCATTCTTCCGGAATTGTAAAATACTTCACATAACTGGCCACTGGCTGAAATACCTGCGGAATTTCTCCCGGCACAAGCTGCTCAATTCCTTCCCATGGATATGTCGTATTGGTATAATGCGGTCTGTCATATCCTTCCATCTGGATATGCGCCGGAACATGAATGTCATCCCAGCCATCGCAGCTGTAATTTTTCTCCCAGAATCCATCCACCGCCTGTCCCATATTTTTTGCATAATGAAACTTCCAGATTCCGTTCAGGCTTTTTCGCAGACTGCTGCTTTCGTCCAGTGCCTCTTCCAACGATCGATAGCAGATATGATCACTGTGCGCCGGCAGGCGGTTCTCCTGAAAAATCTGTGGATTTTTTACAATGTTGTAGTCAAATTCTTTCATGTCAAATCCTTTCGTTTTCCTGCTGCTTTTCCTATTACCATCCTTTCAGCGCGGTAATATGATAGTTCTGTAATTTTCTTTCGTAATTATCCGGTTTGATTTTCCACTGATATGGTGATATATCCAGAAACTTTTTAAAATTTCTGTTAAATGTCGATACCGTTGTAAAACCAACTTTTCGCGCAATCTGATCCATGGTCTCTTCCGTCTGCAGCATATATTCGCAGGCCTTTTGTACACGGACAAGATTTACGTAATCCATCGGTGTCATATGTGTATACTCTTCAAAAATTCTCCGGAAATAGGTCTCGCTCATCCCACAGGCAACCGAAAGATCTTTCACTTTCATTGCTTTAGCGTAATGATTTTCCACATAGGATAATGCGTCGGAAATCTGCCGCATATTATTATTTGTAGATGTTTCCAGCCGATGTTCCTGTCCTTTTACCTGCATACGCAGCACCTCAATCAGTATCGCCTGAAGGCATGCATTCACCATCTGCCGGTAATGCATTCCCTGCGTCCGCATTTCATTCATTGCCGCATCAATTTCCGCCATCAGAAACGGATAGCTGGCTGCATCCAGAAACAGCGGACCGCTGCGAAGCAATTGTAATGCTTCATTGCTTTTTGCAAGCTGTCCATCGTATAATTTTGCGATTACAGAATCTGGATTCAGATACAGATATTCCCATGCATTTTTCTGCATGCCATTGCTGATCGTTGTGTGAGAAATATTCTGTGGAATAATGGTAATGGTTCCATTCTGATAAAAATAATCCTTTTCATCCAGTACGACAACGCCTTCTCCATTTCTGCACACACCAATTTCCATCAGATTGTGAAAATGCATATAGGGACTGTCATGACCATATACCCGGTTCCACTCTTCTCCCAGCAATGCCAGAACCGGCTCTCCCTGTGGAATTTCATAGAAGCGAAGCTCTACGGTTTCCTTTTTTCTTCTTCCCATTCCACACCTCCTTGTACCATCTTGCTTTTCCTATACCGTCAAAAAGTCGTGCGATAGTATCTACCGCACGACTTTTTTTAATCAAAATCAAACTTGTCGAATCTCTTATACATTGCACCGTAACGGAAACGTATCATCTCATTCTTTTCGAGAACATCCTCTTCTGTTCCTCTGTACTGACAGCGGATACAGCTGTAAATCTTGGTGTCTTTGTTATAAAACATATCGATGTCGAGGTCTCTCATAAAACAGGATGGACATCTGTAATTTAATTTGCCTTTTCCAAGTTGAGCCATGTTGCAAATACCTCCTTATCTGAAATTGTTTTCTTATATCCAAGCTTAAACATTGGTGAGAATGCATAACCTTCTTCAATATATCCCTCTGCGTCTGCGGATGCAGTCAGGGAAACTTTTGTCTCGATTGGCGGGATGACTGCGCTGACAGCAGTTGCTCCCTGAAGAGACTCGCTTCTGCATTTATATGCATAATCAATTTTCTTTTCTTCTGCACCTTCGCACTTAAGTACAACCGATGTCATGTCTTCCGGATACTCTGTAGTTCCGTAGCATGCAACCATATATTCGTCAAGAGTTACCTCTGCATCTGGATTGCTCATCTCTAAGATGTGACGCTCGATCTTGATGTTGGAAGATCCTTCCTCGAAGTACTCTTTTGTCTGTAACTTAACAGTAAGTCCGTTAAACTCGATGGTTACCGGATCAAGTGTAAGGATTCTTGTCTTGCCTTCCTGTGAGAAGTGTGCATGAGTAGGACACAGACATAAATCAACTTCCTCTCCCTTGTAAGATAACTTCGCACTTCTTACAGTTCCTTCACCAGCATAGTGTGTAAAGTATCCTGCACGATATTTCTCCTGAATCAGGAATGGATAAGATGCATCCTGTACGTGCTTTGTACCGATACCAACCGGCCACTCAAGCTTTGCAGCGTATGGACGAAGGTCTACGATTGCACCACCCTGATCCATATTTACACATGCTCTCATAAATGGATCGCAGTACCAGAATAACTGCTTGTCAGATCCATAAAGAATATCTCTCCAAAGTGCACATTCCGGCTCTGTGTAACGATTCTCTTTTGTTACACCCTTCTTCTCTCTGTAATAGTCAGCGAACTCAGACATTGTCATATCGATGAGCTTGCCTTCTTTCTTTAACTTACCGTAGTAAGCACATCCATCGGTATAAGATTTCAGAAGAAGTTCGTATGGCTGCTCCCAACGTCCCATCTTGTTCATCCAGCCTGGTCCAACGAACATCATGTTGTAAGAATATCCGTTGTTGTACTTCTCAAGAGAACGATACTGATCAATCAGGTTGTAAAGATATGGATACTCCCATGTCTTTGTATCATAGATCATTCCACGAAGTACATTCTGTGGATGTGTTCCGAAGTTGGAACCATTTCCATCATAACATGCAATCAGGTCACGGGAAAGATGAGGGATTGCTACAATACCGCTATCCTCTGCCTCGTTTGCTGCAGGTGCATGTGTGTTCTGCTTGGATGGAATCCATGGTGCCCATGGGCCTCCATCGAATAATGTATACCAGGAGTTGTTGCAGGTATGGTATGCCTTTGGACCTTCCTCCCAGCAGGTAGCAACTGCACATTTTACAGTTGGGTAAGTTGCTTTGATGTAGTTGATCAGATCCGCATCCATGTAGTATGAACTTGTGGACTCCGGATAAAAACCGAAACGATCATGGAATTTTTCAAATACGTCGTTTACGATTGCTTTCTTGTCTTCCATGGAGAACATCCAGATGCAGAAATCTTTTGTTTTATATTTCTCACGGAACTCTTCACAAGGAAGTCCCAGTAAAGATAAACCAATCTCATCGCCAAACTCTTCGTGGTCGTGCTTTGCAATCTCAACAGCTTCATCGTTGAACAAAGATGCATATGTCATCTGGATGGTTACTTTTAATCCATTCTCATGTGCAAGTCTCTGCTGTGTCTTGAAAATATCCAAAGACTCTGTAAGTAATGCCTTATCTCCGATATCTTCTTCTTTTCCCTGTCCGGTCACAGTTGCAGAATACTCTGGAACCATCTCCGGGCGATGGATAATGTTAACAATAAATTTGTCCATCCGTTTTTTCCTCCATAAGTTATGTATTATTTTATGATTGCTTTTGTTTTACAACATTGCGCAATCGGTTGTTCTTTAATTGTAGTATAGCAGTACTTATATGGGATGTCAATGTGCAATTTTGATATTTTTCGATTGTTTTTTTGCGCATTTTTACCAAATTGAATGCAAATTCGCCTTTTAGTTGCGCAATCGGTTGCAATTAAGTATTTTCGCGGTTCTTCTTCCTTTTTGATAAAATAATCCATTTATTACTTGCGCAAATTCAAGCATTTTTCTTCCTTTTGCGCTTTTTGTTTTCTTCAAAGAGCCTGAAACCAGCATGGAGAATCATAAAAATGGAGGAGGGATACTTCTGTTTTGAAAGGAAAGAAGGGCAAAGTTAAATAAAATGTGCACTTGCTTTTACTGAATGGACATATGCAAAAGAAATATTAACAATGTCCACTAAAAAAGACTTTTTTGGATGGATACGAAAAAAGCGAATTGAAATGTCCAGTGTTTGAGATGATTTTGGACATATATAAAAAAATATGTCATATTATCCAATTTACGTGATTTAAATGGATCTCATCACCAAAAAATTTTGCATATATCCATTCTTACAAAAAATTGTGGACCTGGTTTCATTCGTTTCTTCTATATGTCCATATCCGCAATTCAGGGAACTCTTTAACCCAAAGCCGAACATTACGGTTTCATTTCCTCTACAAAAAACAGGTGTAATGTATAAAATTTTCACTTTTACACATTACACCTGTTTTTTTAACTATTCAGAACCTCTTTTATTTTGTAGACTCTTTCAATATGACTTCATAAGAAAGCAACGTACGATCCGGAACCTTTTCATTTTTGATTTGTGCCAGCAGGTTCTTGCATGCCTCCATTCCGAGTTCCTTTGCATTAAAGGAAAGCGATGTGATCGAAGGAATGCTGTTCTCAAGAACAGAACTGTTGTAAAAAGATGCAACTTTGACATCATCCGGTACTTTGACATGCTCCTGCCGAAGCTTGCGCAACACCTGACTGCAGATGGCATCATCCATACACAGAATACAGTCTGCCTTTTTGTCCATGGCATCTTCCACTGCCCGGTCAATAAACGGTTTCGTTTCGAGATTCATATAAACCAGAGACTCATCCATGTTCTGCTGCATCTGCTCGTATGCTTCTGTATATCCCTTATAACGGTTCTGCGTTACCACATAGGATTCACTTCCACCCAGCAGAGCAATGTGTTTCATTCCACGCATTAACAGCAATGAGGTCAGTTCCCTACATGCACTTTCATGATCATGATCGACCTGCTTTACTTTTTTATATGTGGTAGAACCGGTCGCAACAAATGGAGTTCTCTTTTCATTCAAAAGCTCAATCTGTGCATCATGTAAAAAGGTACGGAGCAGCACGACTCCATCGACTTTTCCGTTGCGCAGGATTCGCTCCAGACTCGACACATCATTTTCCTCGCAGATGCACAGAAGAATATCATACTCGTTCATTGCGGCAATCTCCTGTATTCCGGCAATTACCTCCTGAAAAAAAGGCAAATCCACTAAAGCATAATTGCTTGGCATCACCACGCAGAGATTGAACGTCTTGGATTGTGCCAGTCCCCTTGCAATGACGTTTGGCTTATAATCATGCTCATCAATATACTTTAAAACCCTTTGCCGGGTCGCCTCGCTGATTCTACCCTTGCCGGATATGGCCCTGCTTACCGTTGTCTTTGATACTCCAAGTGCTTCTGCCACATCGGCGATTGTAATATTATTCCCCATTCTTTTTCTCCAGTTTTCCCAGCTTTTTCTTGGCATCTACAAGTATCTGATAATTTTTCACCTTGCTTTTCGCGTTGCTGTTCAACTTATCATACGCTTTCTGTGCCTTGTCAATTACATCTTTGGAATCCAATGTCACATCACCAATGGCAGCGATCAGTTTATCAACTGCTTCTGCTGCCTTCTGGTCGACATTAGCATTTGCTTCGGTCCCTTCCAGTTCATATACCAGAACCGGATAATTCTTGGAAACATTTTCAAAAATCACTTTTGCTGCACTTGGTGGAAGGTTGATACATCCATGTGATCCAGCTGTCTTGTAGATACTTCCTCCAAAAGAGCTTCTCCAATATGCATCATGCATACCTACATTTCCTGCAAACGGCATCCAGTAAGTAACTGGTGTCTCATAATTTTCTCCACGTAATGTTGCATTCTTTTCAGTATAAGTAATTCCATATGCGCCTGTCGGTGTTGCATTTCCCTTCGAAACATTTCCTGAGACAAAATCAGTCTCAATTACAAGCTTTCCCTTCTTATATAAGAACAGATGCTGTGCGGTCAGATTGATTTCTACGTAAGAATCTCCAAAGTCATTTCCGTCATGACTGTTGGCCGTCATAGAATAATTCAGATCACGGGTAACTGCTTTTCCTGCCTTGATGTCATCGATGATCTGGTTAACTTCTGCCTCATTGTCTACCTTCCAGCCATAATGACTAAGCGGAATTGTAACGGTCTTTCCGTAGGAAGTCTTTAACTTCTTGGCCATATAACAGGTATTGTATTTCTTTGCCAGCGTACTTACATATTCTTCCACTTTTTTCTTGCTGAGTACCGGCTTCAGATTCTTATTCAGACGCATCCAATCACTATATACGGATGCATCCAATACCTCGCTGCTTTTTCCAATCTGATAAGTAATACTTGCTTTTGAATATTTGTTCATGCTGTCAACTGCATGTGCCAGTTCTTTGTTATCGTCAAGAACCGTCGGATTTATGTACACCCCCGCTTTATCGAGATTCAGTTTCTCCACGAGACCGTTTACTGCATCATCTACAGCTTTGTACATTTTATCATCGTCAATTTTTGTGCCCATCACACACGGAACGATTGTGTAGCCATCTTTTTTGCTGTAGGAAGAAACACCTGCATTCTCCGGATCTACCTGCTTACTTTCATCCATGCATTCCAGACCATCTATGGCTCTCTTTGTTTTCTCTTCATCAAAAGCGACCAGCGTCTCGCTTTTTAAAGTTTCCTTTTGGAAAAGCTTTACCGGCCATGCAAAACCATTCTGCTTCTTGATTAAATTATCTGTATCATCGTTCCACTGTGGTTCCAAATCAATATCCGATCCTGCAATCTCTTCTGTCTTTCCATCTCTTGTCTTTAATTTGAGTACATAGGAATGAATATCGTCATTTGCTGCACTTTTTACTTTTTTTGCTGAATAGCCACCAACGCTTCTTCCATTTAAAGTTGTCTGCGGATAAAAATGATGCATAAAATAAATACTCGTCCCCACATATACAACAACCAGTGCTGCAATCGCGCCAAACACTATCCGTCTATTTTTTGCACTGTTTTTTCTTCTTTTGTTTCTTCCCGGCGTTTTCCATGCCGCTTTTTTCTTCTCATCCACGCTCAAATTTGCATCCTCTCTAACATTTTCTCACTCAATCCCTTATTATACAATAACTAAAATCCTTGTCAACATACGGAAAATCTTAATTATTTACAAAAAATTATTAACAATAATTTTTCCTATTGTAGCTCTTTAAAAGCAGTGATATAATCAACAACTGTAAGAGCTTGCATATCTTATTTATATGCATGAACAACGTTTTCAGACCAATCAAAAGAGGTATCTGTATGTTTGCAAATTTGCGTAAGCTTCTCCAATACCAAATTCAATATTTGTACGAAAACTATAAGCACCTGTTGCTTCTTTTATATTTTTGCATCTATCTGCCATGGTTCGGATATGTGGAAAAAACGGTGACAACCCATTTTCATGTAATCCATGTGCCATTGGATGATTATATTCCGTTCTGCGAATATTTTGTCATCCCTTATCTGTTGTGGTTTGGGTATGTTGCGTGGGGCATTGCTTATATGGCATTACATAACAAGTCGGATTACTACAAACTGTGTACATTCTTGTTTACGGGAATGACCATTTTTCTGATCATTTCCACGGTATATCCGAATGGACATTTTCTGCGTCCTTATTATTTTACGCACCACAACATCTTTACAAAATTGTGTGAGTTTTTATATGCCACGGATACGGCAACCAATTTGTTTCCAAGTATTCACGTATATAATTCTCTTGGTATTCACTTTGCAGTCATGCAAAATGAGCAGCTGCGAAAAAATAAAACCGTTCAAGCTGTTTCTTTCATTTTAATGATCAGCATCATTCTTGCCACTATGTTTATCAAACAGCATTCGGTCTTTGATGTATGTACAGCATTTTTACTTGGATTTGTGATGTATCAGCTCGTTTACAAACGCAACTGGTCAAAATCATCCTCTTCCCAGCCACAGAAAACACGCAAGAAATTTTCTATCGAATAAAGTATGGAACCATTTTCTCATACGGCAAAAAAGGTTGCACACTGTGAGTGATACAGTGTGCAACCTTTTTATTGTGATTTCCGTTCGATCAGATACCGATACAAAGGATCGATTATCCGGAAAATTTCTTTTTGATTATTCTGTTGGGCCAGGAATTCTTCATTCAGATCATTTGTCTGCATCCGATTGCGTTCCTCTGATTTAACAATCTCTTCATCTGCATTGCGTAACATAGACATTTTATTCTGGATTTCTATGAAATCATCCGTCAACGGATTCTGACTTAATGTATCTGCTTTATTGACCGCATCCTGACAAAGCTTCATCATTTTTGATATCGCAATATTGTTTTCTTTCAGTAAAGTAATAAGGTAATGCACCTGCTTTTCCAATTCATTCAGCCGTTCATCTGACTGTTCTAACTGTTCTCTAGTCTGTGCAATAACTTTGTCATAGTTTATTGTATATGTCCGGATATTCTCTGCTGCTTCCACAAACTGTCTTCCATCCTCGCCGAGACGTCCTGCCTCAATCGCTGCCTGCAATGATAATACTCCCATCTGTTTTCCGAACTCTTCCATTTGATCAAGATTCTCACGGCAAGACTGGTTCTGCGCCTTATAATCGGATGGAAACTCGCTGATATATTTTGAAGGAGTGGTAAAATGTTTGTTGGCATCTACCAGTCCGCTCATCGCATCCAAAAGCTTATGAAAATCTTCGTCTGCTGCCTGCTGTTGCAATTCCTTCTCCTGAACTCTCTGCTGATAATCATTAACAATTACACCAAGATTGTTTTCGATTTCTGTATTACCGGATGCCAGAGTGATAGCATTGTTCATGTTCTCACTAATCTGTGTGACATCTACAGCCACCTGACGATAAGACTCCGCAAGTTCTGCTACGCTGGCATCAAACATGTCTTTCTGGTCTTCCATTTCTGCAAAAAATGCATTATCTCTATTAATTTTATTTTTTAAACGCTCAATTTCTTCCTGGCTGATCTTATTTCTGCCGAACATTTACTACCCTCCACCAATCAGGTTTTCATAGAAAACTTGATACTATCTGTTAAACTACTTCTATTTTACAATGCCAAAGTGCTTTTTTCAACGATAATATTGTATTTCAAACTGAAGCGTTTCACTGTCTTTGTATGTATTGAGCTTTGGAGAATATACAATAGATATCTGCATGCTATTCTCTCTTCCGTGAAACGCTTTGTCCACTTCCTGTGTGCCATACTGTTCCATCAGATACGTCTGCATGGCTTCGATATCGCCAAAGTAAATTGCCGACAGTGGACGTCCCTGTTTGGAAATCAAGGTCATACGAAGCACATTCTGATTTTTGCCAACAATCCACATACGACTGATTTTCAGATTCCGGTCCGCAAAAACAGGCTTGGGATTGTCTTTGCCAAATGGCGCAAGAATTGAGAATTCCTCCACCAGAGCATTGGTCACATAATCCACCGGCATCGGCACATCAATGTGAATCGTCTGCACCATCTCCTCTGCACGAAACGGACAGTTTTCATTCATCTGTTTTCGGAATGCCTCCACATTCTCTTCCGGAAGCGACAAACCGGCCGCCATCGGATGTCCTCCGAACTTTGTCAGCAGATCACTGCATTTACACATCTGTTCATACATTGAATATTTTTCGGTCGAACGGCCACTGCCTTTTACTCCATCCTCCCCTTTCGTGAGAATAAAAGTCGGACGATAATAGTATTCCCGGATACGACCAGCAATAATACCTGCGATGCTCTCATGTACATCCGGCAGATACAGAATAAGAACCGGATCATTTTCATAACCGCCCTCTTCCACAAGCTGCTTTGCCTCTTCCACGCCCTGCCTTGTCATCTCTTTTCGCTCTTCATTCAACACAACCAGTTCTTCCGCAATCTCCGCCGCTTCCTCTGGTTTCTCCGAAATGAATAAGCGCAGTGCACGGCGGGCCGTATCGAGTCTTCCCGCCGCATTGATACATGGTCCAAGGACAAAGCCGAAATGATAAGTATCTATCTGCTCCGGCAAAAGTCCGCACTGACTGATCAGCTCACGCATTCCGATATTCGTCGTATGATGGATTCTTTTTAATCCTTCCCTGACAAGAATACGATTCAGGCCAGTCAGGGACATAATGTCTCCCACCGTTGCAAATGCGACAAACTCCAGCAGATTTTCTGCCTCTTTCTGTTCGATGTTGTTTTTTTCATACAATGCAACGATGACTGCCCATGCAACGCCTGCACCACACAGATCCTTGTATGGAAATGCACATGTCTTCTGATGCGGATTGACGATAGCATCTGCTTCACTGCGCATGTAGATGCGCTCCCCGTCCACATCTTTGAACGGTATTTCATGATGATCCGTCACAAGAACTGTCATTCCTGCTTCCTTTGCATAAGCAATTTCTTCGATTGCAGTAATTCCATTATCGCAGGTCAGAATCGTATCCACACCACATTCGAGTGCTTCTGTAATCAGATTCCGGTTCAATCCATATCCATCCGTAATACGGTTCGGTATCGCCACATCCACCTGTGCCCCGCATCTGGTCAGCGCACGATACAAAATATAGGAAGACATTACTCCATCAATATCATAATCGCCAATAATCCGTATCTTTGCTTTTTCGTTTATCTTCTGATCCAGTAACTCCACCAGAAGATCCAAATCCTGCATCAAATGAACATCCGGAAGTTCCTGCAGCGTTCCTGCCAGAAAGCTATGTATCTCCTCATCCCCGATGACTTCCCTGTTTCGAATGATCCGCGCCGTCACCGGATCAATATGAAATTTATTTCCAATCCCTTTAAAATCGGCCCCTTTATTTATGACCATCCACTGTTCCATATTCTACCTGTTCCAATCGTAATCCCTGCGGTGGCGCGGTGTAGCCGGCCAGTTCCCGCTTTTTTGCCTCCAGAAGTGCTTTCATGCTCTCCGGACTTCTTTCCTTACGCCCCACTTCAATCAGCGTACCAGTAAGAATCCGTATCATATTCTGCAAAAAGCCGTCTCCGGTATAAAAAATCGTAATCTCATCCTCTTTTTGCACAAAAGAAATATCCATGATTGTACGCACCGTGGACTTCTTCATATGCTTATTTCCACAAAAAGCGACAAAATCATGTGTTCCAATCAACAACTGTGCTGCCTGTTCCATAAGCCCGACATCCAATGGCTCTCCATACTGATAAAGATACCTGCGGTCAAACACCGAGGGAATTGGACTTGTCCGTATCCGATAACTGTATGTTTTGGACACCGCATGAAAACGGCTGTGAAAACGCTCATCCACTTCTTCGATCTGTATCACTGCAATATCTTCCGGGAGAAAATTCCAGAATGTTTCCATGAGCTGTTCTTTGGAAAAGTGTTCTTCGATATGAAAATTTGCCACCTGCCCATTGGCATGTACTCCGGCATCGGTTCTTCCGGAACCAATCACTTCTACCGGATGGCCGGCAAGTTTGGAAAGTACCATTTGAAGTTTTCCCTGAATGGTCGCATCCGTGGACTTTTGCACCTGCCAGCCTTTATATCTTGTTCCATCATATTGAACAATTATTTTGTAATTTTTCATTGTACTTCCTCTATCATGTAATTTGATAAATTTGCTGTTTTCTATTTAATCACAAAGTATTTGGATTGTCTAGCTGTACAATCAGCGAAGTTCGGCAATACGGGATACCGCAACATAGATATCCGAGATCCGGTACCAGGTCGGATAATCGACCACGCCCGTCGCCGGAAGACCGAACACAGACTGAAATTTTGCCACAGCTTCCTTCGTACGGTTTCCGTATATGCCATCTGCCGTGATTGAAGGAATTGCAGGGTATGCCTGCGAAATTCTCTGCAGCTGTTCCTGCAACTGCCGTACTTTCTCTCCACTTGATCCGATGCTCAGATTATATCCCGGCCAGGAAGCCGGAATCCCCGATATCCCCTGTGCGGTATTAATGTACATATCATTGCCATAATAATTGCGCAGAATATCAATTGCAGAATATCCCTGATCCCCCAGATATTTACTGCCCCACTGTGACATCCAGTTCGGGCAGCTGACACGCTGTCCGTCACAATACTGAGTGAGTATCGGCTGACGCACATTTGGCCTGGACAAATAATTTTCAAACATCTCATCCACAACCCGCGAAATGCTCTGGAAATAATTTCTTCCATATATAAACTTGTGATCATAAGCCGTTGACGAAGTAATTGTAAAATTATAGCCTTTTCCCCTATACCACTCCGTATATACACGATTCAACGTAAATGACATAATTGCCAGCACATTTGCCCGTATGGCGGCATCCGGCCACGTCGCATAAATTTCACTCGACGCGACATTTTTAATGTAATCCCGATAACGGACATAATAATCCGAAGCGGTCGTATCGCCCGGTGCACCATCATGTACCACAATATATTCCGGAATTACCACACGGCTCAGTACAATCTCGCCGCTCTCGTTCATTGGCTTGATTTCTTCCTCCGGAATCTTCGGCGGATACTCCGCATACAGTGCGTGTGCAGCTATCACAATCGTATCGATCCGGTCGCCCGGTGCGTCTTCCGTCTCCATCCTTACATTTTGAATCGCCGTTTCCCCAGGAAGGACGTTAATCGCCGAAACCGTAATATCCCGATATCCCGGGGCCTGCACGCGAATCGTATATTCGGCATACGGCTGCTCTTCCGAGGGTTCCATAGAATATTCGAGTGGAGGCGCATTAAGCGTAAGTTCTTCACTATTTCCGGAATCATCCGCACTCACCTCCTCAATCGTCTGTGACGGATTTCCCGTATAAGATATGGAAATTTTTGCTCCCTGTACCGGTGTTCCGTTCGATTCATTCGTCAAATGGATACGCAATGTTCCTGTATCCACATTTTCATTTACATTCTGATTCAGATCCATATAAGACCCTTTATGTTTTCTCATGCTATTGTATGCAGAGTTTCTACAATGGGTTACTTGAAAAAATAAGCTTAACTTTGGTATAATATACATATATTATATTGTTAAATATAAGGAGGATTTTCATGCATACATTTCAACCATATCCAATCGACATGTTAAATATGAACCCATTTACCAAAATCGGAAAAGAATGGGCTTTGATTTCCGCAGGAGACAAAAACAAATGCAACACCATGACTGTCAGCTGGGGCGGTGTCGGCGTTCTCTGGGGCAAAAATGTTGTCTACATCTTTATCCGTGACAGCCGCTACACAAAAGAATTTATTGATAACGGAGAATTTTTCTCCATGTCTTTCTTTGATGAGAAGTACCGTGATGCATTGAGCTATTGCGGAAAAGAAAGTGGCCGCAATGTTGATGACAAGTTCAAAGGTGCCGGTCTGACACCGGCATTCCGCCACAATATTCCTTATCCGGATGAGGCAAATCTCGTTCTTCTGTGCCGAAAGATGGCTGCCGTTCCGATTACAGAAGACACCTTCATCGATCCACAGATCATGCCAAAATGGTACAGTGACCACAATATGCATGTAATGTATGTCGGAGAGATCATCGAGGCAGTTGCACGATAATATCCAAATAAACGGTGCGCTTGACGCATACTTTCACACGAAAAGAAAAAGAGACGATTGCGATTGCAACCATCTCTTTTTCTTTTCTGTTTATTTTACTATCTGCACTCTGTG